>Ga0302320_10001558_pt1 | contig 54912 bp, 45 predicted proteins | sample Bog_T0_3_FD_202130 | JGI IMG/M metagenome (GOLD analysis project Ga0302320, IMG submission 202130) | Peat permafrost microbial communities from Stordalen Mire near Abisko, Sweden - Bog_T0_3 | ecosystem: Environmental > Terrestrial > Soil > Wetlands > Peat | place: Sweden: Abisko, Stordalen Mire...
AAAGGTGCGTGCCGGTCTTCGTGCCCCGCGGCGATCGCCAGGCCCTCTATATACGCCGCGAAGCGCTTCTCTTGTGGGCCTGGCGCGGAGAGGCGTGATCCCACAAAACAAGTTTACACTAAAGGGTGGAATATTCACCAACGTTCACGCCGAACCAGCTCGTTGCGCCTTCCCCGGCATCAACTCAGGGAAACATTTCCTGACCCGCCCGCTTCTCAGTCACAACAATCTTCAAACTATTGTTTCCCTTCATTCTAAAACCACTTAACCCGTAATACGCCCATTTCCCCCACCTCGATATTTCCGCCCGGCGTGCTATTTCGTTACCAGGAGAGCAGCACCGCATGACATCGCAAAAACAGATCGACGCCAACCGCGCCAACGCCCAAAAATCCTGTGGCCCCACTTCGTCCACGGGCAAGGCCAACTCGCGCCTCAACGCCATCCGCGACAACGTCACCGGCCAGATCACCACTCTGTCTGACGCCGACCGCGCCGTCTTCGAAAAACTCAAAGACGAACACGTCGCTGACCTCGCTCCCCAAACCGTCTCCGAAGTCAAGCTCGCCCACGCCATCGCCTGGGACACCTGGCGTCTCGACCGCATCCGTGCCGCCGAAATGAACATCTTCGCCCTCGCTGCGGATAATCCTGACGAAGACGAGCCCGACGACGATCCCGCACTCCAGTCCGCCATCTCCGACGCCACCGTCTTCCTCACCCAGGCCCGCCGCCTCGAACTCAACAGCCTCTACGAACAGCGCATGACCCGCAGCCTCCACCGCAACCGCGCCGAACTCCAGGACCTTCAGGCCCAACGCCGCCGCCAATACGAAACGGATAGAGAGGAAGAAGTTCTTCTCGCCCGTCTCGAAGACCTGAAGGATAAGCCTTATCAGGCCCCGGCCGCACCCGGCCGAAATGGCTTCGTTTTTTCGAGTGAAGAAATCAGCCTTGCCGCCGAGCGCCAGCGCAACCTCGAAGCCGCCCAATACGTTCTCAATAACAAAGCGCCATGGGTAAAGTACGGCTCAACCGGCTCCGGTAGCCCCGATCTGTTTGCCATATGCCCCAACGGCACATCGTCCGGTGGCATCCCGGCCAAAATCTATGGCGTTTCCCCCGAATCCAGCGCCGTCCGCAAGCACTACTTCCCCGAAGAATTCACGAAAAAACGAAGATGAACAACGGACGGATGGTTTTTCCGCCCCGGACGCCGCCATGTTATCTTTGTGCCAGGGAGTTCATGCGTCGCGCCTTAATTGTCTCGGGAATCGTGTTTTCGTGCAGCAGCCTGCTTCTGGCACAAGCTCTTTTTCCTAAGCCGGTCAAGGTCATAGGGGACCCCGATTTTATTGGCACCGTCGCCAGCCCTACCGCTTTCGAGACCACGGGGCCCAATTACATCGAAGGTCGTGAACTGAGCGGTCCGGCCGGCATCGCGCTCGATAACTCCGTTTCGCCACCCATCGTCTATATCGCCGATTCCGGCAACCACCGCGTCCTCGGCTTCCGCTACGCCACCCAGCTGGTAGCCGGCTCGCGTGCCGATATCGTTATCGGTCAGACGGATTTCTTTGCCAATCAGGCTCAGAATCCGGCCCAGGGCGGTCGTCAGGCCGGGCTCAATGGCCCTACCGGCCTGGCTGTCGATAGCGCCGGCAATCTCTACGTCGCCGATACCGGCAATAACCGTATTCTCCGCTTCCCGCAGCCCTTTGCCGCTTCCAATGCGAAGCAGTTACCCAACCTCGTGATCGGGCAGAAGACCTTCGCAACCTCCACCGCGAACCTCAACGGCATCGGTGCCTCCACGCTTTCCATCGTCATCAACGCAGGTACGGGCCGTACCGGGCTGGCCTTCGATGCGTCCGGAAACCTGTGGGTATCGGATACGGATAACAGCCGCGTCCTGCGCTTCCCCGCCGGCGTTCTTGCGGCCGGCCTGCCTTTTCCCGCGGCCGATATGGTGCTCGGCCAGCCCGGCTTCACTACCACCCTTCCCGCGGCGACCCGCCTCGCCCTGAGCGGTCTCGCCGGGCCCTGCGGCCTCAGCTTTGATAGCGCGGGCAATCTCTACGTGACGGATCAGGCATACCGCGTCCTGGTGTTTAACGCCCCGCTTGCCACCGGTCAGTCTGCCGTTGAGGCGCTCGGCGTCGATTCCACCGTCGGTTTCACTACCCCCAGCCCCATCGCTCTGAACAATCCCCTCGGCGTCGTTTTTCCAGGCACCGGCGTGACTTCCGGCCCTATCGTGGCCGATACCGGCAACAACCGCCTCATGCTTTACCCGCCGCAGACCAATTGGCCCGCGCAGGCAACTCAGTTTTCACCCACCGCCTCTTCTCAGATCGGCCAGACGTCGTTCACCCTGAATCTGGCCAACCAGGGCAACGGCGACGCCTCTGCGAGCACATTCAGCACGCCCGAAGATCTGGTCGCCAGCGCCACCGAACTCTATGTAGTGGATAGCGCCAATAATCGCGTCCTGGTTTTTCCCTGGGATCCCACCGCCGGCGTTGGCCCCGCTGCCACACGTGTGATCGGTCAGCTCGATTTCCCTTATACCGGTCAGAATCTGGTCGATGGCAAAGGCTTCTCGCTCGCCAGTCAGTTTCCCGCCGGAGCCGTGCTCGATACCAGCGTCGCCCCGCCCCGCCTGTACGTTCCCGATACTTTTAACAACCGCATTCTGGGTTATAAGGACTTCACCGATCTGCAGGATGGTCAACCCGCCGACCTGGTGATAGGGCAGCCGGATTTCAACCGCAACATGATCAACTATCCCTCCGGGAAGGCCACCACTCCCACCGCCTCCAGCCTCTATCTGCCGACCTCCCTGGCCGTGGATTCCGCAGGCAACCTGTATGTCACCGATACCGGCAACTCGCGCGTGGTTCGCTTCCCGGCGCCCTACGCCTCCGGGATGACAGCGCTCGAACCGGCCGATCTGGTCCTCGGCCAGCAGGGTTTTACCTCTTACATCACCGATGCCACTTCCTCCACCCTGAATTCGCCGGTTGGCATCGCCCTGACGTCCGGCGCCGCCAATGCCTCCAACACCAGCTCGGGCTGGCTGGCGGTGTCCGATTCCGTGCAGAATCGCGTTCTGCTGTTTCCTAAGCCGTTTGTGTCGGGTATGAGCGCCAGCGTAGTGCTTGGCCAGTCCACGTTGACTGGCAGCACGGCAACCTCCACCTCCACCGGACTCAACTCGCCCCGGGGAATCGCCGCCGATGCGCAGGACCACATACTGGTTGCCGATACCTCCAATCAACGTGTCCAGATCTTCGATCAGGCTGCCAATCTGGTCACAGGCGCTACGCCGCTGATCAGTCTGTCCGGCTTCTCTTTTCCGACGGGAGTAGGCGTCGGCTCCGGGGGGGATTTCTGGGTGGCCGATTTCGGCGCCAACAGGATGGTGCATTACCCCTCCGTGCCGAATCTCGCTGTGGCGAATGACACCTCCGATACCTCTTTCTCCGTCATCGCGCCCCACTCCGGCTTTGTCGATCCGTTCAATAATCTGGTGGTCACCGACGGCATTAACCGGTTGCTCTATTTCGCTCCTCAGGTCAGCTACCAGAACGCGGCGAACTACAGTTCCAGACCGCTCGCCGCCGGCGCCATTGCAGCCCTCTATCCGACCGTCACCACGAATTCCATTGCCGAAGGCACAGCGGTAGCGCCCGCCAATCAGTTTCCTTTGCCCACCACCCTTTCCGATACCCAGGTCACCGTCAATGGCGCTCCGGTACCCCTCTACTTCGTTTCGCCCGGCCAGGACAACGTCATCCTGCCGCAGCTTCTGCCCACTACCGGCAGCGCGAATCTGCTGGTCGTGCGGCCGTCTACCGGACAGGTTCTGGGCGCGGCCGAAATCGAACTCCAGACCACCTCACCCGCCCTGTTTACCAACCCGTCGATCGGCTCGGGCCAGCTTCTCGCCGTCAACTTCCAGGACGGCAGCACCAACGGCCCGACGCATCCGGTTGTACGCGGACAGTTCATTATTCTCTATGGCACGGGCGTCGGACCGGTCCCGAATCCGCCTGCCGATGGCGCCGCTTCCACGGGCCAGTCAGCCTCAGACCTCCCTCAGGTCTACATCCGCTCCTCCACCGGGACCGGCGCCAACGCCTTCATTCCCTGCACTGTGAACTTTTCTGGTTTGGCCCCGGGCTTTGCCGGCCTCTGGCAAATCAACGTGCAGATTCCCCAAAACGCGCAATCCGGCAGCGCCGTTGTCCTTGAACTCTTCGAGAAGGATATTCCGAACCTGGATCAGTCCAGCTCACTGACCACCACCATCGCCGTAAACTGAGTCCGGTTACTTCCGCCCCAGAAACCGTAACCGGACATTGACCGCGCGCGCCTGACCGCGGCCGAAGAGCATGAACTGCGGCGAATCGAAGTCGTTGTTGACGACGTTGGGATTGGCCCGGTCCATGACGTTCACTACTCCGCCCCGCAAGGCCCAGAGGTAACCGTGGAAATGGAACTGGCGCTCCAGCGCGATGTTCACGGAGAAGTAATTGGGATAGCGGAAGCTGTTGGGCGCGCCCGCGAGATAGCCGATCTCAGTGGTTGCACTGAACGGGAAGCCGCTGTGGTATTCGGCCAGCAGCTGAAGATCGGTTACGCCGACGACGGGGCGCAGAAATTCGGGGAACCAGATCTTGCCCACCGGAGCCCAGCCGCCCATCAGGAAGCGGTTGGGTGCGTCCCACGGCTGCGGACCGCCCGATTGCGGAGTGAGGATGGGGTTCTCGATCGTGTACTGCACGGCCGCGTTGGTCGTCGCGCCGGATCGGGTGTAACTGGCGAACCATTGATACCGGGTCGCGAAGGTGCGGCGCAGCGCGACTTCCGCCGCCCGGTAGTTCGTGGTGCGGGAGTTATCCGACACGTATTCGTTGAGCAGCGGGCCGGCGGTCAGCTGATCGAAGGCGAAGCCGTGAGTGCCCTGGCGTGAGGTGAGGTCCACCCTGCCGAAGAAGTTCCAGGGCAGAGCCTTTTCCGCCGACGCGCTGGCCACGGTGTAGCGCGGCGTGCGCAGTTGCCGCATATTCACCAGGTAAAGGCTTTGTACGGGCGCTCCGATGGGTGTCCCATCCGGCCCGTACCACGTTGTCAGGCTGGTCTGCTCTTCGCCGAGAGCCAGCAGCGCCAGCGTCGCCTGGTCGTAGTAGATGCCCCAGCCGGCGGAGAGCTTTAAGTCGGCGAGCGCTCTTGGCGCCCACGCGGCTGCCAGGCGGGGAGCCGGAGCCACGGTGCCAGTCACGCGGTTCCACTGCGTACGCACGCCGAGATCGAGCGTCAGGGTCTTCGCGGGGCTCCAGTGGTCGACGACGTAGCCGTAGGCCTCGGAATTGCCCACCGCCTGCTGCGGCGCGCCTTCGAACTGCACCGTTCGAACTACGGTGCTGGCGGTGCCATCCACGCTCAGATCGTGACGCAGGATGGTCTGGCGCAAGCTGCCGACTTCGACGTCCGTACCGATGCGGAGCTGATGTGTTCCGCCTGCCCGCAATGGCCGGAACACCGCGTTGACCAGGCCTTCCTGGCGGGACGTACGCGAACTCTGGTCGCGAAAGAAGTTGCCGCTGGCGCCGTAAGGCGTGATGTCATACGGTTCGGAGCCGAGCGGCGAACTTCGCAGATAACTGCGGGTGTTGGCGAAGCCGGCTTCGACGAGATTGCCGTCGATGACGAACTGGTCTTTGATGGTCGCGACCTCCAGCGCGGATCGCTGGTTAGTGGTGGTTTCAACGGGCGCGAGGACCGACAGGCCGTTGCGCCATCCGTCGCCACGGTTATACAGGAAACTGCCGGTCAGGGTTTGCCAGTCGGAAACTTTCCACTGCAGGCGAGTGAGGTCGCTGATGGTGAAGTTACTGGTTCGGTTCTGGCCCGGTGGCAGAGTGGGCACGGTATCGGCGGTGTAGAACGGGTCGAGAGCGGTGTGGAACCAGAGCTTCCCTTTCTTAATCGGCCCCGAAGTCATGAGCCGCGGCGACCAGTGGTTGAGATGCATGCCGCTCTCGGTGGAGATGGAGGGGACGGGGTTGGTTGCGCCGAAGCGCCAGCGGTCGTCACCCATTTCGGTCATGATGTTGACGGTGCCGGCGGAGCCTTTGTCTTCGGCGGGCATGCGGTTGGAACTCCATTCGACTTCCTGCACGGTATCGACGCTGAGGCGCGCGGTGAGGCCGCCGCTCGCCGGGTTGGAGACGTCGAAGCCGTCGAGCCGATAGCTGGTTTGGTAGGACTCCGCTCCGTTGAAGTGGACGACGCCGGCGGTGTCCTGAATCGCGCCGGGCATCAGAGGCAGCGCCTGGCGATAGTCCTGCGCGGCGGCGTAAGGGAGGTTGAGAATCGTCTGGCCATCGAGGCGTTTGACTTCGCCGGTCTGGTCGGGATCCACCACGGGCGGCGAATAGGGAACGTCGATGGATTCGGCAAGCTCCTTGAGGTGAGTCAGATGGATTTCGATGGGCGTGGCCGGGTCGAGCCGGGTGGTGGCCTTGTTGGTGAGCAGGAAGAAGCCTTCGCGCACCACGCGCAACTGGTAGTCGCCGGGGGAAGCGAGATCGAAGCGGAAGACGCCCGCGGCGTCGCTTGTGGCGGCGGAGGAAGTTGTGTCGGGAGCTTCAGCGGTGACGCGCGCACCCGCCACCGGATTGCCGGTTTCGTCGACGACGCTGCCGGTGATCGTGACAGCGGCCGCGGCCATATTGACCGTCAGCAAAAACAGCAAGACCCGCATGGAACTCCCTATGGTAGCGGATTTTTTGGGCAACTAACTGCGCATTCGCAGGATCAGATACAGTCCGGCGAGCGAAAACAGCGTATCCGGCGCCCAGGCAGCCACGTACGGCTGGAGATAGCCCACGTTGCCCATCTGCTCAAACAGGGTGTCGATGCCCAGATAAGTCATGGCGAGGCCGATGCTCACGCCCACTCCCGCCATGGCGCCGCGATTGCCCACGAGAAAGCCGAAAGGCACGGATATCAGCGCGATCGTCAGAGCAAAAAGGGGAACCGTGAACTTCTTGTAGTACTGGACCTGGAGTCTCACGGTATCGAAACCGCTTTCCTTCAGGCCCTGAATGTAACGTCCCAACTCCCGATAGTTCATCTGCTGGTTTTGCCGAACTGGAAGGAGGAACGTGTTGTCGGGCGTCTCGGTGATCTCGGGAAAGCTGGTCACTGTGAAGTTGGTGACGCGGCACTCAATTGTTATGTCGCAGATATCGATGACCTGGACCTGTTCGAAGATCCAGGCTTTGGCGTCGGGCGCCCAGCGCGCGGTCTTGGCGTTGATCTGCCTGGTGAGTTGCCAGGTTTTTGGATCGATCTCGTAAACCCAGGGATCGTCCATCTCGTTTTTTTCGGGGTTGAAATAGCGGAAGTAGAAGACGCGATTATCGTGAAAGACCCACTTGCGGTCGGGATTCAGCCAGGTCTGCGCGGGCCGGCCCTTGATCTGGTTGTGAATGCCATCCTGAATCCGATTGGCCTGGGGGATCCACGAAAGGTCGGCGGCGAAGGCGGCTGCGCTGATCACGAAACTCATCAGGATGACGGGAAGTCCAAGACGCCGCACGCTGATGCCGCAGGCTTTGAAAGCGGTCACCTCGTTGTTCTTGGTCAGAACTCCGAAGGTGACAAGGACGGCCAGCAGCACGCCAAATGGCAGCGTCTTGTAGATCAGTTCCGGCGTGAGGTAGAGGTGAAACTTCGCCGCGTGCGACATCGAGATATTGTTTTTGACGATGTCTCCCACGAGTTCAAAGAAGGTGTAAATCTGGATCATCGCGACGAAAGCGACGAGCCACAGCACGAAGTAGAACAGAAAACCGGCCAGTACGTAACTGTCCATGATCAGAAACAGCGCTACGCGAAAGCCACTGCGCTCTCTCGTCTTCCGTTCTTTGGGCAAACGGCCGGAGATGGAAGCAATCCAGCGGGCAAAGGCCAGGCGCAGGCCGCCGAGGAGATCGCGGTCGCCCGGCAGTTCCATGCGTGCGATGAGGAAGATTCCCGCGAGGCCGAAGACGGCGTTGGGCAGCCAGGACGCCACGATCGGGCTGAGAGAATGCGAGGTTCGGGCCGCATTGGTGAGGGCGATGAAGGCCATGTAGTAACAGCAGAAGCAAAGAAAGATGGCCCAGACGTAGCCGGAGGAGCGTCCGCCGCGCCGCGACGACGTGCCGAGCGGGATGCCGACGAGCGCCAGCATGATGCAGGCGACGGGGAGCGCGAGACGCCTGTGCAGTTCGAGAGTCGCGTCGATCCAATCGTGCGAACCTTTCGGGTTGGCGTGCATGAAGCGCAGCAGTTCCGGCGTCAGCATTTCGAGCGTGGGCCTGACCTTCTGTTCGGCGGGCGGAGGCTGATCGAGCGCCATATCTTCGTAGGGCGCGATGGTGTGAATGCCCTTTTCGCCTTTGTTTTCGTCGATGGCGGATTCGTGCGTACTCTCGTCGGCCATGTTGAGCTGAATACGGCCATTTTTCTGATCGGGAATGGCAATGGCTTCGCGCGCCAGGGTCACGATGGGTCCGGTGGGATGTCCGCCGTGCGCCGACTTGCGGTCCGATGGCGGCGTGGTATCGGCGATGAAAATGCCGTGCCACAAAGCCGGGCCGACGCCGGAGCTGACGTCATTGACGTACAGAACGGTGTTGGTGTCCGAGAACTGCTCCTGAAAAATGCGGGGCTGAACGTTGGCGGTGAGTTCCTCCGCCGCCACTTTGTTTCTCAGCGCGTATTCGTGCTGGATAGCCAGCGGGTTCAGCCAGAGCGCGCAGGCGCCGGAGACAACGGTCGCCAGAAACGCAAAAAAAAGCACCGGCGTCACGACCAGACGGGTGGAGATGCCGGTGGAACGCATGGCCACCATTTCGTTATCGCCGGACATTCGTCCGAGGCCGATCAGGATGCCCACGAGTACGCCGAACGGGATGCTCATGATCAGTTCGGGAAGCAGGGACAGGCCGATCAGTTCGAAGGCCACGGCGGCGCGTTTGGTACGGACCAGCAGCTCAAACAGTTCGCGCGTCGACTCGCTTTGCAGGAAAATTACGAACGTCGCGATGATAATTGCGAGAAAGGAACCAGCCAGAATTTCCCTGAAAACGTAGCGGCCAAGAATTCTCATCGTGCTGTAGACGACGCGTTCGCTGCAGCCTTTGCGGGAGCGTTGCTGGCCACGCCGGGCAGGGCGGTGTCAGACATCATCGGCGAGGGCGCGATGGGAAGCTTCGGCAACTCATCTTCCATTTTGGTCAGTTCGAGATCGTCCACCAGAATGGAGGGTGCGACAACCGTGACTTCCGCCGTATACCCGCCTGCGCCGACTTGTGCGAAGGCCGCGCCGTTCTCCAGATAATCGAGCCGGTTGCGGTCGTCGCCCGCGGCCAAAATATCTTTGAGCGAGCGCGCATTCACGCCCCGGAGTTTGACTCCGCGAATCATTTCTTCGTGGCCATCGGTATACAACTTGTAGACGTAGAGTGGCATGGAGATGGGACGTCCGCCGGAACCGCCGCTCATCAGCTTTCGCATCTCATCGCTGGTCGCGGTGGAGGGGAAGTCCAGCTTCTTCACGACGATTGCGTAGCTGAGTCCACGCTGTTTGCAGAGATCGATCATCTTGGCGCGGAGATCGGCGACGGAACTGGTTTCGTGAGCCGTGACGATCAGATTGGTGGGGGTGGGTGTGCCACCGAGAAGAGCTCTGCCATTCGATTCGTCGTAACCGCGGACGGGGGTGCGTGTGCGCAGGAAGTCTTTGAGCACGCCTTTTTCGACCAGTGCGATGGGGCCGCCCGAGACACCCTCATCATCCACTTCGGTGTGGCCGAACAGGGGCAGTGTGGGGTCGTCGGTGACGTCGAACATCTCTGGCATAATGCGGACGCCGCGACGGCCTTCGAGTTCGGTGGGGTTACTGCCGCCTGCGCCGGTGAGCTTGCGCGAAATGTGGAGATTGCGGCCGAGGATCTCCGCCAGCAACTGCGGAGCGGCGACGCCTTCAAACAGAACCGGCCCGGAGTAGTTTTCGCCCATGGGGGCGGCGGCCATTTTGGTCACTTCATCGCCTACCGATTTCGCGGCCTTTGTGAGTTCGTCTTCGCTGAACATCTTCGCGACATCGTTGGTATAGAACAGGGCGGAATCGCGCACGATCATGCCATCGGGAGCCTGCGCGGAGGCGCGAATCTGGAACTGCCCTTCACTTTCCGGTAGCTTGATCACCGTGCCTTCGGAGTTGACGTAGCGATGGACGGCGTCGAACGCGGTGTAGTCCGCGACGGAGGTACGCAGATTGGGATAAGCGTCGAAAATCGCGGAGATGCGTTTGGTGCGATCCGTCCAGGTCTTGTCGTCGAACCGGATGGGCGGGCGATCCTTCAGCAAGGTATTCGGTTTGGCGGGCGCGAAATCGGGCAATTCGTCGCTGACGGTGACGCTCTTGAGGATGGCGCGCTTGCGGGCAATGGCGTCGAGCGAAGCCTTATAGGCGGAATCGGTTTCGAGCCAGAGATACTGGCGGATCACGGCGGGGTCGTTATCGAGCGGAAAGCCGCTGAGCGAGTAGGATGCGCCGCGGCCACCGCCGGCATAGTTGGTCTGATCGAATTTGTAATCGCCGACGCGCAGTTGCATGGCGGGATAACGGAACGGTTCGGAGGTCACGCCGAGCAGACCGCCCATTACTGCGGTGGCGGACCATTCGTGGCCGGTATCGATGGTGTAGCTCACGAAGTAAGGCTTCTCCAGTTGCTGGAGAGAGAGCGACATGGAGCGTTTCAGCTCCGTCTGCATGGCGTCGAAGACGGGGTCGGTGGCCTGAGCGGCAAGGCCGAGGGCCGCGGTGGCGAGAAAGAGGCTGGTCAGTGTTTTTGTAGAGCAGGTCATCGGGCTACGCCCCCGTTTTGCGAAGCGGGCGGAGTGGCTTCAGACAGCGGCGAAGGCAACAGCGGTAACAGATCCTGCCCCTGCTGCTTCTTTTCGACTTCAATTTCCGAAATCAGAATGGCGGGCGAGATCGCGGAGACCGGCACGCTGCCGGATTCGGCTCCGCAGAAGCCGTTGAAGACTTCAGGCGTGTTGCCGGTGGCGAGAATTTTGGCGAAACTCGCGAGCGGAGTGCCGACGATATCGGCACCGCGAATCAGCTCATCGGGGCGGCCATCGGCGAAGACCTTATATACGATGACGGGAACGACGGAGAAGGCCTGCAGGCCGCCGCGTTGCGTTGTGGTGAAGCCGTTGGTGATGTTGTCGAAGAAGATGCCGTACGGTTTGTTCTGGCGCTTGATTTCGGCAATCAGCATCTGCTTCAGTTCGGCATCGGAGACGGCTTTGGTGCTGCTGACAATCAGATTGCTTTGCCGGGAGACGACTTCGCGGCCCGGCTGACGGCGGCCGTGGCCGTTGGAATGGTCGAAACCATCGATTGGCGAGCGCGACATGAGGAAGTTCTTCAGGACGCCGTTTTCGACCGAGACGACCGGGCGGGCTTTCACGCCTTCGTCATCGTATTCGTAGTAGCCGTTGAGGTCGACGCCCGCCATGCGCTTCAGGGTGGGATCGAAGGTGACGGTGAGGAAGTCCGGCAGGATTTTTTCGCCGACTTTTTGGGTGAAGGTCTGGCCTTCGCTTTCATCCTTCTGTCTGTGGCCTTCGATGCGATGACCGAAGATCTCATGGAAGAAGACGCCGGCGGCGCGGCCGGAGAGAATCGCGGGGCCGACGAAGGGCTCGGCGACGGGAGCCTTCAGGAGGTCTTCCACGTGAGTGGCGACCTTTTTAATAGCGGCATGGACGCGCGCGGCGTCGGGCAGGCCGGCGGTGTCGAAGGCTTCGAAGGAATCGAAATCGGCGACATCCATGCCGTCTTTCGCCTTGGCGCTGGCGGAGATGATGATGCGGGCGAAACCGCGGCCCTGTTCGATCTTTGTGCCTTCGGTGTTGGAGAAATAGCGATTATCCTGCTGGATGGAAACGGAAACGGAGGAGGAGAGCAGATCGGGGTAATCGCGGAAATCGCGCGACCAGTCGCGGGCGGATTGTTCCCACTTCGATTGGTCCCACTGCGGGGAGGAAAGGGCTTCGGTGTGAACGTAGCTTTCTTCCTTCGAGAAATCGGCGGACTGATCGCGGTCGGCGGCTTTGACCTGCTGGCCGGTCTTGATGCGCACGAGGCGATCGGCTGCGGCGCGGTAGACGCGATCGGTTTCGAGCCACATGCGCTGCTTCAGTGCGCCGGGGATATCCTCTATAGTGACCGGGGCGGCGGAGGTGAACTGCACCTGCTCGCCGCGCGCGCGGCGGTAGTTATCCATGCTTGGGTCGCCGACGCGAACGGTGACGTCGAGATAGCGGTTGTGACTGTCCTGTGTGGAATCGAGGACCCCCAGGGTGGCGCCGACGACGCGGGTGTTGAGGTCGGTAATTTCATAGGCCATGAAATAAGGCGGGGTGTCGGTCTTTTTGAGCGCGTCGAAGTTGCGCTGCAACTCCTGGCTCATGGTGTCGAGGACAATGCTGTCCCCGGCTCCGAACGCGACCACCGAGAGGGTTAAAAATACGGTCAGTCTTGCAAGTTTCACAATGAATTGACGATAACACGGGAGAAAGGTGCCGTTGTGCATGGATAATGGCTCGTTGGCACTCAGGCGTGCTGCGCGGCAGTACAGAAAGGGCACTGGCGCAACGAACCGAAGGCCTGCGGACGTCTGTGGGAGTATCAGAGAAGTAGACGTTCTCCCATGCAGCCAGGTTCCAGGCCACACGCACGAAAACCCGAAGTGATGAGCCCAGCCGGGCACTGGCCGCAAATGCGCGCGGCGGCAGAGGCCGGCGCGGACGCGGTTTATTTCGGATTGCGGCACTTTTCGGCGCGGGCGAAGGTGGGTTTCACGATTGAGGAGTTGCCGGAAGCGATGAAGTTGCTGCACGGGCGGGGCGTGCGGGGCTACCTGACTTTCAATACGCTGGTGTTCGAACACGAATTGGGCGAGGCGGCGCGCGCGATTGCGGCGGCGGCCAGGGCGGGCGTGGATGCGCTGATTGTGCAGGATGTGGGGATTTTACGGCTGGCGCGGGCGATTGCGCCGGAGCTGGAGTTGCATGCCAGCACGCAGATGAGCATTACCGACGGCGCTGGGGTGGAATTCGCGCGGGATCTGGGCGTGGACCGGGTGACGCTGGCGCGGGAGCTTTCGATTGCCGAGGTTCGCGCGATTTATGAACAAACAGGTTGCGATTTAGAGATTTTCGTTCATGGCGCGTTGTGCGTGGCGTATTCGGGGCAGTGTTTTTCGTCGGAAGCGTGGGGTGGGCGGAGCGCGAACCGGGGGCAGTGCGCGCAGGCTTGCCGCTTATCGTACGACCTGATGGTGGATGGTGTTGAGAAGCCGCTGGCGGACGCGCGGTACCTGCTTTCGCCGGGCGATTTGTGTACGGTGGCGGAGGTTTCCGAGATTGTGGCGGCGGGCGTGGGCGCGCTGAAGATCGAGGGGCGGTACAAGGACGCCGATTATGTGGCGCTGACTACGCATGCGTATCGGGAGGCGGTGGATCGGGCGTGGGAAGGCGTGGCTGCGGACGCGGCGGAACTGGCGGCGGAGCGGTTGCGGCTGGAGCAGGTTTATTCGCGCGGGCTGGGGCCGTGGTTTGCTTCAGGGACGAATCATCAGGTAGTGGTGCAGGGTCGTGCGCCGAGGCATCGGGGTGTGCGGCTGGGGCGGGTGGCGAAGGTGGAATTCGATCGGGTGGTGATTGCGGTGGAGGATGCGAATGCCGTTTCTCCGCTGAAGCCGGGGGATGGGGTTGTGTTCGATGCGGCGGATTGGCGCAGTCCTGGGGAGCCGGAAGAGGGTGGGCGCGTTTATGAGGTGTTTTCGCGCGGCCGGAATGTCGAAGTGACGTTTGGCAATGGGGCGATTCGTTTCGATCGGATCAGGGATGGGGATGTGTTGTGGCGCACGGACGATCCGGCGTTGCAGGCTTTTGCGCGGCCTTTTACGGAGGCGTCGGGGCCGGTGCATAAGCAGGTTGTGGATGTTCGGGTGCGGGCTTATGCGGGCGAGAAGCTGCGGGCTACGTGGAGTTGCGGCGGGGCGGAAGTTTCGGTGGAGTCTGGTGATGAGCTGGCGGCTGCGCGTAGTCGCGGGCTTTCGATGGAGCAGGTGCGGGAGCAGTTTGGGCGGTTGGGGAATACGGCTTACCGGCTGGGTGAAGTTTCGCTGGAGGTTGGTGGGAGTCCGTTTGTGCAGGCTTCGCTGCTGAATCAGATGCGGCGGGAGGCTGTGGAATTGCTGGCTGGGTTGCAGGGGGCGGCGCGGGAGGTGGTGGTGCGCGAGCCCGGTTCGGCGCTTGCTGGGCTTGTCGGGGAGCCGGCGGGAAAGGCGGCTGCGGGCGCGATTGCGATTCATTTGCTGGTGCGGACTCCGGAACAGATGGAAGCTGCGATTGAGTTGGCGCCTGCGAGTATTACGCTGGATTATCTGGATCTTTATGGGCTGCGGCCTTCGGTGGAGCGCGTGAAGGCGGCGGGGATTTGTGCGCGGGTGGCCAGTCCTCGCGTGCTGAAGCCGGGCGAGGGGCGGATTGTCAATTTTCTGCAGAGCCTCGATTGTCCGATTCTGGTGCGGTCTGCGGGAATGCTGAAGACGCTTTCGGAGCGGGTATTGATTGGCGATTTCAGTTTAAATGCGGCGAATTCGATCAGCGCGGCGGAGTATTTTGCGCGCGGCGTTTCACGGCTGACGCCTGGGCACGATCTGAATGCGGCTCAGATTGCGGATTTGGCGCGGTTGGCGGGCGCGGATCGAATGGAGGCGATCGCGTATCAGCATCTGCCGGTGTTTCATACGGAGCATTGCGTGTTCTGCCGGTTTCTTTCGACGGGTACCAGCTATAAGGATTGCGGGCGGCCTTGTGAGAAGCATCGTGTGGAGTTGCGGGATCAATCGGGGCGGTCGCATCCGGTGGTGGCGGATGTGGGTTGCCGGAATACCGTGTTCGGCGCGGAGGCGCAGGAGGCGAGTCAGCATCTGGCGGCGTGGATGGAGGCGGGGATTCGGCATTTCCGGCTGGAGTTTGCGCATGAGACGGCGGAGGACGTGACGCGGGTGACGCGGGCGTTTCAGGCTGCATTTGCGGGCGAGGGTACGTTTGCGGACTTGCAGCGGACGTTGAAGGCGTGTGCGCCGGGCGGGGTTACGCAGGGGAGTTTGTTCGTGGCTAAGGATTATTTGGTTTTGCCGATTTTGCAGTGAGGCTCGCCTCAATCGGGATACGCGAGGGCGCTCTCACCTATGCATCAAAACATAAGAGGCAGCGGATTTCGTTCCGGCGTCCGCGGTGGGATCGGCCAGCGTGCTCTGAAGCTCACTGGTGAAAGTGTCCAACACGGCTGCGGGCATTTGCCCTACTGCGGCGATGGAGGGGCCTCGTCGCACGTTATCCTCAAGAGCCCGAACGACTGGATAACTTGCCCGTCCAATCCGTCGCTTGAGTACCCGGACAGGCCAGCGAGAACGGCACGAACAATTGAGACGTCCGCTGGGCGCGCGCTGAGGAGGGCCCGGGCGACGACGCGGAACTCTTCAGGGCCGTTATCCTTGTCGTTGAGATGACCCGCCAGGGCGAGCACCGATTTGTCCGACGGCGTTGGGCGCGCACCACCGAGCACCGATGCGGCGTTGCCCTTCATCCCGGGCGCGGGGTCATTCAGTATGGCGATCAGATCGTCGATGAACGGCTCGATAAGCTGCGCGCTGTCCGGCCGCGAGTTGTACACCACTAGCAGTACCAAACCCTGCCGCCGAATTTCCGGGCTTTTCGAGCGAAGGCACTGCCTGACGACCGGCACCGCCGCCGCGAACTCAGCTTCCGGGGCGTCGGCGACCGCTTGGGACACCATGTCGCTGAAAGCGCCCCTTGCTACGGTCGAGCGGTCGACGCCCCCATCGGCAAGCACGGACTGGTAGGCCTCGACGACCTTCGACATGTCGCCCCGCGATGTCGTTGCCGTTAGGAGCGCGAACAAAACTGCAGATAAGTTTCGGGTCATAGCGTCACGCTGGTCCTTTCCGTCTGAATGCTAAGTCACTGAACGTCTGATCCGGCATCGGGGAACCTGCGAGACTGAGTCCGATCAGTGCGGCAATGTGCACGGCTGCGCCTGTGTACACGGCTTAGTTCTCCGATGGGCGGGCGACGGAATCGACGACGATGGTCTGGACGGGGCCTTTGGATGGTTCGAGCTTCAGGCCTAATTGCTTTTGCAGAGCGATGAAAAAGGGCGGCGCGGCGGCGTCCGGTGGGGCGACGGGGAGTTCGCCGCCGAACTGGGTTTCGTCGGGGGACCAGGTGAGATCGAAATCGTATTTGGCGGTGAGGCCGGTTTTATCGACCACGGGACGGTCGAGGGCGGCGCGCTGCATGAGCGAGGCGAATTCGCGCATGGTGGCGTTGCGGGCGGGGAGCAAGACGCGCTCCGGGTAGACGGTGCTGACGAGTTCGGCGGGGTCATCGGGCGATGCGGTGCTGGGCTTTAGCTTCGGGCCATTTTTATCGATGGTCAGGTTATAGATGGAGAATTCTTTTTCTTCGCGATGGAAGGTGAGTTTGAAGCGGTCGGCGAGGAGGGTGCGAAGCATGGCCATTTGCTGATCGCGACTGGGCCGGGTGGCGCCTGGCGTGAGGGCGGTGATGTCGAAGTGGTCGGCGCCGAGCCATTCGGGACCGCCGGAGATGGCCTGCGGGGTGAGGTCGTAAGCGGCGGCCAGGAGGAGTTTCACGGTGTAGTACCTGGCGATGAAGCGGTGATCGCCCTGCATGGTGATATAGCGGCCGGCTTGTGCCTGGGGGTCGACGGGTTTGATGGTGGCGACTTCGAAGGCTTCGGATATCGGGGGGGGCGACTGGGCGGAGATTTGGGCCGCGAGCAGGATGGCGGTTAGTGCGATTTGGCGGATCATTGGTGGGTACCTCCTCCTATTATTCCTCTGAGGACGGCCCCTGTTGTCCGTCAGACTATCCGTCAGACTGTTGTCAGACGACAGGGGCGTTTTCGTAGTACAGATACTTCTGCCAGGACAGCCGGTTTAATGCGGTGTCGCGCAGCAGGTGCCGGGACGTGTGAATGGTGATCGGCTTTGGGTAACGTGCCAGCGGCATGCAGGCCTCATCGGGAGTTCTGTCGCTCTTCCGATTGTTGCAGGCGAAGCAGCAGGCTACAAGGTTCTCCCAGGTATTGGCTCCTCCGCGCGAGCGCGGCACGATGTGGTCCAGCGTCAGCTTTGCAGGGGTTGAAAGTTCAAGACAGTACTGGCAGGTATTGCGATCGCGGGCGAGGATGCCCTTTCGCGAAAGCATTCTGGTGCGTCGCGGAATCCGGCGATATTCCAGAAGGCGAATGACCGCGGGAACCGGCAGGGCAAGGCGGCCGGTGTGAATCGTGACGCCGGAAGTCTCCTCCACGGCCGCAATTCCCTTCACGACGGAGGTGAAGGCGCGCTTCGCCGAGATGACGTTGACAGCCTCATAAGAAGCATTCAACACCAGAACCGGCATGTTTTTCAGATTTATCCGCATACAAATTACGTGGTGGACCGCAGCGATTGCAGTCCGAAAATGGTAGCCCGCCAGAGGATCGACCTCCGCTTGTTTCCTGTTTGTACGACAGGCGCAGCCACCAGGCTGCAAGCGGGCTGAAAAATGTTTCGGCGGCGGGAAACTGGCGCACGGGGCCGACACAAAACTGGCGCCAGCCCCGGAAGTTGAATCCGGCTTGTCCGTGCTTCAAACGGATGCCTAACCGATCGGCCAGACTGGCGAAAACTGGTGGATCTCCGGGGAATCGAACCCCCCGATCTCCTCGGTGCAAACGAGGCGTCCTGCCACTGTTACGAGAGACCCATGATGGTGCGAACAAGAAACAAAATGGCCCCGAAGTTCCTGCGAACCCGGGGCCTGGAATCCTGAGAAATGGAGTCCGGATTTACGGGTGGCCGCGCGAGGTTCTGTTGACGCGCGCCGGGGTACCTTCGGGTGTAGCTCCCGCCGGTATCGCTTTCGTAAATTGGACCAGATGAGGCATCGAGATTTCAGTATCCACCTGGAGGTGGTGGTTTGTCAAATCTATTTTATTGGCAGGGGGTGAGGCGGTTCGAACGGCGGATTGATGGACCCCGACGTTCCGGTGTGATGCACCCGGTATACTTAGCTTTTCTATCGCCAAAATAATGACTATTCTGGATGTGAATCAGATCCGGCAGATATTGCCGCATCGTTACCCGTTTTTGCTGGTCGACCGCATTATCGAAATGGACGATGCGCATATTGTCGGCATCAAGAATGTTACGGCCAACGAGCCGTTTTTTCAGGGGCATTTTCCGGATTTTCCGGTGATGCCGGGCGTGCTGATCGTCGAAGCCATGGCGCAGACGGCAGGCGTGCAGGTGCTGAGCAGCATTCCGGACCGCGACCAGAAGCTGGTCTTTCTGGTGGCGGTGGATGCGGCGCGCTTTCGCAGACCGGTGGTGCCGGGCGATCAGCTGCGCATCGAGATGCGCGTGATCAAACGCAAAGGCACGGTGGCGAAGATGGCCGGGCATGTCACGGTGGACGGCGTGGTGGTGGCCGAGGCTGAAGTGATGTGCAAGCTCGAAGATAAGGCGTAATGCCGGTTCATCCCACATCGATTGTCGATCCGGCGGCGAGTGTTCACCCCGAGGCCGTGATTGGCCCGTTTTGCGTAGTCGGGGCCGAGGTGGAGATTGGCGCGCGCACGCAGCTGATGGCCCACATGTATGTGGAAGGGCCCACAATTATTGGCGAGGATAACGTTTTTTATCCTTACTCATCGATCGGCGCGGCTTCGCAGGATCTGAAGTATCGCGGCGAGCGCGCTTTTACCCGCATCGGAAATCGCAACACTATTCGCGAGTTTGTCACGATACATCGGGGCACCGTGGGTGGTGGACTTTATACGACGATCGGCGACGATTGTCTGCTGATGACTTATGCGCATATAGCGCACGATTGCCGGATCGGGAATCACGTCATTCTGGGCAACAGCGTGGGGCTATCGGGACATGTGCAGGTGGACGACTGGGCGGATGTGAGTCCTTATAGCGGCGTGCATCAGTTTTGCAGGATCGGGCGGCATGCGTTTGTGGGGCCTTACAGTGTGATCAAGCAGGATGTCATGCCGTATTCGCTGACGAGCCATCAGCCGGATGTGCAGGTGTTCGGCGCGAATTCGATTGGCCTCGGGCGGCGCGGTTTCGATAAGCCGGCGATTGAGGCGCTGCAGACGGCGCTGCGGTTGCTGACACGCGCGGGGCTGAATACCACGCAGGCGGTGGAGCGGATTCGGGCTGAGGTGATCGGGTCACCCGAGGTGGAAGAGTTGCTGGAATTTATTGCGACGTCCGAGCGCGGCGTGGTTAAAGGGTGAAGTACGGGATTATTTGCGGTAATGGCCGCTTTCCTGTGCTGGCGCTGGAGACGGCGCGCAAGCAGGGCGACGAGGCCGTTGCGATCGCGATTCAAGAAGAGGCTTCGAGCGCGGTGGAGCGCGCTGCCGCGCGTTGCTATTGGATATCTCTGGGCGAACTGAGCCGGCTGATCGAGATCTGCAAACAGGAAGGCGTCACGCAGATCATGATGGCGGGGCAGGTGAAGCATGCGAAGATTTTTTCTTCGATCCGGCCGGATTGGCGACTGATTAAAGTGCTGGCGGCGCTGCCTCTGAAGAACACCGATTCGCTGATTGGCGCGGTGCAGAAGGTGCTGCTCGATGAGGGGATTTCGCTGGTGGATTCGACGCTGTTGCTGAAGCCGCTGCTGGCGGGCATGGGCGCCGTGACCAGGCGGAAGTTCAGTGCGGACGAAGAGCGCGATGTGGAATACGGGCGGCGCATTGCGCATGCGCTGGCTAGTCTGGATCTGGGGCAGAGCGTGGCGGTGGCGGATCGGGCTTGTGTGGCGCTGGAGGCGATGGAAGGCACGGATGCGATGCTGCGGCGTGCGGCTTCGCTGGTGGAAGGGAAGCGGATTTCGCTCGTGAAGGCTTCGGCGCGGCGGCGGCATTTACTGTTCGATGTGCCTGCGGTGGGGCCTGGGACGATTGACGTGATGGTGGAGACAGGAACTACGGCGCTGGCGGTGGATGCGGGCCGGACTTTGCTGCTGGATCGGGATGAAATGGTGGCGAAGGCCAATGCTGCCGGGATTGCCGTTGTCGGGATGGAGGCTTTAGGGTGATTCGCGTTGCGGTAGTCGGAGCCGGGGCTTTTGGGCGAAATCATGTTCGCGTAGTGCAGGAAAATCCGCGGGTGCAACTCGCGGGTGTTGTGGATAGCGATCCTTCGCGGGCGACTGTTTCGTCGATCGAAGAAATTATTGGCAAGGTGGATGCGGCGATTGTGGCGGTGCCCACGTCGGCTCATGCGGAGGTGGCGTGTCGGCTGCTGGATGCCGGTATCGACGTGCTGGTGGAAAAGCCGATCGCCGGAACGCTGGCGGATGCGGACCGGATGATTGCGGCGGCGCGGCGTGGCGACCGGATTTTGCAGGTAGGGCATCTGGAGCGGTTCAATCCGGCGATTGTGGAACTGGAAAAGATTGCCACGCTGCCGTTGTTTTTCGAGATCCATCGGATGAGCGTGTTTACGCTGCGGAGTCTGGATGTGGATGTGGTGCTGGATCTGATGATCCACGATCTGGATATTGTTCTGGCGCTGGCGCGCGCGGAACTGGTGGAGATTCGCGCGGCGGGCATTTCGATTCTGTCGCCGAAAGTGGATATCGCCAATGTGCGGCTGGAATTCGCCGATGGGTGTGTGGCGAATCTGACGGCGAGCCGGGTTTCGACGGAAAAGATCCGCAAAGTGCGGGTATTTCAACCAGGGCAGTATATTTCGCTCGATTACGCGAAGCAATCGGCCGCAGTGTGTACGGTTGGGGGCGAGGCCGGGCTGGCGTTCGAGCAGTTGCCGGTGACCCCGGCGGAGCCTCTGAAACTCCAGCTGGACGCCTTTCTGGATGCAGTGGAAACGCGAAAACAGCCGAAACTGACGGGCGCGGTGGCGCGTAGAACGTTAGAGGTGGCGCTCGCCGTGCTTGATAGAATTGAGCTGCATGCGGATCTGGTAGGTAAGACGCTGGCCGCCCACACTCAAGCAACAGGATGGAAACCATAGAGCCGCCCGGTTCCGCCTCTACAGACACGGAACGCCAACCCAATTTTCTGTTGGTCCGCGACACCAGCGGCGACTGGCCGCGGTGGAAGCGCGCGGCCGTTGGGTCGGTGGTTTTTCACGTGATTGCGCTGACGCTGTTGCTGGTGGTGAAGAGCGGTCCGCCGCCCACGCCTCCTCCGGAACGCGAATATGTTGAGCACGTCACAAAGCTTTATGTGCCGAAGGAGCTGACGCAGAAGGCTCCGAACAAGGGTCCGGTGGCGACGATGATGTTGTCGAAGCCGGCTGCGCCTTCGCCGAAACCGTCGACCCCGGCGCCGCAGCAGACGAAGGCCGCATCGCCGGCGCCGCCCACTCCGGTGCCACTGCCGGTAGCACCGCCGCCACCGCCGGTGGCTCAGCCTGCTCCAACGCCAGGCGAAACGGCGCGCAATCAGCCTCCGGCACCTACGCCACCGCCTGCCGTTGTTCCGAAGCCCGAGCCGCCGAAGATGATTGTGGAGGATTCGCTGCAGGCGAATCCTCAGGCGCCGAAACCGGGCGGTAAGCTTGCCGTGCCCACCGATCCGATTGCGGAAGCGATGCGGAATCGGGGGACGGGTTCGACCAGCACGCGTATGGGAGATTCGGCGGAGATGTCGGTGGGGGCGGGGCTGCATCTGCCTGCTGCGGCGGCGCGGCTTTCGAATTTCGAGCTCAAGAGCGATCCGATGGGCGTGGATTTCTGGCCCTATTTGCAGCGAGTACTGGCGGTGGTGAAGCTGAACTGGTCAGCTGTGTATCCGCAGGCAGCGCGGTTGGGGCTGCGGGGGCAGGTGACGGTGGAGTTTTATGTGCTGAAGGATGGCACGGTGGATAAGATCGTGTTCGACGAGCAATCGGGGTCGAAGGCGCTGGATAATGCGGCGGTGGCGGCTATCAGCGCGTCGGAACACTTGCCGCCGCTGCCGACGGAGTTTAAGGGTCAGCGGATTGATCTGAAAATGTCGTTTATGTATAACATGCCGCGGTGAAGAGCTTTCAGCTTTTTGCGTTCTCGTAACATTTGCCTGGTTTTCGGGGTCTTGTTGGCGTGCCAATTTGCGGTTTCATGCTGTTGGCCTGACCTCTGATTGGGGGACAGCCGACGATTAATGCGAATGGCATTGAGCGCGCTCATAGTGCGCAGGCGGGCGTGCTGGTGCCCGGAATTGTGTTTTCCATCTGGGGGCATAATTACGGGCCGAAGGACGGTTGCAAGGGTCCGGCGACTGAGGTTTGCGGCGTCCAGGTATTGCTGGATGGCGTGCCGATTGAAGTGCAATTTACCAGCGATGTGCTGATTAATGCGCGGATGCCGGAGTCGGCTGGTCCGGCGATTTCGAAACTGGTGGTGGTTTCGGGCGGGGTTCGCAGTGAGCCGATCGAGGTGCGTCGGCAGGCGGAGATTGCGGAGATTTCGCTCGATGGCGTGGCGCGCGTCGGTGGTCCGGTGTGGATTCGTGTGCAGCTGCCCCATGGCAGCGTCTCCTACCCGGTGCTGGGATGGGCCGCGGATTTCGGCTGTGCTTCGTTCGAGGTTCGCAAAGACGGCAAACTTCTGCCGGCGATTGCGCCTCCCCGCGGCGCGTTTGGCGGAAGCTTTGGATCCCCCCGGGCTGCGCAAATCAGGGGGCGCCCCGACCGGCGAACCGGCTACCGTTGCATCTCCAGTTCAGTTTTGACGAGCCAGGAGTCTATGAAGTGCGGTCGACGCATTACGGATCTCTGGTGCGGCCTGCGGGCGACATCCGAATGCAATCGGCGTGGACTCCGATTTGAGGTGCTGCCAGCTGTGGCGCGAACGCCGATTGGCGCGCATTCGCAGGAACCGGATGAGTTGCCGACTAATTTCCTCCCGAATTTGATGGCGGTTCGCGACGATGAGACGCTGGGGGTGCTGATGGAGTATCTTTATCATCCGAGTCCGCAGGTACGGGGATGGGTGTTGAGTGCGCTGGCGTATTGGCCGGATTCAGTGGTGCAGCCGCGGTTGATGGAGACGTTGCGTGCCAATGGTCCTTCCAACGTTGTGGTGCAGGGGATCAAAGGGAACACGGCGGAAGTTGCGGAGATCTCGCTGCCGTTTTTATTTTCCAGCGATGCTGTGTTGTTTCAGGGCGCGCTGACGGGGGCGCGCTGTGCGATTGCGGAAGGGAGCGGGATCGATGCGGTGCTGCGGTTGCGTGTGGAACGGGTTTGGCCAACACGTCGGTGACGACTAACCTCGGGCATATGGGCGCACAGATGGCAAACGATCTGATCGCGCCGCTGGGGCAGATACATACGGTGCGGGTCCACGAGTTGCTTTGGAATCTGGTGGACCACCATATCGGCACGGAGCAGGCGTTGATTGCTATTGCGTGGCAGAAAGATCCGGAAGACCTGCCGCGGCTGGCGGAATATCTGAATGCGCTGCCGGCCGACGATCGGACGGGCAGGGAGGCGGCGGACGTTGTTTATGCGATGCACAATGTGTTCGGCGATGCGGCGGCGCCGTGGCCGCGGGATGTGCTGGCGAAGACGCAGTCGCTGGCGGTGCGGCAGCGTTGCGTGGAAGAGTTAGAGAGGGTGAAGTAGAGACCGGCGCGTTGTATTCTCGATTCTGAGAGGTCTATATGTCACTTCGTCCAGTGAAACGCCTGATTGAAGCTAAGCCGACGATTGAGGGCGCCGGTGTCCATCTGCGGCGCGCTTTTGGTTTCGGCAATACGTCGGATTTCGATCCGTTCCTGCTGCTGGACGATTTTCGCAACGATATTCCGGCGGAGTATCTGAAGGGTTTTCCGTGGCATCCGCATCGCGGGATCGAGACCGTTACTTATGTGTTGGCCGGCAACGTTGAACATGGCGACAGCATGGGGAACCGCGGGACAATTGGCGCCGGCGACGTACAGTGGATGACCGCCGGGAGCGGGATTATCCATCAGGAGATGCCGCGCGGCGACGAAGCGGGCCGTATGCACGGGTTTCAGCTGTGGGCGAATTTGCCATCGTCGCTCAAGATGACGACGCCGCGCTATCAGGAAGTGAAATCGCCCGACATCCCCGGAATTACCGACGACGATGGCACATTCGTGCGCATTGTATGCGGGGAGTTCTGGGGAAAGAAAGGGCCGGTGGATGGCATTGCGGCCGAGCCGACCTATCTGGATGTTTCGGTGCCGCCAGGGCGCAGGAAAACGCTGCCTGTGGAGACCTCGCGACATGCGTTCGCTTATATTTTTGCCGGCAGCGGGAAGTTCTGCAATGCGTCGGGGCCGCTCGCGGTGCCGACCGAATCGGCTGAATGGTGGCACTCGACGGCTCCGCTGGAGGCAGGGAACCGGTCGCTGATTCTTTTCGATCGCGGCGATGAAGTGACGGTGGAAGCGGGCGACGACGGGATCCGGTTTCTGCTGATCTCGGGCAAGCCGCTGGAGCAGCCGGTGGCGTGGTACGGGCCGATCGTGATGAACACCCAGGCGGAACTGCGCGAGGCCTTCGATGAACTGGAGCAGGGCACGTTTCTGAAGACCGGGAAACAGGGATAGCGCGGCCGCTGTCTCATGCAGCCCGATTTCCAGACCGGCGCGTTTCTGCTGCTGATTGCCGCGGTAGTCGCGATGATTTCGCGGCGGCTGCACCTACCTTACAGCGTGGGGCTGGTAGTGGCCGGTATCGTGCTGTCTGCGATGCCGTTCGCGCCGAAGATCACCCTGACGCGCGATCTGATTTTTACCGCGCTGCTGCCGCCGCTGCTGTTCGAGGCCACGCTCAATATTCACTGGGACCAGCTACGCCGCGATCTGCCGGTGATCACGATGCTGGCGACCGTGGGCGTGGTGATTTCGGCCTGCGTGACCGCGGTCGGGATGCATTACCTGGCGCAATGGGAGTGGATCAGCGCTATGGTGTTCGGCGCGTTGATCGCCGCGACAGATCCGGTTTCGGTGATCGCAACATTTCGCGAAGCGCGCGCGAAAGGGCGGCTGTTGCTGCTGATCGAGGCCGAGAGCCTGCTGAACGATGGCACAGCGGCGGTGGCGTTCGCGGTAGTGATCGCGGTTTTCGCGGGGCAACAGATCACGATTACGCACGTGGCAGGGATGCTTTGGCTGATGGTGGGCGGCGGGGTTTTGTGCGGCGGTTTCGTTGGAGTGGCCGCGCTGGTGCTGGCCGGGCATACGGACGATCATCTGGTGGAAATCACGTTCACCACGGTGGCGGCTTACGGATCGTTTCTGCTGGCGAATCGTTTGGGTCTTTCCGGGGTGCTGGCTACGATCACGGCCGGGCTGGTGATGGGAACGTTCAAAACCTTCGGCCGGGTTTCCGAACGTGGCTGGGACGCGTTACAAACGTTCTGGGAATATGCGGCGTTTGTGGCGAATTCGCTGGTCTTCCTGCTGATGGGCATTCGGCTGGCGCACCAGAATTTTCGGGCCTTGTGGGCGCCGGTGGCGATTGCGATTACGCTGGTGACGCTGGGGCGGGCGCTCTCGGTTTATCCGTGTTGCGCGCTGTTCAGAGGATCGTCGCTGCGCGTGACAGCGAAACACCAGCACGTTTTGTTCTGGGGAGGGCTGCGCGGGACGGTGGCCCTGGCGCTGGCGCTCGGGCTGCCGGCGGATATGCCGCGGCGCGAGCAAATTGTGGCGATCAGCTTCGCGGTGGTGGCGTTTTCGGTGTTTGCGCAGGGGCTGACAATTCCGTGGTTCCTTCGCAGAATGGGCATCACGGCGTAATGATGGCGTGGCGCACCGCGTAGAGTACGATCTCCGCGGTGTTGTGGAGTCCGAGCTTTTGCATCAGATTGGTGCGGTGCGTATCCACCGTATACGGGCTCAGATTGAGCACGGCGGCGGTCTCCTTGTTGGATTTGCCTTCGGCGAGCAGGTGAAGTACCTCGCGTTCGCGCTCCGTCAGCAGATCGTAAGATTTTGTGACTCCCTGTTTGCGCATCACATGGACGTGATCTTCGAGCAGAGTATCGGCGATCGCTTTAGAGAAGAACGGACGGCCGGCGGCAACGGAGCGAATGGCGTTTTCCAGTTCGTCATCGGCGTTGTCCTTGATGAGATAGCCACGCGCGCCGGCGTCGAGAGCGCGCAGGATATAGCTTTCATCCATATACATGCTGAGCACGATGATGCCGGTGCGCGGATTCTCGCGCGAGATCTGGCGGGCGGCGTCGAGGCCGTTCAGCAGGGGCATGGCGACATCGATCAGCGCCACATCGGGCTGGAAGGCTTTGGCGAGACGCACGGCTTCGCGGCCATCGGAGGCCTCGGCTACCACTTCGGTGCCGGAGATGCGGTTGAGCAGAAGTTTGAGGCCGGCGCGGACGATGCCGTGGTCGTCGGCTATCAGGATGCGGATCATATCTTACCTGCCAATGCGGCTTCCGGGCCGAGGGCTACGGAGTGGATGCGCGGGAGGCGGAATTCCACGCGCGCGCCGTGACCCGGCGATGAGACCACAGTCAGCCTGCCGCCGAGTTCCCGCACACGCTCTTCCATTCCGACGAGGCCCAGGCCGGTGCGCTTCATGGCGGCTGCGTCGAAGCCCTGACCGTCGTCGGCGATGGTGCCCGTGATTTCGCCGTGGCTCATGGTGAGTGCGACCTCAATCGTGCGCGCGTTGGCGTGGCGTGCGGCATTGGTGAGAGCTTCCTGGACCACGCGATAGACGCAGGTGCATTCGGCGTCGGGCAGGGAATCGATCGCGGGATCGATCCCGGTGCGGATATTGATGCCGCCCGCTCGCTTGATCTCGCGCACCAGCCAGCCGATGGCGGAGGCGAGGCCGAGATCGTCCAGCATGGAAGGGCGCAGCATCATGGCGATGTTGCGCACTACGCGCAGAGTCTGCTCCACAATCCCTTTGGCATGCGCCACGCGCGCGTTGAATTCCTCTTCGCCGGCGTCATGGGAGATGCTGGCGAGTTCCATGCGCAGGCCGGTGAGCATCTGCCCGGCCTGATCGTGCAGTTCGCGCGAGAGGTAGCGGCGCTCCTGTTCCTGCGCCATGCGGATTTGCCCGGAGAGGCGGCGGAGTTCGGCGTCGGCGGTGACGGAGCGGCTTTCGAGAGTGGCCATGTGGATGACGGTGATGGCTGCGATACCGCAGCCGAGAACGAGTGCGAGGCCGGTGGTCCAGGCGAGCCAGGCTTCAAACCGCGCGTCGGCGGAAGTGATGCGCGAACGCTCGCGCGAGAAATTATCCGTCATCAGCTGTTCCACCTGCTGCGCTACTTCGACAATCTCCTCTCTGTGGCGGACGCGGTCCTGCAGGAAGGCGGTACGGGGAGCGTTCTTCTGTTCCGGCGTCCAGTCGAGAACCAACTTCGTGGAACTCCAGTAATTATCGAGTTCGCCGCGCAGGCGTTCGAGGGCCTGCTTTGTTTCCTGGCTCTGTCCGGACTCCGCGAGCGCCTGCATGCTTTGCCCGGTAGCGGCCCGGATTTCGCTGAACTGGCCGGCGTAGCGCGAGGCGTGCGAAGGGTCTGGATCGAGCAGGTAATCGCGGGTCAGAATGCCGCTGAGAAAGACGTTGGCGCGTATGGAGGCGAGCGCGTCGCCCGCTCTGAGATGCGCGGCATGCAGTTCCGCGACTTCCAGCCGGGCTTTTTCGGCGCCGCGCCCGATGGCAAAAGCGGCGCCTCCGATGATTAACAGAAGCGACGCGAACGCGAACGCCAACAGGACCGACCTGCGCATGAGCATGGAGTCTTCTGCTTCCAGTTTCTCTCAAAAAGCAGGCGGGCGATGGAGAATACTTACTTCTTTCCGGCCATGACAGGCTGCCCGCGTTCGAACTGAAGTTCCTCGGTGCGGGCGTGTTCCGCCATGGGAATGATTTCGAGCTTCATTGACGCTCCCGACGGCAGCACGGAGAAGCGGCGTTTGACGATCTGATCGCCCTTCGTCTCGATCTGCACGAGCGTGGAGCCATTGAAGTACATCGAGATGGCAGCCTTGTGGCCGGCGATTTTCACGTTACAGTCGTCGCCATTGAGGTTGCACTGGTAATCGGCCACGGTGCCGGAGCCTTCGATCTGTTTGATATGGAGGCCATCGGCCGCGGCGTCGATCACCCAGGCATTGTTGCCGCCGGATTGAACCCAGGAGCCGATCAGGTTGGCGCGGTCGGCCTGCTGATCGGCCCGGGCGGGACCGATCAGCGAAGTGGCCGCCGCAAGAGTAGCGAATGTGGCGAACGTGTACATGGCGGTTCTCATAATGGATCTGTCTCGATTACGGCGCGGCGGTAATGTGGGCGCGACGGTTCTTTTGCCAGCAGGCTTCATCGTGGTCCTCGCAAACGGGGCGTTCTTTTCCATAGCTGATGATGGTCAGCTGGTTTTGGGGTATTCCCTGGCTCACCAGAAAGCCTTCGGCCGCGTGCGCGCGCTTGTCGCCGAGCGCGAGATTATATTCGGCGGAGCCGCGCTCGTCCGTATCGCCTTCGACAAGAAGCTTCTGGTTGGGATAGTTCGACAGGATCCTCTTCACGACGGCGACATCGCCGCTGAGGGTGGTGGAAGCGTCGGGGCGGATGTTGGCCTTGTCGTAGTCGAACAGCGCGTCGGAAAGATGGGCGAGACTCTGGTTGAGGGTTTCACGCTCCTGCGCGGTCATCGCGGCGGGGCGGGCTGTGTTGTTCTGGGTGGGGCGAGTCTGGGCGACGGGCCGGGACTGGGTGGCTACCGGTTGCGGTGCGGGAGTTGTGGCGACAGGTACCGGCGCGGGCGGAACGTTGTGCGCGCCGATAGGCGCCGCTTTGTGGCAGGCAGCGGTGAAGAGTACGGCGACACCGAAGAAGGCAAGTTTGTGTTTGTGCATAGGCTCTGACCATATGAGATACCTTTTGGGCGGAGGAAGCCATCCCGTAAACACACCAGATTTCCTTTTTTGTGCGGGAAGCCGGTTGCACGGGGCACCTGGCTGTGAATGGAGTTTCTGGTCAGGCGAGTCGTTTCGCAGGTGCAGCGCGAATGCAGTTGCGTTATCGGACGTCGAGCGCAAAATGCTCTACTTCGCGGAGACCGCATGGACACTGCCGAACATGCCGGAGATGAACGCGCAGTTTGAGAACACCTGCGATGAAGGCGAGTTTGAGGGGAAACTTGGCGGGCTCGTCCGCAATATTCAACGGGTGCAGGCACGGGGTAAGGGCGAAGAGGGCAGCTGGAAGGAGGCGGTAGGCCTGGCTCCGCAGGGAGGATCACTACCTTCTTGTTCCGCTCGATTCCGCTGGGTCCGCTCGGGCGCGAGGCCCTGTCAGTTATCCACGGGCTTCTGTTCAATATGATCGATCACCAGCACCGGCACCGGCCGCTTCTTCAGTTCCAGCTTCAGGCCCAGTTGCTTTTCCGTCGCCGTCGGCAGCGGGATGGCGCCGTTGGGGTCGGGCGCGCTTTCCGCGCCGGGCGCCGGCGCAGTCCCCTGAAATTGCGCTAATTTACTGAAACTCAGCGTGAAATCCCAGCCTCCTTCGAGGCCCGTCGCATCCAGCACGTCGCTGTGCACATAGCCGCTGGCGAGAAAGCGCAGATTTTCGGCGAGGTAGCCCATCGACACGTTCGTGCAGGTGAGCAGCCGCCCCAGCACAGGAGTTGTGGCGCGCGGGTCCACCTTCACAAGCGTCGGAGCACCCTCTTTGCAGCCGCTGCGCGAAGCCGGATCGGCCTTCTTCAGCTTCGGCTTTGGCGCGGTCATCACATAGGCCGCCTCGGGCCGGTCTTCATAGTGAACCGCGAGTTTGAAGCGATCCGCCAGCAGCGACTTCAGCATGGCGAAGAGCGAATCGGTATCGGCGTCGCCATCGGCCGCCATCACATCCGGAGCTTTCGCCACGATATCCCAGCGATCGGAATCCGTGAATTTCGGCGCGTCCACAATCGTCTCTTCCGGCATGCCCCAGGCATCGGCGATCAGCGACTTCAGCGTGGCGCCGCGAACATTGACGCGTCCGCCATCCTGCAGCTGAAAATCGTAACCGTGATAGTCGGGATCGCTCGGCTTCACGTCGGCCACTTCGAATTCGGTGGGCAGCGGCGGAAAGGCCTTGTCGGCATCCGGGGAGTTCGGCACGGGCGTTCGGTTCACGCTGTCAACCACGAGAACCGTCGTGGGCACGGCCGACGCGTCCAGCGTAAGCCCGAGCTTTTCAATGGCGTCGAACAGGCTGATGGTCTCTGCGCCCGCCACGTTCACCTTCCAGCGCGCCGAGTATTTCAGATCGAAATCCCAGGCGCCGGCGAGGCCGGTCTGGTCCAGTACCAGATTGTCGGTGAGGTAATACCATGCGCCATCCATGCGGCCCATGTTCGTCGCGAATGCGGCCATGGTCATATTGCGGCACGTTACAGCGATCCACTCTCCTGAGCCCGTCGAATGGCAGCCGCTTGTTTCCGAACCATCGGGAACGGAGGACTTCTTCAACAGAGGATGTTTGCCCGCCGTCAGCGCCCAGGCCGGCACGGGTTTTGTTTCGTTATGCACCACGAGGCCGAAGCGCTCCGCGAGCAGCGCCTGGAGCATGGGCTTGACGGTTGCCGCGGTGGATCCGGCCGGCACCTTCGCCCGAATGTCGAAGCGATCAAGTTCCAGCCAGCTCGGCCCGCCCAGAATTCTCTTCGCATCCACGCCGTATGCAAGGCGCACCAGGTCCAGCATGGTGGCGCGCCGCAGATGGTAGCGTCCGCTGCGCATGAGCCCGCCGCTCACATCCTGATCGTCCTGACTTGTGGAACGCGCGCTGGGATGGACGTCGGCAATTTCGAACTTTGGCGCGGGTGCGGGATTTTGCCCGAACGCGGCGAGGGCGGCGAATAACGTGACGAACGACGTGAGCGCGAGTGCGCGTGTCGGGTTTTGGAGGTGAGCTGGAATCGGCAAGGTCTTCGTTCCATTTTAGACGAACTTCCCTGGCATTTTGGTTATGCCGCGCCAACCCGCGCCCGGGCGCGATGACCACTGGACGTCACTCGGTCGCAATTTATAAAGAACTCGGAGGAACGCGAGCCTAACTGATGGATTTAAGTAATATGCATTGTAATTTCAATAAATTAACCACGTTGATATCTGTTTTATTGCCCGCGATTCGGTTCAGGATAGTAAGTCGGTAATCATGGCCTTTGACGTGCGTTACCGGATATCCTATTGACGCCTGGCTTGGTCCAGGCAGCCCACGCGAATGGCAGGCGTGTTTCAGACTGGGACGGTGCAAGTTTATTGGGGAGGTTTATTTATGAATAAAAATCATTCGCGCCTGGTCCTGGATATACCCGAGTTCGAAGAGTATCCCGATTCGCATTCCGTCGATTCGCCAGCCATGGTACAGCCGCATGGAATGCTCATTGCGGCGCGCGTTTCCGATATGCGAATCGTCTATACGAGCGAGAACTCCGTGATGGTGCTCGGCGTAACTCCGCAATTCCTGTTCGACCGAACGCTGCCGGAGATCCTGGGCCAGGAGACGATGGGCGTGATAACGGAAGCTCTCGGTGCGGAGCGTTACCGGCCAGCGACCATCCTGACCTGCCGCTTCCCGATCTGCGGAGACACGCTCTTCGATGTCTCGGCCCATCGTACCGACGGCGTACTGTCCGTTGAACTGGGGATCGCTCGGGAGATTCGCCGGTGGGATCTCTTTTCCACGCGCCTGGAGCAGGCCGTTCGGGAGCTTGGCCGTCCGCACACGCTGGAAATCCTTTGTGCGACGGTTCCGGCCCTGATTCGAAAATTGACAGGATTCGATCGGGTGATGATCTATCGGTGCGATGGACCGATAGGCGGGAAAGTCGTCGGTGAGGAAACGAGTCCCGGAATGGAACCTCTTCTCGGCCTGCATTACAATGCACAGGATTTGCCGCGCCGCACCGGCCGACCGTACGTCAGGGAACATCTGCGAACGGTTGTCGATGTGGGAGCGCGCACGGTGAAGGTGATCGGTCATCCCGATCTTGCCCTGGGGGTTCCTCTCGACATGATCTACTCGGATTTGCGCGCCCCCGATGCGGCGCAGATTGTTTCCCTGAAGGCCATGGGAGTTTGCGCCAGGCTCGGTATGTCTCTGGTTCATGGCGATGAGCTCTGGGGAATGGTCATCTGTCATCACCGCACCAGCCGGCAGGTGCCACCTGAGCTGAAATCCATCTGCGAGATCCTGGGGCAACTGATCTCCCTCCACGTGGGTGGCACGCTGCAGACTCAGTACTATTCCGAGAGGCTGGTGAAGAAGGCATTGCTGGACCGGCTGCGGCCGCTTCTCGAAGGAGAGACTTCCATCGGGAGCGCGCTTTCGGAAGCAGCCGAGGTGGTGCTTGCTCTGGTGGGGGCGAATGGCGCCCTCATCCGGATAGGCGACGAAAAGCTGCTGATCGGCAGGACTCCGGTTCTCGCCGAGGCCGAGTCGCTCATGCTGGCGATGCAAGTGAATTGTGTGGATGGCGCCGCTCACGCGGATAAAACGGGAACACTCCTGCCTGCATTCGCGCACCTCGGGGACACCGCGAGGGGAGCGCTGGTGGTTCGGTTCGACGATGCCGGCGATGGCATCGCGTGGTTCCGGGGCGACGGCGCCGAACAGTCATTGCCCGATGAAACGGTACGGACACCACGGCCACCGAATGCCTTTGCCTCAAAGGAATCGCAGCAAGGCCGATCACCGGAGTGGCGGCCGATTGAAGTGGAAACCGCGCGTAATCTGTGCGACATCGTCACAAGGGCCATTTTGCAGCGCACCGAAGTGAAGCTGACGCGGTTACTGCAGGACAATGCTTTGCGCGCGGTGGCCGAAAAAACTCTGCGCAGCAGCGAAAAGCGTTACCGGCAAATGGCCGACTCGATGCCACAGATAGTCTGGACCGCACATCCGGACGGTATGATCGATTACTTCAACGAGCGGTGGTACGATTTCACGTTGTTTGCCAGGAACGGAGACGGCAGCATCGATCAGTTGCTGCATCCCGACGATGTGGAACCCTCTCGCGAAGCCTGGGACAGGGCCGTCGGCACGGGCGAGCCATACATTATTGAGCATCGGCTTTGGGACCGCGGGAGGAAAGAGTTCCGCTGGCATTTAGCGCGAGCGCTCCATGTGCGCGACGCCAGCGGCAATATCGCCAAATGGTTTGGAACGTGCACCGACATCGACGACCACAAACGGCTGAGCGACGAACTGGAAGCACGTGTTGTGCAACGCACCAGCGACCTGCAGCAATCGCTGGTCGAGAAGACCATTCTGCTCAAGGAGGTCCACCACAGGGTAAAGAACAACCTGCAGGTTGTATCCAGTTTGCTTTCGTTGCAAATCGGATGCCAGACCGATTCGCCGGCCCTCGGCGAACTGCGCGAGGCAAGCGAGAGAATCCATTCCATGTCTCTGGTCCACGAGCAACTCTATCAGTCGGAATCGCTGTCCGATCTGGATTTCGGGACGTACGTCGAGTCTCTGGCGCATCACTTATATGAAAGCTATTGCCCCGACACGCGGAGAATCCGGCTTGCACTGCAGACGGAACCGGTCCCATTGACGATTGACCAGGCGATACCCTGCGGACTGATTCTGAACGAGCTGGTTTCCAACTCGCTCAAGCATGCTTTCAAGCACGATAGAAGCGGATTGCTGACCATCCGATTCGCAAGGGCGGACGACAACAATGTGGAACTGATGGTACAGGACGACGGAGTGGGACTGGGCGCGGATTTTGATTTGGAGTCCACCAGTTCCATGGGGGTACAGGTTCTGCGGGCGCTGACCAGCCAGTTGCGGGCGTCCATGAGCATCTCCAAAGAAGGCGGGGCAGGTTTTACATTGAGATGGCCACTTCCGGCCGGTGTGCCGCGCCTTCTGCCGTTAGCGGCAACTGCGGCATAACGAGGCGGTGCACCGGCTAGTTCTCAGACGGCTTTTCCAGGTGGTCGATCACGAGAACTTCAACGGGAGCTTTCGTCGCTTCCAGTTTCAGCCCCAACTGTTGCTGCATGGCCTCATAGAGGTCGGGACGCTCGGAGTTGCCCGCGGGCGGCCGCAGAGTGCCGGCGAGAGCGGCGAACTGAGAATCATCGGCGGCCCAGTTTAGCGTGAAGGTGAATCTGCCGGTAATACCCGTGTGATCGACCACAGGCCGGTCGAGGACATAGCGCTGCATCCAGCCGGCGAAATCGGAGATTTTCGCGTTCGTCACCGTCATGGCGCCGAGCGCGCTGAGCCCGTAAGTGGGCGCGCCGTTGGGATCGCCGGGGCTGTTGGCCAGTTTGTCACCCGTTTTGCCAACGACGATCTGATACACGGAGAGTTCCTTCGTGTCGCGATGGTATCTGAGACCGAAGCGATCGGCGAGAAGCTCCTGGACCATGGCTCGGATATCGGGCTTCGGTGCATCGCCGATTGCAGGGCCGGTTTCCGCCAGCAGATCGTATTTTTCCGATTCCATCCACGCGGGTCCGCCGGTGATTTGCCGCGGATGAAGACTCCAGGCGAAGGCCATGATCTCGCTCACGGAAGTGTTCACGGTGGTCAGGCGGCGGCCCCGGACCTGCACGCCGAAGCCTCGCTCGGGAGTGCCCGGCTTGATGGTGGCAGCTTCGAACGCGGGAAGGGAAGGGGACTGGGCGCGGGTTACGGCCACGGCCAGCAAGGCTGCGATGCCAATCCAATGCTTGAAACCAATCCAATGCTTCATAGTGGGCTCCTGTGTATCTATGACAGCGAGATTGCGCAAAACGTTCAGAGAAAGGTTTTGCCGTCAGTTCTCGGTGGGGATTCTTTCCGCGCTATCGACCACGAGGTGCTGCAACGGGGAAGTCCGGGTTTCCAGCTTCAGCCCCAGTTCCCCCACCGCGGAAACGATCGCCGACGAGAAGTTCGTATCGGGGATCGTATTCGGCGGACCGCCCTCTGGCGTCAGAATGATGTCGAAATACCCGTGAACTCCCGTCATCTCCAGCACGGGGTAATCCAGATACCCGGATAGTACGGCCGAAAAAGAGGCCAACGTGACCGACGTGAATTCGATGTGGCCGTCATGGAATTGCATCCCGACCGGGCGACCGGCCGATTCTTTGAGGTGGGGGCCGTTCTTTCCGGCGACCAGGGCGTAGACGCGGTCCTGCCTCATCCCGGTATGCACTTTCATGCGGAACCGTTCCGCCAGCAATGCCTGCAGCATCGCTGGAATCTGCTCTTGCGAGGCTCCCTCGGGTAATCGGGCGACGATGTCGTGGTGTTGCGTTTCGAGCCAATCGGGACCGCTGATCTGATAGCGCTTCAGATTATATGCGTCCTGGAGAACGGACTTGAGACGGACGCCGGTATATCTGACCTGCCGAAGGTCCATGGATGACGGTGCGCTCACGTCCGAGGCCGCCAGCTTCACGGAAGCGGTATCGAAAGCGGGCTGGCTCTGCTCGCGTTGCGCGACTGCCGCGACACAAAAGATCAGCAGAATACCAATCGGCCTCATCGAATTAGCGCGCCGACTTAGGCGCCGTCAGCGCATCCCTTTCGCTCGGATCCATCGTCATCCTGTATTCGCCGTTCCTGTTCTTATCGACGAACTCCATGATGATGTTTTGGCCCACGCCATCGATATAGCGGTAGCGCCACTGCTCGAACGGGAACGTCTCGGTCTTGCCGCCACCCTCGGCCAGCGGACGTTCGTATGAGCCACCCGTCGCATGCGCTTCGATTTCATCCGGCGGACCGTACTGAATATAAATCCGTCCGCGATCCGTCTTCCAGCCAGCCAATCCCTGCGCATCTGCGAAATGTACATTTGTGTAAGCGATGCGGCGGTAGATTTCCTCTTTGAACTCGTTTTCCTCCGTTCCCGGAGTCGGATCGCGCCGTGCCCAGAATTGTTCGACGAATTTTTCGCGCTCCTCGTCGTCGGCAAGCATTACGAAAGCCTTGCGCTCTTCATCGGAAATGATATAAGCGACATCCTCATCCAGCCACTTCTTATAGGGGGTAAGGAGCGCGGTGCGGGATAGCGCATCCAGTCTTTGCTGCGCCTCCTTCGCTTCGGGGGTGTTCGGATAGAACTGAATGAAGTCTCTGTACTCAACCTGCGCCTGCGCTTTACCGTGCGCATCGCCTTCGCGCGCCCAGCTATCGGCAATCGCCAGTTTCGCCTTCGCCAGATACACGCTGGTGTCATAGGTAGTAATCAGCGTGTTCAGCGTCAGCCGCGCGGCCGCGTAATTGCCCTGCCCGATACTGGAGATGGCGCGTTCGTACAGCACCTGATCGGGCTGCTGAGCATAGGGCTGCGCAGCGGGCGCGATTGGCCGCGCCTGAGCCAGCAGCACAGGTTGATCCATCGCCTTCGCAGGCGCGGCAGCCGGCGCCACAATCGCAACCGGCGTGGCGATTATTCTCGTGCCCGATTGCAGCGCCGTCACCGCGGTCACCACCGTCACGGTCAAAATCGCCGCAGTGAACACCGGCATCACCGTCGCGAAACGCCGCTCCGGCATTCCCAACAACCTTTGTATTCGATTCACCAGATTGCCTCCTGTCGCCGACAAAGAAGACGCCAGCACTTCGCGCGGACCGCGGCGCATTTCGAGCGCCGTCAGTGCCGCCGCATATTCCAAAGCTCCACCCGTGACCGCAACCACCAGATCGTCGCAGCAGTTTTCCCGCTCCGCGCGCATCACGCCCGATATCCACCAGACCGCCGGATGATAAAACAGCAGCCCTTCCACGAAAACCTGCATCAGATTCACCACATAGTCGTAGCGCCGGATGTGCGCGAGTTCATGCAGCAGAATCGCTTCCACCTGCGCTACCGGCAGCCCAGCCAGCAGCCCCACCGGCATCAGAATCATGGGCCGCAGATAGCCCACCACCACGGGCACTTCCGCCAGGCACGATTCCAGCAGCGCCACCGGCCGCGTGACCCGCAGTTGCTGTTTCAATCGCGAGAGCCGTGCCTGCCACACGTCCGCCGCGCAACAAACTCCGTTGTGGCGCAAACGCCGCGCGACAAAAAAGCCCGTCATGCCGCGCAGATAAAAGAGCACCACGCCAGCCATCCAGAAAGGCACCAGCCACGCGAGTTCGTCCGACGCCCGGCGTGCTGCCGGCGTCACCGAAGGCTCACCCAGACCGGGCGGCAACGGCGTCGCGTAGCGCGGCCCGGCAAGCGGAATGTGGATGGGCGGCGCGGGAGCCAGCTTGGCGAACGTCACCGCGAGCCCGGCCAGCAGCACGATCATCGCGGCAGAAGCCAGTCCGTATCGCCATCGCGAAGAGCGCACCATCGGCAAAATCACAGCCAGAGCCAGCGCCACCAGCGCGCCCTCCCATAGCGAGTGCAGCAGCGTTCGCCCCAGCGCGGCGGCCAGTGGATTATCCAGCAAGGTTCCGAGTCGGATCATTTAGCTTTCTCCCAGGGTGGTGTCAATGGATGCGTGTCGTAATATTCCTGCGGCTTCTTCGAGTCGTCGTCGGGGATGAGCAGAACATCGTCCGCCTGAAGCGTGACATCCGGCGCTTTGCGGTGCATAATATCGCTCAGCGGGATATGAATCTCGCTCCGATTGCCCGTGTCGTCGAGCCTGTATATCCAGGCGGTCTTTGCGTAGTGCTCAGTCAGACCTCCGGCGCTTGCGATCGCCTTCAACACGGTCGCATCAGCCGGATTCGTGATCGGATACACCAGCGGATGCGCCACATTTCCGGTGATCCAGACTTTCGGGCCGTCCCGAAATCCGGTGACCCAGACTTTCGGCGCATCGGGAACATTGATCACTTCGCCGCCCGTCAACGTCACGTTCAGGCTCGGGTCCGTACCCATTTGCAGTTGCTGCAGATTGATCTTCCGCGGCATCGGCGAATCGGGCGTGGTCAGCAGGACATCTGGACCGGAATCCGCTGTGACCCAGCCTGCCTTTGCCAGAGCCTCGTACAACGTCAGGGGAGCCGTGATCCTGAACTGGCCGGGGATTTTCACATCGCCCACCACGCTTACATTCCGCTCCGCGTATTCCAGAATCGAGACGGTGACGACGGGATGAAGCAGAATCTGGCCATCCACTAACGCGCTCGAAATTTCTTTTTCGATGTCGCGAGGCAACAGGCCAGCTGCCTGCAGCTTCTCCGTTACCTCCGGCAAGGTAATCTTGCCATCCGCATCCACGCGGCTGATTTTCGATAATCCAGGCTCGTCGAAAACGGAAATGGAAAGCAAATCATTCGGCACAAGGGGATGATCGGGCAGAATCACGGCAGGCGCAGCGGGCGCTGGCACTGGCGCAGGAGTTGTATCGGGTTCAGGAGCGGGAACCGGCGCGGCGGCCGGAGCAGCTTGCGCGACAACCTGAGCAACCACCACAGGCATCCGCGGAGCCTCAACCGGCTGCGCCTGCCAGCCCACCATCGCCGTGGCTGCGCATAGCGTCAGAGTGCAGGCCGTCGTGAGCGGCATCGCCGATGCAAACCGCCGCTCCGGACGCCCCAGCAATCGCTGAATCCTGCTCACCAGCCCGCCACCGGTCGCCGCCAGCGCCGCGCGCGGAACTGCACGCCGTGCTTCGAGCACCGCCAGTGCCTTCGCATATTCGAATGCGCCGCCAGTCGCGCCAACCACCACGTCATCGCAGCAATTCTCGCGTTCCGCGCGCATGACGTCCGAAATCCACCAAACCGCCGGATGATAGAACAGCAGCCCTTCCACATAAACCTGTAACAGGTTCGCCACATAGTCGTAGCGACGGATATGCGCCAGTTCATGCAGCAGGATCGCCTCCACCTGCGCCACCGGCATTCCGCTGAGCATTCCCACCGGCAGCAAAATCACAGGCCGCACATATCCCAGCACCACAGGCACTTCCGCCAGACACGATTCCAGCAGCACCACCGGCCGAGCCAGCCGTAAACGGCCTCGCAGTCCATCCATCCGAACCTGCCATGCCGCAGCCGCGCAGCAAACCCCTGTGCGACGCAGCCGCCGTGCCGCTAACCAGCCCGCGAGCCCGCGCACATAGAAAATCAGCACTCCCGCCAGCCACATCCGGATACAAAGCGGCGCCAGCCAGAGAATGTACCCGTTGTCGCGTCCGCCTGGCGTCGAATGCGGCGAATCGCCGTCACCCAACCCACCGCGCGCCGCCGCGGAAGGCGCAGCAACCGCGTTCGTCCGAACGGAAACTGGCTGTTCCGGCGCGAAATGGGTGAAAGTCACCACCAGCCCACCCACCAGCGCGAGCATCGCCGCGGCACTCGCTGCGTATCGCGCACGCGAAGACCGCACACAAAACAGAACCAGCGCCAGCCCCAGCGCCACCGTCGCGCCTTCCCATAAAGAGTGCAGTAAAGTCCGCGCCAGCGCGCTCTCCCACTGGCTCATCGCTCGGCCTCGTATTCATCGAGCAGCCTGCGCATTTCCGCCAACTCCGCCTTGGAAGCTCTGCGCGCCGAGAGCGCCCCCACCATCAGACTTCGTGCCGACCCGTTGAATGCGCGCTGCAGCAAATCCCCCGCCAATTGCTGCTGCGTCCACTCCTGCGGCCTTGCGGCTGCATAGATATGCGCCCTCTGCTTCTCATCGCGATGCACCAGACCTTTCTCCGCCATGATCTGCATCGTCTTCAGCACGGTCGTGTACTGGGTCGGCCGGCGCGCCGCAATCGTCTCGTGAACCTCACGCACCGTGGTGGCCCCGCGGCTCCACAATACCGTCAGAATTTCCAGCTCCGCATCCGTTGGCCGGGGGATCGGTCTCGGGGCATTTCCGGGCGCATTTGCCATATACGAAAACAATACTACGACGGTCTTCGTATGTCAACAAAAAGTTTGGTGCCCGGCGTGCTTATACAGGGGCGTGCTTTACAACACCATTCCGGGCAACTTCGATGCGCAAATCCGCATCTATGTTGTCGGAACAGAGAAAGGTACTCTATGTCGATCCAGCCGGTTTTTGCAATGAAGCGATTCGCGGCGCTCGTGGTCGCGATGACCTTTGCCATCGCAACTACACAGCTTTACGCGCAGCAGGGGCTCGCGCCTCCACCGCTTCCACCTCCCGGTCAGGCGCTCACGCCCGATCAGCTTGACGATCTTGTCGCTCCCATCGCGCTTTTTCCCGATGAACTGGTGAGCCAGATCATGGTAGCGGCCACTTATCCTCTTGAAGTCGTGGAAGCTTATCAATTTGTGCAGCAGAATCCGAGCCTCAAAGGACCCGCGCTGACCCAGGCAGCGCAGCAACGGAACTGGGATCCCAGCGTGCAGGCTCTCGTGCTGTTTCCCGACGTTCTGAAACAACTCAATGCCGATGTCACCTGGACCACCAACCTGGGCAACGCTTTCCTGGCCCAGCAGCAGGATGTCATGGGCGCCGTCCAGACCATGCGCCAGCGCGCACAGCAAGGCGGCAAACTGCAATCCACCCCGCAGGAAAATGTTTCGAACAACGGCGGCTATGTCGATATCGAACCTGCCGATCCGGATATCATGTATGTCCCGGTCTATAATCCGGCGTGGATCTGGGGCCCTCCGCTCTGGTATCCGTACCCGGGTTGGGGCTGGCCGGCTTATGGCTTCTATGGGCCCGGCGTGTACTTCGGCTGGGGCCTCGGCATCAACATGGGCGTGTACTTCGGCGGTGGCTGGGGTGGGTGGGGCGGCTGGGGCTGGCATCCGGGCTGGGGCAACCACTCCATCTTCGTGAACAACAGCTTCATCCACCAATATGGTTTCAACTCCCGCGGTCTGGGTGCGGCGCATGGCAGCAGCACGTGGGCGCACGATGCCGCGCATCGCGGCGGCGTTCCCTACGCGAACTCCCGTCTGAACGAACAATACAAAGGCAACGTGCGGCAGGCTGTTTCGCCGCGCGCCATGCCGCAGGCCGCGCGCAATGCGGCAGGCTCGTCGAATGAGAGAGTGGGCAATCGCGACGTGCCGGCCAACCGGCCAGCCCAGCAACAGAACCGCAGTGCTTTCGGCGGACAGGAGAACGGCGCCGCAGCCGCTACCCATTCCGAACATGGATTTTCCAGCATGGGGCCGGCCCGCAGCGCGCCTGCACCGAGAATGTCGGCGCCCTCGGCGCCCAGAATGTCGGCGCCCTCGGCGCCACGCGGTGGAGGAGGAGGTAGACGCTAATGAAAAACGCAACGCTTCAATTTCTCGCAATGACTCTGGTCTCGGCCGGTGTCATGTACGCGCAGCAACCGGCTGAGAAGACCTTCGCCACACCGCAGGAAGCCGCACAGGCTCTCATCGATGCCGCCGCGCAAAACGATACGGCCGCGCTGATGAAACTGTTCGGCCCTCAGGGCACGGATATCGTGCAATCCGGCGATACCGCGGAAGACTCGGCCTCTCGCGCCACCTTCGTCACTCGCGCTCACGAAAAGATGGATGTCAAAATCGAGCCCTTCAACTCTGGCCGCGCCACACTGATTGCAGGCAAGGACGACTGGCCGTTCCCTGTGCCGATCATTCGCGCCAAGTCCGGCCAGTGGCATTTTGACGCCTCCCGCGGCCGCACCGAGATCCTCGCCCGTCGCATCGGCCGCAACGAGTTGGTCGCGATCGATGTCGCCCGCGGCTACGTGGAAGCCCAGATGAACTATTCCCAGCAGGATTACGATAAGGATGGCATCCTCGAATACGCTCAGAAACTGGTGAGTACGCCTGGACAAAAGGACGGCCTGTACTGGGAAGGCGAATCGGCTAATCTGGTTCCCAAAGGCTTCGGCGACGCCGCGGACGCTATGTCCGCCAGTGGCCAGGCGGCTAAGCGCGTCCCTTATCACGGCTACTATTTCCACATCCTGAAGGCGCAGGGACCGGAGGCTTCGGGTGGCGCGCACGCTTACGTCGTCAAGGGAGAAATGATCGGCGGCTTTGGGCTGATCGCTTACCCGGCGGAGTACGGCGTTTCGGGCATCAAGACGTTTATCGTCAACCAGGATGGAACCGTCTATGAAAAGGATCTGGGCGCCATGACGACCACGCTGGCCCGCCAGACCACCCAGTTCAATCCCAACAAGGGCTGGGAAGCGGTTCACGGCGAGTAGTATAAGACCTGTGTGGGTGACTCATATGAGCATGCTAAATGTGGTCATATGCGTCATGCCCGCAGGCTCTGATTTCGCCGGAACTGACGTAATCACCACCGACATTCCCTGGCAAGATCCTGTAGTCAGCCTCGCCTCTCTCGGCGCCCCAACGGCCGATATAGAACAAATGCTCGCCGAAATTGAGCAAGGCCGCTAAATCGCGCGCCCGCCATTCGTTTTTCTTCGAGCAAACCCGCTTCGGAAAGCTGATAGCTGATAGCTCCCACTGAAACCCGTTTCACGATTTCTTTACGCCTTTTCTATGACTTTTTCCCGTTCGATTTTTTATCCTCGGGTTGATGAAAGTCCCCGGCCAGATCGACCACTACTCTCTGGATGGCCTCATCGCCACCAGCACCACCGCCTGCATCTATCGCGGCACCGACCTCCACACCGGCCAACTGGTCGCGATTAAGCTACCGCACCTCGCCGTCGAAGGCGACCCCGTCTTCTACAACCGGCTCCGGCGCGAACGGCAGATCGGCGAGCAACTCAACCATCCCTCCATCGTAAAATTCCTGCCCGATACCAAACGCAGCCGCGCCTACATAGTGATGGAATTTGTCGAAGGCCGCTCGCTGCGCCAGATCCTCAGCGAGAGCGAAAGCAAAACACTCCCGCCCGATCGTGCGCTCAGCCTCGCCGTCCGGCTCTGCGATACGCTCGAATACCTGCACAGCCAGGGCGTGGTCCATCGCGATCTGAAGCCGGAAAACATTCTCGTCGACGATGCCGATAACATCCGGCTGATCGATTTCGGCCTCGCCAGCCTGGGCGGCGCGCGTCGCCTGACCTTCGGCAAACTGAGCCAGGTCATGGGCACACCCGATTACATTTCTCCGGAACAGGTGCGCGGCAAACGCGGAGATCCCAGAAGCGATATCTATGCGCTCGGCGTGATTCTGTATGAAGTACTGACCGGATCCATGCCGTTTCCCGGCGATAATCCCCTCGCGATCATGAATCTGCGGCTGCTCGAACCGCCGGTTCCGCCCCGCGAAGCGAATCCGGAAATCTCTCCGGCGTTAGAGGAAATTCTCTATCGCGCGCTCGAAATGGAACCTGAGAAACGCTATGCGAGCGCGCGCGAGTTCTCGTGGGATCTGCGGCATCAGGACGGCGTCGGAACCGAAGACCGTTTGCAGCCGGACAGCATTCCTCAGCCACCGGTGTCCCGCTGGACGGCGGCGCTGCGCTACGCCCGCATGACGCTGCTTCCTCTGTCGGTCTTCGCCGTGCTGCTTTACGCCGCCAGCCACACCTGACGGCTACTTGTCCGCCGTCTTCGCGGCCGCCGGCGGTGCCGCGGGCGGAGGCACAACCGGATCGGGCACCACCGCCGCGCGAATCGCCTGCGACGTGAAACCCAGCAGCACAAGCTTATCGATCCCCAGCGTCCCCCCGTTTTGCACCTGCGTGAGCGCCACCGTGATCACCGGCACCACAGCCGTGATTGTGGCCTCCAGCAGCCCGCGCAGCAGACGGGCATGAAGCATCATGGACCGCGGCTGCGCAACTTCGAACTCGAACATGCCCTTGAGCGGCTCCGTCGATGTTCGTATCGCGAGTTCGTTGCCGGTAGCATCGTAAACGCCCGGCTGAACGGTGATGCTGCGGCGCGTCAGCAGCAACTGCGATTCCCAGTCGTCCTCGTAATAGTTGTCCGGCATGATATGCCACGCGCAATGGAAGCTGTGTTTCGCCGCCGAACGATCCAGGCGTTTGTCGCGAAACACGAGCATCATGCGGATCACGTCCCGATCGGTAAAAGTTCCCGTGGCCGGCTCCATCAGCGCGTCCCACATCCCGTTCTGCAGCGCTGTCACAATGTCGTGATCGGAAACGTCCTGCGCGAGTTTTACCAGGTCGGTATCGGCCCCGGCAAGAATACCGGGGTCGTTCGATTGCAGCTTCAGCCGGACGGCGTCGAACACCCCTGGAGTAGCATTCAGCAGCGGCCACAGCGCAATCATCCGATTCACGATGCCGAGCCTGACCGCCGCCAGATCGCGGCGAACAAGCTCCTCCGTCGTCCAGCCTCCGTCCGGCACTGTAGCGCTGTCTTTGCCGAACAGTTCGGCGCATTCATCCAGCCCCAGCTGTTTGAGGATCGCGTCGCATTTTTCGCCCCACGCGGCGTTGTCGTGCAGCCGGCGAATCCCCGCTACCCTGATCTCGAGATCCGCCGTGAACTCCTTCAGCGAGGCCGACGGGTCCGCCAGAAGGTCCAGGATGGCCGACGCGTTTTTTTCGTCCACATCGGTGACGAACTGTCCGGCCAGGATCGATTGCACACTGCGCAGTTGCCTTTCGCGGCTCCAGCACAGACTTGGCGGGAGCCCGCAGGTATCGGAATCGAGCGTCGCCGTCTGCCGCTCATCCAGGCGCTCCGTCAGACCCACGCGCGATTGCACCTTCGGCAGAACACTCGCCAGCCGCGTGACCTCTTCCGTGTTGCCGGAAAGAAACACCGCGTCCAGCGTAAACGGCGATCGCGCCGTCGGCTGGCCCATGCCAAGACCTTGCCGCAGGCTCAGTATCTCCTGGTGGCAGCGTATGCTGAGCCGGTTGCCGACCGCCGCGCTGATGCCGCGCATCCGCTCTTCCAGGCTTTCCACCTGATTCTCCATCGCCAGGCACTTACGAAAGTTGGGAATCATCACCTGCGCGAGCATTAGGAAAACGGCTCCCAGCGTGACCCCGAACGTCACCCAGATCAGATGCGAGATCATAGCCAGCCCCGCTACCGCCTGCGGAAACCACAGCGTGAGCACGCCCGCGCCCACCCCGCCCATGCGCAGTTCCAGCGGAATGCTGTACACAGGCGCGGTGTCCGCCGTACCGAAGCGCAGTTCGAGCGTCGCCTTGCGCGTCGAATCCGTTGCGCCAAACCAGGCATCCGGCGTCTGGAATTCGATACGCCCCGTGGTCGCAGGCGCAAGAGTGATCTGCGGCTGGTTCCCCAGCGAACAATCGCTCCGCGGTTTTCCATTCCCTTCGCTGCCGCAGACCGATTCCGCACCCGAAACCATGCGCCACTTCGCCGTGTATGGCAGCGTTCCGGAATTGTAGAGCCACACGATCGCGGCCTTACCGCGCTCCACTTCCACCCGGCTGGAAGCGGGAATCGGTCCGCGCTGCAGCGTGTACATGTAAGGGTCCCTGGCTCCCGAAACGTCCACGCCCATGCGCGCCCCTCCCCAGAAGTAAACGTTCGCGATGTGGAACTGCACCGTATCGGCGTCTACTTCAAGCCCGTCGATGGTCGGCTGCGGCGAAAGCCGATGTCCGCTCGCATCTGTCACCGGCTGCAGCGAGACCGGCGTACCTTTCGGCGGCGCCGCGGGCAGGGTGAGCGTCACATCGGTCTCGGTTCTGTCGGCGGGCAAAACAATCTGGTCCGCCGTGGAATTCTGCGCGTATGCGCCCCATGCAAAGACGCAGAGCAACACACAGAGCAAAGCCGGCGGGGCCATTCTCGCGGGCATCCAAATTGTCGGCATAGAGGATATTATGCGCGATCTACCCGCTTCGCGTAAAGCCGCAGGCTCGACGCAATCCATCATTAAGTGTGGATTTTTCCACCGAAAACTATGCTAGTATCGATTGAAATATTTCGGCGGCATCCGGAAATCATAGCGATAAACTCCGATTAGCCGTCGATCAGGTCTAGACTAGCCGCGGAGGAAACTCGAATATGGCGTCACGTCAGGGAAACCGCCCGGAACCGCTGCAGGCGAATGGTATTGTGCTCACCGCGGCGGCGCAACCGGAGGCCACTCTGCTGCACACTGTTGGCAGCCTTTTTCCCGCCCCCTTCACACGCGGAATTTTTGCCGGCCGCATCGTTCAGAGCCTCGCGGCCATCGGCTTTACCATCGATCCGCTGCAAATCCCGCTCGATTACGGCACCACCCTGCAGGATGTGATCGGCTTTATCGTGGCCAATGCCATATCGACGGAGCCGCAGTCGGAGAGGTATTACTGCAGCCGCGACGACAAGCACAACGTGTCCCGCGCCGATCATTTCTGTCCCAAGTGCGGAGCGCTGGTGATCAAACAGGACGCCACCAGTTAACACTTCCCCATGCTCTCTCTCCTCTTCACCAGCCTGCAGACTTCGTTCAACACGCTGCTCTCCAGGCCGTTTCTGCTGGGCGCGTTCCTGCCGGTATTCTTGTTCCTTTCGGCCTGCGCGGCGATGGCGCAACAGGTCGGCGGCACCGCGGCCAGATGGATGACCGCGCTCAATCCCGTGCAGGCCACCAGCGGCTCGCTCTCATGGGGAATCGTGGCCGCCGCCGCCGTGGTCTTCGGGCTATCGGTGATCGTCTCCGGCCTCAATAGTTTTCTGCTGGAATTGCTCGAAGGCAAGCACCTCGGATGGCTGGAGCCTTGGCTCTACCGGGCGGAACTGGCCCGCTACAACCGCCTGCAGAGCGAACTCACCAAATGCGAAAGGGAACTCAGACGCTTCGATGTCCCTCCCGCGGCCGCCGTCGCGCCGGCCCCGCCCTGGCAGGGCATGATTACACAGATGCAGAACGCTTACAATGCAGGTCCGGCCGCGCCAGCGGCGCAGGCAGGTCCAGCGGCGCATGCAGCCGCCGCGCCGCCCCCGCCCACCTCGGAACCGCATTCCGTTTCCTTGGTCCTCGGTAAAAGACGGAAAGGGCAACTTCTGACTTTTGCCGAACTCGACGCCGCAAAAAACGACGTCGTGTTATCGTTTCAGGCCGGTCACGCGCGGGCGGATCCCATGCAGGACGACGTTCTCGACGCCGTGCAGTATGGTCGCGAACGCCTGCTGCTCGAAATCCACCGGCTGCGCGCGCTCCAGCAGTTTCAGTTCCCCGTCGTCGCCAATTCCAGACGCGGCGCCAACTCCCTCAACGTCATCGCCGCCACCCGCATCGGCAATATCACCAGAACCATTCGCAGCTATTCGCTCGACCGCTACAGCCTCGATCTCAACATCTTCTGGACCCGTCTGCAGGGCGCCATGGTGAAAGAGAAAGACGGCCTGAGCGCCATGCAGGACAGCAAGACGCAGGTGGATTTTCTGGTGTCGCTCTACTGGCTGACCTGCCTGTTCATCCTGCTGTGGAGCTTCCTGCTGATCGCCGTCACCCCCAACCCCGCGCTCTTTCTGTGGGTGTCCATCGCTGGGCCGCTGCTGGCGCGCACTTTCTATCTCGCGGCCTGCCAGAACTACATCGTATTTGCCGACCTTGTCCGCGGCGCGATCGACCTCTATCGCACCGACCTGATCGACCAGATGCGTCTCAGCCGGCCACCGGGCAACCGCGAAGAGCACGCCATGTGGATGCGCGTCGGCGGCTGGATCGGCTACGCCAACGATACCGACATGAATTACAAGCCCTGAGCGCAAACTATGACCATGCGTTGGTTCGTCTCCGGCATCTGGCTACTTCTGACGGGCATCGGCTATCTCGCGTCGCGACACTACCATGACGCGGATTCCTGCGAAACCACCCGCTACTTGCCCGCTCAGCACCGTTTACGCGCCGCGGATCTTGAGTGTGCCATGCCGGACCGCGCAACCGAACTCACCGGACTCTACCTGAAAGAAAGAATGAGGTATCGGAGCAAAGTCACCCAACCTCGTTTATCGCCTGCGCCGGACCTGACCGCAGGGCCGGGGACATCCGTGCTCGCCGTGAGTCTCGCCGGCCGCGAAGATCTCGCGCGGCAACTGGATCCCGGCAGTACGGTCACTGTCACCGACGGTGCCACGGCCACCGGCGGCCTGCCGGTGATCGCCGTGTCCTGCCGCGACCATAGCGACGCGAATTGTATGGCCGTGATCGCCGTGCCTGCTGCCTTGCAGGCTACCGTGCACGACGCGAGCAAACTGACCGTAATCGGAACAGGGACGTGAAGAAAATATATGACACAGCCAAACTGGTCTGAATTAGTCAGAGGAGTGACACTGCGCGCAAGGTCCGACGGACTCTGGACCAAAGTCTGGGACTACGTGGCCGGCCCCCGCCGTCTGCGCATCGTGGCGAACGGCCGATGGACCCTGGTGACCAACCCGGCGACCCAGTGCGGACCCGAAGGAAACCCAGTGTCGGGAGTCGCCGGCCTGCTCCTGCTGCCCACGGCGCTGGCAGGCAGCCTGGTCGCGAAAATCGGCGGAGGCACCTCGGATTATTGGGTTCCGGCCGCGGGGGCATCCACGCCCGCCACGCCGACTTCCATACTCATCTTTCCGGTTGGTTCTTTCTGCACCATCGACATCCCGCAGACGGTTTCCGGCGCGCTTTTCCTGACCATGAACGACGCGCCCGCCGGCTTTCCCAATCACGATGGGACCATTACCGTCGATATCTATGAGTCCTGGTCCTGATCCGGCGGGACCTCGGTGGCATCATCGATCGACCATATTTCAAAGTTCGAAGGAGCAAATATTATGACGCCAGCCGCAGGCACACACCCCGATGCGCAGCAAGCCAATGCCATCGTCTTCGCCTCGTGCGTGCCGGAGCATCCGACTGCCACGTTGCTGAACACAATCGGCGCGCTCTATCCCAGCCCCGGCGAGCGTACGATTTTTGGCAGCCGGATCGTGCAGAATACCAGGACCGCCGGTTTCGACATCACGCCGGACAAGTTCCCTTGCGGCGACAGCGATACCCTGGGCGATGTGGCTGCCTCAATCGTCGCTAACGCCGCCGCCCCGGCCGTCAGAACTGCCTGAAAATGCCCATTCCCAAACGCTTTTCGTCCAGATCTTCGCTGCTACTGGGGAGTGTAATCGCACTGGCGCTTTCCGGTAATATCTTTGGCCAGACTTATTCGCTGACTGGGCTAAGCGCGGTTCCAGGCCAGAACGGTCAGCTCCAGCTCGACGTGAAGGAGACGTCGAAGGGAATAACGACTTTCCCGGATTTCATCAGGCTGAGCAATGTCAGCCTCTGGCGCGTAACCGTCTACAACAAGGCGTCGCCTCACGCCAATCTGGTCCCTGCCGCCCCGGTCTCCGTCACTCGTGTCGATCCCGCCGCCGACTACCAGCGAACGGGGCAGATCACGCTGATCACAACCGCCGGCTATTCGCTGAATCCGTATCCCGCCTCCACCATCTCCGTGGAGGTTGAGTTTTCCGGAGGGGAGAACCTGGCGACAGCAATGCTGCCCACTACTATCAGTCCTCCGCCCGCGCCCGCGGCGGGCTGTAACGCGGGTCCGGTCGCGCAGCAACCTGGCGCCAGCTACATCAATTACTGCTTCAGCGGCATCTGGATTCCACAGGTAGGCAGCCACCCTCTTTACACCACCAGTTCCGATATTTCGGCCGCGCTGAAGCTGGGCGAGGGCTCCATCGGAATCCGCACTCAGGAATCCGCCGACAGTTCTACCGTGGTCGATCCCAATGCGTTTAGCGCCGCGATTTTTTACCAGGCCGTTCTCGCGAATTCGAGCCTCATACCCCACGTGATGGGTGTCTATTTCAACTGGAGCCTGGCGACCGTGGAGTTCGATCGAAAAAAGAAGAGCACCAATCTGGGGACAAACGTGAACCTCATTACCGCGCCGGAATTCGTCATTCCCGTCAGCCTCGGGCGGCTTGGCGGCCTCGACCTGGATGCAGGCATCGAAACGGGACGCAATTTCAAAAACAATATCGATCCGAGCGGCTTTGGCACGGTCTTCCGGGACTTGTTAGGCGCACAGTATGTGAAGCTGTTTACTCCGAAGAAGCCTATGAAAGCCCTCAGCAAGATCAAAATAAGCTCAAAATATCAGACCAGGCTACTGTTCGAGAACGAGGTCATCACCCGATCCGTCCACGGAAAGCTGATCCCCTACGACGGACACCAGGCGCGAAACTGGGTCTCGACGGAGTTCGACTATATGTTTACCAGGAACGTAGGCGTCACGCTCAAACACGATTACGGCGCGCTGCCCCCGGGATATGTAGTGATCGAGAATCGCGCAACCGTCGGCTTCACGGTGCAGTCCTCGCAGAAATAACGGTACGAAAACTTCCGCTCGGGCCCCCAGGACGTCCCCGTAGCCGCCTGAAGCGGCTCTTTTCACCTCGAATTCCCACTCACAGCCGGTTTTAACGCCACAATTGCGTCGGCCCGGTAATAACCAACTCCCCAACCGGTCTACTCTGGTGAATGCAACTGGCGACTGGAGAAAACCCCGTTTCCCCGACACCGCAACCCTCCCCGCAGACCGCGCCCCAGACCTCGCACGGTACGGGCGCCTGGGAACCGCTGACCCTCGAACGAGCCTTCGACGAGCACCATGCCCTGATCTTTCGCGTCGCGTATCGCATGACGGGCAACGCGCACGATGCCGAAGACGTTCTGCAAACCGTTTTCCTCCGTCTCGCCGCCCGCGATGCCGCTTCGGCGGGCATCGAAAACGCAGAAAGCTACCTGCGCCGTGCCGCCGTGCACGCCTCGCTGAACCTGCTCGACTTGAAATCGCGCAAGGATATTCCGCTCGATGGCGTCGCCGAACCCGCCGGCCGCGGCATCAACTCCGGCGAACGCCGCGACCTCCGCGAAGTGCTTCGCCTGGCCATAGCCCGGCTCGATCGACGCTCCGCGGAAATGTTCGCCCTGCGTTTCATCGAGGGCCACTCCAACCCGGAGATCGCCGAAATGTACGGCGTGTCCGCCCTGGTGGTCGCGGTAACGCTGCACCGCGCGCGCAAACAGCTGCAAAAGGATATTCGTGAGTTGGGAGTTACCCGATGAGTCGCCCGATGAAACTTGACCAGATCTTAACCGAAATCCGCGCCCAGGAACCGACCGCTGCGGAAGCGGAACAGGCCTCGGCCCGCGTCCGTCAGCGCTTATTCCCCGCGCCGCAGGCCCACGCCGTTACTGCCACCGCCATCCGCAACTGCGCGGGCTTCGTCGAACTCTTCGCCGCCTCGCTCGCCGGTTCTCTCGATCCCGCCCGTCAGATGCTGCTCGACGTTCACGTCCGCGAATGCGTCGAATGCCGTCGCGCATTGAACAGAATGCGGCAAGGTGCAGCCCAGATGGTCCTCATGCCGCCGCCCCGCCAGCGCGTGAACTATCAGGTCTGGGCCATCGCCGCATCCGTCGTCCTGGTCACCGGAGCCGTGGCGTATTGGGGCGTCTACGAATTCCCCGCGCTCCACGGCGGCCCGCGCGCCACCGTCGAACAGGTCGATGGATCGCTCTACCGCGTCAGCGGCGGCGCGCTTGTCCTCATCGCCGCGGGCACCGAACTGGCCGAAAACGATCTCGTCCGCACCGTGAAGAATTCCAACGCCACCCTGCGTCTCAACGACGGCTCGAAAGTCGAAATGAACCAGCGCGCCGAAGTTTACGTAACCAGAGAATGGACCGGCTCCACCGTACACCTCAGCCTCGGCAGCATCATCGTGGCCGCGGCCAAACAGCGCAGCGGCGAACTCCGCGTCGCCACCGCCGATTGCAGAGTCTCGGTCAAAGGCACGGTCTTCTCCGTCGATGCCGGCACCAAAGGCTCGCGTGTCGCCGTAGCCGAAGGCACCGTTTGGGTGGATCACGGAACCGAGCACGACGTTCTCCACAAGGGCGATCAAACCTCCACTGCGCCCGATATGACCCCCGCGCCCATCGCGCAGGAATTCAACTGGAGCCGCAATTCCGCGAAGTACCTCGCGCTATTGGGCGATCTCGCCGACGTGCGCCAGAAGATCGGAGCGATCGCCGCGCCCGGACTTCGCTACCAGTCGAAACTGATCTCGTACCTGCCGGCCAATGCAGTGGCCGTCGCGGCCATTCCCAATATCGGCGGCGCCATGGATCAGGCCAACGCCATCTTCCGCCAGAAACTCTCCGAAAACGGAGCCCTGGCCCAATGGTGGAACCGTATCCCCGCCGCCACGCGCGACACCTTTGAGAATGAAATGCAGCAACTCACTACGGCCAGCCAGTATTTGGGCAATGAGATCGTCGTCTACGCCACCAGCTACCAATCGTCGCCGGTCATCGTCGCCGAAGAAACCCGCCCTGGCCTCGATACTTATCTGAAAGGCCAGATCGCACCTGCACTCTTCTCGCACATGCATTTCGATAACGACCTCTTCGTCATCTCCGATACACCCGTGACCGCATCGGGCGGCTTCATCGGGACCGCGCTCTATCAAAAGATCGCGCCTGAATACCAGCAGGGCGCAGGCTGGCTCTTCGCCGCCGATCTCTCCACCATCACGGGCGGCCTGCCGGCCAACAGCGGCATGCAGGATGTCCGCTACTTCCTCGCCACCAGCAAAGTTGTCGGCGGAGGCACTCTGGGGGACAGCGAAAATCGCGCTTCCGTCATCTTCGCGAAGGATCGTGCCGGCATCGCCTCCTGGCTTGGCCTCCCCGGTCCGATGGGCAGTCTCAGCTTCGTCTCGCCCGATGCAGGCTTCGTGTTCACCGCCATCCTGAAGAATCCGACGCTCATTGTGAACGACATGATGAGTTCCATGTCGAAGGTCACCGACCAGCCGATGGGTCTGACCGACGTCGCCAGCGCCTTCGGTGGCGAAGTTACCATCGCTCTCGACGGGCCGATGCTGCCGGTGCCCTCATGGAAACTGGTCGCTGAAGTCTACGATCCCGGCCGCATCCAGTCCGCCTTCTCGAAACTGACGACTGAGTTCAACACATCAACCGCAGATCGCAGCCGCACCGGCAATCTGGCGCTCACCGAATCTGTTGCCGATGGCCTGACTTACTACACCTTGAAATTCGACAAGCTGCCATGGGAGGCAGACTGGACGTATGTCGATGGTTACTGGGTTGCCGCCGCCACTCACGAACTGGTGGTCCGAGCTATCCAAAATCGCCAGACAGGCTATACGCTGCCGAAATCCACCGCCTTCCGGCAGCGCCTGCTGCATGATGGAAGCACGAATTTCTCCGCCCTGATTTACCACAACATGGGACAGACTCTGGCGCCGATCCTCGGCCTGTTCAATGGCCTGAACGTGAAAACACCCGGCGCATTGAGCGTCGCCGATCCCGGTGGCGCCATCGAATTCTGGGCCACGCAGGACCGCATCGACATGGCCACGACCGGCAGTCTCTTCGGCATGGACGTGTCGTCGCTGCTGGCGATGCAGAGCGGCGGTCCACTGAATATGATGCAGGGGGTGTTGACGAAATGATGACTCTCCCCACACCCCATATCGAACTCGAAGACCTGCGCGTCACGCTCGGCAAGCGCGAGATCCTGCACGGCCTCAACTTACAACTGCGCGGCCGCACTGTCGGTCTCCTCGGACCCAACGGCGCAGGCAAGAGCACGCTCATCAGCACGATCCTCGGCTTCTGGAAACCCTCCGCAGGCACCGCCCGCGTCATGGGTTTTGACGTTCGCACGCAAGCCCGCCAGATCCGCGCCCTCATCGGCTACATGCCGGAGAACGATTGCTTCATCTCCAACATGCCGGCCATTTCCTTCGTTCGCCTCGGCGCCGAACTTTCCGGCCTGCCCTCCGAACAGGCCCTCGAACGCGCCCACGAAGCGCTCTTCTATGTGGGCCTCGGCGAAGCCCGTTATCGCAAGCTCGGAGCCTTCTCGCTCGGCATGAAGCAAATGGCGAAGCTCGCGCAAGCCATTGTTCACGGCCCGAAGGTGCTGATTCTCGATGAACCAACCAACGGCCTCGACCCACAGGCCCGCACCCGCATGATCAGACTCATTCAGGAGATGCGCGACCTCGGCACCATGCATATCGTGGTCTGTTCGCATCTGCTGCGCGATATCGAAGAGACCTGCGAAGAGGCCGTCATCCTGAAGGCCGGCCAGATCGTGCACTATTCCAACCTCGAAGAAGAACGCGCCGCCAACCGCCGCTTCGTCGAGATCGAAACCGAAGGCGACGATGGCACCTTCGCCGATGCCATCGAAATGCTGGGCTGCGTCTGCTCCGTGACCGCGGGCAAAATCCGAACCGTGTTGCCGGAGGGCATCGAGATTCGCGATATCTACCGGCTCGCCGCCGATCGTGACATCCAGTTGCGCCGCCTGAACTACCGCCGCGACAGCCTCGAAGACATCTTCCTGAAAGCGATGGATATGAAAACGGAGACAGTCAATGGCCGTCTATAAACGCACCTATAAGGCCTATAACGGTCCGCTGACGCATCCGGCCTCGCGCTTTCTCGTACTACAGCGCTACGCCTTTCGCTCGGTCTTCAAATCGCGCATGCTCATGCTGGGCTACGCGTTGTGCTTCATTCCTGGCATCCTCATAATCTGCGTCCTGTATTTGAATCAGAACGCGCCGGTACTCGGTATGATCGGGCAGAAGGCCGGCGTCTTCGTAATCAACGGGCCGTTCTTCATGAACTTTCTTGGATTTCAGTTTGTGCTCGCGGGAATTCTGACAGCCTTCATCGGCCCTACGCTGGTCGCGCCGGATTTGGTGAACGGAGCTCTGTCTCTCTATCTGAGCCGCCCGTTTTCCCGCGCTGAATACATCCTGGGCAAGGGCGCGGTCGTCGCCACACTGACCGGCGCCATCACTCTGCTGCCGGCGCTTCTGATGTTCGCCGTCCAAAGCTCCCTCATGGGCTGGAAGTGGACGCTCG
>Ga0302320_10001559_pt1 | contig 54909 bp, 44 predicted proteins | sample Bog_T0_3_FD_202130 | JGI IMG/M metagenome (GOLD analysis project Ga0302320, IMG submission 202130) | Peat permafrost microbial communities from Stordalen Mire near Abisko, Sweden - Bog_T0_3 | ecosystem: Environmental > Terrestrial > Soil > Wetlands > Peat | place: Sweden: Abisko, Stordalen Mire...
ACGGACCTACAAAAAACTGGAGGGGATTTGCAACTCGCTGATTCTATTGGCGTCCCCGACGGGATTTGAACCCGTGTTATCGCCGTGAAAGGGCGGTGTCCTAGGCCGGGCTAGACGACGGGGACGCGATGAGGGCAGGAAGCAGCCGAAACTGGCCGTATGCGCCCTCTTGAAGGCTACCAACTCAGGAGGGCCATGTCAAAGTTGACTCTCTTCTAATGCAAGATGAGCCCGAATGGAGGAGCTGATTCCAACGCAAGATGAGCCTGAAGCTGGGAGTTGATTCCAGTGCCAGATAAGCATGAAGGCGTTGGGGCAGGCAAGTTCCGTTGGTCCGGCATCCGTTTGGAGAGGCAAGAGCGGCCTGACCAGGCCGTATCGACCTAGGCGCCCATCCATTTGCGCAGTTGCCGTTGCGCGGGCTTCTCCACCAGGTGCAGCGCCACCAGAGCCAGCGCAATCAACAGCACGTAGCTGATCCATGGATCAAATCGGATCAGGCCTGTCCGATCCAGCACATGGGAGTCATGAATCAGGTTCCACAAATTGAAGTGGAGCAGGTAGAGGCAGTAGCTGGCCTCGCCCACAAACACCAGCGGACGCCAACTGAGCGTTTGAGAGAGGCGGTTTTCTCCGGCCAGCCCCAGAATGATGCAGCCGAAGAGCGGCATCAGCAGGCCGTCGTGCATGATTGCGTAGGGAATATGCGGAGCCAGCGTCAAAAGCAAAAACGTACCGGCAAAACCACCCAACCCGAGCGCCAGGCGCAAATGGCCCGCTCGATCGACCAGTTCGTCCAGCTCAGCGAGCAGAACGCCAAAAACAAAGCTGGCCAGATGGGGCAGGGGCGTATATTTGAGCGCCTGCAGCCAGGGGCCCCAGCTCCACCGGTCCGGCTGTGCGATCCCGTCTGGATTGAACGCAACATAGAGCAGGCCGGGAATCATCCCCAGCCCCCACACCGCGGCCAACTGAATCAGGTATCGCCAGACTTCCGCTGGCCGTTTCGCCCTGGCAAGCCAGGGAAAGAGCAGGTAATAGAAGCTCTCGGCCGACATGGTCCAAGCCGGCGTATTCAGGAATGTCGCAATCGGCGGAATCCAGCCTTGCAGCAGCAAAGGCGTGAGCGCCATACCCGTCCAGAACATCCCGTGGGTGTGGGCTCCGTATTCCACCGCGACCATCCGCCAAGCCAGTAGCAGGCTCAGCAGATAAATAGGGTAGAGCCGCGTGAAACGCGCCTTCCAGAACCGCACACGGTCCAACTGGCCGGCGCGCGCCCGCCAGGCATAGTTGTACGCCAGCACAAACCCTGAAAGCAGGATGAAGAAGCTGACCGAAGCGTATCCGGCATTGACCACCGGCGCCAGCCAACCAAACATCAGTGGATTGGAAAAATGAAATAGGACGATGTTGATCGCCGCAAAGCAGCGCAAGCCTGTCAGTGCATTCAGCCGTGCTGGCTTGCGCGTCTCCACTGGTTGTTAGACGCCTCCACGCAACGGCCGGGTGAAGCGCCGGAAGCCCAATCCCCAGCCACAGACCGCGGCTCCCAGCTCTTAGGCCGTAACCAGCGATCCTACTTTTTCACCCATCACCACCCGGCGGATATTCCCCGGCTGATTCATGTTGAAGATAATCATGGGCAGGTTGTTGTCTTTGCATAGGCTCACGGCAGTCAGATCCATCACCTTTAAGCCCTGGCGCAGGATCTCCATATAGGTAATCTCGTCGTACTTGACCGCATCCTTGCACAGCACCGGGTCGGCGCTATAGACGCCCTCGACCTTGGTGGCCTTCAGCAGAACGTCGGCTTTGATCTCCATGGCGCGCAGACTGGCGGCGGTGTCGGAAGAGAAGAAGGGATTGCCAATACCGGCAGCAAAGATCACCACGCGGCCCTTTTCCAAGTGGCGCACGGCCCTGCGGCGAATGTACGGCTCGGCCACCTGATTCATGAACACGGCGCTCATGACCCGGCACTGCACGCCGCGCCGTTCAATGGCATCCTGCATGGCGATGGCGTTGATGACAGTGGAGAGCATGCCCATATTGTCGGCGCTCACACGGTCCATCTCCTTGGCCTGCTCGGCCACTCCGCGGAAGATGTTGCCCCCGCCCACCACTACGCCAATTTCCACGCCCAGGGCGTGAACATCGACGATTTCGCCGGTGATCTCGGCCACCTTGTCCGCGTCCAGGCCGAAGCCGCGCGGGCCAGCCAGTACCTCGCCCGAAAGCTTGAGAACAATCCGTTTATACATGCCTTTTCGAGTATCGCATACGGGCGGCAACCGTGGTCTCGCCCCGTGATAGAACGCGCCTGCGCAAAAAAAGCCCAGGGCTTTGAGCCCTGGGCACCGAGGTAGAGGCTGATCGCCAGACTTGGAGTCGTCAGGCGCGCAAACTGATCTTCCGGCTCGCCATACCGGCGAATCCCAGGAGGCCGCTGGCGAAAAGCAACAATGAACTTGGTTCCGGAGCAAATGCCGGAGAACCATTCGTCTCACTCGCCTGCCCTTGCTGAGTAGGCGTGATGGCATCCAGGGCCGCATCGGCCCCTGTGTGGGGAAGCCCGAGGATGTCATTGCCTGTGACGAGCGTAACGTCAAGGGGATTGCTGATGTTCAGGTCGAAACTAAACGTGTTCTCCTTGAGCGGGTGTGAATTATTCCCGTCCGAGACCTCATAGCTTCGTCCGGTGCTCGCACCGATGCCCGAGATGACGACCGCATCCATCAGGTCGCTACCCGTCCCCGTGAAGCCTTTTGTCCCAAAATCGTAGTCGGTCAGGGTTGCATCCACACCTGTTAGGGTTGTGAGGCTCGCATTTGAAAAGGTCAGCGTTCCGCTGAATACGGCGCCGTTTGCCAGAGTCCAATAGACGGTCTCGATGGTGCTCGCTTTCGCTGCGGTGACACCGATAAGACCCGCTAGGGCGATACCTGCAGTTGCGAGAATCCTCAAAGATTTCATTATGTAGTCCCCTTTTCCCCAATGATCAATTTACGAGAGACACGGACCTGTTGATTTGACAGGAAAGCTCCAGGGGTAAACGACCGTAACGGCCGCACCTCTCTTCAATCTCTGGCAAGCTAGCTTTAGAACGCTTGTTGTGACCTCTCGACCAGTTAGGCCAAGGAAGCTCTACACAGTGGGAATGTGCATAGGAGATTTGTATCGTGCCGGGCCTGCGGTCACAATGCCACGAACGGGTGATCTGTTGCCCCACATAGGACTGGTATGCAGTTTCACATGCAGAGGGACCCAACCTGATCTCAAAGCACAAAAAAGGTCCGAAGCCGAAGCTCCGAACCTTTCTTATTTTCGATTGGAATCGTTACTCTGCAGCCGCTTCCACGGGCTTGGTGGTGGCCACGGTCCAGTCCGGCGCACCGACCTTGAAGCGCGCAAAACGCCGCACTGTGATGTTCTCGCCCAGCTTGCCGACCTTGGTGGCGATCAGTTCCTTGATGCTCACGGCCTGATCCTTGATGAAGGGCTGCTCCAGAAGGCAAACTTCCTCGTAGAACTTGGCCATCTTGCCATCAACGATCCGCTCGATGACCGGTGCCGGTTTACCCGTGGCGGCGGCCTGCGCGCGAAAGATTTCCTTCTCCCGCTCGAGGTCTTCCGCGGTCACATCCTCTGGCTTCACAAAGCGCGGATCGCTGGCGGCGATGTGCATCGCAATGTCTTTCATCAGTTCCTGGAAGTCATCGGTGCGGGCTACAAAATCGCTCTCGCAGTTAATCTCGACAAGCACGCCGATCTTGCCGCCGGCATGGATATACGTCCCCACCGCACCTTCGTTGGTGGTGCGAGATGCCTTCTTCTGCGCCGAAGCCATGCCCCGCTTGCGCAGAACTACAAACGCTCCCTCGATGTCTCCATGAGTCTCCTGCAAAGCCTTGAGGCAATCGCCCATCGGCGCGCCGGACTTCTCGCGAAGCTCCTTCACCAACTTGGCATCAATCTTTTCGCTCACTGTCGTCATCTCTCTTCTCTCTGGTTTCAATGATTCTTCGTTTCTCTGCGCGCTCCGGAACTGATTCCGATGCTCAATACCTTCCTCAATCCGCCGCAGATTCAGCTGCCGAGCTTCCGGCAAAAAGAAAAGCGTGGCGCTCAACCCTGGCGGCCACGCTTCTCTCATCATGCACTCAGGCGTGCGACAGAAGGATTAAAGGCCGCCGCTGGCCGCTTCGGCCTCTTCCAGCAGAGCCGCAACCGCCGCGGGCGCCTTGCGAATTCCGCCACCCAGCACGGCTTCCAGATCTACATCTTCTGCCAGCGCCGGTTCAGCCGCCGCCTCAGCCTCGACTACAGGAAGTTCATCGGCAAAGGCCTTGTCGCCCACCAGGTTCACACCCTCGGCCGCCGAGTCGGCGATCTTCGAGGTGAACAGGCGGATGGCGCGCAGCGCATCGTCGTTGCCCGGAATCACATAGTCCACCACCGTCGGATCGCAGTTGGTATCCACCACCGCCACCACGGGAATTCCCAGCTTGCGGGCTTCCTTCACGGCAATTGCCTCGTTGTTCGAGTCCACAATGAAGAGCGCATCCGGCAGGCGCTTCATCGCTTTGATACCGGCCAGATTCGCCTGCAGGTGCTTCCGCTCCCGCTCCAGCCGAATCACTTCCTTCTTGGTCAGCAGTTCGTAGCGCCCATCGGTCGCCATCTCATCCAATTCCTGAAGGCGCTTCACCGACTTCTGCACTGTCACCCAGTTTGTGAGCAGGCCGCCCAACCAGCGCTGGTTGATGTACGGCATCCCCGCGCGTGTGGCTTCTTCGGCCACGGCATCCTGCGCCTGGCGCTTGGTGCCGACGAAGAGAATCGTCTTGCCTCCCGCGCACAGCTCGGTGACAAACTTCGACGCGTCCTTGAACAGCTTCAGCGTCTTCTGCAAGTCGATGATGTAGATCCCGTTGCGCTCACCAAAGATATATTCCTTCATCTTCGGGTTCCAGCGCTTGGTCTGATGCCCGAAGTGAACACCCGCTTCGAGCAGCTCCTTCATTGTGATCGTGGCCAATGGGCCTCCTTTATGATGTGCATCCGAACTGGTCCTACCCTGGCCCGGATTGATCCCGCTTGCGCGGGAGATTGGTGGTACCAAGGGACAAAGGGACTAGAAAACAATCTCAAACTCGTAGTTAGTTCCCTAGTCCCTTAGTCCCCTAGTCCCTGCAAGCGCGTTAGCGCTTGCTGAACTGGAACCTTGCGCGAGCGCCCTTCTGACCGTACTTCTTGCGCTCCTTCATGCGGGAGTCGCGGGTCAGCAGGCCTTCGGCCTTGAGCACCTTGCGCAGCTCGGGGTTGAACTCAATCAACGCGCGGGCAACGCCCAGCTTAACCGCATCGGCCTGCGCAGCCACGCCGCCGCTCTTCACCGTGGTGACCACGTCGAAGCTCGCGGACAGTTCCACCAGCGCCAGAGTGCGCTTTGCCGCCACACGCTGCTGCTCGGTCACAAAGTAGGTGTCGAATGCCTTGCCGTTGACTTTCCACTCGCCTGTTCCGGGACGCAGAAATACGCGGGCGATCGCCGTCTTGCGCCGTCCCGTCCCGTAATACTGAACCAGATCTGCCATTCTTTTCCTCGTTAGCTGGTAGCTTTCAGCTTCTAGCTTTTAGCTAAGAACCAAAGCCCGAAAGTTCAAATCCCAAAAAGCTAAACGCTAATAGCTAAAAGCTAAAAGCTGCTTACGCCACTTCCAAAGCCACCGGCTCCTGCGCCTGGTGGGGATGCTTGTCGCCGCGATAAACCTTGAGCTTGGTCGCCATCTGGCGGCCCATCTTGCTCTTGGGCAGCATGCCTTTGATGGCCTGCTCCAGAATCGCCTCCGGCTTGCGGTTCAGCAGGCGCACGAACGACTCCTCGCGCAACCCGCCGGGGAAACCGGTGTAGCGGCGATAGAGCTTGCTCTCGGCCTTTAGGCCGGTCAGCCGCACCTTCTCCGCGTTGATGACGATGACGTGATCGCCCATGTCGATATACGGCACATACTGGGGATTCAGCTTGCCGCTCAGCACACTGGCAGCCTTGGTCGCCAAGCGCCCCAGCGTCTGGCCGCTGGCATCCACTACAAACCATTTGCGGTCGATATTCTTACCGCTCGGAACAAAGGTACCCATTGCTCTCCTACCTTCTTAAAAAATCTGCTCGCGCCGGCCAAACTTGGCCGGCCTTCGGGTTGCCCGGCCTGCCGCGCATTCAATTCCAACCAAAACTCTTGCGCAAAAAGCGCATTTGCCCACGCCAAAAAGCGCCGGGCCTGTTTCTACCCACGTCCAAACAAATCTGTTCGGGTGAGAACTGCGGGGGCTAACCCTCAAGGGGCTCTGGCTCGGCTGAACACGCGCAATAACCGCGCATCCAGCAGCCGGTGGCCTGCTCCAGCCGATGCCTCAAAGGCATCGACCAGCCGGGTCCGGGTGAAGACACACAGACCCCAGGCGCAACACCGCGCAAGGAGTTCAGAATACCCGAATCCCGGCCCTGAGTCAACGAAAACTCACAGATGAGAGGCTTGGGAGGCCAATCTCGCCGTATTCTGTGCGCACGGCGGCCAACCGGGCTAGGAGATGGCCCCCTGCCCTTTCCGCCCATAAACGCGGAAAAGGCAGGAGACACGAAGCAATAGCGGGCGTGAGGATGCCCAGCAGTCGGCGGCCTACCGGTAAATCACGGGAATGAAGTGCTGCTCCTGGTAGGGCGGACGGACGTATTCTGACTTCACCAGCGGGGGCAGTTCCAGCGCCTCTGGAGTGAGATCTTTATAAGGAACCTTGGAAAGCAGATGGCGGATTACGTTGAGCCGAGCGGCTTTCTTGTCTTCGGAGTTGACAACGAACCAAGGAGCTTGCTTCTGGTCGGTTGCGTTGAACATATCGTCCTTGGCGCGGGAGTAGTCGGCCCAGTGCTTGCGCGACTCAAGATCCATGGGGCTTATCTTCCAGCGCTTGGTGGGGTTGATCATGCGGTCCTGAAAGCGGCGCTCCTGCTCCGCGTCGCTCACCGAGAACCAGTATTTGATGAGGACGATGCCGGAACGCACCAACATGCGCTCAAACTCCGGGCAGGTCAGCAGGAACTCCTGATACTGGGCTTCGGTGCAGAATCCCATGACGCGCTCAACGCCGGCGCGGTTATACCAACTGCGGTCAAACAGGACCATCTCGCCGGCCCCGGGCAGATGGGGAACATAGCGCTGGAAGTACCATTGGGATTTTTCGCGTTCGGTTGGAGTGCCTAGCGCAACGACCTTGCAGATGCGCGGATTGAGCGATTCGGTGATGCGCTTGATGGCGCCGCCCTTGCCGGCCGCATCGCGGCCCTCAAAGAGCACAACAACTTTCAGGTGTTCGTGGCGAATCCATTCCTGAAGTTTGACCAGCTCAATTTGCAGGCGACTGAGTTCTTTTTCGTAGTCGCAGTCTTTGCCGATGCGCTTTACGTTGGCGTCGGCCGGCGGCAACAACGGCGAGGCGTGATCCTTGCCATTCACGGGCGCTTTCTTTTCGTCGATGCCGTCGGCTTTCTTCTTGTTCTTGTCTCCCATTGGGTCTCCTCCCTATGTGGGCGGCAGGGTCGCCAGAAGAAACCGTCCAGGCTTCAGACGGCTCAGGCCAGGGACCGCAGACCGCGATTCAGTCGGTTTGAACGAATCAAGTTCTCACGATGCCGAAAGCATTCGCCTCGGTCATTGCCGGGGATACATGTGCTGTTCAATTTCGCAGAGGGTTGCCGCAGCCTTAGTCCGAGCGCAAAAACCGTCGCCGGGAGCGCTGAAATTCAGGCCTGTCGCAACAGCATACATCATTTTTTGTAACGTACCTGTAATGTTTCGCGGATTTTCCCGTGGTGGTTGGGAAGATTGCGAGTCTGGCGGTGAATGAGACAATCTGGGCGGCTATGGCTGGGCCGCTGTGGGTTGCGTCGAGGTACACGCTCCCAACTACGTATCGGAATTCAGCCTGCGATCGTCGGCGCTGCCTCGACCGACTCCACACGCACTTTCCCGATGCGGCGGCCTTCCATCTCGACAACTGTAATGCGGCGGCCCTCGTAGGTTACAGATTCGCCGGTCTGGGGGATGTGTCCGAGGCGCATGAGCAAGAAACCTGCGAGGGTTTCAACGCCGCCATCGCGAGGCAAGCTCCATTGCATCTGGGTTTCCAGGTCGCGCAGGTTCACGCCGCCATCCATCAGGAGCGCGCCGGAGGCAGTGGTCAGCGCAGGCAAAGCGGGCGAGTCGAACTCGTCTTCGAGTTCGCCGGTGAGCTGCTCGATGGCGTCTTCGGCCGTGACCAGTCCGACGGTGGAACCGTATTCGTCCACAACGATGGCCATGTGGCGGCGGCGCTGCTGGAAGTCGCGTATCAGCTCAAGGGCGCTCTTGGTTTCAGGAACGACCAGGACGTCGCGCATCACTTGGCTGAGCTTGAGTTCTAGAAAAGAAGCGGAAGGTCGAACACGCTTCGGCGTCTCCCAGGTCTCAGAAGCGAGAGCTGGAGCACCCGGCGGATTGGACCGGAAGAACATGAGCCGGGCGAGATCCTTGGAGTAGACGACGCCGACGATGTGTTCAGGGCCGCGGGTCTCGTCGTAAACCGGGACTCGGGAGTGCAGACGGTCAATGACTTTGGCGCTGGCTTCCTCAAGCAGCATGTTCGAGGGGAGCGAGAAGATCTTCTGGCGGGGGGTCATGATCTCGCGAATGGAAACTTCATCCAACTCAAGAGCACGGTGGATGAGCGTCTCCTGAAACTTGGGCAACAGGCCCATGCGGCGGGCGGCGGTGGCGATGAGTTTCAGTTCCTCGGGAGAATGGACCTGAGCGCGCTCGGTGATAGGAATATCGAAGCCGCGGAGAATGATGGAGGCCGAGACCTTGAGGGCGCGCACAGCAGGGCGGACCATGGTCATGAAGACCAGCATGGGCGGCGCCACAGCCACCGCAAGCGCCTCAGCGCGGCGCAATGCGAGAGACTTGGGAACTAGTTCGCCCACCACGACGTGAAAGTAAGTAATGAGGGCAAAGCCGAGAGTGATGGCGGCGATGTGAGCGTAGATGAGCGCGTGGGGCTGGGTGAAAGGCAGAGCACCGAGCCAGCCCAGGAGAACAGAGGCAGCCAGCGGTTCGCCGAGCCAGCCGAGAGCCAGCGAACAGAGTGTTACTCCTAGTTGCACGGCAGGCAAAAAATCGTCGAGATCCTGCTGCAAGAGGCGGACGGCGCGCGCTCCGGGCACGCCGGCGGCCAGCAACTGCTCAATGCGCGTGTCGCGGATGGAGACCAGCGCGAACTCAGCAGCCACAAAAAAGGCGTTGGCCAGAATGAGCATGGCCACAGCGACAAATTGCAGCGGAAGCAGACCGTGCATCTCGCCTGTGAGGATAGCATTTCAGCGATCTGGAATCCGAAGACCGTTACCCGGACGATGAGCCGCAGCGTGTATTTGTAATCCACCAGGAGCGGCGTGGCCAGCTCGGCGACCGTCACGCATCAGCTGCAGGACATCCAACTCTCTACTCGTAAGATCCTCTTCGCCCATATGTTCAGCGAGGCGAGCTGCAACCTCTGAGGGAACGTGGCGTCGGCCTGCGTGAACCGACCGAATCACATCCAGCATCTCAGCTTTCGGCATGCTCTTAAGAATGTAGGCGGATGCCCCGGCACGCAATGCTCGCTGTATGTCGCCGTCACAATCTGAGGTCGTGAGCATGATGATGCGAGCGTTCTTGAATTCGCCCCGAATTGCAATGAGCACATCTGTGCCATGGGTTCCGGGAAGCCGAAGATCCATCAGTGTGATGTCCGGGCGATGTTGCCGGTACTGGGATATTGCGTCTGACGCGCTGACTGCCTGAGCAACAAGAAGCATGTCTTGCTGCGACCCAATAATGGTGCTCAAGCCCTCCCGAAAGACAGGGTGGTCCTCAACACTCAGGATGCGAATTGATTCCGTCCGAACCAAAGAGTCCTCCGCGGGGAAATTGACCGGATCGCTCGATACGCCTCACCTATTGAATCAGCATACATCTGTTGCCTATCACAGGAGGGGGTAATTTCGCCCGATCGTGTCTGCGGCTAGCGGAACCTGAAGAAAAGTGGAGGACAATTTCTGTTGTTTACAGGGTGGCTCTCAGCCGATCAGCCGCCTAATCTCCTATCAGGCGACCGGGAGGCGGAGTTGATGACTGTTGAGAAGCGGAACGAACTGGCAAATGGTCCAAGACTTGGACATCTCTATGCAAAAGAAGGCATGTCGCTAAACTTCTTCGCTCGTGCTGCCTCCCTGGACCGGATTGGCGTGAGTGACTGCGCTGCCCTCAAGGGGCGTCAGAAACTCAGCGTAAAAGCTGTTGTCTCCGCTCTCGACACGGTAGTGCGCAGCCGGAGGCTGCATATCGCCCATCAGATCTTCGCGGAAGTCCCTTTCGAGCAGCCGTGCGCGAATCTGTTCGCCGGTGGTGGGCAGATCGAGCGGGACGGCGATGTCCGTGTCGAAGGTTCCGAGAGGCTCGTAGTCGAGCGGTTGCGCGAGAGGGTGCAGGCGGTAGAGGCGGTGTGCCCAGCCGCCGATGATGACGACCTGATCGAGCCAGGGGTCGAGGGCTTCGACCAAGCGTGCGAAATACTCGGCATCGGATAGACCAGCCATTACGGTTTCTCCTCGAAGATCGGCACAAGGACGCGGTGGCGGATCTCTTCGGCCTGTGCCTCGCCGCGTGCCGGATGGGAGCTCACGTCCAGCCAAACCTGCAGGATGTCGGCGACCGGAACGCCGTTGCGGACGACTGCGGCGCGGAAGACCGACTCCCGGAACGCGGGAATGCGCACATAAACGTCCGGTCTTTGTTCGGCGCCCTCGGGCGAGAGCCCCATCCGGCTGAGGACCTCCCGGTCCAGGCTTTCGAGATAGAAGTACGGCGGTACACCGTGCACGCAGCCGAATCCCAGAGATTCGGCTGCGGCAAACAGTCCGATACAGGCTCGAGGCGCCGGTTCGGCCTTTACGTTGGGCTCGGCGTTATAGGCGTAAAGTGCCGCCAGCAGTGGGCGCTCGCTCTTGCGCGGAATGATCCAGCGCAGGGGAAGCTCGGGCGCGCCGCGCAGATGGGCGGCCTGCCAGCGGCGCAATAGCTCTTCGCGGCGCACCAGGCGCAACGGTTCATCGTTCCGATCGAGAAATCCCTCCTGTCGCAACTGGCGCACGAAGCGGAAGGCGCTCATCACCGAGACCTCGGCTGCGGCCGCAAGCTCCGAAGCGTTGCGGTATTCCCTCCGCGGCGCGCGAAGAAGATCTTCGGGGAGCAGGGGCGCGAGCAGGACCTTGAGCATCCACTGGCTGAGATCGGAGAAAAGATACGCCGACTCGGGAGGAGGGAGCTTCTGCCGGTGCGCCCGGCGGGGAGGTGCGGCATTGAGCTTTTCGAGTCCGGGACCGACGAAATGCCGGAAGCCTTCGCGGTCGAGGATGCCGATGGCGACGTCGGGCGCAAAATGGGAGAGAAAACTGACCAGGCTATTCGCGGCGCTCGAAGAGATTACAGGAGCGGCGACGACGGCGAGCGGCGCTGCAGATTCAGGGAATGCCTGGGCATAGGCCCGGACTTGCAGGATGGCCTGCGAGAGCAAGGGCACGAGGCGGTCCGGGCGGCCTTCGGAGGCGGCCTTGAGTTCTATGATGTATCGGTGGTTGTCGCGTGCGACGACCAGATCCACTTCCTTGTCGGCAAACTTAGGCCCCTTTTTCACACGCCAGCCGTGTTGGCGAAAAAGACCGGCGAGTAGATCGAGGTAGTCGCGCTCGCTTCGCGCGCCCTGAGAGTTCGGATTGGAAAGCGGAGAGGCCATGGCTTTACCTTGGCCGCGTTAACTATCGTGGCCGTGGTAATTATCATGGCCGTGTTAGATGAAAAAGTCAAGGCCAGCCCAGTTTTCAACCGTCCGAACCTGTAAGAAATATGCCAGAATCTTCTTACATAAGGGGAGACGAAACGGATGCTTACAAGCTCCGGGAAGGACTCGGATTGGCGCAGATTCGACTCACGGTGGAGCAAATTCCTGGAGGCGGCGGCATTGGGCCCTTCAGATGGAAAGCTGGGGATAATGCGCACCGCGGTGCCACACCATTAACTTCCCAACCCCAAACTAACCCCAAATACCAATTCGTCAATGCTCTTTACAGCTCTTTAGCACTCTTTGAAACAACCAACCGCGTTCTCCAACTCGTTGAAACTACGCTACTTGCATCACTCATAACCCGAAGGTCGCTGATTCAAATCCCCCAGCAACCACAAAACGCTTGAAATCAGTACTCCCTTGCAACCATCCCCTTCGCCGCCGCACATCTCTACCCAGTTCAACGGGACACAGGCCGTCGATGGCAACGTCGGCGACACGACGTTTGGCCAGGTCTCAACGACGCTCCACCGCGCATTCTGCGGGGCGCGCTCAATTTCTCGTTTCAGCAGAGAGCGACAACACGAATTTGAAAGAGGATTCTGCGAAAATCCGTTGGCGCTTTTGGCCTGGGTACGTTACGCCGCTTTAAGGTCTTTACAAACCCATGACCTCTGTACGCTCCGCAGCCAAATAGTCGCTCAGTGACGCCGCTTGTCCGCTTCTGGTCCTCACCATTCGCACGACCCCTGCGTTTCGTCCATGTAGGTTCGCGCCCAAAGCGCGGTCTGAAGTTGCATGGACTTACACCAGGCGCGATGCATTTTGTCTCTGGTTCGTCCAAGTTTCTCGATGAATCCCAACTTCGATTCATTGCTGAATCGCCGCCGTCCTGTTCTGACAGAATCTTGATCACGCTTCACCGCCATTCAACGTCGAAGAATCATCTTGATTGCAACGGGACTCCCGTCCAGGTCTTTCCCTGTACCTACTAAAGGCACTTTCGCAGCAGTTTTGGGGCAAGCCGCATAAAAACTTTTGTACCCACGGACAAGTCTGAATGAGGTCTATACTCTGGAAAGAGTTATGGTTAACGGTTTCGAAACGGTAGCTCGCGTATGCATCCACAGCGTCGCATCTGGCAAGAGCTGACGTGGAGTTGGGCCTATTCAACCGGGAACCCTGCTTCTGATCAGAAACTAGAGGCCGCTGCCAAGGTAGCTTGGCCCTATGCTATTCTCTGCGCCTGGACATTCCTAAACGACCACGACTCGGCCCACGACCTGATGGATTATGCTGTACAGAACACCTCCAACTACGTCGGTCGTCACCCGGATTGCCATGACAAAAAGCTGACTTTGCACCTGAAGAGCGTGATTAAGCGCCGTGCCCGGCAGCAATCCGCGAAGAGGAGCCGAGAGATCCAATATGGGTCGTTGATTGATTTGGAAAAGTTGTATATTGGTCATCGTTGCTTCCTCCTTGGGTTGTTGCCTTTGCCGTTGCCTTTGAATTGGCAGCGGCATGTGACATACATGCCGAACGCCACCTGGCGAAGGCGGGGGGTAGCAACTGCAAGGGGAGGGGGATCTCCCACCCTTGAAACGAAGCGAAGCGGGAGTGGAAAGGGCGGAGCGCAGCGGAGGGCTGCACAAGCGAAGCGCGGAAGCCTGGGGAAACCCCTTGCGGGCGCGAGGGGCGGAGCTCCCCTTAGCCGCTTTTGCTTTTGTTGTTGCTTTTCCAGAAGATCAGGGGCGGCGTTGCGGGCAGGAACAGGCCCGCTGAGGAGGATGGCGGAGGACCGCAGGGCCGCAGATAGGGAGGAGACCTCCTCCCTGCTAGCTAGCGGCTAACCGGTTGGAGCCCAATGGTAAACGTTGGAATGTGTGCGTCTTCAATGGAGTAACCAGGAGCGGAAAGGAAAGCTCGTAGTACTGTGCTCGCTGTTGAATTGGATCAAATTCTGGACGAAGTGTATTTCTGTAGATACAGAGGAATCTTGCTCATAGGCTCTGGGGCACTCAAAATGGAAAGTCAAAATCAAGAGCCCTTGCTGACTTGCCGGGACAAATTCGCGCGAAAACCAGTTCCAGATCGTTGAACTCACGTTTGGCCTACCGCCGTTTGCAGATTGTATCCTTGTCCTCACCTGTTTTTCCCGAAGTACTTTCACCTCGCGGTAGAATAGGGCACGTGCCATTGCTGTGAGCGTCGAAAGGAGAGTCGCTCCTGTTGTCGATTACGTCGCGTATTTCAATCCTCGAAATTGAGCGAGACAGGTTTGTTAGAATGTGGGACTTGGATGCTATTCACAGTTCATAGAATCCAGTGGTCTTCACCGACCAGCGGATAACGGCAAGGAACCGACTTTTGGCAAATTACCTAATGAGCACTGCTTTCAGTTCGACGGTTCCGGATTTGCAGGGGACTCCCCATGCAATGTTGACGCCCAACTGGGCCGGAAGCGCGCTGAAAGCTGAGAGCACGCTTCACCAACTTTCACCGTATATCGGCAAATTGAAGTCTTCCATTGCAGGGGCTCTCATCTCGCAGTTCACGGAATCGGGCGATTTGATATTCGATCCCTTTTCGGGTTCGGGGACCGTCGCGCTAGAGGCCTGGGCTGCCGGGCGCAACGTTATCGCCAACGATCTTAGCCCGTATGCTGCGCTCCTAACCCGTGCTAAGCTCTTCCCCTACCCGTCGCTCGAACTTGCCCTCGGCGACCTCGGAAAGCTGAGCCTAGAAGCAGACGAACAATGCGAGCTGATTGACCTGAGAGCTGTCCCGGCTTGGGTGCGGAAGTTCTTCCATAGGGAGACCCTCCGCGAAGTGCTCGCATGGACACACGTCCTTAGAAGGAGGCGCCGGTGGTTTTTGTTGGCCTCTCTCCTCGGAATCCTGCACCATCAGCGACCTGGCTTTTTGTCGTTCCCGAGTAGCCACACAGTTCCATATCTTCGTCTGAAAGCATTTCCGCCCGCCGAGTTTCCACAACTCTATGAATATCGGCCGCTGAGGGACCGCTTGGAAGCTAAGATTAAACGCGCATTCCGACGAGTGCCCGAATTAGATGGCGCCCTCGAACGTAGATGTTATGCGCAGTCTGCACACCTGCTGTCCCCGAAAGCTATGGTCGATGCGATCATCACAAGTCCTCCGTACATGCGGCAACTGGATTATGCCCGTGATAACCGTTTGCGGCTTTGGTTTCTTGGAGTAGATGATCCCAATGTTCTCGACCAGACCATCTCGCCGAGAAAGGATGCATTCCTGAAGCTAATGCGGCAGTGCTTCATAAGATGGCGAGCCGTCCTAAAGCCGCAGAAGTATTGTGTCCTTGTTGTCGGAGACGGTTGCAGCGAAGTCCAGGGCGCAAACCTCCCCGAAATAATCTCGCGCATCGCGACCGACGAAGTCGGAGGCTATGTTCACGTTCACGATCACACTGAAGCAATCCCTAACGAACGACGCGTCCGCCGCGGCCTAACAGGAAGTACTTCGGAAACCATTCTCATACTGCGCAACGATCCTTCATTTGCGAAATCTGGCAGATAGTCGAGCTTCGGGAGAGTGTATGCAGCAAGCATTCCGCACGAGGAATTACAGCATTCGCGATTTTGAGGAATGGAATCAGCGTGGAGAGTTGGTATTGCAGCCGAAATTCCAGCGTCGCGAGGTTTGGAGTGACAAGGCGCGCTCCTATTTGATCGACACGATTCTTCGCGGGAAGCCCATTCCGAAGATTTACATGCGTCAAGATATCAATCCGGAAACACGCCGGGTTCGTCGCGAGATTGTTGATGGGCAGCAACGTATCCACACGGTTCTTACGTTCATTAAGAACGGATTCAAAATCAGCAAAGCGCACCATGAGAAATTCGGCGGAAAGACCTTTGGCGATTTGGACAAGGACACGCAGCGTGACATCCTGAAATATGAGTTTGTCGTCGATCTTCTGGAAGACATGCCAGATAATGAGATATACGACCTTTTCGCGCGTATCAACACATACTCGGAAAAGCTAAAGAATCAGGAACTCCGCAACGCAAAATGGTTTGGCGACTTCAAGTCGTCAGTTTATCTCCTTTCCAAAGAGTTCTATTCGTTCTTTGTCGAGAACAAAGTGTTCACTCACAAAACCATCCTCCGAATGGCCGAGGCGGAATTCATATCGGATCTTTTGCTGGCGATGCAGGAGGGGATTCAGCCAGGGGCCAAAGCGACTCTGGACAGTGCCTATAGGAAGTATGACGACGAGTTCCCTTCACGTAGAATCCACGAAAAACGATTCCGGGAAACGATCGACACTATTGGTGCTCTATTCGGAGATCGCCTTGAAGATTCTGAATTCTCCGCGATACGGCTGTTTTATCCACTGTTCTGTGCCGTATATCATCTCAAATTTGGCCTACCGAAGATGAGATCAACACGGAAGCCCTTTAAGATCTCGGACTACCCCAAGATGAGCGTTGACTTGGAGGGCATAGATGATTTGCTTGCCAGGATCAAGGAGGCGGAAGCTGATCACGAAGATATAACTCTTTCGGCCGAGGAAAAGCGCTTTTACGACGCATTCAGTGTGCATTGGGTGCATGCTGACAAGCGCACAATATTGGCCGAATTCATTTGCAAGAAGCTCACGAAATCTCTATCTGGGTAGACTATTGTGCCGCGCAAACTGACGACGGTCGTGACAGATTTTTCGAAATGTGTACGAGAGTCCAGAAGGCTCGCCTCGGACGCGTATTCGTGGTCTATCGTGGTGCCGCCGGCGACCTCGCCACTAATGAACCCGAAACGACGAGACTCGCTCACTGAGCTCGCATTCTTTCGCGTTTTTAGTGCATGGGAGGCGTTCTTGGAAGAGACCTTTATCCTTTACTTACTTGGGCAACAGGCTCCGCGCGGAAAAAGAGCTTACCGCTACGGATTTCCCCCAAATGAGGAGGCTGCGTACGAATGGGTGGCAGATGGTCGACAGTATGCAAACTGGACTGTTGACCAGGTCAAGTCTAGATCCAAGAGGCTATTTCGGAATGGGCACCCTTTCGACCCTACGTTGACGAGCCACCACAATCTGTTACATCAGGTAAAAACAGTGCGGAACGCGATAGCTCACGAATCAGCTAGCGCGCGGCAGAAATTTGAAACATTGGTTCGTAACGAGCTGAGCACCCTTCCTCCAAATACAACGGTGGGGAGCTTTCTGATTACAACGAAGCCAAGGAGCAGCCCTCCCGTTTCTTTCTTTGAATTCTATCTCGACGAGATAGCGAAGGCTGCGGGCAAAATCGTCCCGACATGAGCAATCAGTCTATTGCGTATGAATTCTTTCAACTATTCCCAAGGAACCTGCAGACCACTCCCAACTTCTTGTCGAGGGCACTAACTGAAATGCAACGAAGACGATCCGAATGACCTGGCCCTGCTGCTAACTCTTCATCAGTTGAATCAGAGTGGTCTTTCTTCCGAATTGGATCGTGCATCATCATTGCTTTCGTTCACTGCCTCTCTTTACGTGTACCCCTGAAAGAATCATCAGAATGCAAGCTCCAGGAAGTCTCTTCTTTCCTGAGCGGAAACATCTTCCAGTAGCGCGCTAAGTCGCCCCAGATCTAGGCTCCAACGCGAAGCAATACCTGCACTGTACTCCGGCTGGAAGCCTTCCGGTGACGGATATTCAATGTGAATGTCTGCGTGTAGGGCCTTGGCCAAATAACAGCCTACGGCTTGCATCTTGCTACCCGCGGGCGCGAGCAACACTCGATGGGTTGCAGAGAGTCGCCAGTACAGTTCGATGAGCAAAGAGACTGTTTCCCTGTAATCTAACGTGGAAACAGTCCTTTGAGGCATAGGCACCGATCCATTAGATGCTCTCACTACCGGGTTGTCTTCGCTCCATTCGCGCCGGACTTGATCGTGAATCCAAGCAGTGGCTTCCTCTCTCCAACTATGAACGGGTGGCCGTCCGTTAATTAAAAACAATCTGCTAGGATACACAGAATTTAGAAGCACCTGCGTCAAAGCGTCGTTGAAGGACATGAACACTATTGCCGCCGTCGGTTGTCCTTGCATCGCAACGCTTCCTAGTGAACTCACACGTACTACGCTGTGAACACCGGTGAAAATCTGGAGCGTCGGACGATGGATTTCATTTTGCTCTTTCGCCTTCTCAAATTCATCCTTACTTGGGCCATAGGTTTTCGCTTCAGCGTAGACAATAGTCACTATCAAATCTAGATCTCGGCAGACGTTTAGAGTGAGTAGGATTGCCAGTTTTGACATGGTGGAGATGTCGATTACTACCCGATGAGCCTGGCAGGCGAGAAGTTGAAACCGGAGCCGACCTTCGAAATCCTCTGGGTCAAATCGATCATATCGGAGGATGTCAGAATCCGCGATTGACATGCCCCGAGATTCCAATGCATTCCGCACGTCAGCTAGACGATTATTTGGGTTAAAAGGAAGGTAGTCAAGAAGCACGACGCGGGCTTCTGGCGTCGGCGTAATACTCTCTACGATGGCCATGGTGCGGTCCTCAAACCCAGGAGCATGTATGACTACATCTTGCTTGCCGACGGGAAGAGAGACACAAGTCTCCAATATTGGGAGTCTCTTTTTCAACGATTGAGATACTCCAACTGTCATGTGTTCTCCTGTCCGAGTTCGGCAGTTGGGGCGCTGTCGTCCAAAGTGTTTGAGAGTTCTCTGTATTCGTCTAGCCCCTCATCCAAATCATTGTAGGCCGGATCAAAGTTAGTTCCAGGTTGTTTTTGAATAAACGCCAACTCTAGCTGGTCATCCACCACGCGGTGCGCAGCAAACGCAGCCTTGAAGGTGTCTGGACGTAGAAGAAGCTGCGTGAACTGTGAGGAGTTTAGGAGTACACTGTCTCGCTTCGAGAGCGCAAGCGTCGCGAACGGAAGGAGTAGTCGACGGAGATACAGCCGAGGGACAAATGCGCCACGAACACTCTTACCGCGGCTGTCTCTCATAAATAGCCCATATCTAATCAGGTCACGATATATCTCTTGCGCTAGTCCATCAATTCGGAACTCATCCACGATCTCAATGCGAAACGCCATTCGTGGTACTTCCCTCCGCATAGTACCTTCACGAATTATGTATGTCGGGCCTAGTAGAAGTGCGGTTGCGGTTGCAACAAATGCCTCGACGACCGCCTTCAGATGGTCTCCATACGTTCCGGTTAGGAAATAGCCATCCCCCGTTGTTCTGAGTAGTTCTAACTCCGATTTCACCTTCTCTGGGTTTGTAGGTTCATTTCGAGTGTGCGAGCTGAGCCACTCGCCACCACGGTTGCGGAAGGCACGGTCCTGAACGGCGGGATCAACTGGTGTGCTGATCTGAGGTGAATTATTGGTTCGGCTGCTTAATTCGGCTGCCTGATCGATAACGTCTGTGATGAGTTGAATCATCGTGCGAGTGTCTCCTGACCATAGGTTGGAGAAGACATCTTCGCCGAAATATTGAACTCGTCCACGGGAACGTCCCCGCCGTTGGGAGTTGCCTGTGATCACGGTTTCTTGTCCCTGTTCCTGAAGCGTCGATCGGAGGCGCCTAGCAAATTCGGTTTTTGATAGTCCAAGTTTCCCAAGAAGCGCGGCCAGGGTTGCCTTACCCTCGGGTACTCGGATATCCGATTCCAGTCTTCGTGCAAAAACTGCGCTAAGGAACGCGCGTCGTTCGTGGTCGGGAAGGAACAAAGACTCTTCACCCATATCAACCAGTTGATAGTCGTCTCCATCTTGTAAGTTCTTACCGCTGGAATCCTCCGGAATAAAAGTACTCCAAGCCTCTGTTGCTACTTTAGCTAGAAACTCGGGCGACCGCTGAAGGAACAGACGGTTCAGCACTCTCTGCATGGACTCGGAGACACGCGGGGTCGAAAAATCATCTACAAATAGTAGGATTGCTCGACCTGCCATCCATGGGCAGCATACTCGCGCTTGCTGGATGAATCGCGGTAGCCAACGGTGTTGGGCGAGTTCTGCGTACCCCGGAAACGTGGCGTCGGTCTTCGAGTATGGGAAGAACCATTTGTGCTGTTCGAGGATTGCCCTATAACGTTCCAAACGATCTTCGCCGACGACGAGTGCACTGGAAGTGTCGGGAACAAGCCACCGTTGCACAAGCTCAAGCAGGGCGTCTGTTGCTCCGTCTCTCAAACGACCCGCTCGCGCTGATTGCACTGTCAGCAGATCTCCAAGTACGCAAAGATTCGCATAACACACAAGTCGAGCTTCGTCTTCTGCAGTTGGATGTTCGGGGAATCTGGCGAAGGCGTCTGCGAAATCATTCGCATTTACATAGAGCGCAGCGAAGCGGTCTCGAACCGGCATCTCCGGCACCTCTCCGCATTCGACGATCAGCCGTTCACTTAGACGGCGGAAGAGCATCGTTTTGCCACATCCACGTGGCCCTGTGACTACAGTGGGGATGTCTAGAGCTAGAATCTTGGAGCGCGCAGGGACTGTCGGAACAAAGAGCTTCTTCCACCATTCCCATCGTTCACCGATTATCTCGCTAACCTGAAATTGACCGACGCTCGGTGTTTCCGAGGGGGAGGCAACAGTGCCGATGAGAGATGCTGAGCCGGCCCCCATCCCAGCACTCGCGCCCGCCTGCGCGGTTCGCTTTATTTCGATGAGAAGCCTTAGGAGTTCGATCGGCGGTCTCCGCTCGGTTCCGGCTGTCTCGTTCAACAGCTTTCCAAGATCCCGCTGCATTGCTTGAAGAATCTGCCTGTGGGTTGCAGTTGCGCTCCCGTATTCAACGCATTGAATCATCTCATTGATGATCGTCGAGAGGCCTTGGTAATCTTCTTTGGGCGATTTGAATCCGCCTGTCGCGCCGTATCCAAAGTCGGACACGTAGATCGGAGCGCGGGGCGCAAGGAAGTCGTCCAACTTAGCAGCCGATTCGTTGCCGATCAGTATATTTCCAGAATGAAGGTCTCCGTGGCGGACCACACCTTGAGCTTCGCAAGCATGTAGAACATGGAGGATCCGCTCGACGACAGCCAATAAAAAACTCGTGGGAATCTTCTTAACACGAGCGAGATATTTCTTCAGATTTTCTCCGGGGTCGATGTAGTCCCACACCGTGAACTGGCAGAGCCGAGTTTCGATCTGTGCGGCTCCCAAATGATGAAAATGGACGACGCCATCGACGAGACCGAGGCTCATCACTTTCTTCAGCTCGACTTCCCAGCCAGACTTCAGTGAATCAAATGTGAGTTTTACGGCGAACACCGCACTAGACAAATCACTAAGATGTGCTTTGTAGACATATCCGATTCGGCCAGCCCCGACGAACTTGACAAGTGTGTATTTGTCAACCGTCTTTCCCGCTAGACATTTACACCACGCGTCGTCTCGCATTCGGGCCATTGTCTCTTTCGTTGATACGGACCCCGCCCCCTCATCAACTGCCGCATGACAGGCTAAGGGCCGTCATCGTCACAAGAGCACAACATGAACTAAGGACGAGAATTAGTAGGTTTGCGAACTCGGATCAGACAATTTGTACCGACTCAGATGCTTCCGTTCTCCTGAGAACGACGAACCGTCTTGTCACTCCCTTTGTGATGGACACGGGGCAATATCTACGTGGGAATTATACGCCATCCGGGTTGCTGGAGCGTTCGCTTAGCGTAGTGTTGGGGAATCCAGGATTTCATGTTAATCCAATTGCTTGGATAAGAGATGGCGCGTGGCTGACTTCGAGTGCTGAGGTTTTGGAGACATCGGCGCTGAGTTGCGGGCCGAGTTTGGTCATGTCGTTGGTGAAGAGGGTGGCCTCGTGGCTGGCGCGGGAGATGGAAACATAGCCAAAGCGGGAGTTGAGCAGGTCCGGGTGGACACTGGTGTCGGCGTTCACAAGGACACGCTCGGCGGTGAGACCCTGGGAACTGTGGCTGGTCACGGCGTAACCGTGGTCGAAGTGGCGATGATCCTGGGCGTTGAACTCGACCTGGCGGTTGCTGTCGAGGCGGGCTGAAATCCGGCCGTCAGGCGCGATGGATTCAATGTTGGCAAGGTCGCGATTTGCGACGCCAAGCGACTTGTCCGGCGCGGTGAATTGGATGCGGTCGCCCACGGAGAACTCGCGGTCAATCTCGCGGTAGACGCTAACACCGGTCAAGCGGCGCGGATCGTATGTGGCCTGTTCACCGGAGAGCCTTTCGACGGTGAGCAGGTTGGCGGCGGGGTCGATGCCTACCACCGTGCCGTAGGCGCCAGCTTCGATTCCGATAACGTTGCTGCCGCGCGCGTAGCGGACAACATCATTGATCTTGTAATGGCTGGCCCAGGACCGTTCGGCGCCGGTCATGTCCTGGCGCTGAACGAGTACGCGGAACCCGTGGTCTTCCGACGCGAGGGTTCCATTGGCCTTCAATTCGTGTCGAACGGCATCGTTTAACTCGCGGCGGGAAGCGTTGTCAGGTGAAACGATGAGGGTCTTCTCAGGCGATTCGACATAACTCCTAGCGATGGCGCGGATGCGCTCTTCGGTTCCGGGAATCTCTTTGACGCGGCCCTGTTGCTGGAGCGATTCAATGGCTGCGGAGACCTGGCCCGTGGCCAGCAATTCGACAGCGGATTTCAGCGCGGGGTCTTTCTGCCTAACGATCTCATCCAGCTTAGCCGTGCGCATTCCGGCCTCCTGCAACTGCTCGAATGGGCGGCCTGCTTCGACTCCCTGATGCTGGCGAGTGTCGCCGATCAGGAGTACACGGTCGTCGCGGCCAAGACGCGCAAGAAACTCGCGCATCTGGTTGGTGCTGGCAAGGCTCGACTCATCGACGAAGTAGAAATGCCGCTGCTCCTGAGTGGCGTGGTTAGGGGAACGGGCAAGGAATCCGCCAGTCGTCGTAGTTGATGAGCCGGCGCAGAAACGCGAATTGCCCCTGCTGATTCAGAACCTCGATCCCGACGAAATCTCCGAGCTGGCGCGTAAATGCCTGGACGCGCTGGTCGAGTTGAGCAACTTCGGCCTCGATCTGTGACCGTAGCAGTGTTTTCATGCTGCTTCCGGCAAACTGGGTCTTCAATTCGTCCATTGCTCCGGCAGGATCGCGGAACAGGCGCGCGAGCGCGGCTCCGACTCCGGTCTTCGACCGCGCGCCTTCGAGGACAACACAATAGAAGATCTCAACCTGATAGAGCCGGTCGCGCTTGGCCTCGAAGAACTGCCGCCGCTGGTCGATGGCCGCCTCGATGATCGGATCGTCGTAGTGAGCAAAGGGGATCTCGGGCCGATTCTGCTTGAACAGATATTGATAGACGTGAAAGCCAGGGCCGAATGCTTTGAGCGCGGCCTCCAGCCGCTTGACCGCATATTCCTGCTCCGCATGGTCGAGACTTTCGTAGTCCACGCCGGAGACGCGCAGCACCATCCCCACATCGCCGCTTTTCGTGAGAAACGCAGTCTCGTTCCAGAAGCCATAAAGGTTGATGTGGTCGTTGAGCGAAGCCGCCTCTTTCCATGGTTTGATGACCTTATCGAGTCGCAGCATCAGACACCTCCACACGCGGGATACTCTGCTTGGCGGCGTCGTAGCGCACGTTGTAACGCTCCGATTTGGCGAGGATGCGCAAGAAAGCCGGATCTGTATTCGTGACCCAATGGCCAAACGCGAAACCGCCGATGAAAACGGCAACTCCGGCAAGCAGGCTGTTGAAGAGGTTGAATACGCCCACGGCCCCTACACAGACGAAGTAGAAGAGCGTCCGCTCGACACCGAGGTATGTGAGGGGCTTGTGCAGGCTTTTGTAGACCCGGTTCCTCCGACGGGTTGTAATGTGTGTCTGCATCATCGCCCCTCACAGCTTGAAAAGTCGTTGGGCTGTCGTCGTTGGGTACGGCCTGAGGCTCTGCTTAGACACCCCAAAGCCAAGTCAGAACGTTGGTGGCGAGCACAGCAATCCCCGTGCCGGCTGCGACACCAGCCAGAGTCTTCTTGGCGCCCGGTTCGCCGTGCGCGAACTGGTAGCCGCCAACCACGATTGCAATCAGACTGGCAACCTTGGCAACCGTACCTGTGAAGAGGGTTTGCATAGCGGTGAATCCGGTATCGAACGGCGACTGCGCCAGGGCAAGCGCCGGGAAGAGGATTAGCAGGGTGAAGAGGCTAAGGCTGGGGCGAATCCGGCGCAGGCTGCCCCTGAGGGCAGCCTGGAACCGACGTGTGGGCGTGAGAGCGGCGATCATCGGCACCTCCAACGGCTTGAGCTTTTGCCGTTATGTGTCGGAAGGTAGCTCGTACTGTCTCGCCTGTCCAAGACTTCCTGTCTATGTCGCCATAGTTTCTATCTATGGATGTCTACTTCAAGAAAGGCAGACTTTGAGAAGTCCTCAGTTGCCGAGGAGATTTCTTCGGAACAAGTAGTGAATCACCGGGTCGTCAGTTGGACGAAGCCTGGAAATGTCTAGATTCCGTGATCATTGGCGACTGCGGAAGTCGCAATATACCCGGTGGAGAATAAGCGCAAAGCGAGAATGCTTCCCAGTGGTAGTTGCGTTTATGGGTATCGATGCGAGCGCCGTCAGAGTCCTTATATTCCATGGCTTAGTGCTGGCGAGCGATTGATCCCTTCCAATTGTGATTATCCGAGCAGTCTGCGTCCGACGAAGACAAGGAGATGATTTCACAACCTCCGTTCCGGGGTAACCTGAACGACCCTGGTCTCGACGCAAGGCCAAGTGGGGGGACACACGGAGTACCCTTTATACTTAGTGATTGCCTGTTCCCGTTAGGAGGTTCACGTGGAGTTCGAAGCAGCCTTGGCCTATGCTGCGCAAGGAAGAGCTGTTCTTTTCCTCGGCGCTGGCTTTTCTTGGGGAGCGACCAGCCTAGCAAATGAACCATTTTTATTGGGAGCGGGCCTTGGAAAGGCCCTTGCCGACGAAGTCGGGATTCCAAACGATCTCGCGTTAGAAGACATCTCCGACATCTACATGTCGAAATTGAGCCCATCTGCTCTATTGCAAAGGCTGCGGAATTGGTACGTAGCCAAGGATGTTACAAAGAGTCAAAAGGAACTCGCCAAGTTGCCCTGGCGACGCGTCTATACGACCAATTATGACGACGTTTTCGAACGATCCTGCGCGGAGGTTGGAAGGGGCGTTATATCCTACGTCGGGACCGATTCCGTCGGCAAGATCGCAAAGAATGGGCTTACCTGCGTTCACCTAAATGGTTTTGTCTGGACTGCCACTGAAGGTTCCCTCTCGCGTGAATTGAAGCTGACTTCAACCAGCTATAGTTCCGGTTCAGCAATGAACGATGAATGGGCCGATCGTTTCAGATTCGATCTTCACGCGGCGCAAGCCGTTTTCTTCGTCGGCTATTCGCTGGCCGATCTGGACCTCCGACGCCTGCTCGTCGAGCAGGAGTTAAAGGAGAAGTCCTTTTTCGTTCTAAAAAAGGACCCTAACATGGCCGACGCGCACCGCGCCTCCCTTTTCGGGCTTCCCGTGGCCAAGGGAGTGGACGACTTTGCCGACGAGGTTTCGAAGTTCTTGCTGACTTATACGGTGCCCCATGACGTTGCGCCGATAAGTCACTGCATCAAGCCATATGCGCCGGCGGCAGCATCGGGGTCCGTTGAGGACAGGTATTTGTTTGAGCTGATGCTGGCCGGGAAATTGCGTGGCGAATACATAGCACCGGCGTACCTCGGACAGATTGTTTACTGTGGTGTGAGGTCTGCGGTCCAGCGGTTCGCCGAATACTTGGAGCCCGGAGTTGGTGTAATTTATTTCCATTCATCCCTAGGCAACGGGAAGACGGTCGCGATGTCTTTTGCTCAATACGCGGCGTTCGTCAAGGGGTTTCAGGTCTTCACGCTCGCTGACCGCGGCGACACTCTCGATGAGGAGCTGCACTTCGTTTTGGAAAGAGAAGGGCACACCGTCATTTTTGTGGATAACTATACCGAATGGCTGGATGTCCTGAGCGTTTTTCGGGGTCGAGTCGGGAAGGATCTTACGCTTGTGATGTCGGCCAGAACGGCGGCTCACGAAGCGCTATTCGACCGTGTTTCCGATGCTGTCGGATTTCGCGACGCGGTTGAATTCAATTTGGATGAGATGGACGATGAGGAGTTGGAGTGGGTCTCTGGCTTCCTTGATCTCTTTGGGTTCTGGAGCAATATGGCGGGAACTGGGATCTACGCGAAAAAGAGGTTCCTGAAGGAAAAGTGCGACGGGCAGTGGAGTTCCATTCTGCTTAAAGTATTTGAGGCCCCACAGATGGTGGCTCGCCTAGCAAAGCTCTTTGAGGCGTTCAATGGAACTTCAGAGTACAAAGACCCGTTAACTAAGCTTCTCCTACTTACCGTCTTGGGTTACCACCCAAATTCTCCCGCACTTATAACACTTTGCGGAGACGAGATTCTCACTAGAGGTTTCAAGGAGAACGTCGTCGTGAGCGAGCTTATTGATTTTGGCGGCAGTTCCTTCAACATGCGCTCCTCGGTAATGGCAAACGTAATTCTCAAGAAGATTTCTGATCCAAATAGGACCGTGCAGGCCCTTATTCAACTTATCACCCAGGTGGATGCGTTGGCATACAGTTCGGACTACCACTTTGAGCTCTTCAAGAATCTCGTGAGGTTTAGCAGCTCAAACTTGTTCTTCGCAGAAGAGAGCCGTGGTCGATCCGCAATGCGGGTCTATGAGGAGATTAAAGGTTTGGGCCATTGCAACCGTTATCCGCTGTTTTGGTTGCAATACGCCATAGCCGCGTTGGTGGCTAAGGATTTTGAGAGATCGGGATTTTACTTCAACACCGCATATTCCCATGCAAGTAATTTGGACAGGTACGACTCATATCAGATCGACAATCATTACGCCCGCTTCTTATTAGAGCGAGCCATTGACACTGACTTCAATGCGGCAGATAGAATGGCGCCCTTCAGAGAAGCGCGTGGGCTCCTCAGGCCTCAGTTTGCGGAGGATTGGCGGCATTACCCGTATCGGGTTGCAGCTGGGTATTTCAATTTTTTTACCCGCTTTTCCGCAAATTTGAGTGCTGCGGAGACGCAGGAGATCAAAGGGGCTGCAACTGAGATTCTCGAACGGATTGCCAAACTTCCTGAAGACCGACTAGCGAACCGTTCGGTACAAGAGTGCCGGGCAGCTCAATTGAAGATCGTGCGAATCGTTGATGAGAACAGCAATTGACCGATGGGACGAACATCCGTTTCAGCTGTCTTAGTCACACAAATGCCGGTAATCACTCCCGCTGCAGGCCAGCGAGGTATCCCGCTGTCTTGTCTCTCGACGGATTTGTCCATAAGAGTCGGTAAGGATTCGCGGATTCGCGCAAGCGAGAGAGTCAATTTTCGCGAGCGGTATCGCGTCGCTACGCAAGAAGTTCAAGTTGAATGGGACGGACCTGATCCTTGAGAGGAGGCTTTCTGTCGGACATGCTCTTTCGCATCTGCTGTGCGAATCGGATCACAAGCGGTAGAGCCAGATGGTCCGCGTTGTTGTGGTGAACAAAGGCTGTATCCACGGCCCAATTAATGCCTGCGATTGGCCTGGTGGTGAGACCTGGGTCGAGAAGTGTTCTCTGGTCAATGAGTGCTACGCCATACCCAGCGAATACCATCAATTGAATATCAGCCGGCGTTGAGGCTGTACAGGCAACCTCCGGGGCAATGCCTTCTTCCATCAGCATTTCCATGAGCTTGCTGTGTGCGGATGGATGTACTGCCGGGTCGCGGAAGACCTTCAGTCGTGTAGTCAGGTCGGAAAGGGAGACTTGGAGATTACGCGCCAGAGGATCGTCTTTCTGCATACACACTACCAATGGGTCGCGCGAAACATGCTGCACGACCCAGGCCGGGCCGTCAATTGGCATTGGAAGCAATGCTCCATCGAGCGTTCTTTGTTCAAGCCGGTCAAGTAAATGCGATGGATCGCCACCCGACAAATGAATCGAGCAATCCGGAAATAGGCTTGCATAATCGTCGCGGAACAGTTGAAGCAAGTTTGGGTTGATGAAGGATGAAAAACCAAGCCGGAAGGGAGGCACTTCTCCCCGGTGAACGGCACGAGCCATCGAAATGATCTTGGTCCGTGCGAGAAGTGCCTCTTGGGCGTATGCGATGATCATCTGCCCAGGCGCTGTGATGCGCACGCCATCGCGATTCCGGATGAAGATTGGGAAACCTATCTCGTCTTCGAGATCCTTGATCTGTTTGCTAAGAGATGGCTGGGCAAGAAAGAGTCGTTCCGCGGCTCGCGTAATGTTGGCTGCTTCTGCCACTGCGACAATGTATTTCAAATGCCTGAACTCTACGAGATCTGACATGGCATTGACCTCCGTTGCATAAAGGCTGCGTACCAAGGCAAGAAGTGAATCAACCATGCGGAAGTCGATCTCAATGTCAGCTTCTACAGAATGCACCTCTTTAGTCAATAAGGCACTTTTTAGTTCCCTTGACTCAGCCATTGTCAGATTTCTCCATAGATGAAAAGTATGGCGGCATAGACAGGAAGTATTGGACGGAAATCCGCTAAGGCTTCACGCTCGAATCAATGAATCGCGTGAGGTGCCCAATGGAAAGAATGTCTCCGGTTGCTTCTTCAATCGATCGACACAACTCGAATGGGATCGAACAAGCCTTCGACAGTCCCGTCTTGGATGTATTCTCTCGTAAACCTCCACGACGTGTGATCGAAGTCGAGCCTCTGCTTACGGCTGAGGATGTAGCCAAACGGCTGAATGTCAGTACGGATTGGGTCTGGGATCACTCCTCCAGAAAGAAGCCGCTGCTGCCGGTCATTCGCATGGGAGATGGTGCACTGCGTTATCGCGCCAGTGGAATCGAAGCCTTCATTGATGAGCGAGAACGCATGGGCGCCATGCGGCGGCGTGCGGGCTAGATGCAGCAGCTCCTCGCGACCGATGAGTCGGTGGCGGATTGCGGACTCGATTCTGTAAATCGCAGGCACAGAAACTAGCTGGCAATCCCTCTTTTGCTACCAATGTAGCAGTAAAATGAGGGATAGGCCCTATCTTTTCCCGCCACAGAACTGAGGAAATGAATGGGTACGACGCACCAACGGGGGTATGTCACTCCTCGCGGAAAACAGTGGTACGGGTACTACCGCAAGGCAGTGAATGACCCGAACTCTGACGAGCAAAAGACTGTTCGCGTTCCGGTCATTCTCGGGCTGAAATCGAAGATGTCCAAATTTGAAGCCCGCGAAGCGCTGCAACGTGAGATCACAAAACAAGTAGGGCAGCCAGGTTCCCCTACCCGAGTCATGAACGATGGCTCCGTCACCTTCGCCTGGTTCGTCAAGAATCGCTTTCTTCCGTTGAAAGAAGCTGTCTGGAAAGAAGAGACAGCGAAAACGAAGACGATTCTCATTCAACTTGATCTCATCGACCCGCTCGGTGAGATTCCGTTGGTCAACTTCGACAAGTTCAGCTTGCAGCTGCATCTCAACAAGCTGGCTATAACCCGGTCCAAGGATAGAGTGCTGCAAATACGCGCATACATTCGGGACATCTTTGCCGAGGCGGTCGATCAAGACTTCCTCGTAAAAGCTCCTGCGCGCAAACTGAAGGTGCCAACGCAACTGCGCGAGACCGACACGACAACACTCACCTGGGATCAGCTCCGCCTCGCTCTCATGGAACTGGCTCTGCGCGATCGCATCCTGCTGGAGTTGGATATGACGAATGCTCTTCGTCCGAGTGAGTTGCTAGCGTTCCGTTGGAAATGCTTTGACCACGGTGCCTGCACGTTGAAGATCATGGAGACCGTCTACAAGGGCAAGATTCGTCCTTGGGGAAAGACCAAAAAGAGTCTCACGGTCATCCACATTCCGCAGAAGCTCGGGGACGATCTTCATCATTGGCAGGAAGAATGTCCCGACCCGTCTCCAGATGCCTTCATGTTTGCAAACCAAGCTGGCGGCTTTCTGGATACGGATAACTTCCGGAAGCGGGTGCTTCACAAACTGGCCCGCGACCTGAAACTGCCGAAGCTGACGTTTCAGGTGATCCGCAGAACGATCGCGACGCTGGCACAGAAGAAGGGCACAGTGAAGGACGTTCAGGGACTGATGCGGCATTCGCGTACCGCGACGACCACCGATGTCTACATGCAGGAGATTCCGGAGAGCGTGCAGGCAACGGTCAACTCCATCAATACGGAGTTGAGGAATTCGTTCCAAAAAGTTCGTCGGAAAATTGTGAAGCCGATGCCCAATCCGGTTCTTGTTGGAGGGAAGCCGCTCAAGCGTGGCGCAGTGTCAGTGAAGGTATTTAGAAATTTGACACCAAATGACACCAAGCTGGGAAGGAGAAGTCTTGCAAGTTGTTGATTTATTGGTGGACCTGATCGGGATCGAACCGATGACCTCTTCCATGCCATGGAAGCGCGCTCCCAGCTGCGCCACAGGCCCACTTGCTGAGGGATGCAACTCTCCTATTGTCTCCGCTTGGACGGGATTCGTCAAACACCGGCCGATTCGAGTATGGGGCTGGGTTGAATTGGGGCTTGAGCCGCAATGGAAACGAGCTGGAAGGGGAATCGCGGGGTGAAGCGGGCTGAAACAGGAACAACAGCCGCCCCGGAGCCGGGCGAAAAAAATAAACCTCTCGTGACCGGGAACACTTGAGGTGGGTTCCGGTGTCTAAGATAATAGAGCGCGCGGGACATGCGGTTTGAAGCCGATGTTCCGTTTTCCGCGCACTCGGCAGCAGGATGGGGTTTCAGCGGCGGTTTTTGAGGGCCGTTGGGCGAGTGGCCGCAGCAAAAAGACTTTCGGGCGTTCGGTATCTGGGAATTTTGCATTATTTTTTGGGACGATGCGAAAAGGGTTGATGCCAATCGTGCGAATTTTGCGGTAATGTGGGAGGACACTGAATGCAGGCGGACCTCACCATGGGCAACATAGCCAGCGCGCTGACGCTGCAATCCGAAGAAGCGGCACTGATCGCGGAGCTTCAGGCCGGTTCGGAGGAAGCGTTTGCGTGGTTGATCGCGCGCTTCCACCAGCCAATCTATTCCCTGCTTGCGCGCACCGTGCAGGACCGCGCCGACGCCGCTGACCTGACTCAGGAAGTCTTCGTCAAAGTATTCCGGGGGGTGGGCAATTTTCACGGCGAGTCGTCGTTGCGGACGTGGATCTACCGGATTGCGCTGCGCGAAGCATCGAACCAGCGGCGCTGGTGGATGCGGCACAAGCAGCAGGAGATCCCCATCGAGCAGGAGATAACCGAGGGGGAATGCGGTACTCCGGTGCTACTGAAAGAGATGCTGGTTGACCCGGCAGAGTCGCCTTACGAGATGGCGGCGCACGAGGAGAACCGGGCGCGGGTTGAGGCGGCGTTGCAGCAGGTTCCAGAGCCTTACCGGAGTACGCTGATCCTGCGCGATATTGAGGGATTTGTCTACGAGGATGTTGCGGAAATGCAGGGCGTGAATCTGGGGACAGTGAAATCGCGGCTAGTGCGCGGACGCGCTTGTTTGAAGGCGATTCTGACCGCTTCGCCGGCTGGCGAACGCTCCCCGGCGCGCTCGGGGTTTGAAGTACCTCTTGGAGAGGAGGCAAGATGAACGGCTGTAGCACAGTGCAAGCAAACTTTAGCGAATACCTGGATAGCCAGTTGACGGGACGGGAGATGCAGCGCATTGCCGCCCACCTGGAGAATTGCCGGGAGTGTGCGAGGGAGTGGGCTTCTTTGCGCCAGGCGCAGGCTTCGCTGGGCGCGTTGGGTCCGGTGCCCGCGCCCACGGATTTGGGATTAAGGATTCGCGTGGCGCTAAGCCAGGAACGGGCGCGCAGCCGCCGGAGTCCTTTTCAAGGCTGGAATCTGGCCTGGAAGAACACGCTGGGACCGTTTCTGCTACAGGCTACTGCTGGATTTGCCAGCGCAACACTACTGATGGGAACGGTGATCGTGCTGGTCACCATGTTTGCCGCGCCGGAGGTGGCCCAGGCCACCAAGGACGAGCCTTTGGGAAATCCGACCGCACCCCGGCTGGTCCGTTATCTGTCCAGCGAAGTTAGCCAAAACGAAATCGGCGACCTCTCTGGTCCGGTGGTGGTAGAGGCTTACATTAACGGCTCGGGCCAGGTTTACGACTATCGCATCGTCAGCGGCCCCACCGACGAGGCGACCCGAACTCAGGTAGAGAACCTGCTGCTACAGGGCGTATTTGAGCCGGCGCGATTCTTTGGCAAGCCAGTGCGCGGCCTGGCGGTGCTGTCGTTCTCTGGAGTTTCCGTTCGAGGGTAAAACTACGGACTAGGGACTAGGAAGCGGAAAAGCATCGTGCCCCGTCTGGTTTTACCTGGACGGGGCTTTTGTTTTTAGCGGTTCCAGGCCAGGACAAGATGCTCTCCAGCACTTTGCCGCCCATGATCGGAATGCGTTCTTGCGGTCGTTTTGCCCTCCCGATTGACCCTGCCGATGCGTCTAAACTAAGACTTGCAGGTAGGGTTCCTCATGACATTCCGTACATTTCGCTCGATTGCCGTTCTTTCGGCCGCTGTTTCATGCCTGTTGGCCAATTTTTTGTCTGCCGTGGGGCGCGCTCAATCCCCAGACAGCAGTTCCAGCAAGGGACAAAGCTCGTCTTCGCAAGGTTCCTCTTCGCAGGGATTTCAGCAAGAAAAAGCGCCGTCGCTGGTAGACCCGGCCGGACCGACTGTTTCTCTGGTCAGCTCGGAACCGGTCTTCCTGATGGCCGCGGCCCTGAATGCCTGCGGCTATGACGAGGGGCTGGACGAGAGCGCGCCGGTGCGGAAGCGCGTCCGCGACGAGATGGATCAGGCGCTGGCCAAGAGCGAGGACGCCCGCGCCAAAAGGGACAAAGTCTGCCTGTTTATTGCCCAGCATCGCATGACCGGCACAGAGCGGGATATTTCGCAGTACATCTCGCTGGCGCTTTATTTGACGCCTCCGCCCGAGATGGAAATCTCGGCAGAACTGACGGAGATGCCTCCCGACTCGACACAGGTGGTAGAGATTGTGCCGCTGCTCAAGAACTTTGTGGCGGCTGTGGACCTGCACGGGATCTGGCTGGCAGTGCATCGCATCTACGATGAGGAGGCCGACCGGCTCCACGATCCGCTGTCGAAGATGATCGTGACGACCAATTTCTATCTCAAGATGCCAGCCTCGACCTATGAAGGGCGGCGGTTCATTGTGGTGATGGAGCCGCTGCTCTCGCCGCGCACCGTGAATGCCCGCATCTACGGAACCGACTATGTCGTCGTGGTTTCGGCGGTGAATGGTCAGATTCGCATGGGGGATGTGCGCCACACCTACTTGCATTACCTGATTGAGCCACTGATCTTCTCCCGCGCCAGCGCCATTGACCGGTCGCTGCCGATCTTGAAGGAGATACGGGAGGCTCCGCTCGAGTTCCGTTACCGCTCCGATACGGTAGCGCTGACCAACGAGTGCCTGATCAAGGCCATCGAGGCGCGGACGATGGACACCGGGGTTCCCGAGTACAAAATTCCGGCAGATGCCAACCGGTCTGATCTATCCCGCTATGAGCATGAACGGCAGGTCTACCAGCAGAAGGTGGATGCCATCCGCTGGGCTACCGTGCGGCACGATATGACGCAGGGGTTTGTGCTAACCCAGTACTTTTATGAACAAATGATTCAGTTCGAGAAGGATCCGGTCAGCCTGAAAGATACCATCGGCGAGATGGTTTACAGCATGGACATCGACCAGCAGGTGCATCGCGCTCGCCAGATTGAGTTCGACAAAGAGGCGGATGAGGATGTTCTGCAACGCAGCAAGCCGCGCAAGTTAACCGGGTTGGATTTGGCGGAGTCGCGGCTCTCAGTGGGAGATGTAGCCACGGCCAGTGCTATGGCGCGGCAGGCGCTCACGGTGCATTCCGATACCCTGGAATCGGTGGCGGAGGGCGCGCGGGCCAACTTTATCCTGGCCAGGGCGGCCATTCTGACCGGCCATCCTGAAGATGCAATCAACGGATTCCAAAAGACGCTGGCCACCAGCAAGGAGACGCGATTACTGGCGTGGTCCCACATCTATCTGGGCCGGATGCTGGACCTGGATTGCAAGCGCGATGAGGCCGTTTCAGAGTACACAGCGGCTCTGGCCGCCCGCGACGGGCAGCAGGATACCCGGCTGGCCGCCGAGCGCGGTGTGAAGGCGGCCTATGCGGTGAAAGGCCACAGTTGCGAAGACGATGCGGACGACGACGCGCCGGGCGACGGCGCGGGCAAGCCGCAAGCGGCAAAGCCCGAGGCTGGAACCGCAGGGCAAAATGGTACGCCGAAACCGCAATGATCCGTCGATGGCGCGGCGCAGGCGCCTCAACTTCAAAATTGGCGTTTAATAGAGACATGGAGAGGGTTGCAGCCGGATATCCCGGCTGCGCAGCCGTCTCAAGGAATGAGTCGAGTGAATTCCCGGAATTGAGGTGCGCGTGACAGCAGGTCTAGCCGAATTGGAAGCGGCGCTCGGGCATGGCTTTGCCAAGCAGGAGTTGCTGGTCCGCGCGCTGACTCACCGGTCTCTTGCGAACGAGCGTGCGGCCGAGGAGCAGTCGGTTGATAGCGGAGACGGAGACGCTGCCGGTGCGGGAGACAACGAGCGGCTGGAGTTTCTTGGCGATGCGGTACTGGGCCTGGTGGTCGGCGAGGCGCTCTTTGTGTCGCATCCCGAGTGGGACGAGGGCGAACTAACGCGCGTCCGCGCCCAATTGGTGAGCCGGCAACACATGGCGGAGGTGGCCGCGGCGATCAATCTTGGAACCCACCTACGATTGAGCCGGGGCGAGGACCGCAGCGGTCTGCGGCGCAAGAGCACCGTGCTTTCAAATAGCATGGAGGCAGTGATGGCCGCGTTGTTTCTGGACGGTGGCCTGGAGCCTGTGAGAGCCTTTGCACGCCGTTGGGTGATGGGCGAGGCTGCCGAGCAGTTAGCCGAGGAGTTGCGCACCGGGGCTGCGCTGGGCAACTATAAATCGGCGCTTCAGGAACACATGCAGGCGGCGCGCACGGGAACGCCGGTTTACCGGCTCAAGAGCGAGAGTGGTCCCGACCACAGGAAGCGGTTTCTGGTTGAGGTCCGGCTCAAGACCGACGCGGGAGAGCCGGGCAAACCATTGGCCCGGGGGATGGGGAGCACCAAGAAACAGGCGGAGCAGGACGCCGCGCGGCGCGCTCTGGGCCGGCTGACAACTGCCGCGGCCAAGGCCGGCGTATCGGCGGATGTCGCGGACGGGAAGGAGCGAACAGAGCCATGATTACACCAGCCCTGAATCCCGGCTCGTCTCCTGTCTCACCCTTCCTTTCGTCTGCGCATTGGCTGGCGCATCTGCGGCGCCATCTGCCCACAGTGCCTGAAGCCCTGGGCTCTCTGCTGCAAACGGTAGTGGTGGCTCTGTTTCTGCTCACCTTTGTGCTCCAGCCCTATCTCATCCCTTCAGAGAGCATGGAGCGCACCCTGCTGGTTGGTGACTTCCTGCTGGTGAACAAGCAGGTCTACGCGCCTTCCGGCCGTCTGAGCGGGTGGCTGTTTCCGCATCGCGATGTCGAGCGCGGCGATATCGTTTTCTTTCATCACCCTCAGCCGCCGTTTCTGGTCAAGCGGGTGGTGGGCATTCCCGGCGACCGCTTGCGCATTGAGGATGGGCGGGTTATGGTGAACGGCCTGCCGCTCGACGAACCCTATGCCGCCTTCGAGCCCGCCCCGCCCAATCCCTTCCGCGACGATTTTCCCGCCAAGGTGTATACCGATCCGGCAGTCGATCCGGCATGGTGGAGGCAGATGCAAAGCCTCACACGCGACGGGGAACTGGTGGTGCCTCAGGGACAGTATTTTGTACTCGGCGACAACCGCAATCACAGCAAGGACTCGCGCTTCTGGGGCTTTGTGCCGCGGGCCGACATTGTGGCCCGGCCGCTGGTGATTTACTTCTCGATTGCCCGGCCCTCCACGACCGATGTGCAGCAGGCTTCGCTGGAAGCCGCGGATGATAGACTCGGACACGATAGGCAACTCTCGACGAAACTGACGGGGTTTGCGCGCTGGAAGCGCATTTTCCATGTGGTTCACTAGAAGATAGTGGTCAGTGAACAGTGGTCAGTGATCAGTAAGACCCTGGATTGCTAATTGCCCTTCTCTGACACACGGCCCCCGACCACTGTTCACTTACAACTGTTCATGAGCGACTGAATGACGAAGAAATCTCCGCCCCCCAGAATGCCAGCAGAGGCACAGCCAGTTTCCGTTCCTGAGCCTGTTGAAGACAGGGTGGAAGAGACGCCTGCTGAAGCAGTGGCAAGCATCTGCTCGGTACTCGTGGTGGGCCTTTTCATCCTCACTTTTCTGGGCCAGAACTTTGTGATTCCCTCGGGGTCCATGGAGAAAACGCTGCTGGTGGGCGACCACCTGGTGGTAGACCGGATCACTCTGGCCCCGCCCTCCAAATGGATGCCGCTTGTTCACTACCGTGAGCCGAAGCGCGGGGATGTTGTCGTTTTTATCAAGCCTGTGCCGGACCTGGATGCGGATGGAAAGCCGGATTATCTGTTCCTGGTGAAGCGGCTGGTTGGCGTGCCCGGCGACCATATTCGCCTGCGTAACGGCATCGTCATCCTCAACGGCGTGGCCCAGGATCCGCCCAAGGAAGAGGAGATTTCTCCCTCCGGCGACAAGGAATTCCTCGATGAATTTCCATCCATTCCGCCCAACCCTGAACGTGGAGCAACCGAAGCCTGGAGCGTGGACTTTCCCAACCACATTGAAAATGGGGAACTAGTGGTTCCTCCTGGCAAGTACTTCATGATGGGTGATCACCGGCATAACAGCCTTGATTCGCGCTACTGGGGTTTTGTGCCCAGGGAGAACATTGTGGGGCGGCCCTTGTTCAACTACTGGTCGTTCGAGACCCCCGATGAACAGTATCAGCAGACCGGAATTGGCAACAGTCTGACGTGGATGGGCCATGTCGCGTTGCACTTCTTTACCGACACGCGCTGGAAGCGGACGCTGCACCTGATTCGCTAATGAGCTGAGACATCCGAACTCGCCCAGTGTTTGCTTTATGGGAACAACACAGGCAAGAGATGAAGAAGAAGGAAGCACTGCCGGAACAGCCCGCCGTCGCTCAACAGAGGATGGATGAGACGCCCTACGAGGCGGTTGCGAGCATTTGCTCGGTTCTGGTCGTGGGCGTGTTCATCCTCACATTTCTGGGTCAGAACTTCGTGATCCCATCGGGTTCGATGAAGGACACACTGCTTGTGGGCGACCACCTGGTGGTGGACCGGATCACCCTATCGCCGCCCACCAAGTGGATGCCGCTGGTCCACTACCGCGAACCAAAGCGGGGCGACATCGTGGTTTTTATCAAGCCCGTGCTGGACCCAAGCCCGGACCCTGACGGAAAACCTGAGTACCTCCCCTTGGTGAAGAGGCTGGTCGGCATTCCCGGCGATCGCATTCACCTGCGCAACGGCATTGTCATCCTCAATGGCGTGGCGCAGGATCAGCCGCATGCCAAACCGACCACGCCAGAGAACCACTCCGACTTTCTCGACGAGTTTCCCTCCGTGCCACCCGATCCAGAACCCGGAAACCTCATTCCCGAAACCTGGGCTGTCGATTTTCCCAGTCACATTGTGGATGGCGATCTGGTGGTTCCTCCGGGCAAATACTTCATGATGGGCGACAACCGGCACGACAGCGCCGATTCTCGCTTCTGGGGTTTTGTGCCCAGAGAGAACATCATCGGTCGGCCGCTGTTCAACTACTGGTCGTTTGAGACCCCTGAAGATGATAAGCAAACCGGAATTGGAAACACGCTGGCCCGGATAGGCCACGTCGCGTTGCACTTCTTTACCGAGACGCGCTGGAAACGGACGCTGCACCCCATCCGCTGAGCCCAGTCCGCCGAAGCGAATTACCATGGACAAGACCATGACGGACGAAATGCGAGGCCGGCAACGAAAACGTGGGCGGCTGTGGCTCGCCCTGTCAATGCTGGCGGTGCTGCTGGCGGTGCTGATCGTGCCCCCATGGATTGGTCTGAGCCGGTACAAGAACCGCATTACGCAACTGATGTCCGAATCTTTGGGCAGGCCTGTGCGCCTTTCCTCGGTGGAGTTGCGCCTGCTGCCCAGGCCGGCCTTCGTGCTAACCGACCTTACCGTTCAAGAAGACCCCGCCTATGGCGCGGAGCCGGTGTTGCACGCCAACACGGTTACCGCGTCCTTCCGGCTGCTCTCCCTGTGGCGGGGGCGGCTTGAGATCGGTACGATCAGCGTCGATGAGGCCAGTCTGAACCTCGTGCGTACCGAGGAGGGCCGCTGGAACCTCGATTCGCTCTTTCGCACCGCAGCTGCGCACGCCGGGGCCGCGGGTGGCGCAGAGTCTGTTGGCGGACAGCCTGCAAGCGGCAGCGGAAAGACGCCTCTGCCCTACCTGGAAGCCACGAACTCCCGCATCAATATCAAAATCGGCTCGGAAAAGCTGCCATTTTCGTTGGTCTCGACCGACCTTTCGTTCTGGCAGGAGGAGCCGGGGAACTGGCGCATCCGGCTGCGCGGTCAACCGGCCCGCACAGACGTGAACCTGGACCTGGCCGATACTGGGGTGGTGCGTCTGGAAGCCAGCGTGCATCGGGCCGCCGAGTTGCGGGAGATGCCGGTGCATCTCGATCTCGAGTGGCGGGAGGCACAACTGGGCCAGCTTACACGGCTGGTGATTGGCTCCGATCCAGGGTGGCGCGGCGACCTGACCGGCGAACTGCATCTGGACGGTACGGCCGATGCGGCTCAGATCAAGACACAACTGCGTGCGACGGGGGTGCACCGAGCCGAGTTTGCCCCCGCTGCGCCGATGGACTTCGACGCCAATTGCGGGTTTATTTACCACTTCTCAGAGCGCGCGGCGGAAAAGCTGATCTGTGACTCTCCTTTGGGCGACGGCCATATCCGCCTTGCTGGGGATCTTCCGGGCCAGGGCGGCCCGCCGCAGCTATCCGTCGAGCTTGACCGGATTCCGTTGGCAGCCGGCCTCGACGCCCTGCGCACCGTTCGCAGCGGCCTTGGTCCCGGCCTGGAGGCCAAGGGCACCATCAGCGGAAAGATTGCCTATGCGGAGGCTGCAGCTGCGGGTGGTGGACCGGAGAAGCCGGCCGCCTCGACCAAGCAAGGCAAAGCCCTGACCGGCAGGACAAAGCCGGAAAAGGCTCGTCCTGTTGAACCAGGTCCGCTCACCGGCAGCTTGACCGTAGAGGGTTTTCAACTGAGCGGGGACGGTCTGAACGTGCCCATCCAGGCACCCAGGCTGGTATTGGCTCCTATGGCAATCGACAAGGACCAGCAGCCAGCCCCGCATCATCCCTTGGCGCGGGTACCTTCCCAGGCCGCGGCGCTTTCGGCGACGGTGGCAATTCCAGCCGGAGCGGCTGCTCCCCTCTCCGTCATGGTGCGGCTGGCGGTCACTGGCTATCAAGTGATTGTGCGCGGGCAGGCAAGTCTTGAGAGGGCCAAGGAGTTGGCGCACGTCACGGGCATGGCGGATGCCACGGTTCTTGATTCGCTGGCCGGAGATCCCGTCTCCGTGGACCTGCTCGCCGCAGGCCCCTGGCAGCCAGCCCAGCGGATTCCGTTCAGCAGTGTTCTACCCGCCGTCTCCGTTGCCCCCGTCGCCACAAATGCCGTGAGCTGCCCGGCTTTGCCGCCGCCAGCCGAAGGTGAAACCGAAAGCCCGGAGACAGACAGCCTGAGCGGAACCGTGACTGTGCGCAACGTCAACTGGAAGGCTGCGTATCTGGCCAACTATGTTGAGATTACCCAGGCCACGCTTCACCTTGGCAACGGCGAAACCCGCTGGGATCCAGTGGCATTCTCGTACGGCCCGGTGAAGGGAACTGCGAGCCTGAGTCTGCCCGCAAACTGCGGCGCTCCCCCGCCCTGCCTTCCCCAGTTTCACGTGCAGTTTGGCGCTCTGGACGCCAGCATCCTTCAGTCGGCGATTCTAGGAGCACATGAGCCGGGCACCCTGCTCTCTGCGCTGATCGCCCGTCTGCGTCCATCGAATTCATCCTCCGCGCCGGTCTGGCCCGAGCTTGAGGGTACGGTCAGGGCCGATTCCCTCATTCTGGGGCCTATAACACTGCGGGATGCCACGGCGACGCTGCGTGTTTTGCCAACCGGGGCCGAAATCACAGGCCTCGATGCCTCCCTGCTCGGAGGCCGGGTTCACGGGTCGGGCACACTGCGCACCGCCGCCACCGATCAAGGCAAGCCCAGCTATACGCTGGAAGGCAGGTTTGAGAAACTCAGCCCTGCGGCTGTGGGGCAGCTGCTCCGGCTGCACTTCTCCGGCGGCAACTTCGACGCCGACGGCAAGATCGACCTCTCCGGCTTCACCGGCAAGGACCTGGCGGACTCCGCGAAGGGGACATTGCACTTTGAGTGGCGGCGTGGAGCGGCAGGCGCTCCGTCCGCGCTGGCCCATTTTGATCGTTGGGCTGCCGATGGCGAGATCGCCGACGGCGCAGTTACGCTGAAACAGAGCGAGGCGCAGCACGGAGCCAGCAAGGAGCCGATTGATGCGACGCTGACATTCGGCGATCCGCCCAAGGCCGTATTTGCAATGAGCAAAGCGACGGCAGCGAAAAAGCCGTCGGCGAAAAGGCCCTAATCTGCCTCCCAGTACAATCGGATTATGGCCTCATCCCTTCTTTCTTCTCCCGTGCAGATCCGCTGCAAGGGCATTCTCTTCGACATGGACGGCATTCTGATTTCTTCGCTCGGTTCAGTGGAGCGCAGTTGGACGAAGTGGTCCGAAATGCGCGGCATCGATCCCATTTATGCCTGCTCCATTGCTCATGGCTGCAGGAGCATCGACACCGTCGCCAGACTGCGCCCAGACCTGAATGCCGAAGCCGAGAACCAGATGATCGAGGATATGGAAGTCGAGGACACGGAAGGAATCACCGTCCTACCGGGTGTGCTGAAGCTGCTGGCTGCGCTGCCCAGGGACCGCTGGACCGTGGTGACAAGCGCCACCGAGCAGCTGGCGTGGGTGCGTATGGCGGCGGGAGGGATTCCTGTGCCGGAGCGTTTTGTGGCCGCCGAACTTGTAACGCACGGCAAGCCGCATCCGCAGCCCTATCTGGCAGGCGCGGCGCTGCTGGGCTTTGCGCCTGAGAACTGCGTGGTGTTTGAAGATGCGGCCTCGGGTGCCAAGGCCGGCCGTGCCGCCGGGTGTACGGTGGTGGCAACCACGTTCTCACATCCCATTGAAACGCTGGACGCCGCCGACTACCTGATCGAAGACGTGACCGGGGTTGAGGTCGCGATTCTTCCGGGCGATGAGGGGCTGGTAATCAAGCTGACGCCGATGGCTGGGTAGCTCTTACTCGTTGGCCTCGATGCGGCGGCCGTGCGCATCCTGAGCCGAGCGCGTGTTGACCTTGTAGAGGTTCGCGAAGGCGCGCAACTGGTCGCGGCTCAGGCTCAGTTCCTGCTCAAAGACGAACCAGCGCACACCCTCGGAGCAGGGCGGGGTGGTCAGCGAGCCCTCGTAGGTCCAGTAGCCGCGGTCAGCGGGCAAAAAGCCGCCGGGGTTCACCATCTCCGCGACTTTCTCGGTTGTGCCGGCATTTGTGGGAAGATGCGGCCAGAGCGTTGCCAGCACGGGGCTCGGGTTGCTTACATCCTCGACCAGACGCACGGCTACTACGGCCAGTTTGCCGTCTGCGCTCTTGTGCATCAGGTGAACTTCCATGTCAGAGAATTTGCCTTTAACGGTCACTTCGCTGGGGTGGTGGAAGTCGAACGCGACCAGTTCATAGCGCACGCCGCCAGCCACCATGTAGCTGCCGGGGTCAACATGGGCCACAACAGTGTGGCCGTCGTTCTCCAGCTTGACCGGCCCGGCAATGTAATGGAACTCAATGGGCTGGAGTGCCTTGTTGAGGTGAGCGCCGCGAATATCAAGCGGCGACTGCTCGCGGCCTTTCGAGCAAGTCTTGTAGTCCGGATCCAGCTTGCCCCAGTTCAGCGCGCCCCGTTTGCCCTCGTAGTCCCAGGGGGCTGTGGTTTGGGCTGAAATCTGTCCGGCGGCCACGTAGGCTAAGGCAAGGGAAAAAGCAGCAAGTGCGGCAAAACGCATAACTATCTCCTCGATAAAGATGCGGAGGAATCCTGTGGTGAATTCTATTCGATAGACCCGGGAGTGGGAAAAAGGAATGGGACTCCCCGAAGCGAAGAGTCCCATTTGTGGAGCTTGAAGAAAGCTACTGGGCCAGCGATTTTACTTGGCTGCGACTGCCACTCCGGCCTGCTCGGCCAGGGCGGCTGCCTTGTCGGTGGCCTCCCAGGTGAACTCAGGCTCGGTGCGGCCAAAGTGGCCGTAGGCGGCTGTCTTTTGATAAATAGGCCGGCGCAGGTTCAGGCTCTCGATAATCCCCTTGGGGGTGAGCGAGAAGTTCTTGCGAACCAGTTCGGTCAATTTGGCTTCGCCGATCTTGCCGGTTCCGAAGGTATCAATGCGCACGCTTACCGGCTCAGCCACGCCGATGGCGTAGGCAAGCTGAACTTCGGCGCGGTCGGCCAGGCCGGCGGCGACGATGTTCTTGGCGATGTAGCGGGCAAGGTAGGCTGCGCTGCGGTCCACCTTCGTCGGGTCTTTACCCGAAAAAGCTCCGCCGCCGTGCCGGCCCGCGCCGCCGTAGGTATCCACAATGATCTTGCGGCCGGTCAGGCCGGTGTCGCCCATGGGCCCGCCAATGACGAAACGTCCTGTGGGATTGATGTGGTACTTGGTGTGCTCGTCGAGCCAAGCAGCCGGCAACACAGCCTGGATCACGTGCTTGAGGATGTCGGCATGCAGATCGTCATTGCTGACAGTCTCAGCGTGCTGGCTGCTGATGACCACGGCGTCGATGCGCGCGGGCTTGCCGTTTTCGTCGTACTCCACCGTGACCTGGCTTTTGCCGTCGGGGCGAAGGTAGGGCAGCTTGCCGCTCTTGCGCACGGCTGTAAGCTGGCGGCAGAGCTTGTGGGCCAACGAGATGGGGGCCGGCATCAATTCAGGGGTTTCGTTCGACGCATAGCCGAACATCATGCCCTGGTCGCCGGCGCCGCCGGTGTCAACGCCCTGGGCAATGTCGCCAGATTGCTTGTTGATGGTGGAGATTACCGCGCAGGTGTTGGAGTCGAAGCCGTAGAGGGCGTTGTCGTAGCCGATGGAAGCAATGACGCCGCGGACGAGGCTTTGGAAATCGACGTAGGCCTTGGTGGTGATTTCACCGGCAATGACCACCAGGCCGGTGGCCGTCAGGGTTTCGGCTGCGACGCGGCTGTAGGGGTCCTGCTCCAGGCATGCGTCCAGAATGGCGTCGGAGACCTGATCGGCAATCTTGTCTGGATGGCCTTCGGTGACTGACTCAGAGGTAAACAAAAAACGGTCGCTCAATGGCTAACTCTCCTCCCATTGCAGGGAATTCAATTTGGGCCGCCTGCCGCGAGGACCGGTTCATGCTGGATCACCGGCACGGAGGTCAAAAATATCGCCCGCATCGGACCCACTCTCGCACAAGACATGCCAGCACCGTCAGGCTGGCGCCTTGGGATGCATCATTCCATGGTAATTGCGCCGGGCGGCCGGGAGCAAAGGCTTCTGATGCGAATGGGGATTGTTTGGCATTCAAGGGTGATTGTGGAGACGTGAACCGTAGCCTGGGACAGCGAGAGGTCGCTGCGCCAGGTCACCGGGTGAAGCGGCCGAGAACGCGGGTGGCGAGCGCGTGGGCCGAGGAGAGCATGTTGACGACCGTGGCGTGAAATCTGCCCATGGGCAGCACGGTGGTCCACCAGCCAGCGCGAATGCCGAAATAGCGCACCACGAGAAAGCCAGCCGCGGCCACCACCAGCAGCAGCAAGATGGCGCCGGCCCAGCGCAGGCGGTTCTCCATAGCATCGTGGTGCTGGATGCGCGCCCTGCCCACATTGGCCGCAAAGGCAGTCCAGCCGCGTTCGTCGTCGCTCATTTCGCCGGAGGCGGTATATGCCTTGAGAAAACGCTCGGTCCAGGCCTGCTGGTCAAGGCCCAGGGCGCCTGTGTAACCGCGGACGATGCCCTTATTCAGAATGCCGCCGGGAAGCTGGCGAAAACGCTCCTGCTCCAGCGCAACCAGATGGTGCTGGCTGATCTTGGTAATCGCCGTAATGTCTTCCAGCGCAACGCCGCGGGAAAGCCGCTCCATGCGCAGGTCTTCTCCAAAGCTTTTCATGAGCCACTGGAAAGCGGGTAACGTACCCTATAGTTTCCAGTTTTACAATAATCCCGGTTGCGGTTCTCGTCAAAGAAATTTATCGTTTTTCCTTTATTTTCATCAGGCTGGAACCAAAACACCAAATCGGGAGCTATTGATTAACTATTTACTCCCTCCGCCCCCTACGCTAAGGTAGGCACCTCCGCCCGGAGGAGCTAAGGATTACCCGTCCCACCTCCAGCGCGCCGCGGGCCGCGCCAGCCCTAGGCTGTTACCCTGAATGCGAGGGGGATTTTGGGGTGTTTCGCCCCTCCCTGGCCTGGGAGCCAACCGCAAGAATGAACAAGCTCATCATTGCCAATCTGCTGCAACGGCCTGTCCGCTCCATCATCAGCGTGCTCGCCGTGGCCATTGAAGTCATCATGATCCTGTCGATCGCGGGCATCTTCATGGGGATGCTGGACGACCAGAAGCAGCGCACCAACGGCGTCGGCGCCGACCTGATGATGCGACCTCCAGGGGCGAGCATCTTTGCGGGGATGAGTGGCGCGCCGATGCCAATCAAGATCGTGGAGGTGCTGCGCAGACTACCACACGTGGCCGTAGCCTCGCCGGTGAACCAAAAGTTTAATATTGCCGGCAAACCCGAGATCCTGTATGGGATCGAATACGCCAGTTTCAATGATCTGAAGCCATTCGCGTTTCTTTCCGGAGGGCCGTTCCAGGGGCCGAGCGACGTGCTGGTGGACGACGTGTTTGCCGGGTCGGACAAGGGTTACAAAGTGGGCGATACGATTCAGATCCTGGGCCATTCCTTCCGCATCTCGGGCATCGTCGAGCACGGCAAGGGCGGGCGAAAGCTGATGTCGATCGATACCATGGGTTCCCTGACAGATGCCGAGGGTAAGGCATCGCTCTTTTACATCAAGTGCGACGATCCGGCCAATGAAAAAGCCGTGATCCAGGAGATCCATGCCACGCGCGGCCTGGAAGACTACCCTGTGGAGACCGTCGACGAATGGCTGGAGGAGATGACGCCTAACAAGATTCCAGGCTTCAATATCGCGCTCAATGTGGTCACCTTCATCGCGGTGGTGGTCGGTTTTTTGGCCATCTTCCAGTCGATGTATACGGCGGTGCTGGAGCGCACGCGCGAGATCGGTATTCTGAAGTCGATGGGCGCGTCCAACATGACCATCGTCAGTGTGGTACTACGCGAGACGGCAGCGATTGCGCTGATCGGAGTACTGCTGGGTATTGTCGGATCGTTCGGTGTAAAAATACTGGTAGACCACCTTTTCCCCACACTCAATTTCGAGATAACCGAACTGTGGATCGTCAGAGGCTCCGTCATTGCCTTCGTAGGGGCCGTCTGCGGCGCGCTCTACCCGGCCTGGCTGGCGGCGCGGAAAGACCCAATCGACGCGCTGGCGTACGAATAAGCCAACCCCCCGAATTTATTTCCACCCAAACAAAACGCGGCGGCCGAGGCCGCCGCGTTTTCGGTTATGCTTCGCCTCAGAAGGAGAATCGAGCAGCGATTTCGATCTGCCGCGGGGTGTAGAGGAAGCCACTGCTGTTGGAGTTGGTGAACTGTCCATAGGTGGCAGACTGGTAGGTTGCCGTGCCAGTGGTGGAAGTGCTGCCGGACGAGAGCACATAGCCGGTGCTGTTGATTCCGTCGAAGTTCTGATGGTTGGCCACGTTGAACACGTTGGCTATCAACTGCAGATGGTATCTCTCATTCAACGAAATCTCCTTCTGCACACGGATATCGTCAACCATCTTGCGGCGGATGCGCTTGTTGTCGAATCCAATCTGAGGAACAAACGAGGAAGCGCCGGATCCATTCCAGCCCAATCCGATGGCGGCGGAGGAATTAAAGCTGCTGGTGGAAAACGTGTACGGCAAGCCATTCTGAATCTGGAAGCTGTCGTCGAAGCTCCAGTCGTTGGTGAGGTACTTGAGGAAGCTCTGCGTGTGGACGTTGGGCAGGCTCCACAGGGCGTACCCAACCAGCCGGTTGGGTACGTTCCATTGAGAGTTGCCGTAGTTTGCACGCGGATTGGAGAACGGGTCGTACCAGTTGTTCGTGGAGGTAGTGGTGCTGGACTGCTGCGCGAAGTCCAACGAATGAGACCAGGTATAGTTGGCATCAAACTGCACACTCTTGAGGGAGCGGTTCTGCACCTCAAACACCATGGCGTTGTAGCTGGAATTAATGTTGCTGGTGAGTTCGGTAATGGTGGTATAGCTATTGGCCGCCGTGCCAAAGAGACCGGTGTTGCCGTATGCGGTGTAGGTGGGCACCACAAACTGCGTGCCGTTGGGGATGGGGCCAGCGCCGGAGGTGTCGGAGACAGTGATGGTCACATTCTCAATCGAGGCCGGGTTGAGGTTCAGATCGAGGAAGTTGGGCAGCTCGCGGCCCAATCCGCCCAGATAGCTCAACTGTGCGACAGTGCCATGCTCCCACTGGTGGGAGATATTGAGGTCAAACTCCTGAACTTCAGGATTGCGGAGATTGGGGGCCAGGAAGTAAGAGCTTGGCGTGCCGGCAGCGTTGGCGTTGGCTACGATATTCGGGAACTGCGGACCGGCGGGAGTGGTGCCTTGAGCAGCAGGTTTGAAGGTAGTGACAAACTGCCCGTTCGGACTTCCTGTGTTCAGGCGTACATTGAGAAGGTTCCCGTTGGTGATGCGCCCGTAGTAGATGCCGTATCCGCCGCGCAGAACGGTGTTGCCGCCGCCGAGAAGACCGTAGGCGAAGCCGACGCGGGGGCCGAAGTTGGCTTTGTCGCCGGGCGTATTTGACAGGCCGGCGTAAGGAACGAAGTTACCGGTTGCGGTAATCAGATTGGAGAACGGGGGCGGCAGATTCTCGTAGTCCCAGCGCAGACCAAGCTCGAGGGAGAGGCGCGGGGCGATCTTCCAATTGTCCTGTGCGAAGAAGGCATAATCGGTGGTGGTGATCCCGAACTCGGGTGGGCCAAATCCCTGCGCAGCCGTGGAGTAGCAGGGATAAGTACCCAAGGCGCTTGTGATCACGCCGGTGGTTGCGTTCTTTGTCGCGGTCGCTAGGGCAGAGCTGTTGCAGGTTGAGCCGGATTTGGTCTCGTTGAGCACATCGTTGATGTAGTTGCCCAGATAGGTGTAGCTGATAAATCCGTTGCTCTCGTAAGTATTGTTGAGCAGATCGTTGTTGTTGACGTTGTCCGTGCCGAACTTGAAGCTGTGATTGCCCTTGGTGTAGTAAAGGATGTCGCCGATCTGCCACTTCTTCTCGTCGGGCAGGGCCTTGCGATAGGAATAGTAGGGCGAGCCGACGTAGAAACCGCTGGTGCCTGTGGCCACGGCAACTTCTGGCACGTTGGGGGTGAAGCCGCCCGAGGCGGTAGCAGTTGCGCCGTTGGTTCCTTGCAGGTACTGCTTGGTGTAGGCGCTGAACGGCTGCTGGCCTTCGTCGTTCAACTCGCGTCCGTACTGGTAGAGCAGTTCGTTGCTGATCCTGGAGGTAAAGAAGCTGGTCAGCTTGGTCACGCCGTAGTCGAGCTTGACGAAGTCGTTGCCTTGGGTATCGAAGGCATAGTGATCGGTGGATGCGGTCTGCACGCCTCCTGGTGAATCCCAGCGCAGCCGGTGGTAGAGAACGCTGACATGCTCTCTCTGGTTGATCTGCCAGTCCACCTTTGGAGTGTTGATTTCCTGAAAACCAGCATGCGGGGTGGTCCCGATGTCGGAATTAAGGGCCGTGATCCCAGCGTCGTAGAGAGTGGCTCCCTGCGCATAGCTGACGCCCTGGCGAGCCGCCAGCGTGCAGGCATAGGCGTTTTGCGTCGCCGTGGGCGTTGTGTCACCCGATTCATACCCGGTGGTTAGGTCGCACGCTGCCCCGGAAGGCAGCGCGGCTGCGGGCAGAGTGTAGAAGGAGGACGGCGAGTTAGGCACGCCGACGATGGGATTGATGCGGGAGTGCTGATCGTAGGTATAGATCCAAAAAAGCTTGTCCTTGATCAGAGCTCCGCCGGCGGTGAAGCCGTAGATCTTGCGGATGTCTTCAGGCTTGATGGGCGCAGCCACGTAAGTGTTGGTCGTGGTATTGAGGGTGGTGAGCTTGGAGAAATCGTTGAAGGCGTTCCATTTGCTTTCGCGCTGGTAGAAGTAGAGCTGCGCATGAAGATCGTTGGAGCCGCTCTTGGTGATGGAGGTGACCACGCCGCCGGCGGCGCGGCCGTACTCAGCCGAATAGACGCCGGAGTTGACAGCAAACTCCTGAACAGCGCTTGCTGAGGTCGAATAGGCCTCGCGTGTGCGCCCACGCTCCTCAGCGTAATAGGCCTGGTTGTCATCGGCTCCGTCGATCTCAATGTTATTGAGAATGGTGCTGATACCGCGTACGCTAATCAAGCCGAATCCGCTGGTATCGGCAACGATGCCGGGTGTCGTCATAGCCAGGCTAGACCAGCGGCGGTTGTTGATCGGAATCGATTCCATGGCTCTCTCATTGAGCGTGGCCGTGAGATCGGGCGAATCCTGGTTTATCACCGACGCCACCTCGTTGACCTCCACGGAGGACGAGGCGGAGGCGAGGGCAAGATGCGGCTCAATCTCCGTAACCTGACCCACCTGGACGATCACGCCATCGGCGAGATAGCCAGCGAAGCCGGCAGAGGCGAAACTAACCGTATATTTGCCCGGTTCCAGCAGTGGAGCCTTGAAGTAGCCGCTGCTGTCGGTAACCAGCTTGAACTCCGCATTGGTCGCCACGTTATGAATCGTGACGGTGGCGCCGCCGACCAATGCGCCTGACGAGTCGGAAACTGTTCCGGCGATTGCGCCTTCGGTTGTGGACTGTGCGTGAAGGGCAACTCTACCCGAACACACAGCCAAGGTGGTGACGGCCAGGCATAAAATGCCGAGCCGGATTCGATTAAGGGTCATGGTGGCTCTCCTAAAAGTTGCACTTCGTACAAGATTGATTACGTTCGTGATAAGCGTTGCTGCCCTGCGATCACGGTGCGCACCGGGGAGCGCGTCAAGCCGTATGGATTCCTCGCATGCCAAGGCTGGCAGCTTGCGGTTGCAGATAGTCGGCAGCGAATTCATGGCGCAGGACTTTCCGGCGCGGAGTTTCCCTAAGAGAGAACGCTACAGAATCAAGATGAATAGCTTGTAAAAGCCGGAAAATGCCGGGTGCGACGCGGGCACGACGCGTACTGTGGCTTGGCCTGACGAGAAACAACGCGTTGGACACGGTATACTTATGCTTCTCCACCGACGCGTTTTCCATAGCGGTCAAGCAGGTTTTCCGATTTTTGGAAGATTTGCGTTCTGCATCATCATTTAGGTACCTTCTTTGGGGAGAAACGGACATTGACCAATTCGTCCAAACGCTGGTTGTATGCCGTTTGGCTGGTTTTTATCGGGAGTTTCGCAGTCTTGCACGCGCTGCACCTGCGCGCCGATTTTCCCAACCATTCGCCGTGGTACATGGACTGGGCGAAATACACGGATGAGGGCTGGTATGGGAACGCCGCGATTCGGGCGCATTTGTTCGGAAACTGGTATGTTCCGGGGGATTTCAACCCCGCGCCCGCCGTTCCCGTTTTGCCGTTCCTGGAGTGGGTGCTGTTCTTTATTACCGGGGTTACGGTCGAGGCGGTGCGCGGGCTGGCCGTGGCCTTCTTCTTTGCCAATCTGCTGTTGAGCTACCTGCTGCTGAGGACCAGGGGGGCGCGCTGGATGGCGCTGCTTGCGCTGACGCTGCTGGTCACCAGCCCCTTCCTCTACTGCTTCAGCCGGCTGGCGATTCTGGAGCCAGTGCTCATCGCATTTACCTTGGGCGCCTTGAATCTGGCTGTCCGGCTGCCCCGGATGCGCCGTCCGGTGTGGGCGTCGGTGGGTATCGGCGTACTCTTTGCCCTGATGATGCTCACCAAGACCACCGCCCTTTTTCTGCTGCCGGCGCTCGGCTGGGCTATGCTGATGCCGCTTTGGCAAAATCGAAGACTTTTCCTCCGCTGCGCCCTGACCGCGGCGGGAACCTCTGCCGCCCTGTTTGGCCTATGGATGACGGTCGTGGTCCGCCTTGGTCTGTTTCACGACTACAAGTACCTTTTCATCGTGAACAATTACGACAAGCCGCCGGAGTTCTACTGGCCTCTACAGGCATTCTGGTGGTCATTTCACGGCGGGCTCTGGGTGGACCACATCCTGATGCCGCTGGCCGCCCTGCTGATGGTGGGCGCGCTGGCCGCGTGGCGGACGGCATGGGGCCGCGGGTTATTGCTGAACCCGGTCTTTGGAGCCTCGGCGTGGGCAGTGGCCGGCTACATTTTTTTCATGACGTACCAGAACCATCCGCAGCCGCGCTACTATGCCGTGGTTGCCTTTTTCAGCTTTTTTGCGGTCGCGCAGGGGGCTGAGGCTCTGCTCGGCGGAACAGCTCCAATCCGCATGCCCGGCACGAGCCCAACCCCGGCGCGGTATTTCGGCTGGGCCGTTCTTGCACTGGCCGCACTGGCGGTGGGCATCAATAGTGACTGGACCCTGAACTACGCAGCATATCCCGAATACACGTTTGTGGATGCGGCCCAGCGGCTAACCCGCTACATTGACGAGCACCCCAACGGAAACCGGCTTCTGGTTTCGATCAGCGGCGACCAGATTACCCTGGTGACACACCTGCCCGCCCTTTGCGACGACTTCAGCACACAAGCCTTGCCTGCCAAACTGGCCGCATACCAGCCGGGCTGGTTTGCCTCCTGGAACGACCTCGACGTGGGCACCCTCGAGGATATCCACGCCCACTTCTCCATCGAGCAGGTAGCCAGTTTTCACGCCTTCGACGACCCGGAGCGGAAGCTGCTGGTGCTCTTCAAGTTGCATCCGCTCCCCGGCGGCCAGGTTCGCAGCCCCAGCAAGCAGAACCTTCAGATTCCTCTGCCCGAGGACAAGTTCGACGTTCCTGTGGAATGACGGACATACAGAACAATGTGATTGCAATCACTCGACACCGATACCATCGGATGGTACGCTTCGATTGACTTTTCTGCGGCATTCTGCGCGGTCGCTAATTCTGCGGCCTGTCGCGGTGCGGATTCAAACCTTTGTCTGGGAGGACATGTGACTGCACAGTATTGGGTGAATTTCTTTCTGCTCGTGAGCGGGCTCTCGCTCATTGTGGCCTTTTTCTTCGCTCGCCAGGTCATCGGCTCGGATATCGGAACGCCGGAGATGCAAAAGATCGCCGGGGCTATCAAGGAAGGCGCTGAGGTGTTTCTGAAGCGTCGGTACAAAACTGTGGCGGCCCTTCTGGGCTTGATGCTTCCCACATTCGCCTACGGGCAGGAACAGGCTGGTGGCGAAGCTAGCCTGAAACTGCCGGATCTGTCGACCGTGAATCATTTCGGCATGGACGGACGTGCCCTTCTGATGATCGGATTGCTCTTCTGCGCCGGTGGCCTGCTCTTCGGCCTGACGATCTTCATTCAGTTGAAGAACCTGCCGGTGCATAAGTCGATGCGCGAAATGTCTGAGCTGATCTATGAGACCTGCAAGACGTATCTGGTCACGCAGGGCAAGTTCATTCTTCTGCTCTGGATTTTCATCGCGGTCATTATCTCGCTGTACTTCGGCTGGCTGGCGCCTGTGCCCGGAAAACCGGTTTGGCTCACGCTGGGGATCATTCTGTTGTTTTCGCTAGTCGGCATCGCGGGCAGCTACGGGGTTGCGTGGTTCGGAATTCGCGTCAACACCTTTGCCAACTCCCGCGTGGCATTCGCTGGATTGAAGGGCAAGCCGTATCCGCTCTTTGCAATTCCGCTGAAGGCCGGCATGAGCGTCGGCATGATGCTGATCTCTGTCGAGCTGCTCATCATGCTATTCATACTTCTGTTCATCCCCCGCGACTTTGCGGGCCCATGCTTCATTGGCTTCGCGATTGGCGAGTCTCTGGGCGCCGCGGCGCTGCGTATTGCCGGCGGCATCTTCACCAAGATCGCCGACATCGGCTCCGATCTGATGAAGATTGTCTTCAAGATCAAGGAAGACGATGCGCGCAACCCGGGCGTTATTGCCGACTGTACAGGTGACAACGCGGGCGACTCGGTTGGCCCCAGCGCAGACGGCTTTGAAACCTACGGCGTCACCGGCGTGGCCCTGATCACCTTCATTCTGCTGGCCGTCAAGAGCCCCGCGACGCAAGCGGAGCTGCTGGTATGGATCTTCGTCATGCGCGTGGCCATGCTGATCTCCAGCTCGGCCGCCTACTTCCTCAATGGTGCAATCGCTCACGCGAAATACGCCAACTCCGACGAAATGGACTTCGAGGCGCCGTTGACCTCGCTGGTATGGATTACCTCCATTGTTTCCATCATCCTGTCCTACATCGTCACTTATCTGATGCTCAACAATCTCAATGGTGACACGACGCTCTGGTGGAAGCTGGCTTCCATCATCTCGTGCGGCACCCTGGCCGGCGCTCTCATCCCCGAATTGGTCAAGGTCTTCACCTCAACCAACTCGGCTCACGTACAGGAAGTGGTAACCTCCGCTAAAGAAGGTGGCGCTTCCCTGGGAATCCTGTCAGGATTCGTGGCCGGCAACATGTCGGCCTACTGGCTGGGATTGAGCATGGTCGCCCTCATGGGACTGGGCTACTACTTCAGCAGTATCGGCGGGTCCATGGATCTCATCATGCTCGCTCCGGCCGTCTTCGCGTTTGGCCTGGTCGCGTTCGGCTTCCTTGGCATGGGGCCGGTCACAATCGCCGTGGATTCCTACGGCCCGGTGACCGACAATGCTCAGTCCATCTACGAGTTGTCATTGATTGAGACCATTCCCGGCATCGAAGCTGAGCTGAAAAAGGACTACAACTTCGACGTGAAGTTTGAACGCGCGAAATACCTGCTGGAAGCCAATGATGGAGCCGGCAATACATTCAAGGCAACGGCCAAGCCGGTGCTGATCGGCACAGCCGTGGTCGGCGCAACCACCATGACCTTCTCGATCATCATGGCCCTGACCCACGGGCTGACCATCAACGTAGAAAAGCTTTCTCTGCTGCACGCGCCCTTCATGCTCGGATTGATCTGCGGCGGGGCAATCATCTACTGGTTCACAGGCGCTTCAACGCAGGCGGTCTCAACCGGCGCTTATCGTGCAGTCGAGTTCATCAAGGCGAATATCCACCTGGAAGGCGCGGAGAAGGCGTCGGTCAGCGACAGCAAGAAGGTAGTGGAGATTTGCACCAAGTACGCGCAGAAGGGCATGTTCAACATCTTCATCGCCGTCTTCTTCGCGACACTTTCGTTTGCGTTCATGGAACCATTCCTGTTTATCGGCTACCTGTTCGGACTGGCGATCTTCGGCCTTTACCAGGCGATCTTTATGGCCAATGCAGGCGGCGCATGGGACAACGCGAAGAAGGTCGTCGAGGTCGACCTGAAACAGAAGGGGACACCTTTGCATGATGCAGTCGTAATCGGAGACACGGTTGGCGATCCGTTCAAGGACACTTCTTCAGTGGCCATGAACCCGATCATCAAGTTCGCCACCTTGTTCGGCTTGCTTGCTGTCTCGCTTGCAGTGAATCTCACGGCGAAGAACCCGATGCTCGGACACGTTCTGACCGTCGCGTTCTTCCTGGTGTCGATGTTCTTTGTGCGGAGATCGTTCTATGGCATGAGAATCGAAACTAAGGAAGGCAACTGATTCCTGTCTTGTAAATCGCAAGAAAACGCCGCCTGGAAACGGGCGGCGTTTTCTTTGCGCAACAGGATGGCGCACTTTTTCCTGTAGCACTCGACCCTGGCTATCCTCGCCGAGGCGAGGATAGCCGAAACAGCAATCTGACTGGCAAACCTCCAGAACCCAAGCGGCCCCTCGCTTATTACGATGGGCCGTTTCAGATTTCAGTGCGTCCGACGAACGCCAAGACTAGCTCCTGCGTCCAGTTAGAAACAATAGCTTTCGGCGCTGTAGAAGCGAGTCCGTTCTTTGCATGGATGCAATACAATTGCATTCGCAACTGCCATGACCTATCTCGTTCAACCGGGAGGAGTTTTGCATGAAGACCGGTTTTATCGTACTTTCACTGCTTCTTAGCAATTTCCCCGCAGCGCTGACTCAAGCGCCCCGGCAGGAATTCACTGATCCGTTGGCGCTGCTTCAGGCAGTTGCAAAAACCTATGCCGCAGGCGCCGACACATTTCACATGGAATCTATTGCGGAATCCACAGAGAACACCGAACTGCACCGCGAATGGCGCAAGGTCTACCACACCGCGATCAAGAGTCCCGGCAACCTCTACCGGATCGAGACGCGCTCGCCTTTCGGCTCCTTTATCCAGGTCTCCGACGGAACCGATGAGTGGGTCTATCTGGTCGAGACAAAGATGTTCGTCAAGCACCCGCTACCCCAGGACTGGCCGCAGTTTTTCAGGATTCCAGTTCTTGGCAGCAACGAGATTTCGCAAGCGTGGAACATGCGCACCTGGCTCGATGCGGATGCCGGGCAATTCAAGCACGCCATCATGCTGCCGCCGGAAACCATCACTGTGGAAGAGCACACCTACCCTAGGGAACCTCTGAAAATCTCTTCTCTTCTTATGCCTATTGATTGAAAATGGAGTTGGAGGCGGAAGACGGATGCGTCAGATGAGTTTGGCCCAGCAGGCAGAGTTTCAGCGGTATGCCAAGAAGAC
>Ga0302320_10001560_pt1 | contig 54908 bp, 49 predicted proteins | sample Bog_T0_3_FD_202130 | JGI IMG/M metagenome (GOLD analysis project Ga0302320, IMG submission 202130) | Peat permafrost microbial communities from Stordalen Mire near Abisko, Sweden - Bog_T0_3 | ecosystem: Environmental > Terrestrial > Soil > Wetlands > Peat | place: Sweden: Abisko, Stordalen Mire...
AAGACGGTGTGGGTACTTCATATTCGTCACGGCGCAAGAAGGAAGTTCAGAGCATCCGATCTGGAGTAAACCGGCGACCGCTGCCGGCTCAATCTCCCCGGCTGGCATTTTGAAAGAACTAGGATGGGGCATGTTCTCGTCGAGACGAACTCTCACGGCTATAGCAGGGGCTTGTGGAAATAGCCGAATGCCCGGACGCGGCGAATTGCGTCGAGAGAGAGGCTTGGGAAACTTTCGAGTGTCTCCTCGGCCGTCGCGCCCAACTCCTCGTCGGTGAGGATGGTGTCGGCAGGGATGCGCGTACCCTTGATGACAGGCCTTCCGCCTACCTTTCCGGCAACGCTTTCAACCAGATCGCATTCGGACCAGTCTACGGTCGTTTTCGCCTCCACTGCTTCTTTCATCCTGGCGCGGTCGCCCGCCGATGCGAGACTTGGGCACCGGGCCACTCATCTGTCGATTCGTCTTGACTGCCGTATAGCGTAACTATACAATTGGATTCGTGATCAGGAGCTTCAAGCACGCTGGACTGGAGAAATTCTTTCATACCGGAAGCAAGGCAGGAATCCAGCCCGCACATGCCAAGAAGCTCCAATTGCAACTAACCTTTTTGGACGGAAGCACGGAGCCACGCGACATGGGCATTGCCGGGTGGCAGTTGCATCCGCCTGAAGGCAACCTGAAGGATCATTGGTCAATCAAGGTCAACGGCAACTGGCGCATCACGTTTCGGTTTGAAGGCGGAGACGCAATTCTTGTCGATTACCAGGACTACCACTAGGGGGCAATGAGATGATGTTCAATCCAGCCCATCCGGGCGAGATCATCCGGGAGCACATGGAAGGCCTTGGGCTTACAGTTTCGGCCCTGGCTGCGCATTTGAAAGTGACGCGCGCGGCGCTGTCCCGCGTTATCAATGGCAAGGCGGCAGTTTCGGCCGAGATGGCTCTCCGCCTTTCCGAGGCGTTTGGCACCTCCGCCGAAGTATGGATTCGGGTCCAGTCGCAGCACGATCTGTGGAAGGCAAGCCGAGCGCGGCGCGTCAGGATTGCGCCTATTGAGACGCGGGCCGCGTAGTTTCAACCCACGCGCCCGCGTGGGGCCGGACGGGCACCCCATTCCTTCGACTTCGCTCAGGGCAGGCTCTTGGCGTGTTCTTTGCGACAGGGCTTGGAAGGCACAAGTCCCGCCGGTATGCAAAGCCAGGACTTTCGGCCTGCTTGCTTCCGGCTCAACGGACGAGAGTGGCGCACGATGGGAATCCGACTGAGTTTAGCGATCTCCTACCCTTCCCGGGTGGAAAAGCCGCAAAGGGGGCACGCGATAACACTTTGTGGAAGATTATTTATTGGAGTGAACCCTTTTACCCGCCTTTACCCGAAGAACGCCAATTAGCTGTGTTGTTTTGGTTCAACTCACTTCAATTCAAATGCGCCGTAAAAGTCCTTTGGCTCTCCGCGGTGGCCATTGCACCTCGCGCAGAGTTGGAGAGCAAGGGCACTTGGTGTCAAATTGGCGACCAGCACCGGTGAGTGTGTCCCGAATCCGCCTTGAGCCTCAAGCAGGCCAAGCGCCCTCAAATGATCCAGCTCACGGTCTAACCGGTTCGCATCCTGCACTCCGGTAATTTCCCTAAGGGTGTCCAATGTACATTCCCAAGGTGCGGCAAAAAGCCACCCAGCCAGCGAGACATAAATCTGAGAATTTGTACTCACAAAGTTGAGCATACGGGCCTCAGCCGATGTCAACTGGTCCAGTAGATTGACGAATATAAGGTTGGACTCGTCAGTTCCATCTGCCGTGCATGCCGTGGCCAGCAGACCAGCCCATAGCCGCTGTACTTTCTCGTCATCGGTCCATGACCCGTTATCAAGAATCTTTCCGACCAAGCGGGGATGCGCGTGCATCCCTAAGGCGTTAGGTTCAGTTTCGAGCAGAATCTCTGCTTCGTTGAGAATCCGGGTGGCGTTCACGCTCCTCCAAGCAGTGACCTTATCGCGAAGCAGCAATCCAAATTCCTCAGCCGCAGGGAGGCAGATCCGACTCAAGAATGCACCAGCGCCATCTACAGCCCCTTTTGTGACAGTGTTGATTGCCTCTCCATATGGAGCAATTCCCAAAATGTCGCCACTCTTCACTTTATCGCCCATGCTTCGTCCTTGGCTTCGGAGATGCAGGCAATTATAGTCCCGCCTTTGGTGGGAGTTCCCTTGAATCGCAAGTTCAATGTTTTTCTTGAACCGGATAGGCGGGTGGCGCAAGCCTTACCATCCCAAGATAACTGGGTGCCCCAGGTCTCGATTTTGAGACCTGGGAGACTAGAATGGTCCCATGCCAAAAGGGCTTGTTCGTTATCAGCAGTCCGGCTGTTTTCACTTCCTCACTTTCAGTTGTTACCACCGTCTCCCGTATTTCGTCGCGGAGACGGCGCGCGGCCTCTTCGAGCGATCGCTTGAAGTTATGCGAACTCGCTATGACTTTGTTGTCTGCGGCTATGTGGTTATGCCGGAGCACGTTCATCTACTGGTGAGCGAGCCGAAGAATGCACTGCTCTGCACGGCGATTCAGGCTTTGAAACTGTCTGTGACTGTTCAAAGCGCGGAACGTCCTTTTTGGCTGGCGCGGTACTACGATTTCAACGTGCATAACGAAGAGAAGCGGGTGGAGAAACTTCGCTATATGCACCGCAATCCGGTTAAGCGCGGACTGGTGGCAAAGCCTGAGGATTGGGCTTGGTCCAGCTTCCGGCACTACTCGACTGGAGAGGTTGGAAAAGTGGAGATTGAATCGTTCTGGACGGGGTGGCGTCGGGAGCATGGCGACGATCCCGGGTCTCAGGATCGAGACCCGGGGCACCCAGACTTTTGAGCTCGATTTAGATGCGGATCGTCGTGCCGTCACCGCACCATGCTCTGAAACAGCGGCGAATGCAGCAGGTCGTTGAATCCCGCATCGCTGGTGGCGAAGTGGACTGAGAGCTTGCCGGAATCCGAGGCAACCTCGGTGCCGGCCAGCGCTTGCTTCTCGGCATCGGAACCGCTCATCTTTCTGAGAGCCACCGCGGCCGTTAGCAGCGAGGACATGGTGGCGGTGGAAAAGGAGTCGCCTGTCGAGATGGTCAAGTCGAACTTCACGCCGTGCTGAAAGTCCATGCCGTACCACGAGCCCTGGAGCCGCTTGCGCACGGTTTCAAAATCGGTGACCGAGCCGGCCTCGCCCAGCACCTGGCGCATCATGGTCTGCGTGCCCTTGTCGTCGAGAATGCTCCACAGCGGATCGGAGTCCACGGCTTTCATGGCATCCATCATGGGCGCATTGTTGAGCAGGCTGGGGCCCACTCCGTCGCGGGCGTCGAGAGCCTTGCCGATAGCATCCTCCAGATTCCGTTTGCGTAGCCGCCGAGCCAGAACCCGCACCCCCACCCAGCCCTCAAAACCCTTGACACCCAATCGCCCTCCGCGTGTAATAAAATTGTCGGTTGTGGTACAGAGCTAACCTTTTACCGCTTTCCACTCCAATTTGCCGGACTGAGGATGACTCCCGACAGGGTATCCTGTTGCAGAGAGATTTTCTGGCCGGTTTCCCGGAACAACAATTAAACAACAACCAGGAGTTTGTGCTCACGTGGAAGACGGGCAAAGACTGGAACCGGCGGTCGATGGCGACGCGGTCACGCGATTGCTGGACTTGGCCACGCTGGCCGCGCAATTCGATAGCGAACATGTTGCCGCCGAGGCGGAAGAGCTGGCTGAACGTGTCGCCGAAGGCCGCTTCTTCGTCGCCTGTGTCGGCCAATTCAAACGCGGCAAGTCCAGCCTCATCGGCGCGTTGCTTGGCGAATCGATTCTTCCCACGGGCTTTATTCCCATCACGACCGTGCCCACGGTAGTCCGATATGGCAGCAGCCGCAGGGCAAGAATTCGCGCCACCGAGGGCGCTTGGCGGGATATCGCCCTGGCAGAATTGGAACAGTACGTCTCTGAAGAGCACAACCCGGAAAACATAAAGGGGATTGCCGGGGCCGAGGTATTTGTCCCGAGCCTGCTTCTGGCCACCGGCATGTGCCTGGTGGACACTCCTGGCCTGGGGTCGGTCTATTCCGGGAACACGGCAACCACAAAGGCCTTTATTCCGCACATCGATGCAGTGCTGGTGATTACTGGCTCCGACCCACCTTTGGCTGGAGAAGAATTGGCGCTCGTCGAACAAGTGGCCCAGCACGACGAGCACCTCATCGTCGTCCTGAACAAGGCGGATAAAGCAACCATCCCCGAGATGGATGCGGCTATCGCGTTCACCCAAAAGCTGCTGGCAACCCGCTTGCACCGGCCCTCGGCGCTTGTCTTCGAAATCAGCGCCAAAGAGCGGCTTGAGAATCGAGGCCCGGAACGCGATTGGAGAAAGCTGGTGGATTCGCTCCATCGGCTGAATCAAAACTCGGGCCGCGACATCATCCAATCCGCGGGGGAGCGCGGCATTCAGCGTCTGTGCGAAGAATTGCTGGCAATCGTGCGCGAGGAGCGCGATGCGCTGATTCGCCCGGTCACAGAATCCGAGCAGCGCATAGCGGCCATGAAACAGACCATCGCGGATGCGGAGCGATCCATGCGGGAGCTCGGCAATCTGCTCACAGGCGAGCAGCAGCGGCTCTCCGATTTCTTCATGGACCGCCGCAATGCCTTCCTCGCCGTAACCCTGCCGAAAGCGGCCGATCAACTGGAAGAAGCACTGCAATCGGCTCCGCAATCTCCCGGCCCATCCTATCGCCGCCACGTTATGAGCCAGGCGCAACAGATCGCTCGTGACCACATAACCCCGTGGCTGGGGCCCGAAGAGGACGAGGGCCAGAAGCAGTTTCGCCTGGTGGCTGGCCGCTTTGCCGACATGGGCAACGACTTCCTGGCAAAGTTGGCGCAGGAAGAAATCCCCGAGCTTGGCCCCATGCTCCATGCCCTCGACGGGGAACAGGGCTTCCGCGTTGGCTCCGAGTTTAGCTTTCAGGACTTCAACGAACTTGCGGAACCCGCCTCGCCAATGCGCTGGCAGGCCGATCTGCGTCGAGGCCTCTTTGGCCTCCGGCGAAAGATCGACCAGGATGCCAGAGAGTTTCTGAAAATGCTGCTCGAAGTCAATAGCTCAGGCGTGCAAGACGACATCCTCAATCGGATGAAGGAAACCCGCAGCCGCCTGGAATCCGATATCCGTAAAATCTTGCACGAAGTCAGCCGAGTAGCGGAACTTGCTTTGACCCGCGCCCGGAAAACGCAACAAGAAGGATCCGCTTGGGTCGAGACTGTGCTCATTCACCTGAACACCGTCGAGAAGGAGATCACCGGAATCCGGAATTTCCAGGCCCCGCCAGTTCCTCTCCCGCCGGATCCGCCAGAGGTTTTACAGGAAACTTTGTCCGCGGAGCAACCTGCGTTGACCGAAGCAACCCCAGGCATCTGAGATGCCTCTCCAGGTAGATCGATTTCCATGGCTCCTGTAGCTCGGAAAGGCCAATCGACCCTTGACACCCAGTCAACCCCCGAGTGTAATGGAACTGTTGGTTGTGGTGAAGGAGTTCACCCTTAACCGCTGTCCCTCGCATAGGCCGGACAGATGATGACTCCTGACAGGGTATCCTGTTGCGGAGTTATGTCCCGGCCGAATCCCCTGAACGACAAATCTAGGAGTTAGTGCTCATGGCGAATACTTGGGCTTTGTCCGCTCTTTGGGTGGGTCTGGCGCTGGCTGCAACGCTCCTTGCCATCTGGTTCAAAATCTCGACGGCGCTCTCTGAGATTGTGGTTGGCACCGTGGCCCAACTGATCATCGGCGTCTTCCTTACGGGGCTCTTCGGCTTTGCGCAGGGCGGCCTGGCGGGTAATACCCAATGGATCACCTTCCTGGCGGGAACAGGGGCGATCGTACTCACATTCCTTGCCGGCGCTGAACTCGACCCCCTCATCTTCAAAACCAAGTGGCGGGAAGCGTCCATCATCGGCCTGGCGGGATTCTTCGGCCCATTTCTCGGCTGTACGGCAATTGCGCATTTCGTGCTGCATTGGGCCATCATGCCCAGTTGGCTCTGTGGAGTTGCTCTCTCCACGACTTCGGTAGCCGTAGTGTATGCGGTGATGCTCGAACTTGGTTTCAACGTCACGGAATACGGCAAAGCGATTCTCGCCGCATGCTTTATCAATGACCTGGGAACCGTGATTGCATTAGGTCTGATCTTCTCGCCGTTCACCCTCAAGACGCTGACCTTTGTGGTGGTGTCCATCGTTGTCTTCGTCGGCCTGCCGTTTCTAACTCCGTGGTTCTTCCGCAAATACGGTGGCCGCGTCTCAGAGCTGGAAGCCAAGTACCTGCTCTTCTTCCTGTTTGCCATGGGCGCACTGGCCGCCTGGGCTGGAAGCGAAGCAGTGCTGCCCGCGTACATGATCGGCATGGTGCTGGCGGGAACGGTGGGAAAAGACCATGCCCTGATTCGCCGTCTGCGTACTCTCACCTTCGGCCTGCTTACGCCGTTTTATTTCATTCGCGCCGGATCGTTTGTTTCCGTGCCGGCATTGATGGCCGCTCCTGTCACACTGCTCGTCCTGTTTGGGGCTAAGTCACTGTTCAAAGCGGTAGCCGTCTACCCGGCAGTAAGGATTCATCAGTACGACGGGAAGGCCGGAGCCTATTACACGCTGATGATGTCAACCGGCCTCACCTTCGGCACCATCTCGGCACTCTTTGGACTTAATCACCAGATCATCACACAGGCGCAATACTCCTACATCGTGGGCACTGTCATCGCCAGTGCAGTAATCCCAACCATGATCGCGAACTCATTCTTTCTTCCCCGGCATCTTCTTCCCCACGCGCAAGCAGGCAAGGAAGCAGAGCAAGAAATTCTGCGGCCAGTACCCGAAGAAGAAGGTTAGGGGAACCGATCGAAATCAGCAGCAGCCGCAGCCGTGGCAGCCCACCCCTGGTTGTGTAAATGGGCGCCTGAGCCCGCTCGAATCTGCAAGGTCTACTAGCCTTGCGGCGGACCTTCGAGGCTGGCGATTCATGCTGTATAACCGGAACAGGAGAAAGCATTGCAGAAATATTTGCTCATTGCCGCCGGTGGCGCGCTCGGCTCCATCGCTCGCTACTGGGTCGGCTCCACCATTGCCTCGCGTATGGGCATCCGCTTTCCGTACGGCACCCTCATCGTCAACATCACGGCCTGCATCATCATCGGCTTCTCGTTAACCTACCTTGGCCGCCGAGCCGACCTCAACCCGGCATGGAGATTCCTCATCCCCATCGGCTTCATCGGCGCATACAGCACCTTTTCCACCTACGAGTGGGAGACGCTGTCCAGCCTTCGCTCGGGCGCATTCCTTCTCGCAGGCCTCTACGCCGGCGGCAGTTTCGTTCTTGGCCTGGCCGCCGTATGGGGCGGTTCGCGGCTGGCCGAAGTCCTGTTGTAAAAGGCAATTCGCCTCTCTTGTGTCGTTCGAGCTTGCAAATTCTCTATAAATAGTGCTTCAATCCTTCGTTAGCCAATTGGCGCTTGACGGCGCCGGTTGATCGCGCAAAGGAGGAACCATGTTACAGGCGGGAAGAGCGCTGAAAGTCTCCATCTACCTGAGCGATGGAGCCACCCATCACGGAGTGCCGGTCTACTCCAGCATCCTCGACTTTCTCTTCTATCGCGGCATCTCCGGCGCAACCGTTATCAAAGGCATCGCCGGCTTTGGCGCGGACCACCATATGCACTCCTCGAGCGTCGTGGAAATCTCCGATCGTCTTCCCATCAAGATCGAGTTCATTGAGACACGCGAGAAAGTCGACTCGATTCTGGGCAAGCTGGAAGAGTTGACTGGCAGCGGCTTGATCGAAATGCAGGAAACCACCGTTGCCAAACCGGCCCAGCGCTCAAAGCCAAAGCTGCAAATGCCCCCGGAGCACCTGAAGATGGAAGGCAAGGCCAAAATGATGCGCATCTACGTCAGCGAGGAGGACCGCTGGAAGAACAAGCCGCTGCACGAAGCCCTGGTAGAAGCCATGCGCGCCAACGACATTGCCGGAGTCACGGTCTATCGAGGCATCCTTGGCTATGGAGCCCACCGAAGGATCGCCAAGGACAGGCCCCAATTCGCATCCCACCATGGCTCTATCATGCTATCGGCCGTCGATACAGCCGAAAAGCTTCAGGCGTTTATGCCGATTGTGGACCAGATGGTCTTCGAGGGTCTGGTGGTCTTCTCCGACGTGGACATCGTCAAGTACGCTTATCGCGCGCTCGAAACCCAAGCGGCACAGACGTCCAGTTCCTCGGTCAGCGCTCCGCGGTAAGGAGGTTGTGGTTATGAAAGAACAGTTTGCGGCAAAGATGGTTCGCATTCATTTCGGCGAGGATGATCGCTGGCACGGCAAGCCTCTGCACGAAGCCATCCTGGCCAAGTGCGTCGAGCTGGGTATCGCCGAAGCCATCGTATTTCGCGGCATCGAGGGCTACGGGTCGGCCAGCAGGATTCGGCATTCCACCCGCTGGAATCTCTCCAAAGACGCGCCCATCCAACTCAGCATTGTCGATACCGAAGAACAGATCGCGAGGCTGATTCCCTATCTCGACACCATGGTCGAGGAGGGCCTGGTCGCAACCTCAACGGTCGAAGCGATTCGCTATTCGCAGCCCGCCGGGATTGCCGCGAGCCACTCATAACGCTGGTGCCTGGCCACCCTTCTTCCACTCGACAATCTGTGTGACCCATCCATTCGTTTTTTCATGGCGAATGGGTGGGAAGGCATCAACCCTGGCGAGCGAAATCCGACGGTCGATAACTTATTCAACCGACGTAAAGGGCGAAGCCGGCAGCCCCTCGCCGTTGAACAGATTGCACAACGGGCTGTTGGCCCAGCCGTAGCGCACAGCAACCGGTTCCGCGACCGCGTCGCTCGCCGCCACCACCGTGTTGCCGTCAATCGTCGCCGTAGCCGGCACAAACTTCCCGTCCGCTCCCGCCACCTCAAACCCGGTCAATACGCCGCCCTTCGGTGCCAGTCCCTTGGCGTGATGATCGAACCACACACGAATCGAACTTCCCTCCGGCGTCGCCTGCCGGAATATCGGCCCCGAATAGCTGATGTCCTCGCCATAACTCAGCGCCCGCGCCGCCAGCGCCAGCCGCAGGCCCACATCCACCTTGTCTGTCGGGTGCACATTGTCCGGATTGCCAATGTCGATGGTCACCGCCATCGCCGTATTCGTCAGTTCCAGCGTCTTCAATTGCTGTTCGCGCAGCTCAGCCCAGTTCTCAGTGTCGTTGGATTTGAAGTTTGAAATCTGCACAAACAAAAATGGAAAATCTCCGACGCCCCACTCATGACGCCAATCCTCAATCATGGTGCTGAACACGCGCTTATACAGCCCCGCCCGCGCCAGCGCGCTGTTGCTCTCACCCTGGTACCAAATTACTCCGCGAATCGGGAACGGCGTCAGCGGCGCGATCATCCCGTTCCACAGCATCCCCGGGCCCCAGCTTTTCAATTGCGGATGCCACGGAAACTGCGGAGCCGGCTTGCCCTGTGCCACCGCTTCCGCTCGCTGCCGCTGTTCGTCATTCAACCTCAGCTGCTCATTCTCTTCCTTCTGGGCCATCTTGCCCCACTGCACAAACACCGGCGCCAGCTCAGCGTCCTCGCCAAGCGCCTCCGTGCGCGTCCAACTATCGGCAACCGTCCCGCCCCACGTCGAGTCGATCACCCCCACAGGCACATGCTCCCGCTGCTCAATTTCCCGCGCAAAATACCAAGCTACAGCCGAAAAATCCTTCGCCGTCTCCGGGGTTGACGCCGCCCATCCCGCCCACACATCGGTGTCGATATCGTCTCGCGGATACTCGATAGCCTGCTTCTTCACAATCAGCAGCCGTATCCGATCGTTGGCCGCCTTGGGCAAGTCGTCCGCCGCTGTCGCCGCCTGGCGCATGGCAAATTCCATGTTCGACTGGCCCGACGCAACCCACACGTCGCCAACCAGAACGTCTTCGAGCGTGATCGTCTGCGCCGCCGGAGCCTCCGTGCCCGTCGCTGCGGGCGTTCCCGTCACCGTGAGTTGAAACGGCCCGCCCGCCGCGCCAGGCTTCAGGTACAAGCTCCACCGTCCCAGTTGCCCAGCCTTTGTCTGCCGAGTTTCGCCGCGAAACGTCGCGCTCACCGCCTCGCCGGAAGCCGCAAGCCCCCACACATGGACCGGCAAATCCCGCTGAACCACCATGTGGCTGGAGAAAATCTTCGGCAAACTCACTTGCGCCTGGACAATCGCGCCCGGAATAAGACCAAACAGCAGCAGGGATCGAAGGTTCAAGACAGGCCTCGCTCGAGAAGAATTACCGGAGGACTTTCAGGCCTTGCGCGCCGTCGAAGTTTCCGGAAATAGAACGTTATCAGAGCAAGCCGCCCCACGTCAGCCCCAAGGCCAGGGCCGGCTCCATTCACCCGCTTCGTTCATTTCCCAGAAGGTAAAAAATACCGCCCATTTCATGCTCCCTCATTGACATACTTCCCTCCCCCCAAGCAAAATGCGGGAAGCGCGGACATCCAGGCCTCCGACGCTTCTGAGCACGAATCCGCGGAAACCCGAAGCGGCGTATCAGCCCAATCAGGCCTGAGAAATGAAGGCAACGCATGAGCAAGGCACCGCAAAACCTGAAGAACCATGGACGCCTGGATCCCCCTTACCACTTGGTTTTCCTCGCTGTCCTGACCGCTAACCTGTTCATCGTCCTGTGCTACACATGGTCGCATGTCAACATCTATTCGGAGTGGCTGGCGGTTCTGTCCATCGCCGTGTTCATTCCTGCCTTGAGACTGCGCACCTATCCCCTCAAGGTGCAGGACCGTGTCATCCGTCTTGAAGAGCGCCTGCGCCTGCAGTCCCTGGCTCCGGCGGAGTGGCACGCGCAAATCTATCGACTCACCGAAGACCAGTTGATCGGCCTCCGCTTTGCCGGCGACGACGAAGTTGTCGAACTCGCAAAGCTGGCGCTCGAACAAAATCTGAACCGCAAGCAAATCAAGGAGCGCATCAAGAACTGGCGCGCCGACGACTGGCGTATCTGACCCAATTCTTCAAAGATTCACGCAGTCACCAGTAGCGCCGGCATTCACCCACCGGCGCTTCTGAATACGAATACTGGAAACGCTCGAATTGGCCCACTCAGGCCAGAGAGCAATAGCGAGGGAAACCTATGAATAAGACACCACAAAGCTTGAAGAACCATGCACGCTTCGATCCGCCGTATCATATGGTTCTTGCGGCTGTCTTGTTCGTCAACCTTTACATCGTTTGTCTTCTGGGATTCAAGCAGCCAAGCCTCTATACCGGATGGCTGGTGATCGTCTCAATTGCGGTTTGGATCCCCGTTCTAAAGCTCCGCCTATACTCCCTAAAGGTGCAGGACCGTGTCATCCGTCTTGAAGAGCGGCTGCGCCTGCAATCTCTGGCTCCGGCGGAATGGCATCCACAAATCCATCGCCTCACAGAAGATCAGTTGATAGGCCTCCGCTTCGCCGCCGACGACGAGGTTGTCGAACTCGCCAAGCTCGCGCTCGAACAAAGTCTGAACCGCAAGCAGATCAAGGAGCGCATCAGGAACTGGCGCGCCGACACCTGGCGGGTCTGACCCATCCTCGAAAGATTCACGCAGCCATCAGTTGCGCCAAACGACGCAGCCGGCCTACTCTTTTGGAGGCTCGGCTGCGGATTTGGCGCCGCTCTCGTCCGCCCGAATTCCATCATTCTCTCCCGCCGCCTTCAGCGCCTCCGTATCCAGCCCGTGCTCATGCCGATAGTGCTCCACCGGCATCTTCCCATCCCACCACGCCCAGTTCATCGGATACACATCCGGATCGAAGAACACCTGGTAGAAGTGCCACACCACAATCGCCAGCGTGGCCAGTATCGCCTCGTAGAAATGCACCGTGGTTGCCACGTCTACCCACCACCGCGCCAGCAGGTTGCCTACCCACACCTTGGCCCATAACATGATTCCCGTAACGGCCATCAGAGCCGTGCCCCACACCAGCGCCCAATACTCCGCTTTCTCCGCGTAATTGAAGCGGCCGAATCCAGGCTTCTTCCCGGTCATCCCCAGGTAATAGCGCATAGTTCCAAAGGCGTCGAACGCATCTCGCGGCCTGGGAGCGATATCCACCAGCAATCGTCGCCCTTCCCTTGCCATAGCCAGGTAGAACATGTGATAGATTCCCGCGCCGATCAGGATAACTCCAGCCACGCGATGAGTTATGCTGCGCAGTCTCTCGCTCATCCCCAGCACCTCGGCAAACCATGAGTTCGGATACTTGAGCGCGAACCCGGTAATCACCAGCACGATGAAGCTGGCCAGCAGCACCAGATGCTGCCAACGCTGATTCTCGGTCATCCGAACCATGCTCGGATTCTGCATTTGGCGTCGCGCCACGGCCTTGCTGCGCCAGATAATCGCGTTATGCAGAAACATCGCGCCAATCACCAGCGCAATCAGGACAATGTAAATCAGCCGAATCCACCGCACCACAGCCGAACCGATATCTTTCGAAGGAACGCCGTCCTCGCTGTGTACCCGTGTAAGTGTGAACTTCTGGGTAACTCCCTGGTGGCACTTTCCGCAGGTCGCGTTCAGGTTCGCTTTGTTGATGGTGGAGCGTGGATCGCTCGACGGCAAAATGTTATGCACTCCATGGCAACTGGAGCAGTTGGCGGCTACCACCGAACCGCCCTCCGTCGCCAGCCCATGATAGCTGTCGAAGTAACTCGCCACCCGGTTGCCCGGCACGCCAAACTCCTGCGAGAGCCGCACTCCCTGGTGGCACCGCGCGCACGTATCTCTGGAAAGGTTTTGCTCCGAGGCCGGCGAGTTAGCGTCGGTATGGGACTTGATCGAGTGGATCCCATGGCAGTCTGTGCAGACCGGCGCTTCCCCGTTGCCCCGCGCAATCGCCTGCCCGTGAATGCTCTGCATGAACGTCGTCTGGATCGCCGTGTGGCAAGTGCCGCAGGTCGCAGGCACGTTGAACTTCGAGATCGGCGATTTTTGGTCGTTGGCGGGGAGAATCTCGTGCGAACCATGGCAGTCCGTGCATACCGCGGCTTTCTTCGACCCCTTTTCAATGGCGCGTCCATGCACGCTTTCCTGGTAGCTGATGAATGGCTGCGCGCTTTCGCCATTCGACTCCATCAGAAACTTCTGTCCATGGCACCTGCCGCACGTGTATGGAATGTTTCCATGGCTCACCGGCGACTTGGCGTCGTCCGCGGCCATAATCTCGTGCGCGCCGCCGTGGCAATCCTCGCAGCTTGCTCCCGGCTTGCCGGCTGCAATCGCCTTGCCATGGGTACTGTGCGAGTAAGCCGTCTGTGCATCCGCATGACACTCGGCGCAACTCACCTTTTTGGGAGTCGTGTCATGCGCCAGGCTCTTCACATCCTTGTGGCAATCCACGCAGGCAAACATCGAGCCGTGGATCGAATGTTTCAGCTTGCCTTCGTCCACCAGCAGGCTGACCGTCTTGCCGTTCTCTTCCGTAGTCAAGGTCGAGTCGGAGTGGCAGCCAAGACAATCTTTATCTTTGGGCTTTTGTTCGGCAACCAGGGAATACGCACCGAAAAGCAGCGCCACAGCAAGCGTTTGAGCAAGAAATCTACTGTTCAGATTCACGCCATTGAGGAGACGCTTTTCTCAAACACCCGCGCAGTGACTGGAGTCACAAGGCTGTGCGACAACAAACACGGTCCCACGGGATGGCTGCGACTTCGTCGCTCAACGCTGGTTGGAGTACTCAGGCTTGGAAGCGCTCTGTATCAGGGTGCGACTTCAGTCGCGCCGATTGCACCATCGGAAAGAGATCGGGCTTTAGCCCCTGTCGACTTTTTCGCGGCCAAATAGGAAGGGCTTTGTATCAGGGTGCGACTTCAGTCGCGCCGATTGCACCATCGGAAAGAGATCGGGCTTTAGCCCCTGTCGCCTTTTTCGCGGCCAAATAGGTATAGCAATATGGATACTTCTGCGCCGAGTCAACATACCCCGCCTTCACCGGATTCTCGGCAATGTAAGTCTGGCATCGCAGGAAGTGCTGATCGTCATTGATCCGCACTTCTGAGAAACCTCGCTGCCACACCTCTCCCAAATACCCAAACTCTTTCTTGAGTCGAAACGAGAAACGGCCTTTGATCAGCTGCATCGCCTTTTCAATGGCCATGTCGGCATTGAGCGTGATAAGCAGATGTACATGGTTCGGCATTATCACGAAGTCATGGAGGCGAAACTCGCGCGCCGCCACCCCTGAACGCAGAACCTCAATGAGCAATTTCGCGTTTCGTTCGGACTGTAACAGTTGTCGTCCCAAGCTCGTCTTCGTCGTAACAAAAAAAGCACGCTCCTGACTGAGAATGTGATCCGAGCACGCTCTACGAGGTGGTCCAGTCATGGCAGGGGCTAAAGCCCGCTTCCTTTTTGCCTTGGTTCGGCGCGGCTAAAAGCCGCACCCTGATACAAGACTCAAGGACGCTCCAGGATAGTCAATATCCTGCCAGAACATCCTTGCGATGTCACGCAAATCAAAGCGCCGCTCCGCTTCGCACCCTTGCTAGCTGAAATACGCGCTCAATGTCAGCACCAGCAAAGTCAGCCCAATCAAAATCGCCGTGAACCCAATCACCCTCGCAAAGTTGATCCACCAGGTTGCCGGTGCGAGCCCGAGCCGCGACTCCAGCTTCCCTTCCTTCACCAGCTTGTCAAATTCCTCAGGCCGCTTGTGCTTGAACTCCGCTTCGCTCTCCACGCCCGTAAAGATCACCATGTCCATAGGGAATGTGTCAGGCCGCAGATGCGTATTGACGAAGTGAATGGAGAAGATGAACAGAATCGCCAGCAGCCCCTCTTCGCTATGCACCACCAGCACCGCGTTCAGCGCCCAGCCCGGCAGGAATCGCGCAAAGAATGGCGCAAACCACATCGCGTAGCCTGAGAAGCCGATGATCAGCATGCCCCAGAACACCGCCCAGTAATCGAACTTCTCCCAGTAAGCGTAGCGCCCGAACGTGGGCCGTTTTCCCAGCCCCACAAACCAGCGCATGTGCCCGATCAGGTCCTTCACATCCTTCCAGTTGGCCACCATCGAATTCGGCCCCCAGAAGATTCCCTTCTCGCGGTTCACAATGCCCCGCGTGAAGATGTTCTTCAGGTGGATCAGAAACGCGACGGTGAGCACCAGCGCGCAAAGCTTGTGAAAGAAGATGATCGCGCCGAATCCACCCACGGCCGAGGCAAACTTCCGCGCCCAGAAGCTCTGGCTGAAGCGCATCGGAAGCCCCGTTGCCGCCAGGCCCAGAAAGGAGCTGAACAGCACCCCATGCATATACCTCTGCGCCGCGGTGAAGCGCGTGAAAAATCGCTCCTGCACCGCTCCCTTCCCAGCCCCGTTCGTTCCGCCGGCCAATACTGTTTGCTCTGGATCAGGCATTATTCCCTCCTTCGGTCGACTTTCTCTTCACCTGCTCAATACGCTGGCGAATCAGCCACAATAGCGTGTGGATTACAAAGAACGTAAGCACGCTCACCAGCAGGAGGTTCATGAACAGCCCGATATAGTAGAGAGCCGGATTCAGCTTGCGGTTGTGCGCATTCGCATGCGGTTGGTATTGAACAAAGCTCTCGTTGGCGCCGGTATGGCACCGGCCGCATGTCTTCACCAGGTTCGCCTTGTTGATGGGCGATCGAGGATCGGACGCCGGCAATATCTCGTGCGCTCCGTGGCAGTCCCAGCAGCGCGCCGTCTCCACATATCCGCCCAGTGAGCCAAGCTGCGAGTGAAACGTGTCCCGGTAAGTGCTGAATTTTTCCTTGTGGCACGAGCCGCAGATCGGCGTCGACTGCGTGCGGAATTCAGCCTCCGTCGGTTGCAGGATCGCATGCGCATTATGGCAGTCCGAGCAGACCGGAGCGCCCAGTTTGCCGGCCGCTACGGCCTTTCCATGTACGCCCTGCTGGTAATCAGCATTGATTCCCGCATGGCATTTGCCGCATGTTTCTGGAACGTTGACCTTGTAAGTCGCGCTCTTCGGATCGGTGTGGCTCAGAATATGATGCGATCCATGGCACGTCTGGCAGTTTGCCGCAACCAGAAGACCCTCTTTGCTCAGAGCAAATCCGTGGATCGAGTCGATATACAACGGATAAACGCTGGCCAGCCCATGCTTCTTCGCCATCCCCTCGGTGCCGTGGCATTGTCCACAGGTGCGTGGAACATTCAGCGGATAGACCGCCGACTTCGGATCGCTCTTGGGAACAATAGAATGTGCGTCCCCATGGCAACTCGTACAGGGATGGTCCTTCCCGTCTGCATGAACGCTGCCCACCAGTCCCGCCGCTTCATCGGCATGGCAGGTCTCGCATTTTACCGGCGTCTTCTGTTCCGGATGTGGATACTCCTTGATGGCAGTGTGGCAATTATTGCATTGCAGCGGGCCGTGAATGCTGGCATCGAACTTGTGCCCATCCACACTGACGCTGTGCCCCGATGCATCCTGCATGCCTGCGTCCCCGTGGCACGCCAGGCAATCGCTGTTCCCCTGGGCCACGGCCGGCGCTGCGGCATACAGCAGCGCCCCAAGCGCCAGCGCTATGGTTGAAGCAAACTTCATATCGACTCCGATCAATCCTGCTGCCCGTGCCGCTTTCCTCTGCCTGCGGACAAAGGACTTCCCTCGGTACTCGCGTTTCGTACCGCACGGTCAACTCTTGTCCCGCCTTTTACTTCTGCAGAGTGCGAATGTACCCGACAACGTCTTTGATCTGCCCTTCGGTTAGTTTGTCCTTGTACGCGGGCATCTTGCCCTTTCCGTTCGTGGTCGAAGCGATCAGTTCCGCGTCGGTCAGCTTTACCTGCGACGGATCCTTGAACGAAAGAACCTTGAAGTTCTTCGCCGTCGGTGTAGTGGCCAGTCCGTCTGCGCCATGGCACATCGCGCACTTCTTGTAGGTGTCCGCTCCGGGTATCTGTGCCATCGCCGGAACCGCCATGGAAATAGAAAGAAGAATGAATGCTGCCGCCCTGATTCGTTGAGTCATCGTTCTGCTCCTTTGCCGGTCTTTCCCATCTTTTCCGGCAAATACATTTCATACCGCTTGCGATTCTGCCTCGTATGTGATGCCCACCACAGTCGGACAATTCGCTCCGCCAACGCGAGTGAGTCACTTCACAGGAATTCAATTTCGCCCAGCAAATCAGGCCCTGCGCCAGAGTGACACCTGTCACATGCCGAGCACCCTCCGCTCAGGCACAATAGGCCCGCTGCTTGAGGACCAACTTTATGGGCACCGTTGCGCTCCACGAAATTAAATACATGCTCACTCTTCCTGGGGATGCCGTCCGCCAAATCCAATGGCGGTTCGCCGATCGATTCGACCTGCAGATGCTCGTCCAGTCGGCCAGAGACGTGGCGCGAGGAACCGTGGCGCGGCTTGTCGCCGCGGGAGAGCGCAACACCCACGAGTGGACTCCGGCGAAGGCCGAAATGCTGGAAGCTTTCGATCGCGCAGGCATTACCGCTGCCTTCATGGAGCCGGAAGAAGGCGGCTTCATCTCCGGCCCCAAGAACCTGGCCTTGGCTTTAGCCGCCTTTGAGCTGGCCTGGGTCGATGGCGGCGCGGCCACCGCCAGCCTGGCCAGCTTTCTCGCCCTTTCGCCCATTCACGAGCGCGGCACACAGCAGCAAATCGCTCACTACAAAACGCTCGCCGCTCCTCCGCAAAACGGGGAGGATCGCCAGCCCTGGCGCGGCGCATTTGCGCTCACCGAGCCAATCCCCTACGTAGGCGTCGACACCGGCATGTTAAGCGGCAAAATCAGCGTTGCCGAGTGGAAAGAAGGCCAGGAACCCTGGCTGCAAGTCGAGAAGCGCGGCCGCTTCATCACCAACATCGCCTTCGCCAACTTCGTCACCGCCGCGGTCAACTCCTCCGATCCGCTCATCAAAGGCAGTTGCGTGGTCATTCTCGAGCAGGGCGACGAGGGTATCTTCGATCGCGGAACCCCCACCAAGAAGCTCGTTCATCAGCTCTCGTCCACCGGCGATCCCATCTTCAGCCTCAAGGTTCCTGCCAGCCGCATTGTCGGCGGATACAAGGTCAAGGACGGCGTCATCGAACCCAACTTCAACCACAGCGAAGTCATCGAATCGGTCTTTCGCCGCACCCGCGTGCCCGTCGGATTGATGACGGCGGCCAAGCTGCTCTCATCCGTCGAGCCGGTCATCCGCTATCAGCGCGAACGCTTCCGCGGTGCCGAGGGCTCCAAACCCGGCTCCATTCGCTATGAGCAGGGCATTCAGCAGCGCGAAGACGCCCTCCATCGTCTGGTCGACGTCTGGGCCACTGGCGAGGCCGCTGCCTCTTTAGGCTTTGCCGCCGCGCGCCTTTTCGACCATCTTGACCCCGTCGAAAAACTCAAGAACGCCATCCTGAAAGAGCGTGGCATTCTAGGCGGCCGCGCGGAAATGAAAGCCCTCAGGGAGAGCGAACGACGCGCAATAGAACTCCTGTCGCACCGGGCCAATGAAGCGGAGCCCCTGCACTGCCTTGAGCTCGAAACCGATCCTCTCGTGAAGTTTGTACTCGAGGACGCCGAAGCCAACGTGATTTGCCCGGCAACCAAGCTGTGGAACACCGGCCATGGCGCCAACAGGATGCGCGAGGCCGTGAGTCTGATGGGCGGCTACGGCATCACCGAGGACTGCCCCGGATTCCTGGGCCAAAAGTGGATGGACGCGCAACTGGAAGCAACCTATGAAGGCCCGGAAGCTGTGCAGCGCCGCCAGTTGAGCGTCACCATGACATCCGAAGTCTTCCTGGCCCTGTTCCGCTCGTGGGCCACAGGTATGCGCCGCATCGCGTCAAGCCATCCGGGAACCGGCGCATGTACGCTGGCCTCCGCCATGGACCTGTGGCTCTGGACTCTGAACTATCTGCGGAAAGCCACCGACCCCGAAGGCAACAAGCTCTATCACGGCCAGCGTCAGGGCGTAACCTTCGCCCTCGCCGACGCTCTGTGCTGGCTGCTTGCATCTCGTTATCAAATCGTCGACGTCCTCGAATTGGAAGCTCGCGGCCGTGGCGATGCCGTGGCATCCGAAGGCCTCGCCGAAACCGTCGAGTTCTTGAGCGATCTCTGCCACGCCCAGGCGGCGGAAGCGGCCGGGGAGGTCTCGCGCATCTGCGGCGAACTGGTCTTCGGCTACAACGCGCACCCAGCCTGGAATGATCAGCAGCACAAGGGCTGCTTCTTGGCTAGCGAACTGAAAGTGTTCGAGGAAACCATGCCCGGTATTACCGCCATGGCCGTCGACGTGCTCGCCTCGGACCTCACCCATCCAGAGAAAGCCGGCCCCTGCGCAGGTTGCGGAGGCGCCAGCGAGTTCCTCCGCCTTCAGAACAAGCTTACCATGTGCCTAACCGGCTCAAGGCTGGCCAAGGACCGCGCCGCCGAAACCGTAAGCAAAGTCATGATCCCCGCAGCGTTGGACTATCCCGCATGAGCGTTGAGGCGACAATCACCGAATCACCCGCTGTCGAAATCGACCACCCCACCATGGAAGTCGACATAGCCTGTGCCGGCTTCGGCCCCGCCATGGGCGGCTTTCTCACCACGTTAACCCACGAGTGGTCCCAGCACCCCGACGATCCGGCCTTTGAAAGCAAAGTCTCCCCGGGAATGCCTCTGCAGGTGCTCTGCTACGAGCGCGCCGACGACATTTCCGCCGGCGTCAGCGGCGTGGTCACCCGTGCTCAGGGCATTCGCTCCAGCTTTCCCAACCTTAACCCCGCTGAAATTCCCATGGCCGTCGAGGTCAAACGCGAGCGCATTTTCTACCTGCTCGACCCCCTCGGCGCCAGCCGCCGATCCATCCCACTCCGCGCCGCGGACGCGGCATTGCGCGCACTTGGGTCCCTGCTCGGCGTCCGCAATCACGCATTCGAGCTGCATTGGGTGCCGGCCTTCCTGCACAAGCACGGCGGCCTGGTGCTCTCCATGGGCCAGTTCAACCAGTGGGTCGGCGCGCAGCTCATGGCCACCGGCCTGGTGCAGATTTGGCCCGGCTCGCCGGTCAGCGTGCCGCTTTTCGAGAAGAACATATCCGGGGACGCGGTTGTCGGCCTGCGCCTCGCCGACCAGGGAGTCGACCCATCCGGCTCCCCCGCCGACAGCTTCCTGCCCGGCATGGATGTGCACGCGCAATTTACCGTCGTGGGCGATGGCCCCATCGGCGCGGTTGGCCAATCGCTCGACGAACGCCTTGGCCTGCCTCCAGGTAACGCCCACCGCGACTGGGCGCTCGGCATGAAGATGGTTATCGAGCTGCCCCAGGACTCCAAGCTCGAGCCGGGAACCGTCTGGCACACCTTTGGCTACCCCGAGCCGGAGATCTTTGGCTTTCTTTACGTGCATCCTGACCGCCTGGTTTCGGTGGGCATTTTCGTCCCTTCATGGATGGACTCGCCGTCCCGCACCGCTTATCGTTATCTCCAGCACTACATTCAGCACCCCGCTCTTTGGCCCCACCTCAAAGACGGCACCCTCCGCTCCTGGGGAGCGAAATCGCTGGAAGAATCCGGCAAGCACGGCGAACCCTACCTCACTGGCGACGGCTTCGCCCGCATCGGCGAGGGTTCCGGTTCCACCAATATGCTCACCGGCTCCGGCGTCGATGAAGCCTGGACCACCGGTACGCAACTAGCCGAGGCAGTCGTCGAACTGCTTCGTGCCCAAAAGCCCTTCACCAAAGAGAACCTGGCCGCCACGTATGAAACGCGCCGCCGTGCAAGCTGGGTCGAGCGCGGCGCCTGCGAGGCCCAGAACGCCCGCAACGGCTTTCATGCGGGCGTCGTTCGCGGAATGATCGGCATGGCTCTCGCCGGGCTCACCAGCGGCCGCCTCTCGCTTGGTGCGCACATTCCTTCGCACAAACAGAATCGCCATTCCGACCAACGTCTCAAGCTGAAAAACGGCGCGCGGCTGGCTCTCGAAGATGGCCGCCCGCTCCACGATGTCTTATTAACCGCCCGCGGCTGGCCCGAAATTCCGTTCGATGGCCGCCTGCTTGTCACACACCAGGACGCGCTGCTGATCGGCGGGAAAGTGCAGGCCATGCCGGGCTTTGCCGATCACGTCGTCTTCCGCAAGGCGGGCCTCTGCGTTCAATGCGAGGACAAGACCTGCATCGGCATGTGTTCCGGCCAGGCGCTCACTCTAGGAGCCTTCGGCGTGCCGTCCTTCGAGCGCGAAAAGTGTATTCATTGCGGCGCATGTTTGTGGAACTGCGCCAAATTGGTAGGCGGCCGCTCCAACATAGACTTCCGCGCCGGCGCCGGCGGCCTGCACTCGGCCGAGAATTGAGTTTTCTGTGCGATGAAGCTTTGAAAGGGCACGACTTCAGTTGTGCCGCCGAACGCAAGTAAAGATCGGGCTTTAGCCCCAGAGGGAAGCTTCTAATGTCCAACCCGCTCCACATTGTCGTCTGCGCCGGCATCGTTCCGGATCCCTTGCAAACGCTCGAACCGATCCCCGGCCCAGGCCTGAAGAACGAAATGGTCTTACCCGCCGTCCTCGACCCCTGGGCCGCAAGCGCCCTCTATGAAGCAGCCAATCTCGCCGCCAAAAATCCCGGCACCAAAGTCTGGCTAGTCTCCCTGGGGTCCAAAGCCAAGCTACAGCAGGTAATGATGACCGTAGCCCAGAAAGCCGGCTTCGAGCTAGTCCCCATCGACGGTCCAATCGGCGGATTCCCCGACGCCCATTCCACCGCCGCCGCCCTGGCCGACACCATCAAATCCCTGCCCGGCCTCGACCGCTCCAAGCTCCTCCTCTTCGGCGGCTGGGAGTCAGCCACCCGCGGCGCAGGCGTCACCCTCCAACTCACAGGCGAAATCCTCGGCATCACCGATCAGTTCCAGGGCGTAGACCAAATCACCCTAAACGACGACGGCGGGTTTGAAGTGCTGGAACGCGTGGAAGGCGGAAAGCACCAGGTCTCGGTCTGCGCCGGCCCCCCGGCGGTTCTCGGCTGGGCCACCGGCAACCTGCCCGAGCCCCGAAACAACCCTCAAACCGGCATGGCCAACATGCGCACCATCATGCCCGCTCTGCAAAAAGCCCAAGCCGCAAAACTCGAAGCCAACGGCCTGCGCTACCTCTCGGCCAGCCTGCCCAGGCAGCAGCGGACAACCCGGGTGGTAAAGGACCTCAGCCCCGACGAGATTGCAACCGAACTGGCCGTGTGGATTGGAGCCGAATAATGGAATCGATACTCGTATTAACCCACACAGACGACTCCGGCCCCGCTCTAACCAAGCCGTCGCTCGAAGCCGTCACCGCAGGCTATGACCTCGCAGCCCAACTCGGAGCCGCTCTATCCATCGGCATCGTGGCCAGCGACCCAACCTCCGCAGCCGCTTCCCTCGCATCCACAGGCGCACGTCTGCTCGCCGTCTCCGGCGAACCCTTCGCCCAGCCGCGCTATGCCACCGACGCAGCCGCCTGCGAAGCCCTATGCCGCGCCGCAAATGCCACCATCGTCCTGGCCCCCGGCACTTCTCGCTTTACCCGAGTCGCCGCCGGCGTAGCCCACCGCCTGGGCGGGTTCATCGACACGCATATCACGGCCATCGCCCAACAAATGCTGGGTGCCTCCGGTCCCTCGCCTTTGGGGACCGGGGAATGCAGACTCGAAGCCACCCGCTGGTTCTATCGCCAGCGCATCGAAGCCGTCCTCACGCGCGATACCCGCCCCTGGTTCCTGCTCCTCGACGCCGGCACCAACGCCCCCTACGCCGGCGAGCCCGGCCCCGTGCAAGCCGAACAAATCCAAGTCCAACTCCCCGCGCTGCGCACCACCGTTACCGGCCTCCGCGCTCCCACACAAACAGCCCAAACCATCCGCCCCGAGGCTAAACTTCTTCTCGTAGCCGGCGCAGGCTGGACCAAGAAGCAGCTCGACGGCCAAACCCACCCCACCCAAGCCGGCGATCTGATCCTCAACTTCCTTCGCCACACCAACGCGTCTCTCGGCAGCAGCAAGTCGCTGGTCGACCAGGGCACCGACAACCAGCCGGTTCTCCCCTTCCTCACCCATCTCAACCAGATCGGCCAAACCGGCGCAACGCCGCGCCACTTGAAAGGCCTCTCCACCTGCTGCCACGGCGAAGAACCCCACGTAGTAGGCTGGCGCTTCATCGCCGAACGCCGCGCCATCTCGCTCGACCCTAACTGCGGCTGGACCCGCGGCAAAGCTGACGTAGTCTACATCGCCGACGCCTTCCAGGTCATCGCCAAACTCAACGCCCTGCTGGAGGCCACCGAGAACTAGAAACTGCCAATCGGCTTCTCAGATCTTCAGCACCGCCGGCAGCGAGAGACTCTCCATAATCGCCTCCATCGCCCCCTCGCTGTTCGCGATCTTCGCCAGCAGCTTCTCCTTCAGCGCATCGCGCTTCCCATAAAGCCGCAACGGCTCCGGCGGGTTATGCAGCAATTCCTTCCCCACCAGCGCGCGCACGATAAACGGCATATACGACGAGTAGTCGCCCTGCATGCTCACCGTCTGCGTCGTATAAGTCTCCGGATTCACCTTGCCCCACGACACCGCTTCGCCTGGCGCGCACGACGACAAACTCCCGTCCGTCACCGGCGACGATACGATCTGCGCATCGTAGTCATACCCTCGAATATTCTCCAGAAAAAATATCTGCGAGAGCGCCGGTTCCGGCTGCAATGAGTAGTTCTTCGGCACCCCGCCGCCCAAAATCAGAATCGCCATCGATTGCTGTTCGGACTCAAACAATCCCCAGTGATGGTACGCGCAGCTTTCAAACACGTCCTCGTGCAGATCGTAATCGAACCCATACTTTATCTTCCCAAGCCGCGCAAGCATCCACAGCTTCACGGAATTCAGGAACACGCTGCCATCCGCTGGCGCTCCAATAAACACCGGCAATTCCATCTCAGCGCAGGTGCTCATCAGGCCCGGCGCAATGCCCAGCGCTCTCTCCCGCTGGCCATACTGCTTGCCCAGCAGATAATTGCGTTCCGTCGTCGTCATCTTCTTCTGGAACTCGGGCCTCTGCAGTATCCCGGTCACCACCGCGTCCTGGTCGAACAGAACCTGCTCTTCAAAGCCGGTATCAGTAACGCGAATAATTCCGTTCTCGCGAAGCTCGGCGTCGTCGCCAAACAGCGCCACCTCCCGAATCGGCCGCTCGGCCGTCTTCCGCAAACAGTCATGCCCGTCGTGGTAGCAAATCGCGTCCGTCACAGTAATGTAAGCCGTGTTCGCCGCCCTCAGCAGCGGGATCAGCCAGGCCCGGTGCTGATCGGACACCGTGATCGGTCCCGCGCACGCCACCACCAGCGGAATCCGCTTCTCGATCACCTGCTTCATCGCCTCGTACACTCGCCGCAGATAAGCCCCGCCGAAAGCCGGAAGCGACTCCGAAAACACCTCGCCCAGATCCTTGCATTCAGTAACCGGTTTTCCCGTCACCGCCCTGCCCATCAACCCGTTCTTCCCTGAACACTCGCTCATGCAATTCCCTCTAATCCAGTTAACGTCAGTTCCCAGCTTCCCGCAACAAGCCCGCCGAGACGCCACCCAGAAAGGTGCCCGCGAAGTTGAAAATTCACAATCGGAACTGTGTACCAGCCGTCGCCTCTGAGACAAGCAGAAACATAGCCCACTGGCGCCTGATAGTCCACCAGCCCAAATGCTCGTAATCGAAACGTCGGAGGGAGCCGGGGCCTTCAGGCTCCGGAATCAAGTCCGCGCTCAATCCCGGCCTTCAGGGCCGGACAGCCAGCGGGCCAATTTACGGCGTCAACACCAGCCAAGCCACCCCATACCCCGGCAGATTCACAGTCATCCGCGAAGCCGGCGTCACGCTAACCGGTGTCGGAGCGCTGGCAACACTCGTAGCCGCATCAATTGTCAGCAGGCTGGCCGAGGTAAAACTCCCCAGGCTTGAATCATCCACAATCACCGTGCGAGGGTCGCCAGCCCCGTTGTTATCCGTAGACGAGTGAACCGCCCTGTCCAAAACCATCACAGTTACCGAGCCATTGGCGTTCTTGGTCGCCAGCGTCTCCACTGTCGAGTTATCCGTAGCCGTCAGCGCAAGTATGTTCGGCCCTGACGCGCTCGGCGTTGAAGGATAAATCGACGCCAGCTCCTCATCCACCCAGTAACTCAAATACGTGTTCCCGTTCGTATCCACTTCGCCATACTGCTGATCCCCATCATAGGCCCAGTGATACAAAGCCTGGTTCCCAACCTTGCCCAGTTGCGAAAACACATACGGCCGCCACGCCGCAAAAAACGCGCTCGTTCCCCGATGGTCGTCCACAAACACCTGGTTCGGATTGCACGTGCTCATGCCATTCGAAGCCGAAAAATCCGCATTCACATTGTTTTCCGTAACCCACACCGGAACGTTGGCCAGGTCAGGCCGGGTTTGCAACTCCTTGTAGAAATAGCTGACATTTGCGGCAAATCCCGGCACCGTGTTCATAATCGTCGTATCCGTGTCCGTCTGGTCGCACGTGCTATAGAAATGTGTGGATACAAGATTTACCTGCGTATTCACCCCGCCGGCATTTGTGGGCGCAACAAATGTGGGCACGTAAGTCATCGGGTCGCCACCGTCGCCTGTGCCCAGTCCGTAGTCTGAATATTCGATTGCCGATAACTTGATGGTTGGATCCACCGCTAACATCGCCGGTACCAAGGTGTTATAAATCGTCACATACTGCGCGGCTGTAATTCCGTTCCCATTCGGCTCGTTGAAGATACCCCAATAAGTAATTGGATAACTGCTCGGCGACTGAAAATGCGCTCCGCCCCAGTCAAATCCGCCCTTGTTGTAATAGCGCACCAGATTCGCCGCATACGCCGCGAAATCGTTCACATGCTTGGTAACATCCAGTTGGCCATTGCTGAAGCACATCCATGCGGGCGCCGTTGCAATCTGAAACTCCGGGCTATGATCAGCCGAGGCAAGAATCGGCTGAACCGTCTGATCCAGAATGGTGAAATTCCAGTCGCTTGCCGTCCCGGTATTCGTAGACATGGCCACGCCCTGGCTCACCGACTGCATCCGTATATGCTGCGGGCCCAGCGCATTCATTGTGGTCTCGCGCGCCGTTGCATCTGTCCCCAAAAAGTCGCCGTCCCACTCCGCCACCTGAAACGAAGTCGACAGGAACTCCTTCAGCACTCCATTCACGCCCAGCGACATATCCGTTGTGCTCCCCACCTTAGCCACCACGGCGCTCACCAGCGTAAAACTCTGCGCCGCGGTTTGGCCTGCAAGACTCACTTCAACCTGGGGCGTATAGTTGCCGGCCGCGGCCGTCGTGCTTCCCGTAAAAGTGAGCGTCCCCGATGGGCCGCCGTTCGACGCCGCAAACTGCTCCGTCACACCGCCCGGCAAGCCGCTTACGGTAACAGTTGCCGCGCCGCTCGGCCCTGCGATTGTCACCGCCAGCGTAGCCGCCGCCCCATCCTGCGGCACAAACACAGTGCTGCTGCCCAGGGTAACTGCAATCGGCGTAGGCGGCGTTGTAGTGCCGCCGCACCCAGCCAATGCAATTCCAACCAATAAAGCAGAGATGCCCAGAACCGGGCTAGACAATCCACGTGCGACGCTCATGATGAGGCCCCCACAAAAGCGAACCACCAATTAGAGCATGGGAGCCTGAACACCGTCCACGCGCAATAGAGAAGCGCGCGATCTAGTTCTCCGGGAACACCACAAATCGCGGGTGCCCCAGGTCTCGCTTTTTGAGACCTGGGAAAGCACAACTGCCGGTCAGGCAATACCTCGGGGAACTACTTCTCCCCAATCACCAAGAACGGTCCCTTCATCTCCGAACCATCGCCGGCAAACGCCGCGTGGCCCATCGCGGGCAACCCGACATCCCACTTCGGCCCCGCCAAATCCGGCATCGGCGTAGCCTGAAACAGCTTCTTGCATTGCTTCGCTGTCCATCGCGCCCAGGCCTTCGACTTCTTCCGCCGCGCGCTATCGGTCGAGATACCCGTCCCCGCGTACATCTGCCTATATAACTTCGATAGAAACATGAAAGCTATTCTCGAACGCAAGTTAGGCGTGCATGCCGACCGCTCCCAGATAGCTCCCCATGTGTAGAACTTATCCCACACCTTCTGCGTCCGCTCCCGAATCTCGTCCGAACTCATCGTAGGATGCGGCGTAAACATCTTCGGCCTGACTTCGGTCGGAATCATCCAATAGCGAGTGATCGGCACATCCCCAACCATGGTGGGATCTTTCGCTTGTTCCTTCTCCCATTTCCCAAAATCCACCGTGCCCGGAAACGGCGTCATCATCACAAACTGAGCAAACGTCACGCCAGCTTTCAGCGCCATCGCCACCGTCGCGTCAAAGGTGGCCGGCTTATCCGAAGGCAACCCGAAGATGAACGAGCCCAGCACATGCACCCCATGCTCCCGGAACGTCTGCAACCGCTTCGCCAGCGCATCGCCGCTGCAGTTCCAGTCCTTGAACACCGCCTTCAATCCCTCCGGCGTAACCGCTTCCACGCCCACCAGCGCGCCCTTGATGTTCGCCTTCCGCATCGCGTCCAGGTAGTCGCCGTCTTCCCCCGCCTCCATCGTGATCTGAGTAAAGAACACCATGTCCTTGGGCAGCTTCGCCAGCTCTTCCATCAGTTGGTAGCGTTCATTGCGAATCGTCGTCAGTTCTTCCAGTTTGGCAAGGTTGTTCTGCTCTTTTGCCAGCCGCAAATCCGTAAGTGTTACAGGATAGAAGTTATCGTCGGCCAAAGCGATATACCTGAAACCGAGCCGCCGCAGAGTTACTATCTCGTCCACGACGCTTTGAAACTTCCGCTGTCTCGGCTTCTGCCCATCCGTCCGCCATACGCTGCAAAACGAGCAATGTTTCGGGCATCCGCGAATGGTCTGCACCGACGCCCACATATACTTCTCCGGAGCCATCAGGTCCCAGCGCGCGGCCAAAAACTCTCCGCCTTCAAGCCGGCCGCCCTCATAGATCCTGCCCGGCATCCCGGCAAGGCAATCGGCCACCACTTTCCCCCAGGCCACGTCGCCATCGCCCTTCACCACCGCGTGACCCTGCCCCTGCTCCAACGCCTCTTCGGGAAACAACGTGGCGTGAATTCCGCCGTAAACCACCCACGCGCCACGACTGCGCGCCATTTTGCCCACCGCATACCCGCGCAGGGCATTGCCCGTATGCACGCTGATGCCCACAATATCTCCGGGATGAATGCTCTCCGGCACAATCTGTTCCAGAGATTCATCCACCAGAATCGGGTCTCCGGCGGATTGCGGTGTAGCGGCTGCAAGCACAAAAAGCCAGCGCGGCGTAATCACCGCCGTGCCAAATGAGTTATCGCTGGGATTGACTAGATGAACGCTCATCCAATCCAACCTTTCCTCGTTCGAGTCTGGTGGCCTTAGAGAGCGTTCTGGCAATCGAACAAATCCATCGTCGTAATCCGCTTTCAGGAGATTGCCGGCGTTGAAAAGTCCTCTGGAGAATTTCCCTAGACAGTTTGTATGATTTTACAGTGTCCAAACGGCGCAACGTGGTCAATATTGAAAACATTTTGGTAAACGCCAGCGCCAATCTATGAATTCTCTGAGAATCTCCGCTTCCCGGCCGACGGATGGCCCATCCTTTGCATTCCGTCAAGTACAGCAGGCGACGCACCACTGAAGTACCCCGAAATCGCGAGTGCCCCATCTCTGCGGCTTCACCGGAATCAAAGCGCCGCGATCGTAACGCTGCCATCGCTGGTATGAATAGCAAGCTCCGCGCCGCCGGCGTTCAAATGCCCCCTCAAATTATGCCCGGAAGATCGATCGGAGTTATAGCCTTCCATCGTCAGCGGCAGCGAGCAGTTGATCCGCCCGTCGCTGGTATGCACGTCCAGATCCGCCGCCATTGCGCGCGGCAGCCGCACGTTCACCTTCCCGTCCGAGCTCTCAATCCGCGAGGATGCGGTCAACTGCGTCCCCTCGTTCATCGTCAGGTCAAGGGCGCCGTCGCTGGTGTGTACCTGAACTGCCGTGAACCGTCCATCCACCGTCACATGTCCATCCGACGACCTCGACTCCAGCGTTCCCGTCACGTTGTGGATGCGAATCGACCCATCGCTTGATTGCAGCCGCAGCGATCCACCCACATCCTCCACGTCCACCTGGCCATCGCTGGTGTGCAGTTGCAGGCTGCCCTGAATCCCTGAGACCCATAAACCGCCATCGGAGGTTCGTGCATCGAGATCCACCGTCGTGGGAGTCTCCACTGTCACCTGCGGCCCATGCCAATTCCCGAACTCGACGTGAACGCCCAAATGCAGCTTCTCCTTCAGTTCAAAGCTCACGTGGTCGCCGGTCTGGGACTCGGCCAGAACGAAAGTCGACGGCTTGCTATCCCTCCACTCCACACGAATCCGCACCTCGCGGCATTCCCCGCACGAGCGCAACTCCACCCCGGCGTCTCCGGTAGCAATCGAGAGCGATGCTTTGCCAGCAATCGAGTAAGACTTTTGCCAATCCTCCCCGCTCGCCTTGACGGAAGAAAACACGCAGGCCAGGAAAGCCAGCACGGAAGCACAAAAGACAAGACGCAATTCTCGCATGGACGCAATCCCCTGGTGATCCTCTACGCAGCCTGCCCGCCAACGGTTCCAGGAAACTCAACACACACCGAACTCAATGCCGGTTCATGCCCGGAATACAAAACCCTTTCCCGCGAAACAGATCAACGCAAATCCGCACCGCCTCGGTATCCAGCAAAGTTCCCGCCTCTTCCTGGATCTGATCCAGTACAACATCCAGGTCGATTCCGATTCGATACGGCCGGTTCGAAGCCATTGCCTCCACAATATCCGCCACTGCCAGAACCTTCGATTCCGGAAGAATCTCATTCCCTTTAAGTCCCAGCGGATAGCCCGAGCCATTGATCTTCTCATGATGCTGACGCACAATGTCCGCAATGGGCCACGAAAAGGGAATGTCTCGCAGAATTGCGTAGCCGGTTTCCGGATGCTTTTTCACCAATGTGTATTCTTCGGCGGTCAACCGGCCCGGCTTGCTGAGTATCTCCGCCGGTATCGAAATCTTCCCGATATCGTGAACCATTGCCGCCATTCGCAGCCCCTCGAGCTGGCTGACGGGCCAGCCCATTTCCGCGCCGATCGCATATGCGATATCCGCCACTCTGGTCTCGTGGCCCGCGGTATAGGGGTCTCGCATCTCCATGGCGGTAACCATGGCCGCCACCGACGCTTGCAATGCGTCCGTCAAATTCTTCTGGGTTCGTTCCAGGTGCTTCCGCTCGGCTTCCAACAGTTGCTTGTGCTCAATGGCCTGGATACCGTGGACAATCTGCTCTCCGAGGCGCTCGAACACTTCCAGCGGCGCCGATTCAAAAGCGTGCGCATGAGCGGAATAAACAAGCAAAGCCCCCTGCCACCCGTTCTCGATTCTCAGGGGAATCGATACGCACGAGCGGATTCCAAACTGCCGCGCCCGTTCCCGCCATTGAGCAAAGCCCGCCGATGTCTCGGTGTCTTCAATAATCTGCAGTGTGTTGGTGCGAATGCAAGCGCCCGCCGGCCCTTGCCCGCCCACCTCATCCTCTGACCAGCTCAACTGGATTCCATCCAGATAATCCATCGCGGTCCCCGCCGCCGCAGCCACCAGAATCCCCTTCTCCGGGCTCTCCTCCGCAATCCCCACCGTCGCCAGCACATATACCGATTGCTGCGTGATGGCCTCGCAAATGGATTGCAGCAAACCCGTGGCGGAGCGCGCGCGCCCCAGCGCCAGCGCCGCGATCGAAAACGCCGAAAGCGCCCAGTTCTGGGCCGATAGCCTCTGCTCTTTCGCTACTTGATCGGAGATGTCGCGAAACTCGGCAATCACCAGGTTTCGACCGTCTGCCGTCAGCGCTTCCGACGACCAGATTGAAACCGGAACGGCGGAACCGTCTTTTCGCCTGAGATGGAGACCGGCATGGGACAGCTCGTGTCCCGCGGCCTTTCTGAACTCGGCTTCCACGCGCTCCCGCTCAGCCTCTGGATGCAGCATGGTGATGTGCATCCCAATCAGCTCGTCGCGCGTGTAGCCCGACAGCGCTTCCGCCGCGGGATTTGCATCCACCACAATCGCGGTCTCGGTGTTTACCGCAAGCTTCCCATCCTGAGCATAGCTCCAGCTCAGCGCATACAAGCTCTCCCGGACCTCTGCGACGTACACGCAGGTCATGGCCCACTACCTTTCAGATTCGACCCCTTGGAATCATGGCGCGGCAATCTTGGGACAGCGTCACTTTCCTAATCGACAATAGATACCAAAAATCTAGTACTCGTCAAACGAAAATCGTAAATTCTTCCAGGACATCGTCCCGTTCAGCCAACCCGGCTGCATTCCTCCACCGGAATAGCGACCTGCTCGACGATCTCCAGCCCAAATCCCTCCAGCGCCGGAATATGCATCGGCGTATTCGACAGCAGCCGTATCCGCTGAATCCCAAGGTCCGACAAAATCTGCCCGCCCAGCCCAATCGCCCGCAGAATCCGCCCGTTCCGTGCCTGCGAGCCTTCCCGCGCCCTCAGCTCCTGGTGCAGAATCAGCCGCCCCGGTTCCGCGCCCGCCGCAAACGCCGCCGCCGCGCCCCCCGGCTCAAACTCGACTGTAGCCGGAGCCCTGTCCACTTCAAATCCCCGAGAAGTGTTATGCAGATAAATCAGCGCCCCGCAACCCGCCTCCGCAATCATGCGCATGCTCTGGTCCAGCGTCTCGCGGCACTTGCAGTCCGCTGCAAACACATCGCCCGCCGTACACCGCGTATGCACCCTCACAAGCACCGCATGGGTGCAAACCCCCAATGCCCCGCGCCGGTGCTCGCAATCCTGGCACAACTCACCGCGCACCAGCGCAATGTGGCTTTCGCCCCCGTTCACCGCGCTCTCGTAGGCAATCATCCTGAACTCGCCGTATCGCGTCTGGATGCTGCTCTCGCCGGCGCGCACAATATAGCGCTCGTTTCGCAGCCGGTACCGGATCAGCTCCGCCACCGTCAGAATCGTCAGCCCGTGTTCCCGGCAAAACACAATCAGATCGGGAATGCGCGCCATCTCGCCATCGTCGCGCATAATCTCACAAATCACGCCGCTCGGGTTCAGCCCCGCCATCCGGGCCAAATCGACGGAAGCCTCCGTCTGTCCCGCCCTGACCAGCACCCCGCCCTTGCGCGCCCGAAGCGGAAACACATGTCCCGGCCGCGCCAGGTCACTATAGGTAGACTCCGCATCGATAGCCGTCCGTATCGTATGCGCCCTGTCCGCCGCCGAAATCCCCGTCGTCACGCCCTCGCGCGCCTCGATCGTCTCGGTAAACGCCGTCCCAAACCGCGACGAGTTCTGCGGCGTCATCGGAAACAACCGCAGATAGTCGGCTCGCTCCTCGGTCAGCGTCAGGCAAATCAGCCCCCGCCCGTACCGCGCCATAAAGTTGATCGCCTCTGGAGTAACGTGCTCGGCAGCCAGCGTCAGATCGCCCTCGTTCTCGCGATCCTCGTCGTCTACCACCACCACCATCCGCCCCGCGCGTATCTCTTCCAGCGCGCCAGGCACGTCGGTAAACGGAGCTTCGAGGATGCGCGAAGAATTCGGCATAGCGGCCATCCCCATTCTCGCCCATCCCGCCAACAATCACCAAAACTGCGAACTGCTCTAACACCACGACGCCGAGTTGCGCGGCGTAAATCCCTGATTGTAAGAGCGCTTTCAGCAATCCCGGATTTACCTCTTGAAACTTTGATAATTTGAGCGCATACTCTTGTCTGCTCAGATTCTATGAACACCCGACGAACTCGGCGCTGGACAGAGAATTGCGTTACCCAGGCGTGTCCGTCAGTTTTCTGCTAAGAGAGGCCGCTTCGGCGGCCTCTGTTAGTTTATTCGGCTTATGATTTATATCTCCTCGCGGAACGACCGAAAAAAGTTCTGATCTCGGGAACTTGCTGGAACATTCCAAGGTTAGCTCGTCCTTCACGACGCAGCCGTATCCGGACTGCCTTGGAGCCGGATTTTGCAGCACAGTCATCTTCTTTGTAGGGATGTACTTGCGAGAGGTCGAAAACCCGCTTTCAATCTGTGCGATTAGGTCATCTTCTGAGTACCCGTCCTGCACGACGCGGCTGCCATAGACATGAGTGCCAACAAACACTACGTCTTGGTCCATAGGCTCCCAACCGCGCGAACGCCGAAATGCGTTTACATCCTCAAGCTGCTTGTCCGTCAGGTATCCAATTACGACGGGTCGTGGTTTCTGCCCTCGCTTAATTACAGCGATATTTCCTCGAATCAGTTTAACTTCGTCCGCGTAGAGTGGCATCCGTGATGGCCGTCCATTTGAGTCTACAGGCTCGTGGTAAAACGAAATGGCCGGAGGCCCGGTGCCCCAAGGTCTTGACCCTTTCCCCTGGGAAAGCAGCGAACCTGTCAGCCCCTTTAATCCCTCAGCCCCTCAGTCCCTCGTCACTTCCACCACCTCGGCGTCCGGTACCCCTGCAGCATCCATAGGTCATTCCTGGATTTCGACGTGCTGTACACAAAGCTCTTTCCATCTGGCGCAAGGCTGAATCGGATGCCTGGACCAAAATTCGTGCTGGGATAAAAATCCCTCCCCCAGTTCCTTGATTACCTTCTGCTTCAGCGTCGCGAGATCAAGGGAGAACAGCTTGATGCGACCCTGGTCCGCGGCCGCTGTTCCATACTGAAGACCATAGAGCAGCTTCCCATCCTTTGAAAACGCGACATCGTCTGACCACAGTTTGCCAATATGCTTCGAGCTCTTGCCGTCAGGCGAGATCAGATTCCAGCCGCTATTGTCGCGATAGGTAATCCAGTTGCCGTCCGGCGACCAGGCAGGAAGAAGCCCAGAGACATCCTTCTTCAGTTCCACGGGCGTCGCATTTCCGCTGGCCCTCACCGTCATCAACGAAAACTTCCCGCCCATTACCTGAAGATAGACAAACCGGCTGCCGTCGGGCGACCATTCGCTCCCGTACTCCGCACCCGGTTCCACGTTGGTTAGCCGGATCGGCGATCCGCCCGCAAGCGACATCATCCACAAGCGTGCGACTCCCTCGCTGTCGATTCTCGTGAAGATCAGCTGTTCCCCATCCGGGGATAGCGCGGGATTCATTAACCATTTGTTGTGTCCATCCGGAAATTTCGCGACCGTCACAGCCGGCCGGTCTGCGCCATCGGGAGAACGAACCCATATCTCCCAGGGGCCGCTCATGTTTGTCACCCAGGCCAACTTCTCCACATTCTTCGCTGGTAACCTCCGCGTCGGGCTGCGAAGTCACTTTCGTCTCGCCCGCATCGGCCGCCGGGCTAAACGCGGGCGTGTGCCGCGCCAGCCTAAAGTCCAAAATCTTTACCCGGCCATCTTTCGCCAGCATAATGTTTTCCGGCTTCAGGTCCCGATGTACGATCCCCGCCGCATGAGCAGCGGCCAGCCCGTCTGCCACCTGTGTGGCAATGTCAATCAGTTTGCGAGGTGGAACAGGCCCAGGATTCCCCATCAGCAGCGACCGGAGCGATTCGCCCTCGATCAATTCGCTCACAATATATTGCTGCCCAGCCTCAACGCCCACGTCATGCGCAACCACAATGTTGCGGTGGTTCAGCGCGGCCACAGCGCGAGCCTCCCGTTCAAACCGGACGCGTCCATCGGCGCTGCCAGCGCCCGCTTCCCGCAGCACCTTGATTGCGACATCGCGGTTCAGCCGCGAATCCCTCGCACGATAAACCTCGCCCATGCCCCCGGCTCCAAGCGCGGACTTGATCTCATAATGTCCAAGCCGGGTTGTGGCGGCAAGCACCATAAATCGAGTCGTCCTTTATCGCAGAAATCGCGCTGAGCGTCAGGGACTGAAGGCTGCTGACCGATTGGGAACAGATATGCCCAAATGTACCAGAGTCCGCGGCAAGCAGGCGCCACCTGTAGCGCTCTGCAAAAACCAAGGCCTTGAAAGGGCACGGCGGGGCGCCAGGGTAGGCTCCAGGACCGGGTCCAGGTCCATAGCTGAGAGCTGGAAGCCGTGTGCGGAATGCTGGCAATGCTAGCATTTATCTCGCTCGCAAGGCGCAAACGGGCGGTTTTGTGCGCAAAAGTCGCATCGAGAACGCACTGTTTTGCACGCAAATCGCCCTTATAGCCGCTTAAGACGCCCTCAAATCCTTTCCCTACGCGGCCGGATGTCTTCGTCTACTGCGAAATGGTAAGGAACCCGGGATCGAGCGCAACCTCGTAATACCCGGCGTCGTTCCATTTCAGGGCGGCTCCTCCCTGGGTAAGCGTTCCTCCGGTCACGATCACGCGGACGTATCTGCCCGGCGGGAAGTGATTCGGCAGTTTCCAGGTCAGCACAGTGCTCTTCCCTGCCTGGGTGCTGGTGGCGTTTGTAACAGCTTTCTGGCCTGCCCAATAGGCGCCGACGTTCACAAAGCTGTCGATCCACAGGTCGCCCAGGCCCTTGGCGTGGTCGATGCTGGCAATCACATCGGCAACATTCACGGGAGCATAACCACCGTCGCCGCCGAGCGAGTGAAACAGAAGAATCTGCCAGTTGCCGGCCGAGTGTGCGGAGTCGATCAAGGGGTTGAAGTCGCCGGCTGTGGTGCCGGCGGCTGCGACGTAAGTCGGCAGGTTGCTTGGGTCGCTGTTGTCATTGGCGGCGACTTGGCCGCCCCGCACACCACGATTTAGAAAGAAGCGGGTCTTTGCGGTGCTGTCGTATCCCATATCGCCATAGGGCGAAGCGGTGGTCCAAACGGCGGGGACGCCGTATGTTTGCTTGATGTGATCGGTACAGAGATCGCATTCGGCCTCAAGACTGCCCGCGTACGGGCCCCATCCGCAAGCAGTGCCGTCGGCATGGCAATGGTGTTCGGTGTGATTGCCGAGTTCATGGCCGTCTTTCGCAGCCTGCGCCCACACGGGCGAGTTGCCATCGCTTGCGCCGACGAGGAAAAACGTCATGCGCACGCCGGTGGCTTGGAGCTTGGGATAGTTGGCGATTTGCGAGGAGATCGAGTCGTCGAACGTGTAGGTGAGGGCGGAGTGGAAGCCTGCCCAGTTGAGAACCTTCAGGTTGCCTGCGGGGCCGGTGGGTTTGGTGGCTTTGCTGCCGGGAGGCGTGGGAAGGGGTGGCAATGTTTGTCCGTTGGTGGCGCCGACTGCTGCGAAGCAAAACGCGAAGATGCTCAATACTGCTATTCGGCCTGCACGCATAGGGCTTTCTCGCCTCATCGGGATTGGTACCCATTCTATCAATGACAGGGTTCAGGGTTCAGAGATCAGGGTTCAGGGTGCGATTACGGTTGTCTAACATCGTTGAGTGTGTGGTTTCCCAGGTGCTAAAAGCGGGGGGTGGGGCACCCGGCCGTTTCCCGCTCAGCACTGAAGTGACCGATGTTCGGATTTTGGCTATGCTTTGAGATGGATGATTGGATTGCGACTCATGGACTTGCATACTGCAACGCAGATCGCAGCGGAGTTTTTCGCACAGTTCAGCTGCGATGAATTTCAGGTCGTCCTGTTCCCTCGTAAAACGATCGAGCGAGATTTTGGATGGGTATTCTTCTACGGGCCCAGTGACCCATCGATCCTGGTGGCTGGCAATGCACCTCTTATCGTCGATCGGAAGAATGGGGCGGTACACCCGACAGGTCCAGGAGGTTACCCTCTTGAGCTGTACCTGGAAAGCTACGAACGCGTCGGACGGACCTACCCGTTTTCTGTCGCAGAACATCTCGTGATTCTTGAGGGATACAAGACAGGGATGCTCAAAATATTGCTTACGAAGCTCATTCGCGCTAATACCGGCAAGGGCCTTGCCGAGGCGAAGCATTGTACGGACGAGGTGCTTGCCGGTGAGCAGGTTGCGCTGACTTTTGCGACGGCTGCGAACGCAGATGCGTTCTGCGCAGACGCGCAACGGCTGGGGGTTTCAAGCCGACGGGAGACCCGCTATAAGTAGGCTCGGAACGAACCTAGTCATCCCGAAAAGACTGGGTGCCCGTGTATTGATCTCAGGCATGAGAGACTACGAATCCCGACCGTCCGTTTCGCGCGCGCTGCGGTAGGGGCTAAAGCCCGAACAGTTTTTTGGGTTGGTTTCGGCATGACTGAAGTCATGCCCTGATACAGGACAAGGCAGTTCAGAGGCGGGCTTCATGCTTCCCACCCATCGCGCGGTAGGACTGCGCGATGGATGGGGCACCCAGTTTCTTGTTGAACCAGCGTCACTGAAAAGATGTGCCGGAGGCTGTTGGCCGCAGCGCAGGTGCTTACTTGTCTGTCAGCGCTTCTACGCCGGGGAGCTTCTTGCCTTCGAGGAATTCGAGGCTGGCGCCGCCGCCGGTGCTGATGTGGGTGATCTGGTCAGCTACGCCGGCCTGGTTGATGGCGGAGACTGAGTCGCCGCCGCCGATGATGCTGATGGCGCCCTTGTTGGCTGCTACGGCATGGGCGATGGCGTTGGTACCGACTGCGAATTTGGGAAATTCGAAGACACCGGCGGGGCCGTTCCAGACGATGGTTTTGGCGGTGGCTACGACGGCTTCAATGGCCAGGATGGATTTGGGACCGATGTCGAGACCCTGCCAGTCGGCGGGGAAGTTGACGGAAGTGTCCCAGGGCTGGGTGTTGGCGTCGGGCGAGAAGGCGTCGGCGAGGATGTTGTCGACGGGCAGGAGGAGATTGACGCCCTTGGCCTTGGCCTTGTCGAGAGCGGCCTTGGCCATGTCGATTTTGTCTTCTTCGACGAGGGACTTGCCGGTGGTGACGCCGAGGGCGCGCTGGAAGGTGTAGGCCATGCCGCCAACGATGACGAGCGTGTCGACCTTGTCGAGGAGGTTATCGATGACGTCGATTTTGCCGGAGATCTTGGAGCCGCCGATGATGGCGACGAAGGGCTTCTCGGGGGCTTCAAGAGCTTTGCCGAGGTAGGTGATTTCCTTTTCCATGAGGAGGCCGGCGACGGCGGGCTTGAGGAAATGCGTGATGCCTTCCGTGGAAGCGTGGGCGCGATGGGCGGAGCCGAATGCGTCGTTGACGTAGACATCGGCCAGCGAGGCGAGGGCTTTGGAGAATGCCGGATCGTTGGCTTCTTCTTCTGCGTGGAAGCGGAGGTTCTCAAGCAGGAGGACCTGGCAGCATTCCAGCTTGGTGGCCATTTCGGTGGCGATTTCGCCTACGCAATCCGGAGAGAAAGCAACGTTTTCGAAGGTGCCGATTTCCTTGTCGAGCAACTCGCGGAGGCGGTCGACGACGGGACGGAGCGAGTACTTTGGGTTCGGCTTGCCCTTGGGACGGCCGAGGTGCGAGGCGAGAATCACCTTGGCATTGTGCTTGATGGCGTAGACGATGGTGGGCAGCGTGGCCACAATGCGGGTATCGTCGGTGATTTCCTTGCCGTCTTCGGTGAGGGGGACGTTGAAGTCGACGCGGATAAAGACGCGCTTGTTGGCTAGATCGATGTCGCGAATGGAGAGTTTGGACATGGGGTTTTCCTTGAAAACAGTGAAGTAGTGAACAAGTGAAAAAGTGAATCTGCAAAGAGCTAAGTGTCGATGGAGGTTTCCGCGAGGATGGCGTCCATCTCGATTTCGATGCGCCAGGCGGGGTTGAGGAGCGCGGCCACAACTACCATGGTGGCGGCGGGGCGGATGTTGGAAAAGAATTCGCCGTGTACACGTCCTACGGCTTCCCAGTCTTCCACGTGAGTGAGAAACATGCGGGTGCGGACAACACCGTCAAAGGTTGCGCCTGCTTCGGCTAGGGCCTTCTCGGCAATTAAGAAAATGCGGCGGGTTTGTCCGGCTGCATCTTCGTTCTCCGCGCCGACCGGGCCGGTCCCGGCCAGATGCACGGAGCTGCCCACGCGCACGGCGCGGGAGAAGCCGATGATGGGCTCGTAGGGAGAACCGCCGCTGATGTTTGTGCGCATGGGAGTCAGTGAACAGTGCACAGGGAACAGGGAATAGGGAACAGAGAAACACGGAACAGCGGACAGTGACGGCAGCGGATAACTGTCCACTGCTCACTGTCCACTGACCACTGCTCTTAGAGGCCCTTCTTCTCGAGGAAGCCGATCAGGTCAACGACGCGGTTGGAATAGCCCCATTCGTTGTCGTACCAGCTCAGCACCTTCACGCTCTGCCCCACTATCTTGGTAAGGGGCAAATCCACGATGGAGGACAGCGGGTTGCCCTTGTAATCCGAGCTAACCAGCAGGTTCGAGTCCACACCCATAATCCCCTTGAGCTCGCCCGCCGCGGCAGCCGTGAACGCGGCGTTCAAAGCTTCCACCGTGGTTGGCTTCTCGGCGATGTAGGTCAAATCGACGATGGAGACGTTTGGTGTGGGCACGCGAATGGCAAATCCGTCCAGCTTGCCCGCGGTTTCAGGAATGACCAACTTCAAAGCCTTGGCGGCGCCAGTCGAACTGGGAATCATGCTGAGCGCGGCAGCGCGGGCGCGGCGCAGGTCCTTGTGCGGGAAATCAAGAATGACCTGGTCGTTAGTGTAGCTGTGGATGGTGGTCATGATGCCGCTAACCAGCCCGGTTGTCTCCAAAACGACCTTCACCACCGGCGCCAGGCAGTTTGTTGTGCAACTGGCGTTGGAGATGATGTTGTGCTTCGATGCTTCGTACTTGTCCTGGTTCACGCCCAGCACCAGGGTAATGTCTTCGTTGGTGGCCGGAGCGGAGATGATGACCTTCTTCACGGTCTCGCCCAGGTGAGCCTTGGCCTTGGCGCCGTCGGTAAAGTGACCTGTCGATTCCACCACAACCTGCGCGCCCACTTCAGCCCAGGGAAGCTTGGCGGGGTCGCGCTCGGCCCACACCTTAATCTTCTTGCCGTCGACGGTGATAAAGTCCTCGCCGTGCCCGATTTCGTTCTTCAAGTTGCCAAGAATCGAGTCGTACTTGAGCAAGTGGGCCAGGATCGCCGGGCTGGTCAAGTCGTTGACGGCAACAAAATCAATCTCAGCATTTCCAAGCGCGGCGCGCAAAACGTTGCGGCCAATTCGGCCGAAGCCGTTGATTCCAACCTTAACTGCCATGTGTGTCTTCTCCTTGATAGTGTCTGAAACCTTGGTTTCATCTTGTTCAGATTTGCTGCACTCCGAGTCTGAAATACGCCCAAAATGCAATTCCACCAAACCCATGATGGTAACACTCCTGTCAACGAAAAAAGGATGAAAAGTCATCGATTCCCGTATTCAGAGTGGAAATTCCCTCAACGGAAGTTTGCCGTCCCAGACCGGTCCCGGTATGTGACGCGGTGCACACCATTTGCAGCGAACTCGCCAAGTGTGGTATTCGGGTAACGATAGGGTAGGGTTGAAGCAAGCATGAGAAGACGCTCCAGACACACCGTCAATACTTCCGAATCCACAGGCAAAATTGGCCAGGAACTCCCATCGAATCAACTGGCACCGCTGGTTCCCTTCTATCCGGACGATGCTGACGCCGCGCGGCCGGCCAGGCCGCCAGGGCAGGCCAGGGCACATGCCTCGCCCAACCCGGTCCAGCCGGTTCAAGCGCAGCCAAGCCAGGCTCAACATCCGTCGCAGCGTCACGCCGCGCCCGCTCGCCCCGCCAAGCCGCATGTGCCCGTAAAACCGGAATGGAACGAACCGGAAGGCTCCGGCCGTCTGGAACTGGAAACCCAGCCCGAAATCCCATCCCTGCCGCCCCCTGAGGCCCAGGCCGCGGATCGCTCGCCCCAGGCTCCCAGGGGGTATGTCGTCCTGGCCATCGGGCTGCCCGGCTCGGGCAAAACCACCTGGTTCCGGCGGCGAGGCGTGACTCCCCTGTCCAGCGACCTGCTGCGCAATATTCTGTTCGACGACGTGGAGGAGCAGCGCTATCAGGGGCTGGTGTTTTCCACGCTGCGGTCGCTGCTGAGGGCGCGGCTGATCGCCCGGATGCCGTGGAATTACGTGGACGCAACCAATCTCTCCATCCACGAGCGTCGCCAGTGGATCAAAATGGCCAAGAGCTTTGGATACGAGGTGCAGGCGGTTTTCTTTGATGTGCCACTTGAAGTTTGCCTCGACCGCAACTCGAAGCGCGACCGCTCGGTAAGCGAGGACGTGATGCGCAAGATGGCTGAGAAGCTGAAGCCGCCAGTGTTCGAAGAAGGGTTTGAGAAGATCACTGTGGTGCGGGTGAAGAGCGCGAGTTAATTGAACAGCGTCCTCAAAGTCGGATTGATCGCGCTGGGCATTGGCGTGGGTTGCTTTTTGTTGCTCATGCTGCTCAGTGCGCTCCGCGTCGTTTTCTGGGGCCCGTGTGGCCCAGATCTGACTGGAATCGTTCTCGTGCTTGGATCCTTGATCGGAAGTGGTTTTGGATTCATGCTCACCGCGGGCGCTCTGCTTCGAAGAGTCATCAATAGAGCCCAGACCTGATCGAATAGCATCTTTGAACCCTTACAAACACTGAGGCTTCTCCCTATGAGCACCATCCCCTATGTCGAACCCTGGCTCCGCGGCACGCACTCCGACGTGCCGGCCGTGGGCCGCGCCGTCCTCCATGCCCTCGATCTGGGCCTTGACGACCTGACCAAATGGACCGCCGGGTTGAAAGACTCCCAGATCCATGCGCAACCGCTTGGGCTCACTTCCGTGGCCTTTCATCTGCGCCATATCGCCCGCTCCACCGACCGGCTGCTGAGCTATGCCGAAGGCAAGCAACTCTCCGAAGAGCAGTTGTTTGCCCTGAAGCATGAAAAGGAGGGAGACGAGACGCTGGCCATGCTGCTGGCCGACGTTGAATTCTCGTTCAGCAACGCCGCGGACCGCATCCGCGTACTGGCCACCGCCGATTTCGATACCTTCCGCGGAGTAGGCCGGAAGCAGTTGCCCACCTCGATCGGCGGCGCGCTCATCCATGTTGCCGACCACACCCAACGCCATGTTGGCCAGGTGGTCACCACTGCCAAGGTACTGAGAGCATTGCACGGTTAACGGGTCTGCGCTGGGGTGCAAACTCCTTGGCTACGAAACCAAAGCGCAACCGATCACTCCCAAACCGCAACCGCGCTCACGGCCCGGTCGATCCGCTCCAGCGCCTCGGGGGGCAGCTTTACGCCTACAGCACGGACGTTATCCACAATCTGCTCCGGCCGGGAAGCCCCGATGATCGCCGACGAAACCTCTGGTTGCCGCAACACCCAGGCCAACGCCATCTGCGCCATGGTCAGGCCCAGGTCCGAGGCAATCGGCTTCAGGTCCGCCACTGCCCTGAGCAAGTATTCGGACCGGTAATGCCGCCCCGCCGTCTCCATAAACACATTCATCTCTTCGCTGGCCGCGCGGCTATCGGGCGGCGGCGCCTGACCCGCCGCATACTTGCCCGTAAGGACTCCATGCGCCAGGGGAGAGAACGCCAGATTCCCGATTCCATGCAGGGCGCAAGCCGCAAACACAGCGCGCTCCGGCTTGCGCCAAAGCATGGAATACTGCGGCTGGCTGGAAGAAAACGCCGTCAGCCCGCCTGACTCGCAAGCGGCCGCAGCCGCCTCAATTTGCTCCGCAGTCCACTCGCTGAACCCGATCGCCCTCACCTTGCCAGCCCTGACAGCCCGGTCCAGCGCGGACATCGTCTCCTCCAGCGGCGTTTCCTTGTCGAACCGGTGGCACTGGTAAAGATCGATCCAATCCACGCCCAGCCGCTGCAATGAGCGGTCCAACTGCTTCTCGATCTGCTGCGCCGAGAGCCCCTTATCCGGCTCATCCCCAACCGGAAAATACAACTTCGTTGCAATCATGTACCGGTCACGCGGATAGGCCTTCAAAGCCGCGCCCAGCACCCGTTCCGCCTCGCCCGCCCCATACTGGTTCGCTGTATCGAACAGCGTAACCCCAGAATCCACCGCCGCATGAATGCACCGCGTCGCCTGCCCCCGGCCAATTCCCCCAGCCACAGTCAGCCATGTCCCAAAGCTCAACTGAGAAACCTCCAGCGGCCCATGCCCTAATCGCCGATATTGCACAACTCTCCAATCCAAGGTGCGGATTTCAATATTCCGCATCAAGAACAATTGCGTTGCATATTCTCTCGCCAAGGTGCATCATAATAAAGTTATGGCCACTACCGTCGCACCTGCAACCCCTCAACGGCCCCCATCTCCTGACCACGCACCTGAGACCCTTGCCGAAATAAAGCCCGCTCCCCGCAGAACCACGATAACTCTCTCCCCTGAGGCATTCGAGATCGCGGAACGCTTCAAAGACGCAACAGGACTGTCGATGAGCGAAGCTGTCTCCGAACTGATTGAACGCACCGAGCCCCGACCACCCAGAATAAAATATGTGGACGGCTTCCCAACCGCAGATATTCCCATGGACGGCAAGTGGATTACCACCGAGGACATTTTGCGTGCCCAGGCTGAACTCGGGTGACCCATTATCTGCTCGACACAAATGTGCTCATCCCCCTGCTTTGGCCCCTGCATACCGAGCAATCCAAGGCCCGTAGGTGGTTCACGGCAAATGCCATGGACTCCTTTGCAACTTGCTCGCTTACGCAAGCCGGATTTCTGCGCATCACGAGTTCTCTTGCCGTCACAGGCGAAAGGTACTCTCTCAGCGATTCGCGCGCGCTATTGCTCGACTTTACCAAGCGGTCCGGTCACACTTTTTGGCCGACTACTATCAGCTTTTTCGAAGCAACAGCCCCCTTCGAGCGCCGCATGCACGGCCCCAAGCAGATTACCGATGCCTATCTTCTCGGAATCGCCAGGCACCACGGCGGCAAACTCGCCACATTCGACAAGGCTTTCGAGAGTCTCGCCGGACCCGAGTTCAGCCATTTGGTCGAGTTGCTTTCTTAAGAGCCGCGGCAACCTTAGCGCTTGCATTGCTCCGAGTGGGTTTGAACGTACACTTCAAATTATGGAAACTATCCTGATTCGCGCGGCTGTGCCGTCTGAGAAGGCGGAGATTGAAGCCCTGCAGCTCCGCGCATCGCTCACCAACTCTAGAGATCGAGACGCACTCCTCGCCAACCCCGGCGCGATTGAAGTGCCGACTGAGCAGCTTGCCGGGGGCCGCGTATTCCTCGCGGAGTTGAACGGCGCATTTGTTGGATTCGCCGCCGTCGAGCCCCGTGCCGATGGGGAGACCGAGCTCGATGGTCTGTTCGTCGAGCCGGAGATTCGCCGACGCGGCATCGGACGTCTGCTCCTCGAGCACGCCGCTCAGGTCGCCCGTAGAAACGGGTCCGCCGCCCTTTATGTCGTCGGGAATCCTCATGCGCAGGAATTCTACATCGCATGTGGTTTCAACTCGATAGGTACCACGCAAACCCGCTTTGGCGTTGCCCTCCTGTTCAAGAAAATGTTTTAACTCCACGTCTACCCGTTTTTCCCGCCAACTCCGCAAAATAGTTCTTGACATTTATTACTGTGCGTTGCACAGTATGTATGACACACTATGTAGCACACGGTACAACTATGAACCCAGATCCTTTTGAGAACCTTCGGCTCGAACTCCGTCGCGGCTGCCTTGTCCTGGCCGTCCTGGCGGCCCTGCGCAGCGAGCAATACGGCTACACCCTGCGCAAAACTCTTTCCGAGCACGGCCTGGAAATTGACGAAGGCACGCTCTACCCACTGCTCCGCCGCCTGGAGTCGCAGGGCCTGCTGGCCAGCCAATGGCGGGAAGAAGACAAGCGGAAGAAGCGCTTTTATCTTCTCTCAGCCGACGGCGCGCAAGTCCTCGAACAGTTGCTGGCCGAGTGGCGCAGCATCGATCTCTCCATCCACGAAGTACTGAAGGAGCAAAGTCATGCAACTCGTTGAACGCTATCTGCAAGCTGTGAAATTCTGGTTGCCCAAGCATCAGAAGGACGACATCCTCGCGGAGTTGTCGGCAGACATCCAATCCCAGATTGAGGAACGCGAATCCGCTCTTGGCCGCGCGCTGAATGAGACAGAGATTGAAGACATTCTGAAGCAGCGCGGGCGGCCCTGCCTGGTTGCCAGCAGGTTCCGTCCGCAGGAGTCTCTGATCGGGCCAGTTCTCTATCCCATCTATCTCTTTTGCTTGAAGTGCGCCCTGCTGGGCTATCTGGTCCCGTGGACCGTGGTAACGCTCATTATCCTCATCGTGCGCCCATCGTTTTCGGCCAGCCAATCCGTTCCGGTATGGTTCATGGCGCTTGCAACGGTCTCAGGCCACCTATGGACCATGGCCTTTGTTGCCGCCGGAACCATAACCCTCATCTTTGCCATCCTTGAACGCGTGCAGGCCCAGTCTCACTGGATTGAAAACTGGAACCCGCGCAAGCTTCCACCAGTGCGGGACGACAACAAGAGCACGCGCACCAACGCCGCCTTCGAGCTGGCCATCATTTTGCTCGCCATCGTCTGGTGGGCCTCCTACATGGATACGACGGTGGTGTACCTGGGCGAATCCGTGCGATTCGATCTGAAGCCGCAATGGCTCTGGTTCTTCTGGGGCTACCTGCTTGTCCTTTTGTTTACAGCCGCAATCGCCGCCTTCAGCCTCATTCGCCCGGCATCGGCCCGCTCCCGCGCCGCAATGCGTCTACCCAACTCGATCTTCGGCGGGATCCTGCTGTGCTGGCTCCTGAAGGCCAACGTTGTAGCCGCAATCACAGCCCCCAACATCACGGCACAGAAATCCATTGAGATGACACATGCCTTGAATCACTGGATGATATACGTCTTCCCATATGGAGTTGTTGCCGCGCTCGTGATCGCCGCGATAGATGTCTATCGCCTCGTTCGAATCAACCCCCGGGGTTCGTCTACGGCCTAATTCAGCAAGTCAATATTCCACAAATTGCAACCGCGCTCAGCGGACTTCTGTCTCACCGGACAAGCAGCACGAGGATCACTTGGCCGGTGTTCAACAGGCGTTCGCACGGCGGTTCCGCGCCCTCAGTCCCCCTTTGGTTGAAGACGAGGCAGGCCGCACTTATTTCTCTTACCCCTCGCCAATTGGCGCAGGCAAGCCGATCGTGCAAAGGAGATCGAAATGTCCAACGCAAGCGTAACCCTCGCCGCTCCCGCCGCCACTCCACAGACTGCGAAGTACAACTATGCCATCGGATATCTTCGCGCCTTCATTGCTGCGTTGGTCGTCGCGCATCACGCGGCGCTGGCGTACCACCCATTCGCGCCCCCGCCGCCGGCCTCGCTCCTTCCTGAGCCCCGCTGGTGGGGTGCGTTTCCTGTTGTTGACCCGCAAAAATGGAGCGGCTCCACTCTGTTCGTCGGCTTCAACGATACGTTTTTCATGTCGCTGATGTTCTTTCTCTCCGGCCTCTTTGTATGGCATGGACTGACCAGCAAGGGCCCCGCAAAATTTCTGCTCGATCGACTGCTCCGCCTCGGTGTCCCGTTTGTCGTGGGCGCCGGCCTGCTCGCGCCACTGGCCTATTACCCAACCTACTTGCAGATATCCGGACACGAAGGCATCGCCGGATTCTGGAGCCAGTGGCTATCGCTGGGAAATTGGCCGGCCGGTCCCGCTTGGTTCCTGTGGGTTCTGTTTACATTCGACTGCGTCGCCGCGCTCCTGTTCCTCCTCGCGCCCCAATGGGGCATGAAGCTCGGCACGCTATCATCCAACGCCTCTCGCAGGCCGCTCCCCTTCTTCGCCGCGCTTGTCGCCATCACCGCGGTTGCTTACATGCCCATGGCGCACTATTTCAACGGACTCGCGTGGTCGGCGCTCGGCCCGTTTGCCTTCCAGACCAGCCGGATTGTTCATTACCTGGTGTACTTCCTCACCGGGGTGGGTGTGGGCGCATTTGGCCTCGATCGCGGCCTGCTCGCGCCCGATGGAAAACTCGCCCGCCGCTGGCTGCTCTGGGTGGCTGGAGGGCTGCTCTTCTTCGGGATTTCAGCTGGGATCACTCTCGCCGCCTACGCATCCGGCGCTCCAACGCCCGCGCTGTCCACGGCCATGGACGCGGGATTCGTCTTATCGTGCGCGGCATCCTGCTTCGCGTTCCTGGCGGTGTTCCTTCGATTCGCCCAGTCGCGCTCCCAGGTCTGCGATAGCCTCGCCGCAAATTCCTATGCAATCTATCTGCTTCACTATGCAATCGTAAGCTGGTTGCAATATGCGCTCGTACCGCTTGCCATCCCCGGCGTAGCGAAGTGGCTCATCGTCTTCCCCGGCGCGCTGGCGCTAAGCTGGGCCGCGGCAGCAACCATTCGCCGAGTCCCCGCGGTAGCACGCACAATCTAACGTTGAATCAATCCACCCCGCGTCCTATCGCCAATATCCTGCATAATTTGCAGCGTGACTCATTTCCTAAGGCAGTCTCACATGAGTTCAACGACCTTGCGCTTTCCGATCGCCCGCACCTAACGGATGGTGTTCGATCTCTGCTTGAGTGGGATCTTAATCGCGGCGCCCGCCGGGCTCGTACCGCCGAGCGTCGCCGTCACCGCGCCGGCCGATGTAGCAACCGAGAGGGTCGCGGAAGGCGATCCCGCCGCCAGGGGCTTGAACGTCACATCGATGGTGCAAAATGCCCCCGCTGCCAGCGTCGCGCCGCAGTTGTGAGTCTGCGAGAAGTAGGTCGGGTTGGTTCCGGTAAAACCGTACGAATTGATCGTCAGCGTCAACCCTCCGGTATTTGTCAGCTTTACCGGCTGAGCCGCGCTGGAGGTGTTCACCGTTTGCGAAGCAAAGGTAAGCGAAGTTGGAGACAGCACCGCGGCCGCCGGCGTTGCCGCCGATCCCCACAGTTCGATCTGATTGCTGCCGGACACGGTATTGTCAGCCAGCGTGAGGTAGGCGAGGCGCTGGCCAATCGCCACTGGCGTGAAGATAATGCCGATCACGCAGCTATCCCCGCTCGGTAACGGCTCCGTGGTCAGGCAGGTCGTGGTGTTGGGATCTATCGCAAAGTCGCCCGTGTTGCCTGAGGTCAGCCCGAAGTGCGCAAAGTTGGCCGTGTCGTTGCCCGTGTTCGACACCAGAATTGTTTCAGTCGGAGCGGAGGTTCCAATTGCCACTGTCCCCCAGGTCAGTTCACCATAGTAGCCAATCCCAGCCACCACAGCATTGCCGGTGGCACTCACGAGGTCAGTGACATAAACGTTGCCTCGCGAATCCACAGCAATCCCGGTGGGTGAGTGAATCTCCGCCGCTGTGGCCTCGCCGCCATTGCCCGAGTTGCCGGCAATGCCGTTCCCGCCAATCGTGCGAATAATGCCTATCTTGGCGTCGATCCGGCGCACGCGCTGATTTCCGGTATCCGTGAAGTAGAAGTTCCCCGCCGCATCCCAGGCGAATCCCTGCACGCTGCTGCTTATCTGAGCTCCGAGGGCCAGTCCGCCGTCGCCGCTGAAACCACAATTGCGCGATCCTGCAACCATCCACGTATGTCCGCCCGGAGAGTCGGTGAAGGAGGCATAATTGGTAGCGGCAATATGGCACTCGGACACAGTGCCTTCAATGGTGCTTCCGAGAGATTCAGTGGTGTAATAGACGCTATCGTTGACGTCGACTGCAATCGGATAGGTGGACAAGTCAGGCTCGTTGGTTCCGAGTACCGACAGACCCTGGGAGGCGCCATAGACGATGCCTTCCAGTACATAGGCCCCAGTGCTTTCGCCATCGGAAATACTCAAAAACTCATTGCCGGTCGCATCGTACACAACGCTGTACGGACTGTTGATCGGAGTTGTAAAGGGGCACAGAGCGGCGAGTGTCCAGGAATTGGTGTTCCCTGTCGTCCCGCCGCCTATCGTGGTGCCAAGATTTCCGTTTGCATTCATCCCAAGCGCCAAATCGTCTCCCGTGTCGGTGACGATCACATCGTCGAAGGCATCCACGGCAACACCGTAGGGATGGTTGAGCTTTACGGTCGTTGCCGCTCCATTGAAGAAGTTGAGGGGGGGATTTTTGCCGCCGCCGATCAGAGTTGTAATGGCGCCGCTGGAATCCATATAACGGATCAGGTTGTTGCCGGTATCCACCATGTACAAATTGTCGCCGTCGTCTACAGCCAGTCTTTGTGGATTGAGCAGCAGACCCACATTGCCTGGATAGGTGGCGGGAATCGTTGCGATATGCGCCGGGATGAAGCTGAGAGCCGGACCAACCGCATCTCCACCCATCAAAACCACCATTGGCTGCGACGCGGCAGTGTGGGCCACTGTCAGCTTCCCTGTGCGATGGCCGGGACCCTGCGGCGCAAACGCTACTTCCACCGAGCACTCGTCCCCCGCCGCATACGTGTGGCCCTCGCTGCACGACCCGCCGGTCACATGGAAGTCCGCGCTGGCCGAGATTCCGGTCACTTTCGCCGACCCGTGGAAGGCAAGGGTAAATACCTCGGGCTCGGACGATTGGCCGACCTTGGCGCGGGAAAAGGCGCGGTAGTCTCCTGGCGCTTCACCCGCGCCCACTCGCTGCTTTGCGGCCAATTCGTCCACAGGAGATTTGCGAACCTCAACCGCGGACCGTAAAGTCTCGGCAAACAATGGGTTGGAGGAGATGAGGACGATCACCGCACAAAGTACGACGGCCCAGGGAAGGGCTCGTTGCGTAGGAGACATGGTCTTTGCTCCTGAGCGTTTGGCGTGGGGATATGAGACTGTGCGCCCCAGGAGAGTGGTTCGATTTGCGATTTTGTGACAGAAAGAAATGCAGGAATGTTTTCCACCGATTCGATCGAGCCGCCGAAGAAGGCAGATTCACCCAACCGGCTGCACGGTTCCCTTACCCACCAGTTCCTCAACCCGCTCCACCCAGCCGCGATCCGCCGTTACGCTCATCCCCTCCGGCTCCAGAATCACCGCATACTCGCCTTTTTTCTCCAGATGCAGCATCACCTTCCCCGGTCCCGGCGCGGCCTCCGCGGCGCTCTTCAGGCCGGCAAACATCTCCTCCGTAGCGCGGTCCAGGTTGATCCGGATGCGTACCCCCACAGGCAGCTTCACCTGCACCTCGTCCAGAGATTGGATAGAACTCACAGCAATCTTCGGCGCCGCGTCCTCATCGCCCATCAGCACCCCGCGCACCAGCACCGCCGCTTCCATTTTCAGTTGCCCTTGCAGCCGCTCGTAGTCCCGAGAAAAACAAATCAGCTCAATTTTTCCCGTCGCATCCTCCAGCGAAGCCTGCGCATAAAGCTTCTGGTCCCGCCTGCTCTTCTGTACCCGCAGTCCCAGAATCATCCCCGCCACCTGCAACTCGTCCGCAGGATCAGCCTGCGTGCCCCAACGCTTCTCCGGCGGCTTCCGCTCCAGCGCCTCCGCCGTCGTAATCACTCCCGTCAAATTCCGCAGCTTTTCCGCGTACTTATCCAGCGGATGCCCCGACACAAAGAACCCCAGCACCTCTTTTTCATTGGCCAGCCGTTCGCCTTCTTCCCAATCCGCTACGCGCGGCAAATCGTCTCCGCCACGCACAGCTTTCGGTCCTTCATCGAACAGGCCGAACAAGCCGCTTTGGCCCTGCGCCGCATCCTTCTGCGCCTTTTGCGCACGCTCCATCGCCTTGTCTACCGCGGCCATCAACTGGCCGCGCTTCCCCAGCGAGTCCAGCGCCCCAGCCTTGATGAGCGATTGAATCACCCGCGAGTTCATCACCCGCAAATCCACCTTCTCGCAAAACTCCCAGAAGCTGGCGAACCGCCCGCCAACCTCCGCGCGCGCCTTCATTATCGATTCAATCGCGTTCCCGCCGACATTCTTTACCGCCGCCAGCCCAAACCGAATCGCCTCGCCCTCCGCGGTAACATGCGGCGTAAACTGCGCCCCTGAGATCTGCACATCCGGCGGCTCCACGCGAATCCCAATCTCCCTGCATTCGCCGATATACTTCACCACGCTCTCCGGCTTCGAAGTCTCCGACGTCAACAGCGCAGCCATAAACTCCACCGGATAATGCGTCTTCAAATATGCCGTTTGGTAAGCCACCAGCGCATACGCCGCCGAGTGCGACTTGTTGAATCCATATTCTGAGAACTTCCTCATCTGCTCGAAGATCTCTGCCACCGCGTTCTGCGGATGCTTGAGCGCCGCCGCCCCGCTCATGAACCGCTCGTGCTGCTCGGCCATCGCCTCGGCGTTCTTCTTCCCCATCGCCCGCCGCAGCAAATCCGCCTCGCCCAGGCTGAAGCTCGCCAGCAGTTGCGATATCTGCATCACCTGCTCCTGGTAAACAATTACACCGAGCGTGGCCTTCAATATCCCTTCGAGCTCCGGCAGCATATACTCCACCTTGCGCCGGCCCCACTTGCGCTCGATAAAGTCGTCGATCATCGCCATCGGCCCAGGGCGGAACAATGCGTTCAACGCCGTCAGCTCCTCCACGGTGTCCGGCTTGTACCGCCGCAAAATGTCCCGCATCCCGCTCGATTCAAACTGAAACACCCCAGAAGTCAGCGCAGTATGGAATACCTTCCTGAACGTCTCGGGGTCGTCCTGCGGAATCATCTCTATATCCAGCTTTTCTCCCCGGCTCTTCTCGATCAGCTTCACGCAATCGTCAATCACCGTCAGCGTGGTCAGCCCCAGGAAGTCCATCTTCAGCAGGCCCATTTTCTCAACAGCCTTCATGTCGTACGACGTAACAATTTCGTCGTTCTTGGTCTTCGACACCGGTACCAGTTCGGTAAGCGGCCGCGGAGCAATCACCACCGCCGACGCATGAACCCCACTCCCACGCACCAGCCCCTCAAGCTTCTTCGCCGTGTCAATCAGCTCACGAATCGTCTGGTCGGTCTCATAAACCTTCTTCAGTTCCGCAACCTCTTCCAGCGCCTGGTCAATCGTCATCCCAACCGTGGGCGGAATCAGCTTCGCAATCCGGTCCACATCTCCATACGGCATATCCAGCGCGCGTCCGCAATCTTTGATCGCAGCCTTTGCCGCCATGGTGTTAAAGGTAATAATCTGGGCCACCTGCTCGCGACCATACTTGCGAGTTACATAGTCAATAACTTCCCCGCGCCGGTTCATGCAGAAATCCACGTCGATATCCGGCATGGATACCCGCTCCGGATTTAGGAACCGCTCAAAGAGCAGCGAGTTCTGAAGCGGGTCGATATTGGTTATCTCCATCACATACGCCACCAACGACCCCGTTGCCGAGCCCCTGCCCGGCCCGACTGGAATTCCATGATCCCGCGCATACTTGATAAAGTCCCACACAATCAGGAAGTACCCGGAGTACTTCATCTGCTTGATGATTCCTATCTCGAACTCCAGCCGCGCCTCGTACTCATACGCCGCCGCACGCTGCATACCCCGCGCCTTCAATTGCGCAATCGCAGTCTCCAGCCGCTTCTTATATCCCTCCCTGCAAACTAACTCGAAGTAACTGTCAATCGTCTCGCCCTCAGGCACCGCAAACTCCGGAAAAGGATTATCCACCGCGTGTAACTTGAAGGCGCAGCGCTCCGCTATCTCCATCGTTCGAGTTAGCACCTCGGGAGAGTCCTTGAACACCGCTCCCATCTCATCGGCGCTCTTCACAAAAAACTCTTGGCTGTCGAAGCGCATCCGCTCCTTGTCATGCACCTTCGACCCGGTCTGCACGCAGAGCATCACATCGTGCGCATGGCTATCTTCCCCGCACAAATAATGCGAGTCGTTGGTAGCCACCATCGGAATTCCGAGTTCCCGCTCGAGCCGGAACAGCGCCTCGTGAATTCGCTTCTCCTGCTCCAGCCCCTGGTCCTGAATCTCTAGATAAAAATTCCCTTTGCCAAAGATGTCCTCGTACTGCGCGGCCACTTTCTTCGCGGCATCGTAGCGTTCTTCGCTCCCCAGCCCCTTATAGCTCGACTCACCCAGCAGCGCCTCGCACAGCTCCCCGCTCAGGCACCCCGACAGCCCGATCAGCCCCTGGGAGTGCTCCGCCAGGTACCGCTTGCTGACCCGAGGCTTGCGATAGAACCCATGCAGGCTGGCTTCCGAAGTAATGCGGATCAGGTTGCGATAGCCCTCTTCGTTCTGCGCCAACACCAGCAGGTGATTGTTGTCGTCCCCCTCGCCCGGCGCACGATGGTCTTCATTCTTCGAGATATAAAGCTCGCACCCCAGAATCGGCTTGACGCCGCGCTTCTTTGCCGCCTCAAAGAAGTGCACCGCGCCATAAATATTCCCGTGGTCCGTCATTGCGACAGACTTCTGCCCCAGCTTCGCCACCCGGTCCACCAGCTTGGTCAAGTCGCAAGCCCCATCCAGCAGCGAGTACTCCGTATGCAAATGCAAATGCGTAAATTCGGTCATGATTACCTATGATTCTAGCCTTCAACCCGACCCGTAACACGCCCCAATCCCCGGTTGAAATCCCGTACGTCTGAGGAAAACAGAGGCTATCCTTAAAGGAGAAACCCGCCCAAACACTTGGGAAAATGCTTGGAGGACATGTGAGCTCGACCGATAATCCAGTAGGAGCGCTCTTCGACACTCAAATCCCCGATGAAGTATGGCATTACACGACAGTTGCCGGATTGGAAGGAATGTTGTCCTCCGGAAAAGTCTGGGCGACCGACGTGCGATTCACCAATGATAAGACAGAGTTCATTCACGCACGAGAAGTCATTGAGGAATATCTAACCTCGGTCAAGACCAACGAATCAGACTTCATGTTCCCCGCCGAAGAACTCTCAAGGATGCTCTATAAAGCCTTTGACCAAGGAGCATTGTCCTCGAACGAAAACAACGTCTATGTTGCGTCTTTCAGTGCAGCGGACGATCTCAAAAGCCAGTGGGTTGAATACGCTGACAATTGCCGGGGAGTGAGTATTGCATTTGACTTGCGGAACATCCGGCCGCCGAAGGATGCGGAATTAGCGGTCACGTTTGCACCTTGTGTCTACGCCAAGGCGGATAAGGCACGATTGATTGGCGCCTCACTAAGCAATTTCACTGAGCGAGCTGCCGAACTCGATAGGGAGTCAGGAAGCCAAGGCTGGATGGCGGATCAGAAACGGACGTGGGAGATTATCCAACGCATCCATGGCCTTCCTAATGACAAAGACGGACTTGTTAGGAAATTAGAAATGCAATTTCAAGACCAACTTCTAGAGGCATGGAGGAGAACTCTCTTTGATCTGCTCCGGGTGGCAAGCCATTGCAAGAGCGACGCATTTTCAGCTGAACTCGAGTGGCGCTTAGCGATGGCGCACCCGAAGAATCGTCCGCTGACGCAGAAGATCCTCTTTAGAGGAGCCAAGGGAAACATTCCCTACTTGGAGTCAAATCTTTTCCAACCAACTTCACAATTGCCGATAGCTCGCGTCAGAACGGGCCCCCTATGCGATCAGACTAACGAGGTTCAGAGAATTCTCGACGCGAACGGATACAGCGTTCCAGTTATCCCGTCGACAATTCCACTTCGTGATACTCGAAGCGCATTTTAAAAAGACTGGGACAAGCCGACTGGGCATCGAACTCGCGTGAAGGTCAGCGCTGTGACGGTCGCCGCCGCGCTCCAACCCTCTGCTGATGCATCCTTGCCCTTCGCTTGAAAACCGCGAAGGAAGGTGCTACGCTAAGCTGTGATTTAAATATCACACTCGACCGTGGCTCGTAAATCCATTTGGAAGCCACGCCGAGAGAGATTCTCATTTGTCAGGACAAGGCCGGTCGGGAACCATTCACCGATTGGCTCAACAGCCTCGACCTTCAAACCAGAGCCCGAATCCGCGTCCGCATTGATCGCCTTGAGGACGGGCTATTCGGCGATGTCGAACCAGTCGGCGAAGGCGTTTCGGAGT
>Ga0302320_10001561_pt1 | contig 54897 bp, 52 predicted proteins | sample Bog_T0_3_FD_202130 | JGI IMG/M metagenome (GOLD analysis project Ga0302320, IMG submission 202130) | Peat permafrost microbial communities from Stordalen Mire near Abisko, Sweden - Bog_T0_3 | ecosystem: Environmental > Terrestrial > Soil > Wetlands > Peat | place: Sweden: Abisko, Stordalen Mire...
TGTCCTGAAACGCCGGGCCGTTCGTGCCGCCCTGCGTCTCGACGATCACCGGCCCCATGACGAACGGCGACACGCCGCGCACGCGTTTGTTCGCCGCCACGCGGTCGGCCACGGCGGCGTAATTGCTCATCGTCGCGCCGGCCTGATACACTTCCAGATGCGCGTCGAAGCCGAGGATTTTCTCGCGGAAATCGCGGTCGTAACCGCTCATCACGCTGATGACGATGATCAGCACCGCCACGCCGAGCGCCACGCCGATGACCGAGATGAGCGTGATGATGGAAACAAACGTCCGTTTGGGCCGCAGATAACGCAGCGCCAGCAGCAGCTCAAACGGAAGTTTCGACATGGGCGCACAGGCTAAAGCCGCGAACTGCGGGTGTCAATTTTCGCCTGCCAGCAACCGTCCGCGACCCGGCGAAAGAAAACAAAATAATTATTTCTGCGGGAAAATCTGGTAGAGCAAAAAATAAACAATCACGCCGGTCACGGAGACATACATCCACAACGGCCAGGTCCAGCGCGCGATTTTTTTGTGCAGGTCAAACCGCTCTTTTTTTGCGCGCCAGAGCGTGATCAAAATCAGCGGCACGATGGTGATGGCGAGAATGGTGTGCGTGATCAAAATCGTCAGGTAAATCGGCCGGAACCATTCGGGGTTGAGAAACCGCGTCGGGCCGCGATGCAAAACGATGGCGAGATAGCCGTGATACGTCAGGTAGCAGCCCAAAAAAATGACCGAGGTGACGAACGCCGAAATCATGCAGTTGCGGTGCGCGATTTTGTTTCCGCGCTTGATGAAGACAAACCCCAGCGTGAGAAAAATCGCGCTCAAGGCGTTGAGCGTGGCATTGACGGCGGGCAGGTCGAGGATGGTCATGGTGCGTTCTCCAGTTGCCGGACGGTTTTAAGCAGGCGCGGCAGGACATCGTTCGTCCAGTCCACGCCGTCGCCGCCGGTCTCAAAACTCGTGCGCAGGCGCGCGTGCCTGTCCACCACCACAAAAATCGTGGTGTGGATGAACAGGTCGGCCACGCTCTTCTGGTCGGCGAGCTGCACCGGCACGGCGCTCAATTTCAAGCTGCCGCTGGCGAGCGCGGCGATTTCATTTTTTGTCCCGGTGAGAAACGTCCAGCGGCTGAAATCGGCGTTGAAGCGTTCGCCATATTTTTTCAGCACGGCGGGCGAATCGTTTTCCGGATCGGTCGTGAGCGTGACGAGTTTTGCGCCGCTGGCCGGCGGCAGCGCATCCTCCAGCGATTTCATCTGCGCCGTCATGCGCGGACACGGGCCGGCGCAGCGCGTAAAAATGATGTCGGCGACCCAGACATGGTTGGTCAGGTCGGCGAGCGTGGTGACGTTTCCGTCCTGATTGGTCAGCGTGAAACCGGCGACCGGGCCGATGACGCGGAGCGCGGCCTGCTGGCGCTGGCGCTGGAGTTCGGCCAGCGAGAGCAGATACGCCAGGCCGAACAGGCTGAAGAGCAGGCTGACGCCGACCCATAACGTCCGTGGCAGGGGTCGGGAATTGTTTTCCATATCGTCGGGTAGAGTATGCACCGTCGGAATCTTTCCGGCAACTTTTTCAGAAAAACCGCTTGCGTTCCCGGTGGTGGTTTTGGTCAGGATGCAGCGTTGAACTCACGTTCAACCTTTACTAACACGACGGCATCTGGCTCGAAAGCCAGCGGCAAAGGCGATGCCGGCTTCACGTTCCTCGCCACCGACACCGGCAGTCCCTACGTGGACAACCGCCCGGTGAAAACGGCGGGCCAGGCCGAGTGGCACGACTACCGCGCCTGCTGGTGGGACGACGACGAAGCCTCCCTCGCCTTCGGTCCCGTCCTGCGCGTGCTCGTGACGGGTTGAACGGAAACAAAATAACTAAATCGTAGAAACGCAAGCGGCCTCCGGCAACGGAGGCCGCTTTTTATGCGCTGAAGGCGCTACGGAAATTAGCCTAGGGTTGGCTCGTCGCGCCGAAATCGGACTTGTCGCGCTGAAATCAAATGGAAGCCAATGAAGGCAGATGCGAGCCTACCCTAGGAAAACGCAAAAAAATAATCCACCCTGAAGGGGTGGCGGAATTTTTATCTCGCAGCCGCAAGGTTCGGACGCAGATTCCAAACAAATCCGATTTTATTCGACATCCACAGTCGGAACTGGGACTGGCTTTTGCCGTATAACATTTCTGCATAAACAGGCCAAGATGTCTTTGACGCAACAAATTTGTTGGATTAACCATATTCCATGAAGTTGAACTTATTCGCGCGCATTAAAAACTGGTGGCAGGGAAAACTTGTTGCCGGGAGGTTTTATCCTGACAGCGGACTGCTCGTTCTTCCGTATGAAGACAGGCCACGAATCTTTTGGCAGTTAAAGGCGGTGCTGGATTTTTTAAGAAAGCACTGGAAGTTCCTTGTTACGACAATTGTTGCAATTGCAGGCGTTCTCGTTTCTCGCCATTAAGTAAGTATGAAAAAAGAGCAAATCAACAACTTGAAAGAAGCGTTCGAGGAGTGGTTGCAGATTCACGACCTTGATTATGACTTTACGTTCTACACCGGTGACGAGTGGCGAGCAAAGGGTGAGGGTTTTTTAGAAAAGGCCGAGGCCGTCCTTTTATTCGAAAACCAACTTGTAGACATCTTAAACTACACAGGGCCTTGGAACATTGAGGAGGAACTTCAGGATTTAGAGGGTGGGTTTGGATACTATTTTGAGCTTGGCCATACTTGGAATCTTGGGTTTTACCCACTGGACAATATCGAGCCGTTTCCACCTCAATCAACTTCATATTCAGAGCAATTGCGACATGCGAGATGGCTGGCGAAAAGAAAGCGGATAATTTCACGAAGCGGAGGCCGTTGTGAGGACTGTGGCGGGAAGGCTGCTGATGTTCACCATTGTTATTATCGTTATGGCAGATTTCCGTGGCAGTATCCAGATGCTTCATTGATCCACTTGTGCCGCCCGTGTCATGAGGCGCGAGGCAAGGTCGAATTAAAATTTCGAGGTTTTCTGCCTCAACTTCGGTCCAGCGAAATTCTCACATTACATAAGGCTCTCAAAGATGGCCTTTACTGGTATCCGAGAAAGCCGCTTTGGGAATTCATTGGCCGTATCGGACATGACATCGAAGAATGTGATTCACGTTTGAAATCACTGAAACCATTACGCGGTCATGAAAAAGACAGGGAAGCGTAATTTAATTCTGGCTTTGGCACGGAAGTATTGTTGGTTTGCACAATTGCCACTCGAATCTGCAAAGCTGGTCAGGCCAGCGAACAAATGTTGCCGGACGAAATAGATCGCTTTCGGATGGCGAGCCGTTGCCATGCGGAAAGAGTATCAATCCGTTTTGCGAAGAAAAGCCTCCGCCACCCCTTCAGGGTGGAAATAATTTTTTGGACGTTTTCCTAGGGTAGTCGCTGCGCTCCAACCCTAGGCTAATTTCCTTTACGCCTTCAGCGTAATTAGATTTTTGTGCAGGAACTTGGCTTCGTCCATTCAAAGCCCGTAGGCGCGGCGGCGGCGGATGTGGTTTTCAGCCCACGGGAATTTTCTTCAAGCCGGAAAATTTTTGCCCGTCGAAATCCGTGGTTATCCGGGTCCACGGCAGGCACGGCAGGCTGTCATCGGCGACCTGCTCCTTCACCTTGTTGTCGGCGGTGCGTTGGTAACGCAGCCCGCAGGCGCATTCCAAAAGCCGGTGGTCGGCGGGAATGAGCTTTTCGCCACAGCGGCAGATCCAGGCGCGGAACCGGGCCGGGTTGCCGACGACCAGGGCGTGATCCGGGACATCATGGGTGACGACTGACCCGGCGCCAACCATCGCCCAGCGGCCAACGGTCACGTTGGGCAGCGTGGTGCTGTTGGCACCGAGGCTGCAGCCCTGCTTCAGCCGGGTGGCGAAGGGTTTTTCCAGATATTTTTTGCTGCGCGGCCTAACGTCATTGGTGAAAACGGCGCCCGGCCCGATGAACACGTCATCCTCAAGGGTCAGGCCATTCCAGAGAAAAACCCCGCACTTCAGCGTGACGCGATTGCCGATGCGGACGCCGCCTTCAATGAACGTGTGGTCGCAGATGTTGCAGTCTTCACCCAGAACCGCCCCGGCCACGACGCGCGCGAAAGCCCACACGCGGGTGCCCTTGCCAATGGTGGTTCCTTCGTCAATCAGCGCATTGGGGTGCGCGCAATAGTCCGGCACCGGCCGGTGGCCGGAGACCAATGGCGTGGCCGGAACTGTCAGCAGCGGTATCAAAATGGTTTCCGGAACGGCCTGCAACACGGATTCCAGCTTGGTAAAATTGGAGGTGGCGATCTCATAAAAATCGTGCGCGTAGGAACGGGCTCCAAAACCTTCCTTCCAGTCCAGCAGGCCATGATTCAAGACGCGGCCTTCGCTCTCGTTGGAAATGCCAAAATCAAAGAAGCGTTTGTCCTTGTATTGCCCGATGAGCGAGCTGAACAGGTGGGCCTGTGCACCCATCTGCCGCCCGTTCTCGGTGACGGCGGCATATTGCGCGTGCGCCACGGTCGGAGTTTCGTAGATGGTGGTGCCGGCGACAATTTCATCGCCGCAGTAGGCGGAGAATTGCTTGATCTGTTCTGGAAAGCGGGACGCGAGCAGAGTGATTTCTCCGAGGTTGTGCACGGGCCTGGCACCGTAGCGGGCGGCCAGTTGCGGGGTCAAAACCTTTTCCCAAAATGGCTGGAAGGAAGTTTCCTGCACAATGCGGACTCCTGCACGAATCGCTTTTTTGATCAGATACTTGTGGCCATGGCGAAAAGGAAGCGGGTCGGCCTGCGAGATGGTCGCGGAGGAATCACGCCGGTGCAGACGGGCGTCGAGCAGGAACAAGGCATACGCCACTTCGTCGCCGGGAAGTGTCTTGTAAAAATCCGGGATTCTTTTGTAGAGCAGCTTGGAAATCTGGCTTTGACTCAAGTGACGCAAAAGCAGATAAAAATAAGTCAGCACGTCATCCATCTTCGCGGAACGGGAGACCAACAGTCCGCCAAAGGTCAGCCCTTCATGGCTGATGAGAGTTCCGTCGGCGTTGAGGTTGGCGGGCAACAAGGCAACCAGCTCATGGCCGTTGAAAACCATCATTGAATGGTCGGTAAACCGGTCGCTGTGATAGTCCATGTAGTCGCGGGCGAAAAGGAAGGTTGCATTCTTGGCCGTGCCCACGAAGGCATCCCATTCCCGCCTGTGGCTTGCGGTGTATCGTTCCACTGAAAATGTTCCGGCAACATGATTCTTTGCCATCACGGGCGGCTGACTATTTTTTGAGGACGCCGTATGTAGAACGCCGATCACCGTTTTCAGCAATTGCTCGGTGGCATAAGGTTTTGCCAGCATGGTTACGGGTTCCAGCCATGGATTCTGGGACAACTCCTGTGTGGGCAAAGTGCCGGTCGCCATGATGACTGGCAGTGACATGCCGGCAGAGCGCAGTTCCTTGAGCAGTTCAAGGCCGGTCAGCCGGGGCATGTTGTTGTCAGTGACCATAAGATCGTAACGGTTGGACTGAAGCGCTTCCCAGGCAGCGACACCGTCCTCGGCCATGTCCACGGCGTAGCCGGAATGAACCAGCAACATGGCGTTGATCTGGCGGAGATCGCGATCGTCTTCGACCACGAGGATGCGGCGGCGCGGGGCGGCTGGGCTTCCCTCCGGCTTTTCGACGACTTGATTATTATCCATTTTCATAACACGACAATAAGTATTGAGACGGTCGGTTGCTATGGGGTCTTTCCCTATGGGGTAATTACCTGCTCTAGAATTTGTGCCGGTCCGAAGGTGGTCTGGAGGTTATTAGTCAGGCAAAGACTCGCGGAGTAGAGATTACACTAACTCAATAAGTGTGTGATTGTAGATTCAACTGTTCGTCCCCCCAGTAGCAAGTTGCACCTCTCCGACTTTTATTCGTTTTGACATATGTTCAAATTTGTCTTCTTTCGCATCCGCGCGTCGTCTCGTTAAGAAAATACGGAACGCCCGCGTCATGGGAAAAACTGGTTTTCAGATGTTCCGGACTGGAGGAAATTTTCTGGCCCGCCGCGCCTTCAACATTTGAACGATCAAGACCGGAAACGTCATCAGTATGATTTTCAAATCCCACCAGAAGTTTCTATTTTCTGCATACTCAATGTCCAAGCGAATCATCTCCAGAAAGGTGGTCTCATTCTTTCCGCTGACCTGCCAAAACCCGGTCAGGCCGGGCAGCGTTTGAAACCGTTGTTTCTGCCCTGGCAGATAGTGTTCGTATTCGTAAGGCAAACACGGACGCGGCCCTACCAGGCTCATTTCGCCCCTCAGCACGTTGATCAACTGGGGCAATTCATCCAAACCGGAAGCCCGGAGCAGCACGCCGAACGGGATGATGCGCGGGTCACCCTTGGTATCCATCTTGTGCATGGGCAGGTCGGAATACATCAATTGACGCAGGTGTCCTTGATGCGAAGTCGAGTCAGTGTCCACAAACATGCTCCGAAACTTCAAACATTGGAAGCGGCGACCCTGGTAGCCAACGCGTTCCTGCCGGAATAAAACCGGCCCGCGAGAACCGATACGAATCAACAACGATATGAATAACATCAGCGGAACCAGCAACGGCAAGGTGAGCATGATAAGAAGGGCATCCAATGCGCGTTTTAAGCGCAAATTGCTTTGTAGAAACCATTTGAATTCTGGTGCGTCTGTGACGGGATGAGCGAGAAAGCGGCGAAGAAAACGACGGTGGAACGGGTGGCCGAACTGGCGATGCGGCTGGGCGGGAAGCATCTGGCTGATTACGGTTCGGTGCGCAGCCGGCATGATTTTACGCAGCGGCAGTTGATGGCCTGCCTGATTCTGCGGGCGTATTTGAAGACCACTTACCGTGGGGTGCTGGAGTTGTTGTCCGTCAGCCCGAACTTGCGGGCAGCCTTGGGCATGCCGGACAAGCTGCCCCATTACACCACGCTCCAGAAGTTCAGTGCCCGCAGCCAAGTGCTGGCGATTGCCGATGCGATGATCCGCACGATTGGGCGGGCGGCAGGCGGGTCTAAGTTTGCGCAGACCACCGCCGCGATGGATGCGACGGGGATGGAGACGACGACGGCCAGTGCGCATTTTCAAAGCCGGGCGGGCCGGACCCGTCGCAAATGGGTGAAAGTGTCCACCATTGTGCTGTGCGGGAGTTTGCTGCCATTGAGTTTGGTGTTGGGCTGGGGGCCGGGCAACGACAAGAGCCAGGCCAAGGAGTTGATGGCCAAAGCCAGTGAAGCAACGTTGCCGGCGAAGTTATATGCAGACGCGGGTTATGATGCCGAATGGGTGCATGACCAGTGCCGGTTGGACTGGGGTGCTGAAAGTGTGATCAAACCGGCCAGACAACGGGCGGATGGGACCCGAAGCGGGTTTTGGCGGAGCCGGATGAGTGAACGCTATCTGGAACGAAAAGGTTATGGGACACGGTGGGCGGTGGAATCGTTTTTCAGCGGGTTGAAACGGACGATGGGTTCGACACTGACCTCACGCAAACCGAACCAACTGCTGGCGGAAGCCGCATTCAAAGTGCTGGCTTACACCCTCCGGCGTTAGCCGAACCTATGCAGTCACCAATGGTTTCAACAGAGCAAGCGCAAATCTTGAACTGCCTTGGTTGAGGGCAGACTGTTCGACTGATCAAATTCGACTGAATCATTCATATTGTTAGTTTGTGCAGCTAGTAAATTCATTAATTTCACATGGCTTCCTTTGCCAAAGGTCGGAGTATGAATTGGCCAACTGTCAGATGCTATGGGGTGTTTCCCCCTGATGGGATGGCAGATATCCCAGATAGAGATAGAAATGGATTGGCCTCGCCGCCGATGCTTAAAACGAATTTTAGAAGCGGAATGAAGCGGCCGGTGGCGGCGGTCTTGCCTCGTTTGGGTGGGCAACGAGAACTGCCTATTCGAAGCTCGCGGGCGCGGCGGCGGCGGATTTGGATTTCAGCCATGCGTCGTAGTCGGCCTGGCTTTGCACGATGAAGAAGCCGCCGGACATCGCGGAATGGCCGTTGCCGCAGAGCTGCGCGCAATTAATCTGGTAGCGGCCGATTTTGTTGGGCGTGAACGTGCAGGGAATACGCAGGCCGGGGATCGCGTCCTGCGTGAGGCGCATGGCGATAATTTTCAGCGAATGGATCACGTCCTTGGAACTCAAATAAATCAGCACGGGCTTGTTGACGGGGACGTGAATCTCGTTCAGCACCACCACGTCGTCCTTGCCGGCGGGGTCGGCCGGGTCAATGCCGAAGGTGTTGTCGCTGGAGACGAGCTTCATGGATTGCGCGCCGAACTTGCCGTCAGGCCCGGGATAGCGCGCGTTCCACGCGAACTGCTGCGCCACAATCTGAATGACGGTGGCATCCTCCGGCTTGGGAAAGTATTCCACGTTTTTCGCCCAGAGCGGGATGGCAATGCCGAGCAGCAGCACGGCCTCGACAAGGACGACGGCGATCTCGCTGTATTTGGGAATGGGACTTTTGGAACCTTCGTGGTCGGCCCGAGGGTTGCGCGCCGCGCTGAAACGCCAAAGGACGTAGCCGAAATAAACAATCCAGCCGACGAACAGCGCGAGCATCAGCCAATGGACATAAACCATCAGGTCGTCCACGGGCTTGCCGGTGGAGGAGTCGAGTTCGGGCAGGCCGAGAATTTTATGGGCGAACCAGTCTTTCATGCTTGCGGGGATTTAGCGGCGGCAGCGGCAGCGGCATTTTCGGCGGCAGCGTTGAGCGCCTCGCTTTTGCGGATGAGATGGACGAGGCCGAAGAAGCAAAGCGACAGCACGGTGGCGAGCACGCCGAGCAGTGTGAGGATGCCGAGATTCATGCCGTCCACGAGCGGCGACTGGATCTGGCTGTTGCCGCTGCCGCACGCGGCGCAGGCGAACATTTTCACCGGCGAAAAGGCCGCGAGCGCGAGCAGCAAATTTTTTCTCAGGAATTTTAATTTCACAGGTAGCTCACTTTCTTCAGTTTTTTCAAAAAATAAAAGCCATAGAAAATCACGAGCACGCCGGCGGCGATGCCCGCCACGCCGAACGCCGGACGCCCGGCGTTGAACGCCCATGCCGCGAAACCGAACGACAGCGCCGTCAGCAGCGTCACAAAAATCAGATGGAAGGCTTTCAGGGACATTTCAGTGAAAAATCGTGCCGACCGGAAAATCGCCCGTGGCCCAGACCGTCAGCCCCATCAAGCCGGCGAAAAAAAACACGGTGAAGGCGAGGACGGTATAGACCATTTTTTTCTCGGACAGCAGGTGCATCAAAAATCCGGCGACGAGAAAGGCGTTGACGACGGCGACGGCCAGGATGACGGCCACCTTCACCGGCCAGCCGCCGATGTTGGCGAAGGACGCGGCGATCATCAGCGACGTGGTGCAGATGACGGCCAGAAACACCAGCGCGCAGCGGCGGATGTAAGACTTCAGGTCGGTGGAATGGGCTTCGCTCATAAATCTTTCAGGTCAAATATAAGACCGGGAACAGAAAAATCCAGACCAAGTCCACAAAATGCCAGAACAGGCCGGAGACTTCGATGCGGTTGGTGAACTGCTCGGGATTCCTTTTATACATCCGGCTGCCCGGCCCCCACAAATAGCCGATGACGATGCTGCCGCCAAGGATGTGCAGCGCGTGCAGCCCGGTCAGCGTGAAATAAATCGCCAGATAGGTATGATGCCACGGGCCGTAGTTTTCCTTGGACTTGATGTCCGCGCGAGCGATCTTGATTTCATCGTGCGGGATGTTTTTCTGCGACCGCAAGTCGTAGAGCAATGATTCGTCCTTCACAATCCGGCCCTCGATGACGAGGTAATCCTTCGCTGGATCGTTTTCAACCATGTGGCCGTCGGCGAACGTTCCGTCGTTCAGCTTGATTTCGTAGTGGATCCATTTGTCGTGATACTCATACATTTTCACGCACAAAAACGAGAGCGCGAGCAGCAGCGTGCAGGCGTGGAAAATTTTGAACTTGCCGAACTCGCCGACCTTGCACGCGGCCCACGCGAGCAGCGTCGTGATGGCCGAGAGCGCGAGGATGAGCGTGTTGAGCGTGCCGAGCTTGACGTTGAGCCAGCCGTGCGGCCAGAAGCCGTCCGACGCGCCGACGCGCAGCAAAACGTAGGCGGAAAACAATCCGCCGAAGAGCATCACTTCAGACGCGAGGAACAGCCAGATGCCGACCTTGGCGTTGTAAATGCCGGTGTCAGGCCGGGGTTTGATGGTATAGGGGATGTCCATGTAAAATTTTTAATGCGCGGCGGGCGCGGGTGAAAATTTCGGCGCGGTCGGCGCGTCCGGCTCGTTCTGCGGCGTGAAATCTTCGGCGTGGCCGGGCATGCTGTATTCGTATGGCCCGCGCACGACGCGCGGTTCGTGTGCGAAATTTCCGTGCGGCGGCGGCGTGGCGGTCTGCCAGTCAAGCGTCGTGGCGTGCCACGGATTGTCGCCGACTTTTTCGCCGTGCTTGATGCTCCAGAATAAATTGATGATGAACGGAATTTGCGCGATGCCCAGCGCGACGGCGGCGGCAAAAATCCAGTGGTTCAGCTCCATCACCGAGCCGGGGAGCGTGTCAATCGCGTTCGGCACGCGCGCGGCGGAATAGTTCACGCCACCGTCGCTCATGCGGCGCAACATGCCCTTGATGCCCTGCGCGAACATCGGCATGAACACGAGGTTCATGAACACGAGCGAACACCAGAAATGCACGCGGCCCCAAAACTCGTTCATTTTCCGCCCGGTCATTTTCGGGAACCAGAAATAAATCCCGGCGAACAGCGCAAAAATCGTTCCCGGCGCGACGACGTAATGGAAATGCGCGATGACGTAATAAGTGTCGTGCAGATACAAATCCGCCGCCGCGAGGCCGAGCGGCAGGCCGGTGAGACCGCCGATGCCGAACATCGGCAGCCAGCCGAGCGCAAAGAGCATCGGCGTGTTGATGCGGATGGAGCCGCCCCAAAGCGACAGGAACAGGCACGTTAAAATAATCACCGACGGAATTGAAATGATCATCGTCGTCGCCTGGAAAAACGTGGCGATTTTCTGGCCCATGCCGGTCATATACATGTGATGCGCCCAGACGATGAACGACAGGAACCCGACCGCCAGCACCGCATACACGAGCGATTTGTAGCCCCACAACGGCTTGCGCGTGTTGTTGGCGATGATTTCGGCGACGATGCCCATGCCCGGCAAAATCAAAACATAAACTTCCGGATGGCCGAGGAACCAGAACAGGTGCTGCCACAGCAACGGACTGCCGCCGCCGCTGATGTTCGCGAGATGGCCGCCGATGGCGAGGCCGGTCGGCAAAAAGAAGCTCGTGTGCGCGACGTTGTCCATCAATTGCAGCAGGCCGGCGGCTTCGAGCGGCGGAAACGCCAGCAGCAGCAGAAACGCCGTCACGAATTGCGTCCAGACAAACCACGGCAGCCGCATCCACGTCATGCCCGGCGCACGCAGTTGGATGATTGTCGCGATGAAATTAACCGCGCCGAGCAGCGACGACGTGATGAGCAAAATCATTCCCACCAGCCAGAACGCCTGGCCGTTCGTTGGAATCGTTGTTGCGAGCGGCGAATACGAAGTCCAGCCCGCCTGCGCCGCGCCGCCGGGAATGAAAAAACTGACGAACATCACGACGCCGCCGAGAAAAAACGCGTGGTAGCTCGCCATGTTGACGCGCGGGAAACACATGTCCGGCGCACCGATCATCAGCGGCACGACGTAGTTGCCGAACGCCGCGAACGCCAGCGGCACCACGCCGAGGAACACCATGATCGTCCCGTGCATCGCGCCGAAGGAATTGTAAAGGTCGGGCGAAATCGCGCCGCCCGCCGCCGGCTGGCCGAGGATTTTTTCCAGCAGCGGCCCGAGCAACGGCACCGGCTGGCCTGGATGCGCGATCTGCCAGCGCATCAGGATCATCAGGAAAAATCCGAACAGCATGAAGAACAGCGCCGTCATGCCGTATTGGATGCCGATGATCTTGTGGTCGGTGGAGAAAATATATTTGCTCCAAAAACCTGGCTCGTGGTGCTCGTGAGGTTCGCCGTGGCCGTGGTCGTCGTGGGCAGGGTGCGCTTCGCCTTCGCGGAACGGCGGAAATTGTTGGACGGTTGTTTCCATAAATTTAATTTATTTCACCTTGTCCCACGCCATCAATGCCAGCAGCAGCGGCAGGTAAATGATGGAGGCAAAAAACAACTGCCGCGCGCGGGCCAGCGTGAGCTGCCGGGCAAACTGGATGCCGCAAAATAAAAAGCCCGCGCCCAAAAGCAGCGCGCCGGCAAGGTAAATTTTCCCGCTCATGCCGAAGACGAACGGGCAAATACTCACGGCGAGCAGCGCGAACGTGTTGCTCACCGCCTGTTGCGCCGTGCGGCTGCCGTCGGCGTCCACGTTCGGCAGCATGATGAAGCCGGCCTTCGCGTATTCATCGCGATACATCCACGCGATGGCGAAAAAATGCGGCAGTTGCCAGAAAAACAAAATCGCAAACAGCGTCCAGCCTTCGCCGCTCAATTCGCCGCGCGCCGCCGTCCAGCCCATCAGCGGCGGCAGCGCGCCGGGGATCGCGCCGACCAAAGTGTTCGCCCACGTCACGCGTTTGAGCGGCGTGTAAATGAACAGATAACTGACGAGCGTGACTGCGCCGATGACGCTCGTGATTAAATTCACAAGCAAAGACAAATAAAGAAGACCGGCCACGGAGCAAACGCCGCCGAAGATCATAACGGTCGCCGGCTGCAAACGGCCCGACGGCAGCGGACGGTCCGCCGTGCGGCGCATTTTCGCGTCGTATTCGCGTTCGAGCAACTGGTTGAGGGCCGCCGCGCCCGCCGCCACGAGCGCGGTGCCCAGCAGCGTGTGGAACATCAGCGCGAAATTCATCGCGCCGCGCCAGCCGGCGTAAAAGCCGACGAGCGTCGTCAGCAGCACGAGCGTCGTGAGCCGCGCCTTGACCAGGTCGGCGAAAACCGCCGACCAGTTTTTTTCCGCGACGTTCGCCGCGTTGAGAGCTTCCACAGAAAATTTCATTTCGCTTGTTTGCAGACCTAGGTGTGAACGCACCTGCTTCCGCTTATTCTTTCACCCTCCGCCGATTTTTGTCAATGCGGAACGGCGAAAAGCGATGGCGCACCACAGCGCGCCGGTGACGAGCGCAATCGCGCCGACCAGCACATGCGCCGTGGCCACGTCGGCGGCCTTGTCCGACCAGATGGTCGCCGCGCCGAGCGCGATCTGCGAAAAAATCACCGCCAGCCAGAAGAGGGCGATCTGCGTCAGCGGGTCCTGGCCGCCGAGCCGGCGCAACGCCAGCCACGCACCCGCCGCGACGCCAAGAAAAATCAGCAGCGCGACGAGCCGGTGAACCATCTGCAAAATGATTTGAAACGCAGTGACGTTGCTTTCGCTGGTGGCAGAAACGCGCTGCGCGTTGTAGCCGGCGATGGCGACGGCGCTGGTGTCCGGCCAGATTTTTCCATAGGCGAGCGGAAAATCATGGATCGCCAGTCCCGCGTGCTGGTGCCGCATCGTCGCGCCGACGAGCAGTTGGACGAAAATTAGAATCGTGACGAAAAAAACGTGGCTGCGCAGCCCGCGCCGGACGGGAATTTGTTTTTCCGTTTCCGAATTTTGCCACCAGCGGCTCGTGAACAGCGCGAGCAGGCAGAGCAGGACGAGAAACGATTGCGCGACCGCGCCGTGAAAAATGCCGAGGCTGTCCATGTGCCAGCGCACGCGCAGGCCGCCGAGAATTCCCTGCGCGACGACGAGCAAAAAAGCGGTGACGCCGAGCCAGTGGATCCATTTGCGCGAATCCTTGAGCCAGAGCCAGACGGCAAGAATCGTCGTCAGCAGGCCGACGCCGGAGGCGGCCAGCCGGTGCGAATGCTCGTAAAAAACGCCGCCGACCCATTTTGAGATCGGAAACAAAAACATGTTGTAGCCGTAAGTCGTCGGCCAGTCGGGCACGGACATGCCGGCCTCGTGGCTGGTGACGAGTCCGCCGATGCCGATGAGAAAAAGCGTGGCGACGGCGGTCAGCACGGCGAACCAGAACAACCAGGGACTGTGTTTTTGCGCGTTTGCGTTCATGCCTTAAAAGAAAAAACCCCGACACGCAGGTCGGGGTTGACCCAACTTAAAATTTATTTCACCTCGAAAGTGAAATCCTGCGTGACGTTGCCGTCCTTGACTTCGACTTCGGCGGTCTGCACGCCGAGTTTGCGGTGCGCCGCCTGGATGGTGTATTTGCCGGGCGGGACATTTTTGATGGTGAACTTGCCGTCCTTGTCGCTGACGGAAAAATAAGGGCTGTCCACGACCGTGACCCACGCGAACATCCACGGATGCACGTCGCACTGGAATTTCAAAAACGGCTCCGGCTTGTCGAACGTGAAGGTCAGGTCCGCGCCGCCGGACATCTGCACCTGGTTGGATTCCTCGTTGCCCGCGACGGTGGGCTTGGGGTGGACGTTGTGGACGCAGGGGTCGGAATTTTTGACGATGATTTTCTGGCCGGTCTGGACGGCAAAAATCGTCGGCGAATAAACGCAGCCTTTTTGATCCAGCACGGCGGGCGGCGCGCTCGCCCCGGTGGATTTGCCGGTGACGTTGAGCGAAACCACCACGTCCGCAAACTCGCCCTTGGCGCCGACGGAGTAAAAATGCGTCGTGGGCATTTTGGCCGGGTCATACATGGCAGCGCAATCCGGGCTCGCCTCGGTCATTTTGGGGCCGATGTCCGCCTCCGCCGGCGGCGTGCCTTTCAAGGTGATGACGCCGGTGATGTCCGCGGCGGCGGCGATCTGCCATGTGGTGAAAGTTGCAACCGCCAGAAGTAAAAAAGTTTTTTTCATAAGTCTATTAACTGATACCGTCGAAAACCAAGTAGCAGAGCTTAACATCCCCGCGCCGCCCGTGCAAGCCGATTGTGTCGCGCCGATTGAACGGGCAAATTTCGGCATTGCTAGAGCATGAAGCGCAGGAAAAATTTGATTGAGCATTATGCTGGAAAAGCCAAAATGTTGCGTGCGGTCTGTAGTCTTGGAGCTGGATAGTAGGCAACGTGGGATGAAAAATTTAGCACCTTCTTTTTGCCATACGCCAACAACATGTCTCGAAATGTAAACAGCAATTGGAAAGCCCAAAAGGTTGTTGACTGTTTTTCGGATTTTGCTGCGGAAGATTTATATGAAAAAGGAAAGGCCAATCGGGAAAAATTGGATCAATTGGCTAAAGAATCAGGTTCTCCTGCGGCAGGATTGGCCGCTGCCTTTGTGGCTGAAGCGGATACCGCCGTTGTTGTAAAGTTCAAAACACACACGGTGCGGTTTGATTACGAAAAAAACACGAAGTTTATTGAGAAAATTGATATTCTTCTCGATAACAATTAAATAATTAGTTTCTAGACCTTGTGCGTTTCCTGTTTTTGTTTTGCAACGCGGTAGATGTTGGAACTTAATGGGCAAATTATGAGCCGAAATTAGACAAGTGTCATTTCAAATTGGTAACGCACAATTGTCGAGCCGACACATTCATCCCATCTTCCACTAAATCGGCAATCTGCTCCTTCTTGTAGAAATTTACCAAAAACCCTAGTTTCCGATTGTGAACTTGCATTTTCCAAACATATAAATGAACCGGTGAATTCATCTGCTCTAACTAATGGCGGAAAATTGACCAGCAGAGAGCCTTTGTAAATTTTTTTTTGGAAGGTTATTTGTATTTCAAACTTATTGCCGTCGCGGTCGCCACATGCTTCACCCCGATCCTTGTAATTGGGATTGTCTCTTTCAGTCCAAAAGATTGTGCCGCGCATGTCTAAAGAAAATACCCCAATTAAAACATTGGCAAGCGATAAAAGTTTTGTTAAATGATAAACCCGTTCTTTAATTGGAAACGGCGAACTTTTTAACTAAATTTATGTCACAACATCGCAGTCTGCGCGCGGCGTCCACCCTCGGTGGCAAGCGCAATGTCCTCAAGCGTTTCGAGCGCACGGCGCTCCTGGAAAAACGCGGCCAGCGCAAGGCCGGCGACCGCATCACCGGCCTCCGCAAGACCAAGCCGGAGGCGTGATCCGTCAAATGGTTGGATTGTTGAACCGTTGAATCGCGCGAACGCTCATCCGTTTTAACGATTCAACCATTTGACAATTCAACAAAATGAACGTCCGTTTGCAAAAATTCCTGGCCGATGCCGGCGTGGCGTCGCGGCGCGCGGCGGAACAGTTCATCCTGGCAGGGCGCGTGGGCGTCAACGGCGAAAAAATCCTGAAGCTGGGGACGAAGGTTGATCCGGTTCACGACCAGGTGACGGTGGACGGGAAGCCGGTTCGCGAGCGGCGGAAACTTTACATTGCGCTGAACAAGCCGCCGGGCTGCGTGTGTTCGCACCACGACGAGTTGGGGCGGCGGACAATTTACGAGCTGTTGCCGAAGGAGTGGCAGGTCGCCCATTCGGTGGGGCGGCTGGATTTTGACAGCGAAGGATTGATTTTTCTGACCAATGATGGACAATTCGCGCTGCGGCTGACGCATCCGCGCTACGGCGTCCGCAAAAAATACCTGGCTACCGCCGAGGGCGAGGTGAAGGCGGAGATGTTGCGGCGGTTCACGCAGGGGATTTTTGACGCGGGCGAGCGGTTGAAGGCGCTGTCGGCAAAGATTGTTTCCGGCGGGCGGCTGCGGAGCGTGGTGGAACTGGAACTGGGCGAAGGCAAAAACCGCGAGGTGCGGCGGCTGTTTGGATCGCAGGGACTGACGTTGAAAAAATTGCAGAGGACGCAGATCGGGAAGATCAAGCTGGGCGAGTTGAAGCCAGGCCGCTGGCGGGCATTGACAGAAACAGAGATTAAAACTTTACTTTCGGAATCATGAAAACAAATCACTGGCTGGTTTTGGGAACGCTGCTGGCGACGAGCGCCGTGGCACAGGTCAACACCAACAACTTGTGGGCCGTGCCGCCGCCATTGCCGCCCATGACCAACGCGCCGGTCGTCGCGGAAAAACCGGCGGCCCCGCCGGTGAAAAAAACCGTCCACCACAAAAAACGCACGCCCGCCGAATCCGGTGCCGCCGCCGCCAAGATGAATTTCTCCGAACCGATGATCACGCTTGTCCCCGGCCCGGCGGAAATCATTGTTAGCAACGTGAACGTCCGCGGCCAGGCCGGCCTCAAGGGTGAAGTCGTCGCGCACGTCAAGGTCGGCGACACGGTGACGGTGTTGAGCCAGATCAATCTCGACAAGCACAAGGCCGACGAGCCGGCGCAATGGGCGAAAATCCTGCTGCCCGCCAGCACAAAAATCTGGGTCAACGCCGAGTTCATTGAACCGACGAGCAAAACCGTCCGGCCCAAAAAATTAAACCTGCGCGCCGGGCCGAGCGAGGATTACAGCGTGCTGGGCGTAATCGAACGAGGCACGCCCGTCAGTGAAATCATCACCCGCAACGGCTGGATGCAGATTGAAACCCCGACCAACGCGTACGGCTTTCTCGCGGCGACATTTTTGAAACAGGAAGCGCCGGTGACTCCGCCACCGCCGACCATTGCGGCCGCACCGGAAGTTGTTCCCGTGCCGACGCCGGTTCCAGAAGCCCAGCCGATTGTAACCGAGCCGACCAACCTGCCCGCGCCCGCTGCTGATACCAATTCACCGGTTCCGACCGACACCAATTCCATCGCGGCTGCACAAGTGGACACCAATCTGCCGCCGCCGCCGCCGCGCGTCGTCACCCACGAAGGCGTCGTCCGCCACGTCACCAGCATCATCGAACCGACGCCCTACGAATTGTCCGACCCAAAGACGGGCGCGGACATTGATTATCTCTTCACGACCTCGACGAACCTCGACTTGAGCCGCTACAACGGTCTGCACATCATCGTAACGGGCGAAGAAGGCATCGTCGAACGCTGGAAGGACACGCCCGTGCTGACCATCCAGCGCATTTTGGTCGTGCCCGACGCGACGCCGGCGGATGATATCAAAACCGTTGCCAGCCCCCGTGCCAGCCACTCTCATTGACGGTCGCGCCATCGCCGCGCAAATCCAGCGCGAATTGGCCGCGCGCGTTGACGTGCTGAAAAAACGCGGCGTGACGCCCGGCCTCGCGTTCGTGCGCGTCGGCGAAGATGCCGCGTCGAAAGCTTATGTCGGGCGCAAGGAAAAAGCCTGCGCCGAACTCGGTATCTTTTCGGAAACACACGTCCTGCCGGAAGCCGCCGGTGAAAATGAACTGCTCGCGCTCGTGGCAAAATTAAATTCCGATTCGCGGCTGCACGGGATTCTGGTGCAGGCGCCGCTGCCGGGACAAATTTCCGAATCAAAAATTTATTCCGCCGTATCGCCGCAAAAGGACGTGGACGGCTTTCATCCGGTCAACGTCGGGAAACTGATGCTCGGCGACGCGACGGGTTTCCGGCCCTGCACGCCGGCGGGCGTCGTGGAATTGCTCGCGCGCTCGAACGTGCAGACCGACGGCGCGGAGGTCGTGGTGCTTGGCCGTGGCAACATCGTCGGCAAGCCGATGGCGGCGATGCTTTGCCAGAAAGGTAAAAATTCCAATGCGACGGTGACGATCTGTCATTCGGCGACGCGCGACATCAAAATACATTGCCGGCGCGCGGACATTTTGATCGCGGCGATGGGCGTCGCGGAATTTGTGAAGGCCGACATGGTCAGGCCCGGCGCGGTGGTGATTGATGTCGGCGTGAATCGTGTGAACGGAAAACTGGTCGGCGACGTTGACTTTGCCGCCGTCCAGGAAATCGCCGGCAAAATCACGCCCAATCCCGGCGGCGTCGGCCCCATGACGATTGCGATGCTCATGCAAAACACCGTGCGCGCGGCGGAATTGTCCATCAACTAACAACCATCAACTGAAATGCAAGCCACCCGCATTCTCCCCGACCTGCAATGCTCGCTGCCGTGCGAGGAAGTCCGGCAGGAAGCCAACGGCAACTTGTTCCTCATCGGCGTCATGAGCTTCCTGCGCGTGCCGCAACTCCCGGTCGTCGCCGCGCGCCTCTGCATCTTCAACCGCTGGACGGCGGGCATCGGCCAGTTCACCGAGACCATCCGGCTCATCGCGCCCGACCAGACGACCGTCATCAAAAAGGGCGAGATGAAATTCGAGCTGCGCGACCCCGCGCTCTCCGCGACCGGCGTGATGGTGTTCAGCCAGGTGGAATTCAAAATCGCCGGACCTTATTTCATCGAGGTGCTGGTGGAGGACGTGATGAAACTGCGCTATCCGCTGCCGGTCATCCACACGCCGCCCCCGCCGAAGCCGCAACCCGCCGCGCCGCCGCCGGAAGAAAATCAAGGTTGATTTGCCATTCGATGAATCGTTGAATGGTTAAATGGTTGAATCGGCCAGCAAGTTTTTTCACGATTCAACGATTTAACCGTTTAACTTTTTAACGAACCAATTGAGCGCCTTCGCCGAACCGACCTTCGCCTTGGAACCGCTGACACCACGCGGCGTGGCGGCGTTCGCCCGCGCCCCGCTCGGACGCCTGCTGCTCGTGCAAACCGTCGTCGCCGCGCTCGCCACCGCGTCCATTTTGTGGCTGCTTTACGACGGCTGCTTTCCCACCGTGACGGCCGCGATTGAAGCGCTGCCCGACACCGGCGAAATCCGCGCCGGCCAGCTCAACTGGCCCGACGACTCGCCCGTGCTGCTCGCCGACAAGCCGTTTCTTGCGTTCGTCGTTGACCTCGACCACGGCGGCGACCTCCGTTCGCCGGTGGATTGCCAGATCGAATTTGGAAAAAACTCCGTGCGCGCCTTCTCGCTGTTCGGCGAGGCGGAAATTTTTTATCCGGCCGGCCAATACCCGTTCAACTCCACCGACCTGAAACCGCTCTGGGGCGCGTGGTCACCGGACCTGCTCGCCCTCGCGGGGCTGGCGGCGTTTTTCGGACTGCTACTGACGTGGGCGGCGCTGGCGACGGTTTATTTTCTGCCGGTGTGGCTGCTCGGTTTCTTCACCAACCGCGACCTGGATTTCCGCCAGAGCTGGCGGCTGGCGGGCGCGGCACTGATGCCCGGCTCGCTGCTGCTGGCGCTCGCGATCCTGCTCTACGATTTCTGCCTGTTCGATCTCGTGCAACTGTCCTTCGCCTTTGGGATGCACTTCGTCATTGGCTGGATTTACCTGTTCATCAGCCTGCTGTTTTTGAAGCGCACCGCGCCGGCAGACAAGGTGAATCCGTTTGCCGCAAAATGAAAGGTTTCCGGCGGACGCGAACCATGACAGCGGAACGTCGGTGGCGGCAGCCAAAAAACACGCAACCGTTGAAATTATTGAAGGCGCGCACCAGAAGATTTTCCACACGCCGCGCAACAACAAATAAGTTAAAAATTTTTCAAAGTTTCCAGCACCGCCTTGATGCGCGGGACTTCGTGCGTGCGGAACAGATCCGTCTTCCCCAGCGCGGCGAGCATGGCGAAGAACGGCTCGGCGCAGCGCACTTCCTCGCCAAAATATTCAAACGCGTGTGGCAGCGCGTGGCAAACCGGAAAACCGAGCGTGCGCAAACGGAACGTGTTCAAAAAAATGTTCATCTGATGCCGCACGCGCCGCGCGCTGTCCTGCAAATTGCGGTAGTAAAAACCGAGTCCGGGATCGAGAAAGATTTTTTCCACGCCGCTGCGTTGCGCGATTTCAATTTGCCGCGAAAAGAATTCCGCCAGCATCGGGATTGGGTCGGCGCTCAAATCGAAATCGCCCACTTCGCGGACATTTTTGCCCTGCACAAAACAGATGATGACGGCGGCGTCATGCGCGGCGACCATCTTGAAAATTTCCTTTGAGCCGGCGGTGCCGGTCAGATTCAAAATGTTCGCGCCGGCTTCGAGCGTCGCGCGCGTGACTTGGGGCGAATAGGTTTCGACGGAAACGAGAACTTTTTTCGCGCGCAATTGTTTTACGAAAGGAATTAATTTCGATTTTTGCGCCGCGGCGTCCGCGCGCGCGGCGTGCGCGAGCGTGGATTCCGCGCCGACGTCAATGATGTCCGCGCCCTGCGCGTGCAAAACTTTCCCGCGCGCAATCGCCGCTTCCGCCGACAGGCAGACGCTTTCGCGATACCACGAATCGGCGGATAGATTCACGACGCCCATGACGGCGGGCCGTGAATTGAAATCAAATTTCCTGCCGCCAATGGAAAATTCCTTCACGCGCGCGGACGCGGCGGCGCGGTTTTTTTCAAAAAGCTCTGATAAATGTTCGAGTTCCAACATAAGCTTCAAACGCCCGCCAGTTTTTCCAGGGTTTTTGCCAGCACAAAGGTTCCTGCCGCAATCTGCCTGGGTGAAGAAAACTCGTCCGGGCGATGGCTGTAACCTTTGCGGCACGGAATGAAAATCATCGTCGTCGGACAAATCTGCGCCATGAACAGCGAATCGTGATATGCGCGGCTGATCATTTTTTTGCAGGAAATGTTTTGCGCGCGGCAGATTTCGGAAATCGTTTTGACCAGCGCTACATCGCAAATCGCCGGTGGGTCCACGTTGACGCGCTCCATTTCCAGTTTGACGCCGCGACGTTTGCAAATCGTCCGCGCCGCACTTTCAATTTGCTTCAGCACCACGTCGCGCGTCGCAACTTTTGTGTCCCGCAAATCAATTTCCAGATACGCGCGGCAGGGCACGCTATTGACCGCGCCGGGTTCGATGCGGAAAATTCCCGTCGTGCCGACCGTGTCCGCGCTGCCGCTTTTTATTGCGGCGTGCTCGACCGCGAGCGAAATTTCTGCGCCCGCGAGTCCGGCATCGCGGCGTCCGGACATGAGCGTCGCGCCCGCGTGACCGCCGACGCCAGTAAGTTGGATTCGCAAAGAACTCGGCGCGGCGATTTTTTCGACGATGCCGATGGAAATTTTTTCTTTTTCCAAAATCGGTCCTTGCTCAATGTGCAGTTCAACGAACGCGGAATAAAAATTCTTCGACAGCTTGACCAAATCCAGTTTGCCTTTGCAACCGCCGCGCTTGCGCCAGAATTCCAGATTTTTTCCGTCTCGGTCTTTGAGTCCCGCTGCCTTTTCCGGCGACAAAATGCCGCCGAGCAAACGGCTGCCGAGACAGCCGATACCAAAACGCGTCGGCTCTTCGGCGGTGAAAATAATCAGTTCAATGGAACGCTTCGGCTGGAAACCGGATTTTTTCAGCGTGCGAATCGCTTCAATCGCGCCGAGCACACCGACCACGCCATCATATTTTCCTGCGTTCGGAATCGCGTCAATGTGCGAGCCGGTAGCGACGGGCGGCAGATTTGTTTGCGAACCTTGCCAGCGCGCAAAAATATTTCCAATGGCGTCTTCGTGCAAAACCAGTCCGGCTTCGCGGCAAAGATTTTTCACAAACGCGCGCCCGCGCAAATCCGCCTCGGAAAACAAAACGCGCGTGACGACCGGCGGCTCGGCCTCGGTTATGAGCGCGAACGAATCAATTTCCGACTGCAATTGCACACGATTGATTTTCATTCTTCAAAAATGGTTTCGCGTTGTCGTTGTGCAAGTGATTGAATTTCTTCCAAGGTGAGAATGGAGTCATTCCTAAATTCACCATCGTCAAAAAGAACAAAATCCGCTTGGAGGTCACTCCATTTTCCGTTCATCGGCAGATCAAATTGAATTGCTCCCGCAAGCTTTGTGTCGTTCGGCTTAAATCGGACAATACTTTGTTTTGGACTTGGATTGCCACCTTTTGCTAATCGCCAGTCAGTCACCTTAAAATCGGTCACGCCCGGATAGAGTTCTGGGGAACGATAATTTTTTATTTCCTGACGGATCGCTTCATCACCGGAGCAATCAAAATAAGGCGACATTGAATAACCGAGTTCCGCGAAAACTTTTGCGTAGTCTTCAGACGCAAGAACATCAACCCATTGCCGAACAATGGTTAGAATTTCTTCATCAGTTGCTTTGTGTGGAATGAAAACCATTTTGTAATTTCACAGCGGTGCACGGTTCAAGTCTTTGTAGTAAATGTAGCTCGACGGCGTTTTGCCTTGCGCGATGAACCATTGCGGACAGTAGCTCGCCATCCAGATCACGTCGCCGGCGGCCACGCGATGGCGGTCGGCGTCGAGCCGATAGATGCCGCGGCCGCTCAACATCAGCAAGCCGTGCTCCATGATGTGCGTCTCGACGAGCGGCAGCGTCGCGCCCGGGTCGTAAGTGAAAATGTTCACCGCCAGGTCGAAGGCCGGATGGTCGGGCAGCAACACTTGCAGCCGCGCGTCTTGATGGCCGAGAAACGGCTTGCCTTCAATGGCATTCACGTGACCGCAAATCGCGGTGGGAATTTTTTCGCCGGCGAGCGGCTCAAATTTTTTCTGGAACGAAAGCAGCTTGGTGGCCTGGGTCGCGCCGGAAAAAAAGTATTTGGTTTTAGGCGGAAGAAACAGATAACTGCCCGCGGTCAATTCATGTTTCCGGCCGTTGACCTGCGCGGTGCAGCCGCCGGTTTGAACGTAGTAAAAATGTTCGAGCGCGCCGGTGTTGCCCGCGCCGGAGCTGGTTTCGTCGAGCGTGAACTGGATTTGCGCGAAGCGCGGGCCGCCCATCACGGGCGCGATGTTGATGATCACGACGGTGTTGCGCCAGCCGGGCAGCGCGCTCGGCACAAAACCGTCGGGCGTGATGAGCGCGTAGTTGCGTTTGACGACGGTGCGCGTGAGTCCGAGTTTCGGGTTCATGAATTTTTCTTCGCGAGAGTCTGGACGAAATCCGCCAGCACTTCAATCGCCACGCGCACGTCGCCAGCCTTGACGGATTCGGCGGGATTGTGGCTGATGCCTTTCTTGCAGCGGACAAACAGCATCGCCACCGGACAAATCGCCGAAAGCGCGGCGGCATCGTGGCCTGCGCCGCTGGGTAATTTAAGAATTTTGAGTCCGCGTTGCGCGACGCATCTGGAAAAAATTTGCGTCAAAGTTTTGTCGCAATGCACGGCAGCGGTTTGCTGCACCAGCGTCCAAAGCAAATTGAGTCCGCGCCGTCGGGCGATGGTTTCAGCCTTTATTTGCAATGCTTTTACGGCGGCGATTCGGCGCGAATCTTTTTGATCGCGCACATCGAGCGTGAGCAAAACGTTTCCGGGAATGACGTTGCTCGCGCCAGATTCAACTTCAAGTTTTCCGACCGTGGCCGTGACTCCGCAATTTTCGGCAGCGAGAACAAATTCCGCCGCGCCCGCGAGCGCGTCGTGGCGCAGATTCATCGGCACGGTTCCCGCGTGGCCGGCAACGCCGTGAAATTCCACGCGCAACCGGCTTTGCCCGGCGATGGCCGTCACGACCCCGACGGGCAAATTGTTTTTTTCCAGCACCGGGCCTTGCTCGATGTGAACTTCCGCGTAGCCGAGAAATTCATTTTTAATTCGTCGCGCTTTGACGATTTGTTTTTCTTCAATGCGCGCAAGATCGTGGGCGGTGAGCGTTCCGGCAAAGGCGCGGCTGCCGAGATAGGCGGTTTGATAACGCACGCCTTCTTCGTCGCTAAAGCCTACAATTTCCAAATTGAACGGAAGTTTCACGCCTCGTTCGCGAAGTATTTTGACAACGGCAATCGCCGTGAGGACGCCAAGCGGGCCGTCGTATTTTCCCGCGTCGCGCACGGTGTCGAGATGCGAGCCGAGCAGAAAAGATTTTGCGCCTCGTGGCGCTAAATTCCAGCGACCGAGAAGATTGAACGCCTCGTCCTCGCGCACTTGCAAGCCGGCCTCGCGCATCCACGAACCGACGAGTTTGTTCGCGCGGCGCATCGCGGGCGACGCGAACGTGCGCGTGAGCCGGCCGCGCTCTTCGCTGATCGCGCCGAGTTCGTCGCAGTGGCGCATCAACTGCCGCGATAAGTCGAGTAGGCCCATGGTGAACACAAAAGCGGGACGTGATAGCTCGCGCCCGCGTCGGCGATGCCGAAACGCACGGGCACGCGGTCGAGAAAGCGCGTCTTCGGCAGCGTGCCGGATTTGGCCGCGAAATAATCGCCGACGAAGAAAATGATTTCGTAGTGGCCGATCTGCATTTCGTCGGCGGACAAAAGCGGCTGGTCGGGGCGGCCGTCGGCGTTGGTCTTGACCGTGGTGACAAGTTCGCGCTCCTCGCCGTCGAGCGACCACAATTCAATTTTCATCCCGCTCGCGGGGCAGCCGTGCGCGGTGTCCAAAACGTGCGTGCTTAATTTGGCGGGCATAGTCAGTTTGGGATCAAATCTTGCAAACGAAGTTCGGCGATTTTGAAAATTTCTTCAAGCGCCGTTTTGGTTTCCCGTTCGCGCGAATTTTTTAACCGCGTTTCAAATCCCGCGAAAATCGCAGCTTTTTTGTTTAGCCGCGCGCAAATGACAAATGGAAAACCGAATTTATTTTTGTAGGCGGCGTTTTGTTTTTGAAACAGATCAATTTCTTCCGGCGACAGTTTGTTCAGGCCGGCGCTGGCTTGTTCATTGGTTGATTCTTTTGTGAGTTGTCCGGCCAACGCTATTTTTCCGACCAGATCGGGATGCGCGCGAATGAGCGCGAGTTGTTTTTCTTCGCCGGAATTTTTCACGGTTTCGCAAAGCGCGCGATGCAGATTTTCCAGATCGGCAAACGGTTTTTTGGTGAAAGCTGTTTCCGCAATCCACGGCGAATGTTCAAAGACCGGGCCGACGACGCGGACAAATTCCGTCTGGCCGAGCCGGTTGAGTTGTGAAATTGTCAGACTCATTTCGGCTAAACAAACAAACTTGTCTTTTGCAATTTCACCGCGTCAATCAAACCTTGATCGGTCAATTTCAATTCAGGAATCGGCGACAGCGCCAGAAACGACAGCGCCATGAACGGCGCGGCCAGGTCGCAGCCGAGCGCTTGCGCGGCGGCGTTCAAATCGTCAATCAGCTTCATCGCCTTGGCCAGCGGCTGGTCGGTGACGAGTCCGGCGATGGGCAACGGCAATTCCGCTTTCACTTTTCCGTTGGCGACGCAGACTTGTCCGCCTTGCAAGCGTTCCAATTCCTGAATCGCAAATAAAATGTCCGCGTCATTCGTGCCGGCGACGACGACGTTGTGCGCGTCGTGCGCGACGGTCGAGCCGATCGCGCCGCTTTTCAATTTCAGGCCGCGCACGAAACCGACGCCGACGTTGCCGGTCGCGCGATGACGTTCGACGACGACCAGTTTCAAAATGTCGCGCGAGGGGTCGGCGACGACTTGGCCGTTTTCAATTTTTGGCGCCAGAATGATTTCTTTCGTCACGATTTGATTCGGGACGATTTCGATGACGCGGATTTTTTGTAGTGGCACAGGCATCTTGCCTGTCCGTCCCTTCTTTTTCTTTGTGGCACTGGACAGGCTGGAAGCCTGTCCCACTATAAAATCTTTCGGCGCGTAACGCAGATTCATCGTGCTGCGCGGCAAAGAAATTTTCGCGGACGACTTGGCGATGTATTTTCCGTTCTCGGCGACGAGCACGCCTTTTTTGTAAGTCTGGCGCACCTGGAAATTTTTCAGGTCGTCGAACACCACGAAGTCCGCCCAGAAACGCGGCGCGATCGCGCCGAAATTCCGCAGGCGATAATGGCGCGCGGTGTTGATGCTGGCGATTTGCAGCGCGGTGATTGGCGGCAGGCCGAGCTGGATGGATTTGCGGACGCAATGATCAATGTGGCCTTCGTTGACGAGATCGCCCGCGAGCTTGTCGTCGGTCGCGAAGGAACAATTTTGCGCGTTGTGCGAATTGATGAGCGGCAGCAGATGTTCTAGATTCCGCTCCGTGCTGCCTTCGCGCAAAAGGATGTGCAGGCCGAGCCGCAATTTTTCGCGCGCCTCGTCGAGTTCGGTGGATTCGTGGTCGGAACGCACGCCCGCGAGTGCGTAGGCGTTGAGATTTTTTCCGCGCAAACCGGGCGCGTGGCCGTCAATGCACTTGCCCTTGCCCGCGTCAATTTTCGCCAGCTCGCTTTTTGCGCCGAGGAAAACACCGGGAAAATTCATCAGCTCGGCCACGCCCGCGACGCGTTCGTCGGAAATCATCAGTTTCAAATCGTCCGCCGTCAGCCGCGCGCCGGCGGTTTCGAGATGTGTCGCGGGAACGCAGCTCGGCAGCATGATGAAAAAATCCAGCGGCAGATTTTTGGTGGATTCGAGAACGTAGCGAATGCCATCCAAACCCAAAACGTTCGCGTATTCGTGCGGGTCAATCAACACCGCGCCCGTGCCGTGCGGGACGACGGCGCGCGCAAATTCCGGCGCGGTGAGCATGGAACTTTCGACGTGAAAATGCCCGTCAATCAAGCTCGGCGCGAGATACGCGCCCTTGAGATCAATGGTTTTTTTCGCGCGATAATCGCCGAGGCCGATGACGCGGCCGTCTTCCACGGCGACGTTCGCGGGATGGATTTCGCCGCTCAAGACGTTGACCAGCTTTGCGTTTTTGAACAGCAATTCCGCCGGCTGTTCGCCGCGCGCGATGGCGAGTTTTTTTTGGACGTTCCGCATAATTCTCCTCGCGATTTAATTTAGCGCATTTGGTCAGTCGAAACAAAATAAATCAGCCGCGCGAAATCCACTGCATCGTTTTCCCCACGAGCTTGTCGAACGCGGCGACGCAAAGCTCAAGATGTTCCTCCTTCGTGTCCTCAATTTTGTTGTGGCTGATGCCGTGCAGGCTTTGGACGAACATCATCACGGTCGGCACACCCGCGCGCGCGACTTCGGCGGCGTCGTGCAACGGGCCGCTCGGCAGGCAATGGACTTGGCCGCAGGTTTTGGAAATGGAATCGGCGCAGAGTTGAATCAGATTTTCGTTGAACAATACGGGTTCGATCTGCCAAAGGCGTTCCCATGAAACTTTCACGTTGCCTTCCTTCGCAAATTTTTCACTCGCGGCTTTTGCTTCGGCCAACATTTTTGCGAGCGCGGCTGAATCCAAATGGCGTTGGTCTAAAGTGATTCGACATTCTTCAACCACGCTTGTGACAATTCCGGGTTTCGTCGTGCAAGAACCAATCGTGCAAACGCCGCCGTAGTGGGATAAGCGTCCCGCCTGTCCAGTTGCGGGGGACATGTCCGCGACAGGCGAGACGCCTGTCCCACTGCTGCGCTCGGCGATTTTGTAGATCTCCGAACTCATTTTTGCGGCGGCGAGAAAAGCATCCTTGCGACGGTTCATCGGCGTGCTGCCGGAATGCGCTGCCTGTCCGTGAAAGGTGATGGCGTGCCGCTCCACCCCAAACGTGCCGAGCACTGCGCCGAGGGGCAAATCCAAATCCAAAAGCACCGGGCCTTGCTCGATGTGCAGTTCCAGATACGCGGCGGCGTTTTTTAATTCCTTGCCGGAATCTTTCACGCGCTCGAAATCCACGCCGATTTCTTTCAAGGCTTCAGGCAATGAAATTCCGTTTTTATCTTTCAAGCCGCGCGCTTCGTCCAGATTCAAATTGCCGGAACACGCGGACGAGCCGAACAGACTCTTGCCAAATCGCGCGCCTTCTTCGTCCGCCCAATCCACGAGGCGAATGGTGATTGGCGGCTTGCCGTGGTATTGCGAATGGATGCGCCGTAAAATTTCCACGCCGGCCATCACGTTCAGGCAGCCGTCGAGCCAGCCGCCGTTCGGCACGGAATCAATGTGTCCGCCGATGAGCAAAGATTTTTCCGATTCACCGCGCAGAGTCGTCCAAAGATTTCCGGCGGCGTCCGTGTGGATTTCGACGGGCAGTTCGGAAAGTTTTTGCTTGAGCCAGTTGCGCGCGGCAATCCACGTGGGCGTGAACGCGACGCGTTGCGCGCCGTTTTCGTCGCCGGTCAGGGCGCGAAGTTCTTTCAGCTCGGCAACGGTGCGTTTGGGATTTAGCACGCTCATAATTTAACCGGCAAATTTTTCTTTCAAATCTTTCAAAGATTTGAATTCTCCTTTTGAAAGTGAATCTGCTTCGATGCTGCCATCATAAAGCACATAATAAATGTTTCTTCCCATCGGTGGCAAAATTTCTGATTTGCATGACAAGCATCTTGCCGGATTACCAAATCTCCAGCGACCGCCATGTGGCGGGTTTGGCAACCAGTCTTCAAATGCTTTTACTTTTTCTTGGTCATTCAAAACCCACGGATTCACGTTGCCTGCAATTCTTGTAAATTCGGAGTCATACACGCTCCAAGTCAAAGTCAAGTTACCGTCATCGTTGTAAAGAAATCCTTGGTCTCCAAAACCGGCGTGATATGCGTATGGCTGATTAAACACATTCAAATGTCCGCACTTTGGGCAATTGATTGAGAACGGCTTCGTAAATTCAATTTTATTTGTCGCGGACATTTTTCCTTTTCTTGTAAAATTATTGTGACATTTTTCGGCAAAGCCAGTATAAAGTTAAAAAAGGAGAAAACGTAAAAAAGAAGTTATGCCAACATTAGCCACAACTGTCGATGGACTTAAACTGCCGAATCCATTCATCATCGGCTCCGGGCCGCCGGGAACCAACTTGAACGTCATCAGCAAGGCGTTTCAAGAAGGCTGGGGCGCGGTCATCGCCAAAACCGTTTCGCTCGACGCGTCGAAAGTCGTCAACGTCACGCCGCGTTACGGCAAATTGCTCGCGACGAGCGGCGAAGTCATCGGCTGGGAAAATATTGAATTGATCAGCGACCGGCCGTTCAAAATTTGGGAGGAGGAATTTAAGAAATGCAAAAATCTTCACCCCGACGGCGTGCTCATTGCGAGCATCATGGAAGAATACAACAAGGACGCGTGGATCGAACTCGTCAAGCGCTGCGAGGCGTCCGGCGTGGACGGATTTGAACTAAATTTTTCCTGCCCGCACGGTTTGCCCGAACGCAAAATGGGCGCGGCGATGGGCCAGGACCCCGACATTCTCGAAGAAGTTTGCGGCTGGGTGAAAAGCGCCGCGACGAAACCGTTCTGGGCGAAGATGACGCCGAACATCACGCACATCGAAGACCCGTCGCGCGCGGCCTTGCGCGGCGGCGCGACCGGACTCGCGGCGATCAACACGATCCGCAGCGTCGTCGGCGTGAATCTGGAAACGCTCCGACCCGAACCGAGCGTGGAAGGTTACACGACGCCCGGCGGTTATTCGTCGAAGGCCGTGAAGCCGATCGCGCTGCGCATGGTCATGGAAATCGCGACGATGATTCAAAAGGAATTTCCCGGACGCTCGCTGTCCGGCCTCGGCGGCATCGAGAGCGGCAACGACGCCGCGCAATTTATTTTGCTCGGCTCGGACACCGTGCAAGTCTGCACCGGCGTGATGAAGTTCGGCTACGAATGTGTGAAGCCGATGTGCGACGAACTGCTCGCGTTCATGGCGAAACATAAATTCGAGACGCTCGCCGATTTCAAGGGCAAGTCGCTGCCGTATTTCACCACGCACGCCGATTTGGTGAAACGCCAGACCGAACGCAAGGCCGCGCAAAAAGCCGCCGCCGCCGCGCCCGCCAAAAAAATGGTGCAAGCCGACGGCGAATGGACCGGCAGCGACTTTGTGAAACAATCGGATGCGCTCGCGCGCGGTTAGGGTCTCGTCGCGAAAGAAAATGAAAATTGCCCGAGAAAGATTTATTCGATTTTTTGATGAAAAGTCGAAAGATGAAAGCCATGGCGGTTCAGATGTCAGCGCAATCATTGGACTCCTCGGAGAAGATTTATTGCTTGGAGTTTTGCAGCACTTTTGGGAAACAAATGAAGGTGCAGCAAGTGAGATTCTCACTTATAAATGTAATTGTGGCAGTCTAAAAGGCTCAAGGTTGGACGGATGGTTGTTAAAAAAATTGCGAGGGAAAAATGAGCTTTACCAAGTTGAAGTCAAAAATTGGGCAGCATATGCCATTGGCGGAAAAGAATTGATATCAAACGCAACCGAGCAACACCTTCATACTTATTCCAAAAGAAATTGGGATCGTTTTTTTGCATCGGAAACAATTCCTGGAAAACATATTTCCAAAGTTCTTGAGCCGATGAAAAAACCAGCCGGCTACGAAAATATTACGCCTGTCCCGCTTCTTTGTTTCTGGTTTTATATTGCTGAATCTATAAAAAATCCTTATAGCAAACGTCAATATTTAGACGGCAAAGAGGTTCACGTTTTCTCTGCATCAGCATATTTGCGGACGCTAAAAGATGATTATATTGATATTGCAATGCCACGCGCAGAAAGACGAATGCGTTTAATTTCGGAACTGATTTTAACCAAGTGACGATTTAATTTATGCCCGCAACACTCGAACCTTGCCCCAATTTCATCGGCGGTGAATGGATTGAATCCAAAACCGCGCGCACGCCAGTTTTCAATCCTTCCATCGGCGAAGTGATTTCTGAATGTCCGGTCGGAAATGTCGCGGACGCAAACGCCGCAGTCGAGGCCGCGCACGCCGCGTTTCCGGCGTGGATGGAAACGCCGCCGGTCGAACGCGCGCGGATTCTTGCGCGTTTCAAAATGTTGCTCGAAGAAAATTTCGAGGACATCGTCCGCTGCAACACGCGTGAGCACGGCAAGACGCTCGCCGAGTCGCGTGGCGACGTGAAGCGCGGCATGGAAGTCGTCGAGTTCGCGCTCGGCGTGCCGTCGCTGCTGATGGGCGAAGTGCTGGAGAACATCGCGCGCGGCATTGATTGCGAGGCCATCCGCCAGCCGCTCGGTGTGTGCGTCGGCATCACGCCGTTCAATTTTCCCGCGATGGTTCCGCTGTGGATGCATCCGATCGCGATTGGGTGCGGAAATACTTTTGTGCTGAAGCCGAGCGAAAAAGTTCCGCTCACCGCGATTAAAATTGCTAAGCTGCTGGAAAAAGCTGGTTTGCCGAAGGGCGTGCTGAACATCGTCCACGGCGGACGCGAGGTCGTGGACGCACTGCTCACGCATCCGAAGGTGAAGGCAATTTCATTCGTCGGCTCGACGCCGATTGCGCGCTACATTTACGAGACCGGCACGAAGCACGGCAAACGCGTTCAGTCCAACGGCGGCGCGAAAAATTACGTCATCATCATGCCCGATGCCGATGTGGAAAATTCCACTCGCGGCGTCATCGAGGCCGCGTTTGGCTGCGCGGGAGAACGTTGCATGGCGGGTTCGACGGCGGTTGTCGTGGGCGGCGCGGAGAAAAGCGTTTTGCCCACGCTCATCGAAGCGACGCGTAAAATCAAAGTCGGCCCGACCGACCGCGAAGCGCAGCCGGACATGGGCGCGGTCATCACGCGCCAGCATCGCGACCGGGTTTTGGAATTGATCGAAGCCGGCGTGAAAGAAGGCGCGAAAATTCCCGCCGACGGTCGCGGCGTGAAAGTTTCCGAAGCGCCGAACGGTTTCTACGTCGGCGCAACGATTCTTGATCACGTTCAAAATGGCATGACCGTGGCGAAGGAAGAAGTTTTTGGTCCGGTACTGAACGTGATGCATATGGACGATTTGGATAAAGCCATCGAACTGGCGAACAAATCATTTTATGGCAACGGCGCGTCCATCTTCACACGTTCCGGCAAGGCCGCGCGCGAATTCAAACATCGCGTCAACTGCGGCATGGTTGGCATCAACATTGGCGTGCCGGCCTCGATGGCGTGGTTTCCGTTCAACGGCTGGAATGAATCCTTCTTTGGTGATCTGCACATGCAAGGCCGCGAAGGTGTTCAATTTTTCACGCAGCAAAAAGTCACGACGAGCCGCTGGTTCAGCTACGGCGAAGGCGACATCTGGCACAGGTAGAGTGACGAGTGATATGTGATGAGTGACGAGATTAAAAATCAGGCGGCGAACTCGAACGGCAAGCCGCAAAGTTATCGTGACTTGCTGGTTTGGCAGAAAGGCATTGTGCTCGCGCAAGTGATTTACAAACTCACGGCAGAATTTCCATCGGAAGAAAAATTTGGCTTGATTTCGCAAATGCGGCGCGCGGCGGTTTCAGTTCCGTCAAACATTGCTGAAGGTCAGGCACGAAATACGACCGGCGAATTTGTCCAATTCATTTCTCACGCTGAAGGTTCACTGGCCGAACTCGATACTCAGTTGACTCTTGCCGTGGAATTTAATTTCCTGACACCAGAAAAAGTTAAATCCTGTGCTGATTCGATTGACGAGTTGCGCCTGATGCTCAACGGCCTTCGTCGCGTCGTGGGCGGCCAAAAAACCCCAACTCGTCACTCGTCACATATCACTCATCACTAAAAACCATGAGCCTGCTAATTAAAAACGGCGAAATAGTCACCGCAGATTCGCGCTACGTCGCGGACATCTTCTGCGAAAGCGAAACCATCACGCGCATTGACAAGAATATTTCCGCGCCGCGCAATTGCGAAGTCATTGACGCGAAAGGAAAATTTATTTTCCCCGGCTTCATTGACCCGCACGTCCACATTTATCTGCCGTTCATGGGCACGTTCGCGAAGGACACTTACGAGACCGCCAGCCGCGCCGCGCTCGTCGGCGGCACGACGACGCTCATCGAAATGTGCGCGCCGTCGCGCGCGGACGACACGCTCGCCGGTTTTGAATTGTGGATGAAACAGGCCGTCGGAAAGTCCGCTTGCGATTTCACGTTTCACATGAGCGTGACGAAATTTGACGATAAGACGGAAAAGCAGTTGCGCGAAATCGTCAGGCGCGGCATCAGTTCGTTCAAAGTTTATCTGGCCTACAAAGGCGCGTTCGGCGTGGACGATCAGGAACTTTATCGCACGCTCAAGCTCGCGAAGGAACTCGGCGTCATCGTCACCGCGCATTGCGAAAACGAGACGCTCATCGCCGAGCGCGCGAAGGAATTGCTCGCCGCGGGCAAGACCGATTCCGGCCAGCATCACGAAAGCCGTCCGCCGCAAGTCGAGGCCGAGGGCGTGAATCATTTGATGAGCTTTGCCGAACTCACCGGCGCGGCGACTTACATCGTGCATTTGAGCTGCAAGGAAGCGCTCGACCGCGCCATCGCCGCGCGCCAACGCGGCGTGCGCGTGAGCATCGAGACGTTGATCCAATATCTCACGCTCGACAAAACTTACGCCGAGCTGCCGAAAATGGAGGGCGCAAAATACGTCATGTCGCCGCCGCTGCGCGACAAGAGCAATCAGCCGGTTTTGTGGAACGGCCTGCGCGACGGCCTCGTGCAAACCGTCGCGACCGACCATTGCCCGTTCGATTTCACGACGAAGAAAAAAATGGGCGGAAATGATTTCACAAAAATTCCAAACGGCATTCCGTCGCTCGAAGACCGCATCAACGTGCTTTACACCTACGGCGTGAAGACCGGCAAAATTGACCTGCACACGTTTGTGAATTGCGCCAGCACGCAGGCGGCGAAGACGTTCGATCTGTTTCCGCGCAAAGGCACGATCCAACTTGGCGCGGACGCCGACCTCGTGGTTTACGATCCAAATTATCGCGGCAAAATTTCCGCGAAGACGCATCACATCAACGTGGATTACAGCGTGTTTGAAGGCTGGAAAATCGAAGGCCGACCGAGCTTCGTCACCGTGCGCGGGCAAGTCGCGGTGCGCGATGGAAAATTTGTCGGCAAACTCGGGCGCGGGAAATTTTTACAGCGCAAGCCGAGTCATTTTTGAACTGAAACATCGGAAGTCAGGTTGCTTCAAAATCGCAGTTGACAATGGTAACATATATGCAACTATATGAACGGGCCGTTTGAGATTCGCGAATTCACCGAGAATGGACATTCGCCCTTTGCCGAATGGTTCAACGAATTGGACTCGGTGACGGCGGCGCGCGTGCATAGAAACGTCCGCCGTCTTGAAGCGGGCAATTTCGGCGCGGCCAAATCGCTGCGCGACGGCGTGTTTGAATTGCGGCTGGATTTTGGGCCGGGCTATCGCGTGTATTATGCGCGTGAAGGCAACACGATTATTATTTTGCTCGGTGGCGGAAGCAAACGGCGGCAGGACGCCGACATCGCCGCTGCGGTGGCGCGCTGGAAACGATACAGACAAACGAAAAATTAAAATGGCACTCACACGAGCTTACAGAGAAACCGTTATCGCGCGCATCAAGCGCGACCGCAAGTTTGCGCGCGCACTCTACGCCGAAGCCTTGGGCGCGCTGCTCGAAGGTGAAACCGCCGTGGGACTTTCCATATTGCGCGACCTGATTCACGCCGAGATCACCTTTAAGGAACTGGCGCGGCAGACCGGCCTGGGCGAAAAGTCGCTGCACCGGATGCTGAACCGCAATGGCAATCCCACCGCGCGCAATTTGGGTTTGATTGTGCGGAGTATCGCCGAAGATTTGCATGTCAAAACACGCGTGGAAGTGGCCGCGAATAATTGAAGCCAAAACATGGAGGCAAAAAAAATTCTTTTAGACGAAAAGGCTGTATCTCGTGAATCAAACAAGCCTGCTTTCTTGGCGCGACCCAAAGGTGCGCCTGTATATCATGGTTTTCCAATCGTTCCAGAAACTGAAACTGACGGTTGGGTTTATGGCGCAATAACCGAATTTGAAGATTCAAATGGCTGTGAAGATGGAGACGCTTTTATCGTTGCACCAGATGGTTCACGAGCTGGTTTAGTTTGGTCTGTTGGCGAAGGAATGATTTCAGAAATTTGCTCCCCCGATAAAAATCGTTGGGGTGTTTATCAAATTTGGTTTCCTAAAGTAATCAAAACCAAAGACGATTTGATTTTTAATTTTCGGAGTGTATTGCCGCAGTTAAAAGAAATTTACGAACGGGTAAAAAAGCAAAAATGAGTTCGATTCCCAGCGGCCTCGCCGCCAACGCGCCCGATGTCGAGGCGGACATCGCGCAGAGCCGGCTCTTCAACGCCGACCTCGCGCCCGTGCCGCAGTCGCGGCGCAAATGGGGCGCGTTGAGCTTCGCCGCGCTGTGGATCTCCATGTCCGCGTGCATCCCCACCTACATGCTCGCGTCGGGGCTCATCGGCGGCGGCATGAACTGGTGGCAGGCCATCCTCACGATTTTCTTCGGCAACCTCATCGTGCTGGTCCCGATGATCCTCAACGCGCACGCCGGCACGCGCTACGGAATTCCGTTTCCGGTCTATTGCCGCGCGTCGTTCGGGACGAGGGGCGCGAACGTGCCGGCCATCCTCCGCGCGCTCGTCGCGTGCGGCTGGTTCGGCATCCAGACGTGGATCGGCGGCGAGGCGATCTACAAAATCTGCGTGACGATCTTCAACCTGCATCCCGCGCCGGCGACGAACTGGCCCGGCATCACAGGCGGACAATTCCTGTGCTTCCTGTTTTTCTGGGGCGTGAACATGTTCGTCATTTATCGCGGCATCGAGATGATCCGCTGGCTGCTGAACCTCAAGGCGCCGCTGCTCCTCGCGCTCGGATTGCTGCTGCTGTGGTGGGCTTGGCGCGCGGCGGGCGGCTTCGGGCCGATCCTGTCGCAACCGTCGGCGTTCGACGCGGGCCAGCCGAAGGCCGGACAATTCTGGACGTATTTTTTCCCCGCGCTGACGGGCATGGTCGGCTTCTGGGCGACGCTCTCGCTGAACATCCCCGACTTCTCGCGCTACGCCAAATCACAGCGCGACCAGATCATCGGCCAGACGCTCGGCCTGCCGCTGACGATGGCGCTGTATGCTTTCATCGGCGTCGCGGTCACGTCGGCGACCACGATCATCTACGGCGAAACGATCTGGAATCCGGTGGACGTGCTGACGCATTTCAAAAATCCCGTCGTGCTCGTCGTCGCGATGCTGTCGCTCTGCATCGCCACGCTCGCGACGAACATCGCGGCGAACGTCGTTTCGCCCGCGAATGATTTTGCGCACCTTGCGCCGAGGAAAATTTCCTTCCGCATCGGCGGACTCATCACCGGCATCGCCGGCATCCTGATGATGCCGTGGAAACTGGTGGCCGACCCGAACGGCTACATCTTCACCTGGCTCATCGCCTACAGCGCCTTGCTCGGCCCAATCGGCGGGATTTTGATCGCGGATTATTTTGTCTGCCGCCGCTGCCAACTGAACGTCACCGCGCTTTACCAAGCCGGCGGCGAATATCGTTTCACGAACGGCGTCAGCATCGTCGCCCTGATTTCATTGGTGATCGGCGTGCTGCCGAGCCTGCCCGGATTTTTGGTGAACATCAACGCGCTCCCGGCGGCCAGCATCCCGGCCCCGCTTGCGCACCTTTACAATTACGCGTGGTTCATCGGCTTCGCCGTGGCGTTCGCGGTCTATCTGGCCGGAAGAAAATTATCTGCGCGCAGCTGAAGGTTTTCAGAAGAGCATTTCAAAATAAATCAGCGGCACGCCGCGATACGAGGCGCGGCCCACTTCGCGGAATCCGCATTGGCGATAAAAATCGCCCGCGCCGGCGGCGGCATCGTAAGCATCAAGACGAATTGCATCCGCCGGCCATTGCTTCACAATTTTTTTCGCGGCCTCGACACAAAGCTTGCCGATTCCCTGCCGTTGCAATTCCGGCGCGACGGCCATCGCCGTCAGATAAATCGGACGTTCACATTTGCTGAAATATTTTTTGTCAATCGCCCACGGTTTTTTCGTTCCAAGTGCCAGCATCGCGATAATTTTATTTTGACGGCGCACGACGAAAACCGTCGCCGTTCGCATTACAAACAAAACCCACTTCTCCGAAGTTTCGCCCGACCACGGGCCGTTGCCGTGGATTTCAGTCAGTTTTTGCGCCGCTGTCGTATGCAATGTTGCGAGGGCGGCAGCGTCCTGGGGCTTGGCGATTTCGAGTTTGAGGCGCACGACGATGTGATGTTCTTTGAGCCATACCGGATTGTCCAGTCGTGAACCTCAACGGTGTTGTGTCATTTTGAACTTTCGGTGGGGCGAGCGTCCTCGCGAGCCGCGAGAACGGTTTGACGCACTTCGGCTCGTGCTGACGCTCGCCCCACCAAACTGATACAATATGCGCCGGTTCACGCGGTTGACGAACGCATTTTCCAAGAAGATTGAGAATCACGAGGCGGCGATTGCGCTGCATTATATGCACGACAATTTCGCCCGTGTTCACCAGACGTTGCGGGTGACGCCAGCGATGGAAGCGGGGATTTCAAATCAAGTTTGGACGCTGGAGGAAATTGTAGAACTGATTGTGCGGTGATTGTGAATTTATTTGTTAATAACTAAAACTGGCCTTCCGTGGAGATGGGTTTATTTTTTGCATGTTTGCAGCCCAAAGAAAAATTAGGGGGCGGAAAAAAGGCATGGCAGATTTTGGTGGTGGATGACGAACCCGCCGTGTGCAGAGCCATCAAGATGATGCTCGAATATTGCGGGCACAAAGTCCAAACGGCCGGCAGCGGCAGGGAAGCCCTGGCCTTGCTTGAACAGGGCAGGTTCGACCTCGTCACCACGGATTTTTCCATGCCGGAAATGAATGGTGCCGCGCTGGCCATCGCCATCAAACAGCGTTTGCCCAACCAGCCAGTCCTGATGATTTCGGGCAATGCCCTAATGTCGCAGTCTGCCGGCAATCCGCTCACGGGCGTGGATTTGGTGATCGGCAAACCATTTTTGTTGGATGACCTGCGCCAAGCCATTGCCACAATTTTACCGGGAAGCTGAAAGTCTTTGGCGATTTCAAACCAGACCACCACCCTCTGCCGGTGCATCTGCCCAAACTGCCGGCTGGCATGATCCCTCCGCGAAGTCGTCAGGATTTTTCCTCGATCAATTCGCGCCGCGCGCCGCCGAGGAGCTGTTCTACAAAGCTGGTGGAATAGACGCCACGCCGGAAGTTCGGGTCCTGCATGATGGCCTGCTGGAAGGAGATGGTGGTCTTGATGCCGGAGACCATGAACTCGGAGAGCGCGCGGTTCATGCGGTTCATGGCCTCGCGCCGGTCGGCGCCGACGGTGATGAGCTTGCCGATCATGGAATCGTAGGTCGGCGGAATGGTGTAGCCGGCGTAGGCGTGGGTGTCCACCCGCACGCCGCGGCCGCCCGGCTGGTAATACATCTCGATGCGGCCGGGACTGGGGCGGAAATCGTCAAAGGGGTCCTCGGCGTTGATGCGGCATTCGATGGCGTGACCCTTGAATTCAACCTGGCTCTGCGTGTGCTGGAGCGGTTGGCCCGTCGCAATGAGTATCTGGTAGCGGACGAGGTCAATGCCGGTGACCTCCTCGGTGACGGGATGCTCGACCTGGATGCGCTTGTTGACTTCGAGGAAATAGAAATTGCCGTGGTCGTCCACGATGAATTCGACGGTGCCGGCGTTGGTGTAGCGCGCCTGCTCGGCGATTTTGATGGCGGCCTTGCCAATTTTCTCGCGCAGCTTGCGGAACTTGTTTTCCAGCAGCGGCGAGGGCGATTCCTCGATGAGCTTCTGGTTGCGGCGCTGGACGGAGCAGTCGCGTTCACCCAGATGGATGATATGGCCCTTGTGGTCGCCGAGAATCTGGATCTCGATGTGGTGCGGGTTCTCGATGAATTTTTCGATGTAGACGCCGGAATTGCCAAAGGCCTTTTCTGCCTCGTTGCGGGCGGTGTGATAACCTTTCATCAACGAAATGTCGTTGTGGGCCACGCGCATTCCGCGCCCGCCGCCGCCGGCGACGGCCTTGATCATGACGGGATAACCGATGCGCTTGGCCACGGCGAGGGCGTCCTGTTCCTTGTCCACCACGCCTTCAGAGCCGGGCGGCGTGGCCACGCCGGCCTTCTTCGCGAGCGAGCGGCTGACGGCCTTGTCCTCCAACGCCTGCATCGCACGCGGCTGCGGGCCGATGAAACGGATGTTGCAGCTCTCGCAAACCTCGGCGAAGTGGGCGTTCTCGGAGAGGAAACCGTAGCCCGGATGAATCGCATCCACATCGGCTATTTCCGCCGCGCTGATGATGCGGTCAATGCGCAGGTAACTCTCCGCCGCCGGCCCCTTGCCGATGCAGATGGCCTCGTCGGCAAGCTGGACGTGCATGGAGTTGGCGTCCACCTCGGAATAGACCGCGACGGTGCGGATGTTCAATTCCTTGCAGGCGCGGATGATTCGAACCGCGATTTCCCCGCGATTGGCGACCAGAACTTTTTCAAACATGGGATTTAGGAAAAGCGAACCAGGCCGTCGCTCAAGACGGCCGGACTTTGAACAAGGGTTGGCCGAATTCGACCGGTTTGCCGCTCTCAACCAAAAGCTGGGTGATGACGCCCCTGACCTCGGCCTTGATCTCGTTCATCACCTTCATGGCTTCAATGATGCAGACCACCGACTCCGGATTCACCTCCGAGCCGACATCAATGTAAGGGGCCGCCTCCGGTGATGGCGAACGGTAAAAAGTGCCGATCATCGGCGATTTGATTTCAATTTCGCCGGTGGCGATTGGTGGCAGCGCAGCCGAAGACGCTCCCGGAGCGGGCATCGCCGTTTGCATCGGCATCGGCATGGCAGGAACAAAATCATCCTGCTGAAGCACCGGCGCAGCACCACCGTTTAAACCACGCTTCAATCGGATTTTGGAGTCCTGCTGCTCAAGTTCGAATTCCGTGATGGAATTCTTCTTCATCAAATCAATGATTGCCTTGATATCTTTTAAGTCCACGCGTTTTCGTTAAAGTTGTTTCCGATTGCAATTTTTCTGTGTTTCAAACCAAAAAAGCAGCGCCAAATTACGAGTCTGCCTTGAACGATACTGAATTTGACAAAAATTCTATTACTCGGTTTGAATAAGTCAAGTCGCAAAAAATGGAAAATAGTTTCGCGAAACCAATCAAATAATGGATGGTTTTTGCATATTATTTTGTTTCTTTAACGTCAACTGCCGCTTCCAAGCCAAGAATATAGGATTTTTGACCGAAACCACAAATCTGGCCCCGGCAAACCGGAGCTATCAGCGACTTATGCCTGAACTCTTCGCGCGCGTGAATGTTCGAGAGATGTATCTCAATTGTCGGCACACCTACTGCCGCAATGGCATCCCGAAGCGCGATGCTGGTGTGAGTATAAGCGGCGGCGTTGATGACAATCACATCAAACTTGCCTTTGGCCTGCTGAATCCAGTCCACCAACTCGCCCTCCAGATTTGACTGACGAAACTCGGTTGCCACTCCCAATTGTGCCGCTCGTTCGCGCACTTTGCTCTCGATATCCGCCAAAGTCGTGCGGCCATAAATTTCCGGCTCGCGTGAGCCGAGCAGATTCAAATTCGGCCCATTGAGGAAAAGAATTTTCATTGTCTTTTGAGACTAGCCGTTTGCCCATTTTTTGTCGAATTGATTCCGATTTGAGCACCCAATAACGTAAAAGCCGTGAAGGCCAGGGCTGGAATGAACAAACCAAACTCACCCAATCCTTGCACAAACCAGCCGAGCAGTCCGGCGAACACCGCCCAAGCAAGCGTATCACCAGATTTCCAGGTGTGCCTTCCGACGATCATCAGCGCGCTCACGATCCAAATCGCATAGGCAAGGCCACCCACGACGCCTGAATCTGAAAATTGTTCGAGGTAATCGTTGTGCGCCAGCCGCGCCATTTCCGCCCCCGGCGATTTGAGTTTTGCGTAAGGCCGTTGGAAAGTTCCCGGCCCGCTGCCCGCCACCGGATTGGCGGCTGTCGTTTGCCATGCCGCGCGCCAATAGTCGAACCGCGCACCGACGCTCGTCGCGCCGGTGGCGAAATAATTGTGAAAGCGGACGGCGAAAATTCCGAGCCCGAAAATCAAAACCGCCGCGATGGCCGCCAGCTTTAATTTTTTTGGCCAACCGAGGCGCAACAAAAAAATTCCGACGGTGCCCAGGGCGATCAGCCAGCCAAGCTTCGACCCGGTCCAGAAAAACGCCGCGCCGCCGAGAAAAATTGCCAGCGCGATGACGGCGAGGCGAATGGCCGGTTTCAATTTTTTCGTGGCGCCGAAGGCAACGGCGAGCGAGACAGGAAACAGCAGCAAAATCGCGCCGGCCAGCGCATTCGGATAAACCAGCGTGCCCATGACGCGACCTTTGGCGAACTTGGCGAGGATCACGGGATTCGCCACGTCCACGCCGTTGGTGGTGACGACGACCTGCTCGCGTTTCATTTCGAGCAGCATTTCGGGCGGCATATTGGTCCAGCCGGCGCGTTCGGATTCCACCAGCATTTGAAGGCTTTGGGGAAATTCAAACAACCGCTGGTCAACGGCGCGGACAAGGCAGAACGTGAACGCGGCCAGAATTCCGGCCAGCAAAAAATTGAGTGCGCGGCGGTCCCGGAACAGAAACGCGCCGAGAAAATAACCGGCGACGCACCCGGCATATTGCCACAAGGTCGGCGCAGTCAGATCGGCATACTCGCTCTGGCCGGCGGAAAAAACCTGCCAGCCGAACCAGGTCAGCGGCAGCCGCCAGAGCCATTTTGCCGCCGGCCAGCGCGGATTTTTTGAGAAGGCAAAAATCGCGCCAACCATTGCCAGCGGCCAGAAAATCCACCGCGCCCAATGCACCGGCCAGGCGTCATTCCAAAAATCCGCAGGCGAAGCCGGCGGAATGATTTTTTGGTCGAGGATGACGGGATTGCCGAATTTCCAGATCGTCAGGCCGAGAAATAGCCCGAAGGCGAGCGCGTAAATCTCCGGCGCGGTGATTTTTTTTCCGGGCATCACGCGCGGAATTGTGCCTGAAACGGATTAAAAATGCAATTTGAGCATGCCCACTTCCAGTGCGAGCGATTCCTGCACGTTGGTGTGGAGCAGGCGCTGCGTCTGCTCCAGCACCTGCAAATTTTCCAGCGCCTGGCGCGGGGTGAGGCGGCGCGCGACGGCCTCCGCGACGGCGATTTGCGGAAAGTTGAACAGCTCACCGCCCGCCGCGAGCGTGTGCAGCCACACGTCCCGCAGCCACCATTGCACGAGCAGAAGCAAATCGGCGCGCTGCCGGCGGTATTCGGCCTCGATGCCCGCCGCCAATTCATCCTCCCATTTTTCGCGCAAATCCTTTTCCACCTCGTCATATTTTTGCAGCGGCGAACGCGCGGTGAGCGCCTCGTCCACACGCGCCCGGAGTTCGCCGAGTTTTTGCAGCAGCACGTCGAGCAAACGGTAACGGCCCAGCAGGCTTTTTTGTTCCGCCGCCGCGAGCGCGCCGAATTTTCCCAGCCACTCGGCCTGCGCCGCATCCAGGGTGCGAACGTTTTCCGTGGATAAATTCAGCCGCAGGCAGCGCGACAAGATGGTTTCCAAAATCCGCTGCGGCTCGGTCGAGAGCAAAATCAAAATGGATTTTTGCGGCGGCTCCTCCAGCGTCTTCAAAAAAGCATTCGCGGCCTGCGCGTTCAGCCGGTCGGCACCGGCGATGACAGCGACTTTGAATTCGGCCTCGGTCGGCTTGAGCTGGATTTCGCGCATCAGCGCGCGCGTCTGATCAATCGTGATGACGCGCGATTTCGATTCCGGCCGCGCCCAGTGGATGTCGGCGTGGCTGTCGCCGTCAATCTTCCGGCAGCTCAAACACTCGTCGCAGCAGTCGGTCGCCACGCCGCCGGTCCTGACCGGGTCCTGGCAATTCAGGGTTTTCGCCAGCGTTCGCGCGAAGGATTCGAGTTCCTCAAGCCGGTCGCCGGTGAACAGGTAGGCATGACCGAGGCGGCCGCGCGCCAGCGAGCGTTGCAGCAGCTGGACGCCCGGCAATTGTTTCGGGAAATTTGTGAAGGCCATTGCGCGTTTTGCAAGTGGTGCCGACGGAGGGGGTCGAAGCCAAACTACGGCCTTTCGTCACCCTGCGTAAATGTGCGTTCCGACGGCATAAACACACGCGATTTTGCACGTTTGCCTAGTGACAGTCAAGACGGCGTTTCGCGCACCAAAACGCACCAAAACGTGCATAGAGTGTAACAACACTGTAACAACAAAATGAGACGCGGGAGGGGCGGGGGGGGGTAGCTCGCGGCAGCCGAGCCGAGTTGATGTAACCGATTCGTTCGCGCGGAAATTTTTTGCCAAAGGGCAAAAATCGAAACGCTACAAATCAAATTTTTTTATGCTTTCGATTTCGCGTCCACCAATTCCGACAACGGCACGACTTCGACTTTCTTCGCCAGCGTATAACGTTTCTTGCCGGGATATACGACACGCAGTTCGTCGAGCTTTAAATCCGCCAGCGCAATGTGCATGGACGGCGTAAGGGTAGGCGCGTCTGCACGTTTGCACTCGATGCCGATACGCCGACCACGTTTGAACAGCAATAAGTCCAGTTCCGCGCCCTGATGCGTCGCCCAAAAATAGGCTTCGTCAGGCCGCAGCGCCTTGAGGACTTCCTCGACGGCGTAGCCTTCCCACGATGCGCCGACTTTGGGATGCAATTCAAGGTCGCGCTGGTTGGCGATGCCGAGCAATGCGTGAAGCAGACCCGTATCGCGGACATAAATCTTTGGCGCTTTAACCTGGCGTTTGCCCAAGTTCTCGAACCACGGCGGCAGTTGCCGCACCATAAACACGCCAGTCATCAGGTCGAGGTAACGGCGCACGGTAGATTCGTTGATGGCGAGCGCGCGGGCGAGTTCGGCTGCATTCCAAATCTGCCCGTGATAATGGGCGACCATGTTCCAAAACCGCCGCAGCGCGACCGCCGGAATAGTGACACCCAACTGCGGAATGTCGCGTTCCAAAAATGTTTGGAGAAACTGACGACGCCAGGCGAGCGAATCGGCCTCGGTGCGCGCCGTGTAAGACAGTGGAAAGCCGCCGCGCACCCAATGCCGTGCCTGTGCAGCCGCGCCGAGGTCGGTGAGCCGGAAACCTTCAAGCGAAACTGTTTCCAGCCGTCCGGCAAGTGTTTCGGAAGATTGCTTCAACAAATCCGGCGAGGCGCTGCCAAGAATCAGGAATCGCGCGGGCAACGGCTTTCGATCCGCCAGCACTCGCAGCAACGGGAACAAATCCGGGCGGCGCTGGACTTCGTCAATCACGACCAACCGCTTGAGCGGACGCAGCGCGGTGTCCGGTTCAGAAAGGCGTGCGAGACTTTGCGGGTCTTCCAAATCGAAATAATTGAGCGAGTCCGCCGAAACAAATTGGCGGGCGAGCGTGGTTTTACCGCTTTGGCGCGGGCCGAGCAGCGCAACAACGCGGCTGCGTTTCAAAGCGGCGCGAACCAGTTCCAAGTCGGATTTACGGTTAATCACGCACAAAAGTATAACCATGAAAATCAGGCAGTCAACGCGGGAATTTCATGCTGTTAAAATCAGGAAAATATGCGGGCGGGTGGCAACCGCCGCTTTAGGTTTGGAATTCCGATTGAAAATTTTGGCAGTGAAGTCACGCAGCTTTCAAAACTTCAATCGGCGGCGAAACAGTTCGCGCATCCAGCGGACAAATCCATTTTTCCGAGTCAATTTGTCCCGATTCTGTTAAAAGCTCGGCAATCGTCCAAACATGGTCGGTCAATCGCGCCGCCATCGCTGGCGTCTCGCCCTGAAGCGAATGATGGACGCGGCAAAAATTATAGTGCGCGATAGACAACGCAACCGAATGTTTCAGGTGTTCAAGTTTTTTAGAAAAGCCCAGCGTCAGGCGTGTGAGCCGACGGTTAAACAACCGCAGGTTCAAATGAGTGCGGTCAACGTAGGACGTGCTGATTTTGTCGAGCCGAGCCAGTCCGAATACTTGCCGTTTGTAAATTGTCTTTACCCTGCTCGGTTCGTAACGGCCTTCTGCCGTATTTGCGTCTTTTGCTTTCGGATGGATGAATTTTTTGCTCACTTGGCCGTAATTCACTTCGCCATAAAATGCCCATCTTACTTCATCTTCAAAAAGTTCGTAGCCGTCCGTGGTCAATTGGAATGGCCGCGCCACGCGCAATTTCAGATCCTGCATATATTTTTCAATCGTGCAGGAAGTGCGTTTGCCAATCATCCAATTGATGATGAATTTGCTGTCCGCGTCCACGCCGAGAAAAATGGATTGCCGTCCACGTTCCGTGTCGCCGGTCACATTATTTTTCTCTTTGCAGCCGACGAAACAAAACATTTCGTCAACTTGAACGAATGGAAAATTCACCTCGCGCACAAGCCTGTCCATTAAAAATGCGGATTTGCTTCCGGCCACTTCCAATATCGCTTGCACCGTGTTTGAATGCGTTTTCGTGAGTCGCGCCGCAGCGAGCATACCCATGCCTTCGACCAAAAGATTTACAATTCGCGTTGCTTTTCTGAACGGTGTTTTGAGTCTGCCGAGTGGCCGATACGGAATGTCGGAAAAAGTTTTACCGCACGAATCGCAGCGGTAACGCTGGCAGCGACAATTAAAGAAACCAAAATTTTTACACTCCGTTTTACAGTGAGGACAGATCATATCCATCAACCTCCTGTGGGTATTATACACGAACCGTCCAGTTTTTACAGTGGGCAGGGAAATTTTATCTCGACCGGTTCAAGCGCGCGGAAAATTTTAACAAGAGGGTAAGGTTATTTGCATCATGCCGTTTGAGCATATACGCCCGCGTCGCGTTCGGGATAGCTTTCGTAAACGTGCTCGAACAGGGCAGAACATTTCTGCCGATAGAGGTCGGGCGTGTAGGTTCGCGGCAAGCCCGTGTCGAGCACGTCCTCGATGGCGAGCTTGAGTTGCGAGCGAGCGGTAGATTTCTGCCGCCAGTTGAGCACCAGCAGCAATTTCATTTTGTTCAACAGTTCGCGGGAAACTTTCTTCACTTCGGCGCGTTCGTCGGCGCTCAATTCCGGCGCAGGCCGCGTCAGGATGTCGAAGATCACCAGTTCTTCCTCGGTCATGTTCTCGCGGACGTGACGTTCCTGTTCCAGATTCAAGTTGCGGCTCAGTTTCAGCAATTCCTCGAACAACCCCTCAATGCTCTGGCTGCCCTGATTGTAGTTTTCAATCAATTCCTCAAACTTCTCCGCGAAGTCGGCACGCGTTTTATTCAGACTGATCAGCTTTTCCAGTTGCGCACGAATCGCTGCTTTCAAAACTTCCAGGTCAGTATTCTTGTGCTTGGATTCCTTGAACCGACTGCGCAATGCCTCGAAATCAATCTTGGACAAATCCATCATTGGCGCGGGCTTGGCGGGCATATCAACACCAGTGATTGAGGCATCGAGCAACTTGCCGATGTCGCCCATTACTTCCGTGACGTCCGCCGGGTTCGGATTGAGTTTCGTGCGGATGGCATCGGCGATGGCGGCAAGGCAGGCGACGCGACCGGCGAACTCCAACGCCGCCGGGTCAGGCTTCACCGCACCGTAAAGCGTGTTGACCAAGCGTTCGTGACCAAGGAACTCACGCCGTAACGGGTCAGGCGAAATGAGCGCGTTGACGGCATCATCAATCCGCTGCAACCGCTCTAAACTCCCGGTGGCCAGTTGCTCAATGGCCGGGAGAATGACCTGGCGCGTGGCACAAAAAGTTGTCACGGCGTCCACCGCCCGGCGCAAATCTTCGACCAGCTTTGCCTTATCCTTCACCGGGCCACCGCCGCCACCGCCCGGCCCGTAAATGGCCAGCGCCTTTTCGAGAGACGCGAACACGTTCGCATAATCCACGATCATGCCGCTATGCTTGCCGGGGAAAACACGGTTCGCGCGGGCGATGGTCTGCATGAGCGAGTGATTCCGCATCGGCTTGTCGAGATACACCGTGGAACAACTTGGCGCGTCAAAACCAGTCAACCACATGGCGCAGACGAAAACGATTCGCAGGTTGTCGTCGGTGTCCTTGAACTTTTCATCCAGAGGCGGCTGCGATTCCACCATGCGCTTGCGATGCGGCAGAATGTCGAGGCCGAGCTTTTTCATCTGCTCAATCTCGTTTTGGCCGGGCGACACGATCAACGCCATGTCGGTCGTCTTCAGAACATCCAGACGTTTCAACAACTCGGCCTTTCTATCCGCTGCCAAATCGTAATGACCAAGTTCCGTCTGCACTCGCTCAATCTCCGCCGCCCAATGCGCCCGAACCTTGTCGTGCATCTTTAACGCCGTGGCCTTGTCTATTGAAACCACCATTGCCTTGCCGACGAAACCGCGTCCGAGAAAATGCCGCACGATGTCTTTAGCGACCGTTTCCAGCCGGTCGTCGCGCGTGAGAATGTGGTATTGCCGGCCTAATTCCCGTTCAAGCTTGGCTTCCTGTTCTGGATCAAGTTCCGCCGTCTCAATGAGATTGTAGATGTCCTCATTCAAGTCCGGGTTCACCAGCTGCAACTCCGGCGTGCGATTTTCGTAAAAGAGCGGCACGGTCGCGCCGTCCTCGACGGATTGCTGAAAGTCGTAAATGGAAACGTAATCGCCGAAAACGTCCTTCGTCCGTTCCTCGCCCGCGATGAGCGGCGTGCCGGTGAACGCGAGAAACAACGCCTTCGGCAGCGCCGCGCGCATATTCAGCGCCAGCGTGTCATACTGGCTGCGGTGCGCCTCGTCCGTAAGCACAATTACATCTGGCCGGTCGCAAAGCATTTCCACAAATCATGCGTGAACGTCCGGGCGCATTGCACTTCGGTCGAGTGCGGATCGTCATACGCATCCTTCTCTTTTTTCGTGGCAAAGCACGCCGGCAGATGCAACGCAGCACGGTTGATTTCGACGGGAGACGAACCATTCTTGCCAATCGGGTTCTGATAGAAACGCAGGTCGAATAATTTTGGCAGGCGCAACGAGATTGCCCGGCGTGCATTGTGGCCGTCGCGGACGAAACAAGCCGTGCGGTCGCGATTGTATCCGATGAATCGAACGTCCCGCGTGCCGCCAGTCCATCCGGTAATTTTGAGATTATACATTCAGGCTTAAATTAAGTTCTGGCGGACGCAATATGTCAATTTGAGGAATGATTCGCAACGGTGCATGAAGCGAAAGCAACCGCGCCAAAATTCTAGCTCGTCTCCGAGCCACGAGCGTTGATCTGAAAATGTTGGGCGAGGTATGCGTCCACTTCGGCTTTGGGAAAACGGACGATCTTCGACGTGAGTTTGATAAACGGCAGGCGACGCTGCCGCATCAGGTTGTCTATCGTCCGTCGGCTGACATTCAAGCGCCGGGCCACTTGCGACTTGGTTTCGTAATCCGGCAGTGCGGCGATTTGATTCGGTTCCGGGTTCATGCTCGTATCCATTTTATATGTTCACAGCTATCATTTTGCCGGAAGATGACGCGGCAAAGGTGTCTTTGCGACACTAAATTCATCGAGCAATCTGGCTGCGACTTTGGAGCATTTGCCCGTCAGGAAGCTATTTAATCTTCAATACGCTTTACCCCTAATTTTCATTAGGCTTTCGAGTGCGCGCAGAAGTCGCGCCAGAGCCGCGCAATTCTTCGCAGTCGCGGACAAGGAACGGGCAGTCCGCGAACGTGGACTTGGCCGCGCACAAAACGCGAACACGGATTGGCCGTGGCCGTGAACAGCCCACAGTCGCGTTTAGTCCGCAGCCATTGTCAGTCCGTGACCGTGACTGTATCCGTGATTTGTCCGTGTCCACGTCCAGTCCAAGCCCGCGCACAGTCCGCGAACAGGCAGCGGATAATCTGGCGCGAAGTAATTTTTGCGCGGAAATTCCGCGACTCATGCGTGAACCCAAAAACCTTAATTTGTTAAGGGGTAAGGCTTGTCCTGTAAAAAATGACTGCGAGACTGTGTGCGCGTGAATCAGAGACCGATTATGTGTCGCCGGTCGGCGCGTCAATCTATTGCTCGCCTCATCCGGCTGCGCTCCAGATTGCACCCGCCGCCCGGCTCCGGGGATTTTGCCTTTATGATTCCGCGCACGGGGAATTCACGGTGCGACAGATGCAGGCGCGGGCATCATGCGTTGGCGGCAATTCGCAGCGGGACAACATTCCCAGCCTGTTTGGGCGGCAGGATGGAGAACCAAGCTTTTGCCTCGGCATCGGTCGCCAGTGCGCGGTAATTGGAAAAAATAACCTGCGGCGAATTGCCACATTCCAGCGCCACGGCAGGCACGTCTTTGAGCGTAGCCACGCGATAGGAAATGTAAGAGTGGCGGAAACCGTTGCGTTTCCATGTCACCTTTGCCCGTGCCGCCGCGCGCTCAAAACGATTGCCCAAAGCGTTGCCGACATTTTCGGCCTGTTCATCGCAGGGATTCATCGAGCCGAACCGTTTGGCATGGGGTGACAGCCACGCGGCGAGGTTTTCACTGATCGGCACCAACCGGCGGGCTGCGGTTTTGGAGTTTTCCGCCCCGACGACAATCAGTTTTTCGGACAACCGCACTGCGCGCCAGTCCAGCCGTGAAACTTCGGCCAGCCGCAAACCGGCAAAAGCGGCGATGGCCAGCGCCGGGACAATGGCCGCGTCCGCTGCCGCGAGAATGGCGCACATTTCGTCCGATGTATAAATGCCGATGGGCGCGGGCACTTTTCGGGGCGTGGAGATTTCCGAAAGTTCGAGGGCAAGTTCGGCGGGCACATATTTCTGGCGGCGGGCGAAGTTGAACAGGCTGACGATTTGCCGGAGCATATTTTCCTTGGTGCGGGCGGCGGTGTCCTTCTTCGTCTTTTGGTTTTTCAATCCGTAAATCCATTGCTGAACCAACGGCGCGCTGACGGCGAGCATGGGCAGCACAAATGCCTTGGAGAATTGACCGAGACGAATTTCAAGGTCGTTCACATGGATTGCCGAGCAACCGGCGCTCCGACGGTCGGCGATGAATTCCGCGACGACTTCGGCCACGGTCTTGCGCAGCATATTGGCCGGATGCTTCTGTTTGTAGAATTGCGCGGCTTCCGCGAGAGTCACGCCCGGCGGCAGACTCGCGCGGGCGGTGGCATGGTCGCGCACAATTTCAACCAGTCGGGATGCACTGGCGTTGCCGATGCCTTCGTTCTTTGCCAGTAACACGAGGGCTTGTTCGAGTGACACGCGATCTGTGGCGCTCAATGCCGCCGCGCCGAGTGCGCCCTGTGCTTTCTGTTCGGCAATGCGCGTTGCTTCTGAACTGGCCTTGTCGAAGTCCATGAAGCGGCGAAGTTGGCGCTTTCCGCTGGCGTAGTAACTCAACAAAAAAGTCGGGAAATTTTCACCGCGAACATGGCCCTTATTTTTGTAGATTTTTACCGCGACATCGCCGTTGCGAATGACGTGCGGCCACACTTTCGGCAGGCGAACAGGCTTTGATTCCGGCGCGAGCTGATCAGGAGCAAGATTCGATTTCATGTCGTAAAGTGTAACAACACTGTAACAACATGTCAAGCGATTCAACGTAAGTCGTTGATTTATATGGTGCCGACGGAGGGGGTCGAACCCACACATCTGTGAAGATACTAGATTTTGAGTCTAGCGCGTCTGCCAATTCCGCCACATCGGCCACCAATAAAATCAATGCTTTTGCAGGTTCACCACTTTCGTTTTTTCCCATTGCACCCCGCCATTGTACCCTGTAGATTTTAATTGTGCAATCTCTACATGATAAACATCTGTGTTGCTTTGCAGCCGCACGATCCATCCTTGTGGGCTGACAACTTCAACTGGCCAGCGAGCGGTCTGGGGCGGCAGTCGCACTTCTTGAAACTTTACTTTCGGGGGCACGGCATCACGTTCCAGGCGCAACCATTTGCTCAAGGTGGACAGCCCGACGCCGTGCTGGGTGGCGAATTGCTTGAGAGTTAATTTGCGTTCGTGATAACGCGCCAGCAATCGCTGTCGCTGTTTAGTAGTCAAACGTCGCTGTCCCAATCCAGTTTTTGGTGTATTCATCCCGCCATGATTTCATACTCCGGCACCAAAAACTAGACGTGGTTGGTCAGACGCATACGATGCAACGCGCAGCCTGCACCGATGGCCGCAAGCCGCCCGGAAAATTTTCGCCGCCGCGTGAAAAGAAGGTTCTGATAAAATCCCAGAAGTGCAATCAAGCCCCATTTTATTTACATTGAGCGGAGGCGGTAGTAACGGCCTGGAGAATTCGTCCACTTTGAATCACTGAAATAGGACGAACCACTGATCAGGGTGTTGGTTGACATCGGAATCCATACGGGGTTGGCAAAATTCGTGCAGGCCTCCACCACCACGGAAACATTGGTTGCCCAAGAAATTGTAAAACCAAACCTGTTTGTTCGCACACCAAAGCTGGATTCGCCGCTTAAAACTAGCGGGTTCGGGAGAAACCAGAAAGCCGTCGTCAGGCCGCCAAACGTCGCGCCCCAACCAGAAGTGCCTGGCAAGTAATAGGCGGTTGCCTGCATGTCGCCGGTGAACACGGACGAACCAAGGCTCGGTTGCCTGCCCGAAAAATGAATGTTCAGTCCGGGGCAATTGTAAAACACCTGATCGCCGATGCTGGTGACGTTGTTGCCGATGTTGATGCTGGTCAGGTTGACGCAATTGTAGAAAGTCGCCGTGCCGATGTTGACGACATTGTTGCCGATGCTGACATTGGTCAGGCCGGTGCAACCATAGAAGGCATTCGTTCCAAGACTGGTGACGCTGTTGGGAATCGAGACGCTGGTCAGGTTGGTGCAATTATTGAACGCATCATCCCCAATGCCGGTTAGATTGCCCGAAAAAGTGATACTTCTCAAGCCCGTGCCGTAGAATGCCAGACTCCCTATGCTGGTGACATTGTTGCCAATGGTGATGACGGTCAGGTTGTAGCAGTTGTAAAACGTGGCGGTTCCGATGTTGACGACACTGTTGCCAAGGCTGACGTTAGTTAAGCCGAAGCAGTCATAGAATGCATTGTTGCCAAGGCTCATGACGTTGTTGGGAATCATGGCGCTGGTCAGGTTCGTGCAATTATGGAACGCATCATCCCCAATGCCAGTGAGGTTGCCGGGAAATGTGATGCTTCTCAAGCCCGTGCCGTAGAATGCCAGACTCCCGATGCTGGTGACATTGTTGCCAATGTTGATGACGGTCAAGTTGTAACAATTATAAAAAGTCGCGGTTCCAATGTTGACGACACTATTGCCGATTGAGACGTTGGTCAGATTGATGCAATTATAGAACGCATTGGCTCCGAGGCTGGTGACGTTATTGGGAATAGCGGCCGCAGTCAGATTCGTGCAATTGTGGAAGGCATCATTTCCAATGCTGGTCAGGTTGGTGGGAAAAGTGAAGTTTCTCAAGCCCGTGCCGTAGAACGCCAGACTGCCGATGCCGGTCACGTTGTTGCCAATGTTGATGACGGTCAGATTGTAACAGTTGTCAAACGTAGCCATCCCGATGTTGACGACACTGTTGCCGATTGAAACGTTGGTCAGGCCGATGCATCCATAGAACGTATTTGTGCCGAGGCTGGTCACGCTATTGGGAATCGTGATGCTGGTCAGGTTAGTGCAGGCGTGAAACGCGTCATTGCCGAGGCTGGTCAGGTTGGTGGGAAAGGTGATGTTGGTCAGGCCGGCACAGCCATAGAACGCCGCGCTTCCAATGCTGGTGATGTTGGTGCCAATGTTGATGACGGTCAGGTTGTAGCAATTGGAGAAGGTGGCCGTGCCGATGTTGACGACGCTGCTGGGCAGCGAGATGCTCGTCAGGTTTGAATTGTTCTGGAAGGCACCCGCTCCGATGCTGGTCACCGGCAGGCCGAACAGGGTGTTGGTAATCGTCACGACCGCGCCAGCATTAGTGTATTGCGAGATGGCCACCGAGCCGTTGGTGACCGTAAAACTGTAACCGGTTGAGCCATACCCAGCCGTCGGCGCACCTCCAAAAGTTGAGGTCCAGCCCATCGTTCCCGGCAAATAATAAACGACGGTCAGTGGACACTCGAAGAAGGCAATTCCATTGTTGGCGGGAGCGTTGCCTTGGAAATATGCTGCCGTCAAATTGGTGCAGTCATCAAAAGCATTGGACACGATGTTGGTCACACTGGCGGGGATTGAGATGTTCGGCAGAATGAAACAATAGTTAAATGCTCCGTTTCCAATAGTGGTGACGCCGCTGGCGATGGTGACGTTCGTCAAGCCCGTGCAAAAATAAAACGCATTGTCACTAATGCTCGCCACGTTGCTAGGAATCGTGATGCCCGTAAGATTTGTGCCGGACGTGAACGCAAAATTGCCAATGTTGGTGACGGTGCTGGGAATCGTGTAATCACCCTTTATTCCGCCCGGATACTGGATGAGCGTGGTTTGGTTGTTGTTGAACAGGACGCCATTCAGGCTGCTGTAATTCAAATTTTGTGCATCCACCGTTATAGTGGCTAGTTTGGTGCAAACATAAAACGCGGTGCTTCCGATGTTGGTGACGCTGCTGGAAATCATTACGTTGGTCAAGCTGGAGCAGCTTGCGAACGCACCGCTTCCGATGCTGGCAACGCTGTTGGAAATGACGATGTTTGCCAAAGAATTTTGGCCGGTGAATGCATCGTTCCCGATGCTGGTGACCGTCCGGCCATTGATCGTGTCCGGAATCACCAGCACACTGGGCGGAGTGCCGTTGTAACCCGTGACGTTGACCGTCCCATCACCGTTGGTCGTGACAATGAATTGCGCCTGCACCACGGCGGGCAGCAGCAACAGGCCGAGAACCGCAAAGAGTTTCATACTGGCAGGATAATCCAAGCCGCCGCTGCTTGGCAAACCTTGATGCAAATCGCCGCTGGCCGCGAGCCGCTGGGCGGGCTTGGTTGAGGGTTGAGGGTTTGGAGGTAAAACTGCGGAATCTACGGAAAACTTGGGCAGGGCGGGCAAAACGACGGTCGTTTCACCCTGCCGCCATCGCGTCCGGGGTATAAACCGGGATTTCCCATTTGAGTTGATGTTCATGATTTAAATTGAGCTTTACCGCTCATCTTCGTGATTATTCTCTCTTCCCTTGGCATTTCAAGCCATTTTTCAACACCCAAAGCAGGTTTTTCAGAGTCGCAACCATGTTCGGCACGGACTTTTACGCTCCAACACCCTTCGTGAGCCGGATCTCCGAGATCAAGGCCGAGGGTGAACCCACTGACGACAGCGGGCATGGACGTGGAAACGGGGGACGGGGTGGTGTTTGTTTTCATAGGCAGTCAAG
>Ga0302320_10001562_pt1 | contig 54890 bp, 47 predicted proteins | sample Bog_T0_3_FD_202130 | JGI IMG/M metagenome (GOLD analysis project Ga0302320, IMG submission 202130) | Peat permafrost microbial communities from Stordalen Mire near Abisko, Sweden - Bog_T0_3 | ecosystem: Environmental > Terrestrial > Soil > Wetlands > Peat | place: Sweden: Abisko, Stordalen Mire...
CTCCAAGCCGCAGCTTCAGACGGTAGTCGCGCTGCGATCCCTCGAGGTTCAGGGCCGACCAGTTGACCCGCACAAAACGAGTCTTGTGCGCGGTGATGACCAGGTCGGGCCCGTAGGCCTCTATCTCCACGCCGGAGGCGCCCACACCGGGTACGTAGACGACGATGGAGACGGCGTCCGGGAGCTCACGGCAGTCGTAGCTCGGCTGGCGGAACGTGGCGTTGGACGCCTCGTAGGCCTTGCGATGACGGCTGGATGTGCTCGTGGTGTTGGTTCTCTTGTTCATGGTGGGAAAGGCAGTTGCCTCCTGGGGGCTTTTGGCCACCGGGCTTCTGGATTTTCTAAACGTGTCCTGGGTAGGAGGGTTTAGGCCGAGAAGCCCGCGCTGGCCGTTTTGTTCCACTTGGAAATGGCGACCTGACACATCATGGCGCAGCCAAATCGGACGGCCTTCGTGAACGAAGTGCCGGCGAGGCTGGTGTGATGTTTGTTGGTCAGGGCCATCGGAACAGAATTACAAGAAGCATAATGCAGGCTCCGTGCCAAACACATTTCTTCTTTTATGACGTAGGGTGCCGCTGGGCGGCAGGTACATGTGTTAGTTAAAGCCTTCTGCGCCGCGGAGGGAACTGCGGGCGTCGCGGGGGTACAACGTAGGCATGAAAACCCAAGATCCCAGCCACCAGAAGATCAACAAGCTCAAGATCAGCGATCCGCAGCGCGGCATCGCCCAAGCAAAGCCGACCGCGAAGCGCGGCCCGCAGGTCCCGAAGAGCTCAAAGCGGCCGTAGCCCCGCGGGGTTGCGCAGGGCACTGCCTCCACCCATCGTGGATGCATGCCCGCGCTTACCGACTCGTCCACCACCGTATCAGAGCTCAGGGATCGCATCCTCGCCTTCGTGAAGGAGCGTGAGTGGGAGCAGTTCCACTCGCCCAAGAACCTGAGCATGGCGCTCGCGGCCGAGACGGGGGAGCTGATGGAGCACTTCCTCTGGGCCACGCCGGAGGAGTCCAAGGAGATCGCGAAAGACCCGAGGAAGAGGGCGAAGATTGCCGAGGAGCTGGCCGACGTCGTGATCTACGCCCTTGAGTTTGCGAATGCCACGGGCCTCGACGTGGCGGCAAGCATCGAGTCGAAGATCGCCGCCAACGCGCTCAAGTATCCCATCGAGAAGGCCCGCGGCCGATCGGCCAAGTACACGGAGTTGTAGGCCTAACGGCGCGAGGTCACGGCGCCCAGGTTCCGGCGCGCCTGCTCGTAGCCGGGGTCAATGGCCAGTGCGCGCCTGAACTGCCCAGCGGCCTCCTCCAGGCGGCCCTCGTTCGCCAGCGCGATCCCCAGGTCGTTGCAGAGTGGCGCCGAGTCGGGGACCACCGAGAGCGCCTTGCGGAACGCGTCGGCCGCCTCGTCGAACCTGCGGCCCCCAATGAATGCGGCCCCGAGGTTCTTGAGCGCCACGACGAGCTGGGGGTTGAGCGCGATGGCCCGCTGGTATTCCACGATGGCCTCGCCGTACCGGCCATCCGTCGCGAGTGCGGCGCCGTAGTCGCTGTGCGCCTGCGCATCATCGGGATCCTTCTCAAGCGCCTTTGCGTAGAGAGCCTCGGCCTCCCCGGGGTGTCCCGTCTGGAAAAGCGCCCCGGCCAGGTTCTTCATGGCCTTCACGTTTGAGGGGTCGACCTCGAGGACGCCCTTCAGGTGCATCGCCGCCTCATCGGCCTTTCCTTCCTCCAGCAGGGCTACGCCAAGGTTCAGGTGGGTTTCGGTGCTATTGGGTGCCACGACAAGGGCGGCGCGAAGGGTCGTCTCAGCCTGTGCGAGTTGTCCGGCCTGCATCTGGGCGACGCCGAGCTCGTTCATCGCCTCGTGGTTGGAGGGATAGAGCTCAATGGCCTTCCTGAAATCATCCGTCGCACCCGCGCTGTCGCCCCGGCCGAGCTTGATGCCGCCGAGGTTTTGGTAGGCCATCCAGCAGCCGGGGTTCGTCGCCAGAGTGTCCGTCCAGAGCTTCTCGGAATTGGCGTAACTTTCGCTCTGCGCGAATGTCGCCGAGCCCATGACTGCAAGGACGGCGGCCGCGACGAAGGCGGACACCAAGCGGGCCTGCTGGGGCAGGCGATGGGCTGCGGTCGCTAGAGACGCAGCCACGGCCGAGAGCAGGATGGAGATCGCGAGGTACTGGAAGTGGTCGGCGACGTACGAGTAGACGAAGGGGTAGACGTTGATGAAGCCCAGCGCCGGGAAGAGGGTGCCCGCGAAAAGGAGGGCCGTGGCCAATGGGCCGCGGGCCCTGCCCCTTGCGGCGAAAAGGACCGCAAGGAGGAGAGCGAACGCCGCGGGATACAGGAATTTCGAGGGTCCCGCGGCCGCGACGTCCCAGTGCGGGTAGATGAAAGACAGACCGACCGGCCAAAGAGCCTTCCCGAGGTAGAACCAGATCGCGTGTCCGGCGACGGCGATCCTATCGGTGAAACCGAGCGAGAAGGAGGCGCCGGTCGCTCCAATGTAATGGTGCTCGACCGAGGCCGTGGTGGCTCCGGCAATGGCTGCCAGGGCGAACCAGGGAAGGAGCGGAACGACGTCCTTCCTGAATGAAACTCGGCCGTGGCGCCACCAGGCGACCACAAGCAGCGCGGCCGGCAGCGTGGCCGTGACGGACTTGGTCGCCACCGCCATGAGGAAGAGAACCGCCGCGAGGAGGTAGGCGCCCTTGCCGCGCCTGGACTCGAAGCGGAGGTAGGCGAGGGCCGAAGAAAAGTAGAACACGGCCGACAGCGTGTTCTTTTGCTCCGAGATCCAGGCGACGGACTCGACGCACGCGGGATGGAGCGCGAACGCAAAGGCTGCGAGGATGGCGCCGGGAACGGACAAGCTTCTCAACACGGCGAGGAGGAGGACGGCCGCCGCGGCATGGAGGGCTATGTTGGCCAGGTGGTAGGCAGGGGCCGAATCGGCCCACAGGCGGTGCTCCACCCAGAACGCGGAGTGAAGGAGCGGATAATACTGCTGCGTCGCCCCAGGCTCGAACCAGATCCTCCAGAGCCCGTGGAGGGAGAGGAGGTCGGGCCTCGTCACATGCCCGTTGTCGTCCCAGACGAACCCCGCGCCCCAGGCGGGATGATAGGCCGCAAACACGGCGGCGATGATCGCGGCCGCCCAGAGCCACTCCGCGCCGTGCCATCCATGCCGCACGCTTGTCGTGGCGGGCCGGGGCGGGGTGTTGGACTCCTTTGCTTCGGGCGGGCGTCTCATGCCGGTCCCGCCAATTCCGGCAGAGCCGAAATCCGGACTCAACGGGATTCGGGGACAAGGTCCCCGGCCCCTGCTAGGCTTTGCCGCCGAAGCTCACGTAGTCGTCCATGTCCAGGAGGTCGAAGAACCCGAAGATGTCGTCGCGCCCCGCGGTGTTGGCCTTGATGACCTCGCCGAACCACTCGTGCCCCGGCGCGCCGCCAGGTGCTACTGTGCGCATCCAGAGGGACCAGGCCGCGATCTCGGAGGGGAGCCTCTTCGTGCTGTCGCGGACGAACTGCAGGATCTCGAGGTCGGTCTTGCCGGACTTGATCACCTCGAGCATCGCCTCGCTGTCGATGCCGGTGAAAGTGAAGAAGTGTTTGTCCATAGGACAATTGTAGTGGTACTCGCCGATCTTGCCGGTGAGCGAGGCGCGGGCCTTGTCGATCAGGCGGGGAAGGTGCACGTAGCCGCCCAGCTGGACGCGGTTGCTGCGGGGCGGGTGCTGGGTGAGGTCGGGGCTGGATAGGTTGAGCATGGTTGCCCGCACCTTCGCACGGATACCAAGGTATGCAAACGGGTTGGGCGTTTCGCCCGTTTCCTCAGGGGACCTCGTAGACCTCGGCAAGGCCCACCCCGGTGGTGCCCGAGGCGCCGCTCAGCTGGACCGTGTAGCTTCCCGGAGGCAGCGTGACGACCATGGCCGCGTCGGCGGAGCCGGAGGCAAGGGAGAAGGCCCCGACTGTCTTAAAGAGGCTCGCGAGCTGCGCCGTGCCTCCCCATCCCGAGTTCTGGGCGATCTGTGTGCCCGATGAATCATCGAGCGTAAGGACAGGGCTCGCCAAGACGCCGGACACGCCAAACTGGGAGAGGCCTGGACCGATTCCGCGGATGACGACGGTCTCGGGCGAGTTCCCGCTCACGACGAAGCCTGCGATGAGAACATTGGCCGAGGTGCCGACGAACGCCCGGGCCGAGAGGTTGATGAGCCGTGACTCGGGCGTCCCGACATCGGCGTCATAGACTTCCGCCAGGGCAACGCCCGTCTCGGATCCCGAACCGACAACGCCTGCCGTGTAGTTCCCCGCGGCGAGCGTCTTGAGGAGTGCCGAGTCCAGCGAGGTTCCCGGCAGCGCGAATGCGCCCACCTGGATGAAGGCGTTCTGGAGAACGACTGTTCCCTCCCATCCGCTGTTGGAGTCAACGAAGGCTCCGGTTGGGAGCGTGAGCGTGAGCGTCGGATCAGGGAGAGTGTCAGCGACGCTGAATGTCGAGAGAGTCGGGCCGACAGCCCTGAGGAGAAGCTGCTTCGGTGCTGAACCATTTGTGACAAAGCCCGCGATCAGGGAATCGGCTCCTGGACCGACAAAACTTCGTGCGGAGAGGTTGATGAGGCGCGCCGTGTTTACGCTCAGCTCGGCAGCCGTTGAAGTGACGGTCTCGACGCCGTCGGAGACCGCCACTGTATAGGAGCCGCCACTGGAGATTTGCGCGGCCGGGATTGAAAGGGTTGCGGAGACCGCTCCGGGGATGGGGGCGCCGTTGAACATCCACTGGTAGGTGAGCGAGTGGCCCGTCGCAGTGATGCTCAGGAGGGCCGCGCCGCCGAGCCTGACCGTCTCCGCCTGGGGCTGCACGGAGATGACGGGACCAACGTCAATCGCAACGACTGCGCTGTTCGACAACGCGGTTCCACCCAGATTGGACACAGTGACCGTGTAGTTTCCGGCATCCGATGTTGATGCGGCGGCGATTGTGTACGTGCTGCTGGTGGCACCAGGAATCGGGACGCCATTGATGCTCCATTGGTAACTGGGCGCGGGATCGGCGATGGCCTCAACAGACAGTGTCGTAGAGCCTCCTGCGGGCACGGAAACCGATACGGGGTCCAGGGTTATTTGCGGTCCCGCTGCCGGGTTGATGGTCACAACGTCGCCTGCCGAGGTCGAAGTGCCCGGAAGAAGGCTTCCGCCCTGCACTGCGCCGTAGAAGCTGTCGGTGATGGTAACGGTATAGGTCCCGGCGTCGGCCCTCGTCGCGTGGAGTACATCATAGCCTTCGCTGTTCGCGCCCGGGATTGGTACGCCGTTCAAGTTCCACTGGTAGGAGGCGGGGAGGATGACGCCGTAAAGATTAGCCGGCGTCTGCCATGTCGCAAAAAGGATCAATTCGTCGCCCTGGGTGAACGCTTCGGACGGCAAAAGCGGGCTGATTATCGGGGGTGCCGTGGCGCTCAGAGTGAAAGAGGCGGTGGCGTAGGAGCCCTTGTTGTAAACGACGACCTGGTAGGCCCCCGCGGTTGTGTAGTACTCGTTCCCTCCGCCATTCAGCGTCAACTGCACCGACGTGTTGAAGGTGGGCGTTGTCGCGAGCACGTCCTCGGTGTAGTATGGATACAGTTTGGGACCGATCCAAGCGTAGGAAAGGCCCTGACCGGTTGCCGATACCGTCTCGGAAACGCCATCGCTGATATCTATTGTGGCGTCCTGGGGGGCCGCGGTGATGGTGACCGGAGTGTAGGGAAAGGCGACAAATACGTTCTCGGGAGCAGAGGAGCCCCCTTGAACGGCATTGAGCCAGTAGATGTCTCCGCTCGAATCCATTGCGATTGCGGAGGGGTGGCTGATCGGCGGAACGCCCAAGTGGTAGACCTGCGGCGAAGGTGGCGCATCGATGGATCCTATTGGCAAGACTGGTGAGACGGCCCCGACCCATCCGGAGAGCGTCGCGACATAGCCCCCGGCAAATATCTCCTTGAAGGCGCCGTTGCCGGTGTCGGAGACAAAGACGTTCCCCGACGCGTCGGCTACCACGCCCGAAGGCGCGTTGAAACCCGTCGCCAGCGTTGTCGTCACCCCCGAAGGAGATATTCGCCTGACTGAGTCATTCCCCGTGTCGGCGACATAGACATTGCCTGCGGAGTCGACGGCGATACCCTGTGGGTCGCTGAAACGAGCCGAGGAGCCTGACCCATCGCTCGCGCCAGCAACACCTGGGCTGCCAGCGAGGGTCGTCACCGTGCCCGCAGGGGTGATGACGCGGATGGTATCGTTCACCGAGTCTGCAATGTACACGTTCCCTCCGGAGTCGACGGCGATCCCGACGGGCCCGTTAAAGCGGGCTGCCGATCCCATGCCGTCGGTGCTTCCTGTCTGCTCCGGCGATCCGGCTAGGGTCGCGACAATTCCGGTGGTGCTGATGGTCCGAATCGTATCGTTGCCCGTGTCCGTCACGTAGAGCGTTCCGGACGAGTCCGAAGCGATGCCCATGGGCTTGAAGAAGTGGGCGAGATTTCCCTGACCGTCTCCGCTGCCAACAAGTCCGGACTGCCCCGCCACGATGGTGCCCGATGCCAGGCGGATGGTGTCGCTCCCGGAATCGGCCACGTAGACATTCCCGGAAGGATCGACTGCCACCCCGGCGGGCGACGAGAACGGGCTCGTCAGCGAGTAGAACATTCCGCCGGGATTCGTTGTCTGTCCGACCTGCTCATACGCATAAAGGGACGGGGCGGGAGGCGCCGCCGCGATGGTCAGCGAGATTGTCGTGGAGCCCGTGCCAATGCCGTTGCTCGCGCTGACAGCGACGGGAAAAACCCCGGCGGTGGTCGGAGTCCCGGAGATGATGCCTTTGGACGTGTCGACAGTGAGCCCGGCAGGCAGGCCGCTGGCGCCAAACGAGGTCGGAAGACCCGTAGCCGTGATAGTGTACGAGAAAGGAGACCCCAGGGTGGCCGAGAGGGAAGCCACAGTGGTTAGGAGCGGTGCCGACACGACGGCGTACGTCAGCGTGGCCGTCACCGAGGTGTCGTAGCCATTCGAGCTGGAGGCCACCACGTAGAATGAGTACGTGCCCGTCTGCGCCGACGAGAAAGGGAGCTGCGTCGAATTGGTGCCGACAGCCACGCCGTTCTCGTACCATTGGTAAGTCGTGGCACCGACTGCAGCGACGGAAAGCGTCACTGCCGTGCCGGGATTGACGGTTTGGCTGGCCGGCTGGGTCGTGATCGCGGGTATCTGGGCGAGCGCCCGTGGCGACAAGAGCAGGAATGCCAGCAGGCAGAGCGCGGCTGCGCCGGCCCCCTTCATCACGGGCGACCGACTAAAGGCTTTCTCTAAGGAGATCTTTCTGGGGAGCAATGTGACGGGCTTTGCCAACCTTCTCTGACTACGACACTCGGGCCGCACGAATCCGCTATCCACGCCTTGGGCCAAGACTTCACGCTATGCCTTAGGCCTGAACACCTTCATGACGGCGTCGTTGGTCTCAAGCCGCGGGCCGCCGATAAGATCGATGCAATAGGGAACAGCCGGAAAGACGGCCTCGAGGTTCTCGCGTATGGCCTTTGGCCGGCCCGGGAGGTTGATGATGAGCGTCTTTCCACGGACGCCCGCCGTCTGGCGTGACAGGATCGCCGTCGGGACATAGGCCAGTGACGCGGAGCGCATGAGTTCGCCGAACCCAGGAAGCATCTTGCCGCAGACGGCCTCCGTGGCCTCGGGTGTCACGTCCCTGGGCGAGGGCCCCGTGCCTCCCGTCGTGACGATGAGGCAGCAGCCGGCGTCGTCGGCCATGCGCTTGAGCTCCGACTCGATCACCGAGCGCTCGTCGGCCACGACCTTGTAGTCGACGTCGAAGGGGGTGGAGAGCCATTCGAGGAGAAGCGCCGCGCATGCCTTCCCCGGCGTGTCCTCGTATACGCCGGCGCTCGCCCGGTCGGAAATATTGATGACGCCTATCCTGACGGCGGGGGTCTCGCTCTTGGGATGCGCCTTCACAGGGGGATGTTGATGTCGGCGAACGGGTCGTTGTCCTTGTCCTCGTGCCACGTGTACTCCGCGTGATTCGCGACCTTGATGCTCACGTCGCGCCCGAGGAGGTGCGCGATCAGCCCGAGGGTCATGTCCATCCCGGCGGAGACGCCCGAGGACGTGAAGAACTTCCCGTCCTCCACCCAGCGCGCCTTGCGCACCCAGGTGACGGCGGGCCCCTGCGACGAGGCCCACCTGAACGAGAACTTGTTGGAGGTGGCGCGGCGTCCGTCGAGGACCCCCGTCCTTGCGACAAGGCCGCTGCCGGTGCAAACGGTTGCGACATACCGCGCCTTCTCGCACTGGCTGCGCAGCTCGGCGATGAAGGCCGCGTTCTCGGCCAGCTTGCGCGTTCCGATTCCCCCGGGGACCAACAGGATGTCCAGGCCATGGCTTCCGCCGAGGGCTTCCGTGGCGACGGCCTCCGGTCCCTGTGAGCTCCTTACGATGCCAGCCTTCTCGGCCAGCACCGTGATCGAAGCCCCTTCCTTGAGCATGCCGAACATCTCGAGCGGCCCGAACAGGTCGAGGAGCTCGAACCCGGGGAAGATGAGGGCGCCCACCTTGAGCGGTGCCGGGGTGTCGCTCATCTAGGCGCGCGGGCTCGCGATCACTTCTTTGGGGAGAACGAGGCGCTGGAGAGCGCCGCCATGACGGCGGCGAAGTCCGGGCCCTTCTCGTCGTCGCACGAAATGCCGACCGTTGCCAGGAGGTCGTCGCTCACGTGGATGATCCCGACGGCCACGACCTTGAAGGAGTCCTTCTTCGGCGGCTGGCCGACCAGGGACGCGTCCGTGAAGACGCAGTAGTAGCCGTAACCCTGGCCGGTCGAGAATTCCCTGAGCTCCTTCTTCTTCTCAACCGACTGCTCCGCGAACTTGTCGCCGAGGGCGAGGACGGCCTCCTTCACCTGGTCCCGCGTCACGGGCTCATCCTTGGGGACGAAGGTCAGGTTGATGATGCCGCTCGCGTTTACCGCGGCGGGTGGCGAGAGCGTCAGTGCGAGCCCGCTGTCCTCCTCGGCCTGGCTCGTGATGGTCCAGTCCTTGGGGGGAGTGATCGAGTAGGTCCCGCGGATTCCGACTTCGAATGTCTCGGAGCGGGCGACGGTGGCGGTGAGGATGAGCGCGGCGAGGAACGTGAGGCGTTTCATGGGGCTAAAGGGGGGTTGGGGCCTTTGATATCCAGCGAGAGCTGATTATCCCCGTCCAGGGGGCGTTGCAAGGAGGTGTTTGGAACTACAGGGGGTCCCAGTCGCGCGTGATCGCCGCCGGATCCTCGCCGCGCTCACGCATGGCCCTCAAGCTCAGGGAATCGTGGCGCTTCGCGAGGCGTATGCCGGCCTCGTCGGTCACGAGCGGGCAGTGATGGAAGGCGGGTATCGGCAGTCCCAGGGCCGAGTAGACGAGGATCTGCCTGAACGTGGAGCGCACGAGGTCCTCGCCGCGGACGACCTCCGTGATGCCCATCTCGGCATCGTCGACCGAGCACGCCAGCTGGTAGCTCGGGCAGTCGTCCTTGCGCCAGACGGGGAAGTCGCCGAAGTCGCGGCCGGCGACGGCGCTCCTGGGCCCGAGCCTCGTGTCCACGAATTCGACCACAAGGCCGTCGGGGACCCGCAGGCGCCAGTTGACGTCGACGACCTCGCCCAGGGGCGGGATGGGTGCCGCAGGATCGGGCCGGAAGGATGCAGGGTAGAGGGGCTCGTCATCCGCGCCGCCCTCGTGCGGCGCGCCCGCGGCGTCGATCACGTCCCTGCGGGACCGGGCGCACGGGTAGATGAGGCCGGCGCCGTGGAGCTTCTCCAGGGCCCGCCGGTAGATCGGCAGCCGACGGCTCTGCTCGTAGGGTGAATCCGGGCCTCCGATGTCCGGGCCCTCGTCCCACGAGAGCCCGATCCAGCGCATGTCCTCGATCATCGCCTTCGCGAAATCCATGCGGAAGCGCGTGGAGTCGAGGTCGTCACTCCTGAGAATGAGGGAGCCGCCGGCCCTCCTTGCCCGCGTCTGGGCGATCCAGAACGTCCGCGCGTGTCCCATGTGGAGGTAGCCGGTCGGGGAGGGCGCCAGGCGCCCGCGGTACTTCTGGGAGTCCGTCACAATTTGATGTTCATTTTCGCTAATCGGCCCCCATCGTGGGGCCAAGACTCTCCATGGCAAAACTCCTCTGCGTATACTGCAGCTCCTCCAGGAAGCTGCAACCGGGCTACTACCAGGCGGCCGAGGCCGTTGGCCGCGAGATGGTCGCGAACGGCTGGGGGCTCGTCTACGGCGGCGGCAACGTCGGCATGATGGGCTCGGTCGCGCAGTCGGTGAAGGCCGCGGGCGGCCACGTTGTCGGCGTCATCCCGGACTTCATGGTCGAGCGGGAGCTTGCGTTCCACGCGGCCGACGAGCTGGTGACGGTGGACTCGATGAGGGAGCGGAAGCGCATCATGGAGGAGCGCGCCTCGGCGTTCATCGCGCTCCCGGGCGGGATCGGCACACTCGAGGAATTGACCGAGATCATGACGCTTCGCTACATCAACCGCCTCGACAAGCCGGTCATCATCCTGAACCACGAGGGGTACTACGACGACCTCCTGAGGTTCTTCGAGCGCATGACCAGGGAGCGCTTCAAGTCGGACGGAATGAAGACCCTCTACAGCGTGGCGCAGACGGTCTCTGAGATCTGGCCGCTGCTTGACGGTGCCGTGCGCTTCGACTCGGACCCGATCTGGAAATAGGCCGATGGACCTGGCACCGGTGCTCGCGCTTCTTGATGCGCACGCGATGAACGACCTCTCGCCCGGCGAGGCGATGGCCGTCGCCCGGACGGCCCAGTTCGTGAGGGAGCACCCGGACTGCCTGCTAAGGACCTGCCTCGAGGGGCACCTGACGGGCTCGGCCTGGATCGTGAGCCCGGATCGCCGCATGACTCTCCTCACGCACCACGGCAAGCTGGACAAGTGGCTGCAGCTGGGCGGCCACGCGGACGGCGACCCGGACCTCCTGGGGGTGGCGCTGCGCGAGGCCTTCGAGGAGAGCGGGCTTACGAGGATAAGACCCGTCTCCAACGCGCTCTTCGACGTGGACCGCCACAGGATACCGGCCCGCGGCGACGAGCCCGAGCACTGGCACCACGACATGAGGTTCATGATCGAGGCCGACCCCGCGGAGCCCCTCGTCATCTCGAGCGAGTCCAAGGAGCTTTCCTGGGTCGAGGTCGCAAAGGTCACGACGCTAAACCCCGAGGAGTCTATGGCGCGGATGGTGCGGAAGACGCTTCCGCTCTGACAGGAGGCTGCTGCCAGAGGTAGATCGCCTCGCTGTCCAGGATCCAACCCGTCTGGCCGTTCGGGAACGAGAGCCTCGTCCACCTGAGGAAGGACCTGTCGGCGATGCCGATGCTGCCGGCCGCGAGCGGGATCGTCTTCTGCGAGGCGTCGGCCTCCGTGGGCACGGAGCGCAGGGTTCCCGTCCTCCAGACGATGGCGGAGCGTGTGTCGGCGGCGGTGCCGTAGGCTCGGTAGCCCACGAACGAGGCGGCGGCGCCAATGACCGATACCGTGAAGAGGACGGCCGCCAGGGGCGCCGCCCATTTCCTTCTGGCCACGCGGTAGGCACAGAGGAGCACCAGTGCCAGCGACACGGCGAGGAGCGAGGAGGAGAGTATCCCCGTCTCCTGCCAGCTTCCGGGCGACTGCAGGCGCGCGAGCGACTGGAGGGGGCCGGCCTGGACCAGCATGTCCAGGGGCTCGGGCACGAAGCCCGCCTTGTCGCCGGAAACGATCAGCTCGCGCCTTGTGGCGGGTTCGGAGGGGTTCTGGACGAAGGCCGCTGCGGCCTCCGCGGCGGCCTCGCCCCAGCGGTCCTGCTGGGCGAGTGCCAGGGAAAGGTTATGGCGCGCCGCCCAGTCGGTGGGATTCGACGCGACCTGCTTGGACCAGGCCTTCTCCGCCTCGGGGAATTTCCCGGACCTATAGGTGGACGCGGCTTCGTCGGCACGAATGCCCTGCGCCGCCAGGAGAACGGCCAGCACTGCCACCGGGAAGAGGTTCCTCGGAAGGAGGAGCGTGGCCGGGCTGAACGGGCGAAGCGTCTTCTTGGCCAGCGCCGCCTTGGCCCGAGGGCCCCAGTCGGGCGCGAGGACGGCGTCGGCGCTATAGAGGTAGCGGTCCGTCTCCGTCCAGAGCGCGGACCAGTCAGCATCGGCGATCCTAGAAGCCGGCGGCGCGGCGCTCTCGACGCCCCAGAGGATCGCCGAATCCTTCTGCCACGAGAGGAGGAGCGCAGTCTTGTCGGCGGAGCCGGCGGAGGCGACGGCGTCCAGCGTCGCCGCGAGGCGCCTGCGCGCGAGGCGCTTTGCCTTCAGGGGATCGGTGGCGCGGGCGCTTCGGTAAGCGAGCACGGTCCAGAGCAAAGCCAGGAGAGCGAAGGGAACGGCGCAGGCCATGGCGACCGTGCGCCTGCGAAGCGGCAGCGTCGCGGAGCCCGGGCCCGTGACCGGATCGCCGAGGCCGGAGGTCGGCAGCTCGGGCGCCTTGGCCTCTGTCGTGGGGGAACTGGTCGAGATGGTGGGGACCCCTGGGGCTGCGGCGGTCTGCTGGGCCGACGGGGCGGCCACGTCGGGGGCCTCTGCCTCTATCCTGCCACCGGGCGCCGTGACCGTCTTGTAGGTGCCGCTCGTGGGATCGAAGTAGGTGAAGTCGAGGGCAGGCAGGTCGTAGGTGCCCTCCTTCGTCGGGACGAGGACCACGTCCTCGGAGAGCGTGCCCTCGAAGAGCTTGCCGGCGGGCTGAGTGCGCTTGGGCTTGGGCTGGATGACCTGGAAGTCGGCGGGCGCCTCGCGGGAGGGAAGCCCGCGGATCTGCGGCCAGTTGCCGGATCCTGTGAGCTCGACCGTCCAGGTTACGGGCTCGCCGGCCTTCACCTGCACCGGCACGATCTTGGAGGTGATCTTGAATTCGCCCACGGCGCCGTTGAACCCGGCGGGCGCCGCCGGGAGGGGGCGCACCTCAAGCGACACGGGCGAGTCCGGCACCGCGAACTGCTGGTACTGGCGCTGCTGGAAGAACCCGAAGCCGGAGACGCCGACGCTCAGGTTGATCAGCTGGCTCGTCGGGTTCAGCTTCAGGTAGCCGGCCGAGGGGGCCATGGCGCGCGTGTGGAAGCGAAGGCCGGTCCTTGAGCCGGACTCGAAGGGCTCGGGCTGCGACCAGTCCTCCGTCACGAGCGGGCTTGAGTCCCACTCGAAAGCGGAGCGACCCCAGCTCGGATAGTAGCTCGTCGCGGCGTCTATCGAGTACTTCAGGTCGAACACCTCGCCGGCCCAGACGCTCTGGCTCGACGGCTCGAGGTGGGCCGCCGCCGCGTCGCCGAGGGAGATGCCTGTCGAGCCGACCGTGGCGCCCGCGGGGGCGAAGTGGACGCCAGCCACCCGCACCGGGCCCTTGTTCGTGTTCACCGAGAAGCCCGGGATGTCGACGTCGGACTGCTTGGAGAGGAGGACCGCGAAGGTCATGGAGACGTTCTTCGAGAACGTCCCGTTGATGATCGAGACCTGGCTTGACTGGCCCTGGTAGTCCATCCGCAGGCCGTCCACCTTCGGGGGCACCGGCACGTCGTCGGGCGAGCACTCGTCAAAGACGAGCTGCATCTGGGAGACCTCGCCCACGGGCAGCGTCCCGCCTGGCGGGTCCCAGTGGATGGACTGGGCCGATGCCGGGATCGCGGCGCCGAGGGCGGCCGCGAGGACGAGAAGGGCTGTGTGTATCCTGCGCATGGGTTTCACCAGTTCTTGCCCGTGTTGGCGGGGGTGGGGATGGGCTCCCCGTTTCGTAGCATCTCGAAAAGTTCAGCGGGCGAGTCCTGGCTCTTCACCTGGTCGAGCTTCTGGAGCGGCACGGCGAGCTCGGGGTTGTCGCGGGCCGGGTCCTTGCCCTCGTCCTTCTTCACGCCGCCCACCTTCTGGGTGGCGCCCTGGTAGCTTCCCGGGCTCGGAGTCGGCGTCGGCTTGTTCATGTTGCCGAAGGCGCTCTCCTTCTGCTGCTGGCGGTCCTGGGAATTCTTCTGAGGCTGGCCCTGCGAGTCGCGCTGCTGGTCTTGTTTCTGGTCCTGGTCGGACTTGGACTGCTGGTCCTTCGGCTTCTGGTCCTGCTGCTGCTTGTCGTCGCCTTGCTTGCCGTCCTGCTTCTGGTCCTTCTTTTGGTCCTGGTCCTGTTTCTGGTCTTGGTCCTGGTTTTTCTTTTGGTCCTGCTTCTTGTCCTCGGGCTTGGCCAGCAGCTCCTCGAGCTGGGACTGCATCTGCGCCCAGTCGGCTGCCTTGGGATCCGCCTGGCGCCCGGATTCTACGGCGCGAAGCGCGTCCCTGACCGGTCCCTCGGGGACTTCCTGTCCCGCGGACTTCAGGTGCTCGCCCCAGGTGACCGTTTCCCCGCCCATTTCGGCCCAGTCGAGCGGACTGCAGGTGTCCTGGCCAGAGAGCCGCCCGACGATCTTTGAGAGCGTCGACGCGGGATCCGGTGCGGCGCCCGGCGCCGCACGCAGGCTTCCTGTCACAAGGAAGGCGCCGAGGATCAGGGCGACGACAACGGGGGGAAGGGGCGCCTTCGGCTTCGCCGCGGAGCCAAGCTTGATCTCGCGGGCCTTGGGCGTCACCGGGAACTCGAGCCAGAAGCTCGCGAGGAGGCAGAGGAGCGACTGGGCCAGGGCCCACTGGTAGCGCTCCGCGTAGCGTACGGTGTTGTGCTCCACGAAGCGGCCGCGTTTTCCCTGGTCGACGGTGTCGGTAAGGAGCTTCGGGAGGTCGACCCAATCGCTGGCATCGCGGTAGACTCCGTGGGTGGCGTCGGCCAGGTCGCGCAGCGTCGTCCCCTCGAGCTTGGACATCACGACCGCACCGTTCTCGTCCTTCATGAATCCGCCCGAGCCGTCGGGGATCATGCCGCCCGAGCGAGTCCCGACTCCCAGTCCGACGACGCGGATTCCCTTCTTCGCGAGGTCCGGCACGCGTTCCTGCCAGTTGTCGTCCGTGGCCTCCCCGTCGCTCAGAATGATGAGGTAGCGGTCGGCCGCGCCGGACTCGCCGAAGGCCTCAAGCGAGGTGTCGATCAGCTTGCTGTAGTTGGTGCCGCCTTCCGGCAGGAAGTCCGGCCCGAGGCTTGGCAGGAACTCGCGGAGGATCTCGTAGTCGGCGCTGATCGGCGACTGCAGGAAGGCGGTTCCCGAGAAGACCACGAGCCCCACGCGCTCTCCCTTCAGGTGGTCGAGGAGGGACTGGATAAGGAGCTTCGAGCGGTCGAGCCGCGTCGGCTTCACGTCGGGCGTCAGCATCGAGCGCGAGAGATCGAGCGCTATCACGATCTCGCGCGACTGGTCGAAGACGGGTTCGTCAAGGCGCCCCCACTGCGGGCGCGCGAGTGCCACGATGCCAAGCGCGATGCCTGCGCAGAAGAGGAGGCGACGCCTCGCGCGCGGCAGGGCGCCGCCCGGGTCGCCGGCGAGGGTCACGGTCCTCATCCCGGCCTCGGCCCGCAGGATCTTCGGGTGGCTTGACTCGGCGTCGCCGCGCGAGTGGGTGAGTTCCCAGGCGAGGAGCGCCGCGGGGAGCACAAGGAGCCAGAGAAGGTGGGGCAGCGCGAAGATCATCTCGGTTTTGAGAGCCACGCCCCCGCGCTGAAGAGGACCAGGCCCGGGATGGCGAGCCAGCTGAAGAGCTCAGTTGTCAGGAGGTAGCTCTTCGCCTGGAACTCGATCTTCTCGTTCGCGTCGATAGCCTTGAATGCGGTCTCGATCGTGTCGGTCTCGGCCGCCCTGTAGAAATGGCCGCCGGTGGTCTCGGCGATGTCGCGCAGTGCGCCCTCGTCCAGGTCGGCAGGCACCCAGCTGTAGGAGATCTTCTTCCCGTTCTCGTCGAAGTTCGGGTACGGCACCATGCCGTCCTTGCCGGCGCCGATCGTGTAGATCGGTATGCCGCGCGCCTTTGCGAGCTGCGCCGACTGCGTGGGGGTGATGACGCCCATGTTGTTCGCACCGTCCGTCAGGAGCACGATGAAGGCGCCCTTCCTCTTTCCGCTCTCCTCCTTGTCGGCCTGGTCGAGGCGGGTGAGCGCGACGCCGAGCGCGTCGCCGATCGCGGTGCCGTCGCGTATGAGCCCAATCTTCACGCGCTCAAGCTGGCGCGCGAGCCAGGCGTGGTCTGTCGTGAGCGGGGAGAGCGTGTAGGCCTTCGACGAGAAGAGGACGACGCCGATGCGGTCGGAGGTGCGCCTCTCGATGAAGGCCTGGATCACCGGCTTGATCGCCTGGAGGCGGTTGATCCGCTCGCCGTCCTTCTCGTAGTCCTCGCTCAGCATCGATCCGGAGAGGTCGACCGCCAGCATGATGTCGTAGCCCTGCGAGCGGACCTCCTTCTTGTCCTCGACCGTCTGGGGGCGGGCGAGTGCGGCGACGACGAGGATAAGCCCGGCGACGGCGCAGCCCGCCGTCCACTGCGAGGCGCCCGAGAGCGACGTCCGGTGCCACGCCGCCGCAAACGGCACGAGGAGGACCGGCACCTTGGCGCGTCCGCGCACCCAGACAATCAGCGGGATGAGCGCCAGGGCCAGGAACCACAACGGGTCGGCCAGCCTGAAGCCCGCGTCGGCGAGCAGCGTGAGAGATGAATGGGTGCCGTTCATCCGAATGTCAGAGGCCGCGGCCGCCGCCGGCCTTCATGCGGGTGTGGAAGAACCTGACGAGCGCCTCGAAGCGGTCGTCGGCCGTGCTGACGACGAGGCGGCTCAGGCGGTCCGGAAAGAGGGCCTCGAAGGCGCTCTCGCGCCGCATGCGCCAGTCTGCATGGGCCGCACGGTCCGCCGACGATCCCTCGAGCGTCACGAGGCGGGAGGACGCGGGATCGTACGCCGTGATGCGGCTGGATTTCGGGAGCTCGCGCTCCCACGGGTCGTCGATCCTGAATCCCATCGTCTGGTAGCGGCGGCGCATGACGACCCAGCCCTCGGGCTCCTCGCGCGGCGGGAAATCCCCGAGCCAGAGGAGGACGCTGTGCTTGGGCGCGGCGCGCGCGACGAAGCGCCAGGGGATCTCGGGGATTTTCGCGTCGGGAAGGGGGGCGGGACGGCCCATGAGAGTGGCCGCCGCATGGAGGATGGCGCCGCGCCCGCGGACGGGCTCGCGGAACACGGGGCCGTCCGGCGTCGCCTGGACGAAGCCGACCCGGTCGCCGTTCACGGCCCCGAGCAGCATGACGAGCCCCGCAAGCTCCATCAGCGCCTCGCGCTTGGAGTGGGAGCCCGAGCCGAAGTTGAGCGTGGGGGAATCCTCGAGCACGAGGAGGAGCGTGACCTCGCGCTCCTCGACGAACTTCTTTCTGTACGGCTCGCCAAGCCTCGCGGTCACGTTCCAGTCAATGTCCCTGACGTCGTCGCCAAACTCGTAGCGCACCACCTGGTCGAACTCCATCCCGCGCCCCCGGAACGCCGAGCGGTACTCGCCGCTCAGGATGTTCTCGACCGCGTGGCGCACGCGCCACTCCAGCTGCCGCAGGAGCGCCAGCGGGTTGCCGGGCTGGGTGGGGGCAGGGGCCATCAAACGGACGGGACGGGAGTCGTGGCGATGACCTGGGCGATGACGGTGTCGGAGGTGATCTCCTGCGCCTCGGCCTCGTAGGTGAGGCCGATGCGGTGGCGGAGTACGTCCGGCGCCAGTTCCTGGACGAGCTCGGGGGAGAGGTAGTCCAAGCCGCGGAGCCAGGCGAGCGAGCGGCCGGCCTGGAAGAGGGCGAGGGAGGCACGAGGGGAAGCGCCGAAGTTGAGCTTCCTCGATGCGACGTCCTCGGTGTCGGCCAGGGCGCGCGTCGCGCGAACGAGGGTGAGGATGTAATTCTGGACGACGGGCGCCACGTGGATCCGGTCGACCTCGGCGCGGAGCGATAGGAGTTCGGCGCCGCTTGAGACGGAGGTGAGCGCCGGCTGCTGCGTGATCTGGCCCCAGCGCTGCATCATCGATGCCTCCTCGGAAGCGCTCGGGTAGGCGACGAGGAGCTTGAAGAGGAAGCGGTCCGTCTGCGCCTCGGGCAGCGGGTACGTTCCCTCCTGCTCGATCGGGTTCTGTGTCGCCATGACGAAGAAAGGCGTCGGCAGCGCGTGGGTCTCGCCGCCGATCGTCACCTGCTTCTCCTGCATGGCCTCGAGGAGCGCGCTCTGCACCTTGGCGGGCGCACGGTTGATTTCGTCGGCCAGGAGGAGGTTCGCGAACACCGGACCGCGGTGCGGGCTGAACTCGCCCGTCTTCGGCTGGAAGACCATTGTTCCCACCACGTCGCTCGGGAGCAGGTCGGGAGTGAACTGGATGCGCTCAAACTGGACGCCCAAGGCGGCGCCAAGGGACTTTACCAGGAGCGTCTTCGCGAGGCCCGGCATGCCCTCCAGCAGGACATGGCCGCCGGCGAGGAGCGCAACCAGAAGTCGCTCCACGGCTGCATCTTGGCCAATGACGGCCTTGCCAATTTCATCGCGGAGTTTCTGGGACCAGGCGGGACCTGAAGGCATAGTGTCTCGGGGTGTTGTCTAGAGTGAAGGGAAGCTTGAAAACGTTGAAAGAGGCTAGAGGGAACGTGACCTGCTCTGCGAGAAAATGGTTCCGTCAATCGAGCACCTCGACGGCATCCCCAACCCGGATCACTCCGGACTTGGACTCGTTCACAAGGTTCTGGCCGAAATTGACATGCGAATGCTCGAGGGCATCGCGGCGAAACGTGGCGAGTGTCCTTAGCGGCTCGACCCCGCGCGCGCCGGTCATCTGGTCCGTCGTCGTCACGATGCAGCGTGCGCTTGGACCCAGGGCCCGGAAGACGACCTCGCCGATCCTGATGCGCGTCCACGTGTCCTCGGCAAAGGCTGGGCAGCCGGTGATCACAAGGTTCGTCCTGAAGCGGTCCATTGTCACCGGGCTTCCACCGTTCCGGCGGATCCTCTCGTTTAGCTCGTCGAGCGAGGCCTCGCTGGTGACAAGGAAGGGGCCTGCGTCCGCAAAGTGGGTGACCTCGTCGGGGAGGGCGAGGGGCTTGAGGACCGGACGGTTGAAGGCGGGGCCCGCGCGAACGAGCCGGCATTCCACCTCCAATGCGAGCGAGAGCCACTCCGCCGCCGCGTCGCCGCAATCCTCCGCCATCAGTCTCTCGCTCTTCCACACGCTGACGCTCAGGAGTCTGGCACCTGGGTCGGGAGACCGGCGGACCACCATGTCCGGCGAGCCCTCGATCTGAAGCGTGAGCGAAGTGTCGTCGATGAAGGCGCCGACCTTCGCCATGCGGGTGACGGTGCGTTGCGTCAGGAACCCGCCCGCCGGGTCGACGACCAGGAACCTGCGGTCCCCGACGGCGCCCATGGCGTCGACCTCGGCCGAATTCACCGAGAACCCCCTAAGCGACTTTACCGGATGGATGTTCAGACCCGAGAGGCGTGTCATGGTGTCACCTCCAGTTCTGCAGCTCGACGATGTTGCCGTCGGGATCGCGTGCGTAGGCGACCTTGAGCAGGCCCACACCCCGGATCTCGGTCGTCGCCACCTGGCCGACAAGGTCGCCGCCGTGCGCCTTCACGGCCTCGACCGCCGCCTCCACGTCCTCCACCTGGAAGGCGATGTGGCCAAAGCCGGGCTCGTTCACGACAGGCAGTGCGGCCGCGTTCATCCCCTCGTAGGAGAATATCTCCAGCGTGGGGCCGTCGTCGCCGAAGCCGGGAAGAGCCAGGTGGATGCCCGTCACGTGCGCCCTCGGGACCGCCGTCAGTTCCTCCAGCCAGGATCCCGAGAGATCGCGCTCCGGCGGCCTCGGCCTGCAGCCAAAGACGTCGCAGTAAAAGCGCGCGAGACGGCGCCAGTCGCGGCCCGTGAGGTTCGTGTGCGCGTACTTGGCCTGGATTGGCATCGCGGCTCAGATCTTCCGCACGACATCGCGGACCTCGATGTCCACCATCGGGATCTCCACGAGTTCCTTGGCGCCCTTCGCGCCGAGCTCGGCGAACTTGCGAGCGCCCGGGGTCACGCTGCCCTCGAAGGAGCCCACGGCCTTGTTGAAGTTGCTGACGGCGCTCGAAAGCCCCTTGGCGGCGCTTCCCATGTGCTCGGCGAAGGTCGAGAGCCTGTCGTTGAGCTCGCGGCCGAGCTTGCTCACCTCCTCGGCGCTCTTTGAAACCGCCTCCTGGCGCCAACCGTAGGCTGCGGCCTTGAGGAGGGCCACGAGGGTCATCGGCGTCGCCAGCAGCACGCGCCGGTTGATCGCGCGGTCCATGATCGAGGGGTCCGACTCGATGGCGGCCGACATGAAGGAGTCACCGGGCAGGAAGAGGACGACATACTCCGGCGAGGGCTGGATCTGCGCCCAGTAGTCGCGGTTGGCGAGGGCCTCGATGTGGCCCCGGACCTTGGCGGCATGCTCTCCCAGCTTCGCCAAGCGCTTGGCTGGATCAGCCTCGACGGCGGCCTCGCGGAACGCCTCCGTCGGCGCCTTGGCGTCGATCGCGATCCTCTGTCCACCGGGGAGCGAGACGATGAGGTCGGGCCGCCCGACCTTGCCGGAGGCATCCGTGAACGTGGTCTGCTCCGAGAAGTCGCAGTGCTCCATCATGCCGGCCATCTCGACCACTCGGCGCAGCTGGACCTCGCCCCAAGTACCCGCGGTGCGCGTCGTGCTGAGCGCCGTCGAGAGCTTCGTCGTCTCGGTGTGCATGCGCAGCTGGGTCGTGTTGAGCGCCTCGAGCTGCTGGCCGAGTTCTCCGTAGGCGCGCTCGCGCTTCTGCTCGAGCTCCGCGATCTTCTTGTCTACCTTCTCGAGCGATTCCTTGAGGGGCTTGACCAGGAGGTCGATGGCCTGCTGGCGGTTGGTCAGGTCGCCTGCGGACTTCTCGTGGAGCTGGGCGAAGGACTGCTCGGCCAGCTTCAGGAAGTCGTCCCGGTTGGCGCGCAGCGCCGTTGCCGACAGCTCGGCGAACTCTGCCTTCAGGCGCTCGTTCGCCGAGCGAAGCTCGGACATCCTCGCCTCGCCGGCGGCCTTCTCGGCGGCCAGGTCCGCGTTGATTTGGGAATTGGAGGCGGAAAGCTCCGCAATCGCGGCCTTCTCGGCAGCCAGTTCACCCACCAGCCGGGCATTGTCGGCGGCCGCCGCCTTGAGCCTCTCGTCCAGGGCGCCCCGGCGGCTCCACACGACAAGGCATCCGATTCCGAAGCCCGCGGCAAAGAGCACAATGCAGAGGAGGGTGATCACGCGAGGAGGTTTGACAGTGCGGCGTCCCGTCTGCAAACACACATCATGTTCCAGCCGTGCCTGAAAGGGACAATTTTGGCCTGATGGTCACCGAGCCTACCACCGGCCAAGACGGGGCCACGCAACCCCGCAAGGTGCTCGTTGTGGACGATGAATACGGCCCGCGCGAGTCGATCGCCTACACGCTGGCCACTTCCTTCTCCGTCGAGACGGCGGACCGGGCCGCCGAGGCGCTTAAAAAGATCAAGGACCAGCATTTTCATGTGGTGGTGCTGGACATCAGGATGCCGGAGATGGACGGCATAAAGGCGCTCGAGGAGCTCCGCAAGATAGACCCCCATGTTTCTGTCATCATCCTGACGGGCTACGGCATGCTCTCGACGGCCCAGCAGGCCATGGTCGGCGGGGCCAACCAGTACATGAGGAAGCCGCCGGATGTCGCCGAGCTGATCGACGCGGTTCGCCACCAGGCGGAGGCCGCGCAGCTGCGCCGCCACCAGGCGAAGATGTCGACCGACGCAGTCGCCCTCAACGCGGCGCTCAAGAAGGAGATCGATGCCAACAAGCCCCAGATCTGGCAGGCCAGGGCCTCCGTCGAGCTGGTGCACGATCTCAACAACCCCCTAACGGTCGTCATTGGCTACTCGGCCCTGATGGTCGAGGAGGCCCACAAGCTGGCCGAGCAGAACCCCGAGATGGGCAAGCGCATGGCCGACTATGCGGTCATCGTCGAGAAGGCCGCCGAGTACTGCCACCACCTCTCCGAGAACTGGAGGACGGCGTCCAAGAAGATGGCCGAGTTCACGATCATCGACCTGGTGGCCGTGGCCTTCGAGGTGAAGCAGGTGATCTTCTTCGGAAGCCCCGTCGTGCAGATATCCGGGACCAGCGAGGCATGGATCAATGGGTCGAAGTACGAGATCATGCGTGTCTTCCAGAACCTCCTCAAGAATTCGATCGAGTCGGGCGCGACCCGCGTCGGCGTGGACTTCACGTCCAAGCTCGGCAAGACGACGGCCACCATCACCGACAACGGACCCGGCATGGACGAGGACCGCATCCACCGCGCCATGCACGGCGGGTTCACGAGCAAGGAGAACGGGACGGGGCTGGGGCTTAGCATCTGCAGGCACCTGACGGCGTCCCACGGGGGAGAGTTTGCAATCGAGTCCGAGCCCGGCGTCGGGACCACCGTGAAGCTCACGTTCCCGTCGCTCGCCAGGAAATGACCGACCCCTCGGCCTAAACGGGCATGGGCAACGCAAAATTGACCGGGGAACTCGAGTGCGCGTGGCCCGCCAAATTCGGATCCTGGGCAAGCCGGATCGACGCTAGTCCCACGCTCTGCCGCTCCGAGCGCGAGGTGCCTTGGCGAATCAGGCCGCCGACGGTCGAGGACGTGAGGGAGGTCGTTCGCGAGGCCGCCCGGAACCGCACGCCACTCTGGCCCGTCAGCACCGGGCGCAACTGGGGCTACGGCTCCCATCTGCCCGCGCGCGACGGATCCGTGATCGTGGATCTCGGGGCACTGGATTCCATCGGGGACCTGGACCGCCCGTCGCTCAGCCTGCGGATCGGGCCCGGCGCAACCCAGGCTGCGCTCCACACTTTCCTGCTCAAGAACGCCCCGGACCTTGCCTTCAACGTCACCGGCTCCGGCGGCACGACGAGCGTCCTTGGCAATGCGCTGGAGAGGGGCATCGGCTACGCGGGCGAGAAGGACACCGAGGTGTATGCGCTCGAGGTGGTGCTCGCGGACGGATCCCTTGTTGGCCCCTCTGCCGGGCGCAATCACAAGTCGCGCACCCACCCGGCGGGCCTCTCGCAGGACGGGCTGTTTTTCCAGAGCAGCCTCGGGATTGTGGTGGGGGCAAGGATCCGCCTTCGCATCCGGCAGGAGGCCGAGGAGGCTGTCGTGCTCCAGGGTACTCTTGAGGGCGTGATGGGCACCCTGAAGTCCGCGTACGACCACAGGCTCATCTCCGGCCCCACCCATGTCTCCGAGCCAGGAAGGACGCAGCGGCTCGGCTTTGGCATGCTCCGCAACCTCTGGCAGAGGGACCCGACGCCCGCCGAGGTGGACGCCTGCTTTCCCGAGCACACCACCTACAACGGCCTCTTCTCCATGTCCGGGAAGAGAAGGGTGGTGCACGCGACCTGGAAGGAATTGAAGGATTCCGCGATGCCGGGCGTCAGGTTCCGCCGTGCGGACTCTGCAAGGATAGCCAGTGCCGCCAAGTGGCTGAGCCTCGCCGGTGCGCGCAACCAATCGACTCGGCTCCTCGCGATCCGGCCACTCCTCGCGCTCACCTGGGGGGAGCCTAGTGAGGTGGGGCTTGCCTCCCTCGACGGCTACAGCGGCGGCGATCCGGACCGCGCGACGCGCGGAGCTATCTACGGGAATGCGGTCTCGAGCGTCAGTGCCGATGAGGCGAAGCGCGCCTCAGGCATCGTCAGGCGCCAATGGAAGGACGCGGCGTTCACCTGGATCCTGCTCGATGGCCGGTGCATGATCACGGTCTACACGCTCCACTTTGACGACGCACAGGCGAAGGACGTCCACGCGGCAAATGCCGCGATCGTGGATGACCTCGTGGGCGCCGGCCTGCCGCTCTACCGCGGCGGCATCAATGTCAGGATCCCGGGCGGCCAAGATGGGGTGGGCCGCCGCATCAAGGAGGCCTTCGACCCGCTCGGCATCATCTCGCCGGGGCGCTACGAAACCTGATGGCACGCCGCGTAAAGATAACGGGGCTCGGGCCGGTGACACCCGCCGGGATCGGCAGGGAGAGCTTCTTCGCGGGCATCAACGAGCCGCTGAGCCGCGTGAGCGAGATCACGCACTTTGATCCCAGGGTCGGCCAGGTGATCGCGGCCCACATGCCCGACTTCAAGCTCGGCGACTGGACCGACGCCTCGTTCAACCCGAAGCGGACGCCGCGCCAGACACAGTTCGCGATCGTGGGGACGATTCTGGCCCTCGCCGACGCCGGGATCGCCCTGTCCGAGCTCCAGGGCATGCACCCCATCGTCGTCAACGGGAGCGCGTTCCCGGACCCCGAGCTTACCTACCGGACGGTCGCGGGCTTCGTCACCAAGGGCCCGCGCCACGCCGTGCCGACGGCGATCGTCGACGCGGGCCCGAGCGCCATCACGGGCGCAATGGCGAAGCTCCTCGGCACCAAGTGCCGCACGATCGCGCTCCAGAGCGCGTGCTGCGCGGGGCTGGACGCGATCGGTCACGGGGCGGAGATGATCGCGAGCGGCCGGGCGGACATCGCGTTCTGCTGCGGCACGGAGGCGCCGGTCTTCAACCAGCCGATGCTGGAGCTCGGGCTCATGAAGCTTTCCCCGAGGAACTCCAGGAAGCCGACCGAGATGGGACGGCCCTTCGACCTCTGGAGGAACACGGGCGTCATAGGAGAGGGCGCCTGCGTCGTGATCCTGGAGTCCGAGGACAGCACGCGCGACGCGTATGCGTGGGTCGATGGCTACGCCTACGGCAATGACGACGAGGAGGGCGGCAAGGGCAACGGGCTCCTGGACACGATCAAGATGGCGCTCGCGAACTCGAACCGCCACGCGTCGTCGGTGGACTTCATCAACGCGTGGGGTCCCGGGCATTCCGAGATCGACGCCTCGGAGGCCAGCAGCCTCTGCACGTTCTTCGGCGAGAGGATCAGGCGCATCCCGGCGGTGTCGCTCAAGGGCGCGATCGGCAACCCCCTGGCGGCCGCCGGAAGCATCCAGGTGGCGAGCGCGGCCCTCTCCCTCAAGACCGGGCGCATTCCGCCGACGGTGAACTGGGAGACGCCCGATCCCGAGTGCCCGCTCAATCTCAGTGCTGTGGCGCGCGATGTCGGCTGCACTGTCGCCCTCGTGAACGCCCACGGGCTCTGCGGCACCAACGCATCGATGGTTCTTTCCAAGGAATGAACCTGTCGCACCTGATAGCGATCGTCGCCAGCCTCGGGGTGGGCTGCGTCGTCCTCTACATCAACCCCAAGCGAGCCATCAACCGGGCCTTTCTCCTGGCCTCGGTGAACGTCGCGGCGTGGCTCATCAGCCTCTCCTGGCTGACGGACAAGTACAACACGGACCCGGAGTTCTGGATCAGGATGACAAGCGCCTTGGGCGGATTCATCCCGCTCATGCTCTGGATAATCAAGGACAGCGCCATCGGCGGGAAATTCGGCTGGGGGAGCCTGACGCGGGGCTGGCTCTGGCTCGTGACGGCGCTCGTGATGGCGGCGGACTGTTTTTCGGGCTACTTCATCCCGGAGGGATCGACGAGCCTTCATCCGCTGCGCGGGCCGGGCTGGACGGCCTTCCTGGTCGTGAACGCGGCGGCCTACATCGTCCTGCTGATCCAGTCCTTGTTCGACCTGCGCAAGGTCTCGGGGATCCAGAAGGTCGAGCTGCAGACGCTCATGTTTGGCGGCTCCGCAGCCGGGTTCGTCGCCATCGTGGCGGTCGCCCCGATCCTCAGCAAGCCGCTGCTGCCGCAGTCGCTGCCGATCATCATCGTCGCCTTCTACACCTTCACGGCCTGGGCGATCACGACGCAGAAGGTCTTCGACGGACGGCACCTCTTCCGCAGCGCACTGAGGCTCGGCCTGTCCATAGGCGCCATCTCGGCAGCGATCGCCGTGGCGATGTCGATCGACCCGGCGGAGGTCTCCAGACCCGTCGTCATCATCGCCTGCGCGGCCCTGATCACCGTTGTCTACAACCGCTTCAACCTGCGCATCCTTAGGGCCACGCTTCTCGGCGGCGACCGGGAGGAGGAGGGTGTTCGCTCGGTCCTCCTCGCGGCCGGCAGGGACGAGTACGACTACGAGGTGCTGGTGAAGCAGTATAGCGCCATCCTCGCGGCCTGGGGCCGCGCAGACCGCGCCTACTTCCTCACCTCCTCGAAGGAGAGCTACACACAGGGGGATCTCTCGATCCCGATGGAGTCCCCGGCGATGCGGGAGCTCCTCAAGGAGAAGTGGGCGACGCCGGAGAGCCTCTTTAGACAGAGGGACGCCGAGGGGCGGCGGGAGCTCGCGGCCCTCTTCGAGGCGCACCGTTTTGGTGTCATGATCTGCGCGCCGAGCGATGTGGTGACTCCGCCCTTCATCATCGCACTCAAGGCCCGCCGCGACCTGAGCCCGTTCACGTGGTCGGAGATCAAGCAATTGAACGAGTGGGCGGGCATCATCGAGAACTCCCTTTCCCGCATCAGCCTCACGCAGCAGGCGCGGGAGTCCGAGCAGCTGAGGACGGCCGGTCTCCTGGGTGCCAGTCTCGCCCACGAGATCCGCAACCCCCTCGTGACCCTGAAGACGATCGCGCAGTCCGCGCGCACGCGTTACCACGACCCGGACTTCAAGCGGCTCCTGATCGACCTGGTGCCCGCCGAGATCGAGCGCATCGAGGGGCTCGTCAGCGGGTTGATGGACCTCGGTCGCCCGCAGTACCCGCATTTCGAGCGGGTGAGCCTGAACGAGATCGTCGGGACGAGCGTCAAGCTCGTCCGCCCGAAGGCGCTCGACGAGGCTGTCAACCTGACGTGCGCCCTGGATGCCAACCCGGACGAGATCAACGGGGACCGCGCCTCGATCCGCCAGGTGATCCTGAACCTGGTCATGAATGCCATCCAGGCAGTCGCGGCCATGGATGTGGACCGCGAGGTGAACGTGAGGACGATTGCAACCCCAGGCTCCGTCGTGCTGGAGGTGGCCGACAACGGGCCGGGAATGCCCCCCGAGGTCCGCGCCCGCCTTTTCCAGCCCTTCACGACGAGCAACAAGACGAGCGGCATAGGCCTCGGCCTCGCGATCACGGCTGATCTTGTAAAACTACATCACGGACAAATATCCTTGGTAGAACGAGATGAAGCAGGCACAACATTTCGGGTCACCCTCCCATGTCAGCAACCTTCATCCTAACTACCAAGGATCCTGAGCTGGAATCCGAGTGGGCTAGGCAACTGCCCTCGCGCCCCCTCGCGCTGTCGGACGCGGACCTCCTTTCCCGGGAGCTCCAGAGGCCCGGGGCGCGGGTCTGGATACGGGACATCAGGGACGGCGGCGTGCTCCAGACACCCCATGCGGACACGGTCGTCGTCGTGGTCGGCGAACCCCAGAGCATCCCCTTCGAGGAAGCGAGGGCCAGCCGCTCGAACACCTACTGCCTCTCCTATGAGGAGAGCCTGACCCAGCTGCGCCGCATTGCGCCCCTGGCAGCGGAACTGGCCCAGAGCCGGGCCGTCATGTCCATCCTCCATGAGCGGCCTCGCCGCATCGACCAGGCCGTCTCGGAAACCTCCGACACCGGAAGGCGCAAGCTGGACGACCTCGAGTTTCTTGCGGCATCGATCGACCACCTTGAGGACCGGGACAGGCTGATCGACGAGTTCCGAAGGGGAGCCCGCGCGCAGATACGCTCGTCGAAGGTTGTCGTCTTCCTGAGGGACGAGAAGCGCTACATCGCCGAGGGCGAGAAGTTTGAGTGCTCGGCAAGCCACGACCTCGTCAGGTGGCTCCAGGAGCACGCCGCTATCGTCGACTCGTCCACGCTGGACTCCGTCGAGAACGCCGCGGTGGAGGCCTCCATCCGCCAGAAACTGGGCGAGTGGAACTCAAGGCTCCTTGTCCCGATAGAGGTGCATGGCGTCCTCGAGGGCTGGGTCACCTTTGGTCCCCGCGCCGACGGCCGTCCGTACTCCAACGCCGACCGCGACGACGCGCTCATGCTCGTTCGCCTCTTCTCGCGCCTGCTGGGACAGCACAGGCAGCTGAAGGCCGCGACCGCGGTCCAGAAGGAAGTCTCTCTCCTCAAGAAGTTCGGCCCGCGATTCTGCGTGGTCGGCGCCAACGGCAAGACCGAAGAGGTGATCCCCGTCGAGGCCCGCGAGGTCGCGGCGCTCGCGATCCGAGACGGAAAGAGGATCGAGCGGGAGTTCGGACGCGTGCGCGTCACGGCGGGCCCCATCCCCGGAATCGGCGGCTGCTGGGTATGGTGGGACGACTCGGCCCCGACGGCCGAGGCCACGGCCCAGAAGAGGGAAGCCGAGCGCCACCAGATCCTCCACGACCTGGGGATCATGATTTCGCACGAGCTCGCCAACGCGATGTTCTCGGTAAGCACCTATTTCCAGCACCTCAAGCGCCAGCGCGCGACCGACGATACCGCGCACCCCCTGATTGAGCGCGTCGGCCAGGACATGGAGAGGATGAAGGCGATGCCGCACCTCCTGAGCACCCTCTACGAGATGTCGAAGCAGCCGACGGCGCGGGTCGACATGAAGCGAATCATCCAGTCTGTTGCGAAGGAGGTCGGCGGGATCGCGAACACGCCGGACTCGCCGCTCCTCATCTGGGGGCACGAGAAGAACCTCCACGATGCGCTGATCTGGCTTTGCCGCGAGATCGTGAGCACCAAGGACCGCATCGAGACCGTGTCGCGCGACGCGAAGATCACGATTTCCCTCCAGCAGAGGCGGCGCGACGACGAGTCTATCTGCCTGGTCACGATCGCCTATCCGGGGCTTCGCGTGGACCAGATCAAGGTGGGCGAGGCCACGACGACGGAGGAGTACCCGACGGTCCCGGTCTACCTAGCCCGCGAGGTCATCCGCTTCCATTTCGGCACCGTGCACGTGGGCCAGGGCCTCGACGGCCCGGAGCTCATGATCGCGCTAAAGTCGCGGCGCGTGAACGCGATCGCCGAGGTCGACCCGATCATCCGCAAGCAGGCCGAGTCCGGAAGCGCCTCTCCGTTCAAGCAGGGCGGCGCCGACCCCGAGGAGTTCCCCGCATCGGCATGAGCGAGAGGGATGAGGCATGGGTGGCCAACGTCTCGGCGTGGGCCAGCGCCCAGGCCGACATCAAGGCCCTGGTGCAGATTGGCTCGCGGGTGAAGAACGACGGCACGGCGGACAAGTGGTCGGACTTCGATTACCAGCTGATCACGACGAACCCCGCGAGGTACAAGTCCGGTGAATTTGCCCGTGAACTCGGCAAGTGCTGGGCGATCGGCCTCGAGCACACCTTTGGGGATGTGACGAAGGTGACGGCCGTCTTCGACGGGGCGCTCGAGGCCGACTTCATCATCCTGCGCCACAGCGACCTCGTAATCGCGACAACGGCCCTGGGCTGGCCCCGAGCCAAGGTTTTGTGGCCAAGGCCGCTGCGCATTGGCATCAGCCGGCTTCGCGGGGCCGCCGGGACGGGATGGAAAATCATCAAGGGAGGGGCCGCATGGGAGAAGAGATACTCGAGGCTGACGCCCTGCGAGTTCCCGATGACCGAGGAGGAGTTCGCGGCCCTTTGCGGGGAATTCTGGGTTCAGGCGGTTTGGGCCGCGAAACGCGCCATGCGCGGAGAATTGATCGCCAGCCAGCGAACAATCCACCGGTACGTGATCGAGGGATGCCTCAGGATGTTCGAGGAGGAGGTGATCCTCGCCGGCGGCAAGGCCTACCCAAGGGGCCGCAGGGCGGAAATCTGGCTCACCGAATCGCAGGAGAGAGTGGCCAACGCCGGGACAACTCCCGAAAGGGAAAGCCTCCTGGAGACGCTCTCACACCTCTCGCGCGAATTCTCGCGCTCGTCCGAGGCGGTGGGACGGCAGAGGGGCTGGCCTGACGTGGATCGCACTGAAGTCAGGGGCTGGATCACCAGCCTCTCCTAGCTTGCCTGCTATCCCGTGCGGAACAGTTCCGCGATGATGTCCTCGAGCGGCACATCCTCGATCGTGATGTCCGCGACCGGGCCGGTGCCGAGGACCTCCTGGGCAACGGCGACGACGTCGTCGCTGCCGACGCGAAGGGTGAACGAGCCGTCATCCGCCCGCGTCGTCTCGCCATACTTGGAGCGCCAGGCCTCAGAGAAGGTCGTGTCCTTAGGGACGAACCTGACGATCTTCTTCCGGCTGCCGGAGCTCGACTCAAGCTTGTCCAGGGCGCCGTCGTAGATCTTCAAGCCCTTGTGGATCACGATGACCCGCTCGCAGAGCTCCTTGATGTCCGCCATGTAGTGGCTCGTGAGGACGATGGTCACCTTGTGCTTGCGGTTGTAGTCGCGAAGGAAATTGCGGACAGCCCGCTGGGAGACGACGTCCAGCCCGATGGTCGGCTCGTCGAGGAAGAGGACCTTGGGCCGGTGGATCAGGGCCGCGATCAGCTCCATCTTCATCCTCTCTCCAAGCGAGAGCTCGCGGACCATGACATTCAGCTTGTCCGTCACGCCGAGCAGCGTGACGAGTTCATCGAGGGTCTTCTTGTACTCGGCCGGGTCCAGGCCGTAGATCGCCTTCAGCAGCACGAAGGACTCGATCGCGGGCAGGTCCCACCAGAGCTGGTTCTTCTGGCCCATGACGAGCGCGAAGATCCGGCGATAGGCGTTCTCGCGCTTGGTGGGGTCGAAGCCCGCGACCCTCGCGGTGCCCGAGGTCGGGAAGATAAGGCCGGAGAGCATCTTGAGCGTCGTTGTCTTGCCGGCGCCGTTCGGCCCCAGGAAGCCGACAAACTCGCCCTCGGCGATCGAGAACGTGATGTCCTTGGCGGCGGCGGTCTCGTCGTACTTGCGGTTGAAGAGGCCCTTAACGCCGCCCCAGAAGCCGGGCTGCTTCTTGTACGTGCGGAAGACCCGCGTCAGCTTCTGGACCTCGATCATCATCGCCTAGAGCAAAGCACAGAAAGCCCGTCAGATCGACCCAAGCTTGGAGAAATCGAGGATCGAGTGGCTGATGAAGCCAGAGTCGAGCGCGGATCGGTCCGTGAGGGGCGATGAGGGCGACGTGTCCTCGCCGAGCTTGAACACCAGCCGGTGGGTGCCGTCCTCGGCGCGCGGGCTGAAGAGGCCAGGCAGCATGAGCCTCGCCGGAACCGTGCGGCGCACCTCGGAGGCGGACATGCACGGGTAGGGGAAGTTCACGTTGTGGACGATGAAGCTCTGGGCCGGCGTGGAGGCGACCAGGCTCGGCGTCATCCGGGCGGCATGCTTGGCCGAGGCTCGGATGATGGCCAGCAGACCGGGGCCCACCATGCCCGCCTTGTCCTTCAGGTCGTCGTAGACCGGGATGCTGAGGCTCTGGGAGAAGGCTATTCCCGGGAGGCCGTGGAGCGCGCCCTCGCAGGCGCCCGCCACCGTGCCGCTGCCCAGGATGAAGGCGAGGCTGGCGTTCAGGCCGATGTTCATGCCGCTCACGACCGCCTCCGGGGCCGACGGCAGCAGGTGATCGAGCGCGATGTTGACGCAGTCGCTCGGGGTCCCGTCGACCGACCAGGTCGGGCAGCCGAGCTCGTGCTCCTCCTTCAGGGAGTGCACGGCGCGATGCCGGGACTTGGACGCGCCGGTCCAGCTCTGCTCGACCCTGGGGGCGACGACAAAGACCTCGTGGTCCGCGGCAATGAGCGCGCGGACCAGCTCGTGGAGGAAAACTGAGCCGACCCCGTCGTCGTTAGTTACGAGGAGCCTCACTCAGACTAGGCCTGGCTGACCTCGGCCGGGGCGCTCTCGCCCTGCTTCTGGTTCTCCATGTCCTTCATGGCCGCCCTGCGTGAGAGGCGGACCTTGCCGGAGCGCTCGTCGATGCCGATGCACTTCACCCAGATCATGTCGCCCATCTTGACGACGTCCTCGGTGCGGCGCACGCGGAAGTCCGCGAGCTCGGAGATGTGGACGAGGCCCTCCTGGCCGGGGGTGCACTCGACGAAGCAGCCGAAGTCCTTGATGCCGGTGACGCGGCCGTTGTAGAGCTTGCCGTTCTCGATCGGCACGCCGCCGCCACCGCCGCCGCCGCCAGGACCACCGCCGCACAGGCCGTCGATTTCCTTGATGGCGCGGGCCATGGCCTCGCCGTTGTTGGAGTAGATGAAGACCTTGCCGGAGTCATCCTCGGCGATGTCGATCTGGGCGCCCGTGGTCTCGGTGATGCGCCTGATGGTCTTGCCACCGGGCCCGATGAGGAGGCCGATCTTCTCGGGGTTGATCTGGATCGTCTGGATGCGGGGCGCGTACTTGCTGAGGTCGGCGCGGGGCGCCGGCATCACTGCCAGCATCTTGCGCAGGATCTCGATGCGGGCGTCGCGCGCCTGGAAGATCGCCGCCTTGGCGATCTCGAAGGGCAGGCCGTTGATCTTCAGGTCGAGCTGGAAGCCCGTGATGCCCTTGGTCGTGCCGGCAAGCTTGAAGTCCATGTCGCCGAAGTGGTCTTCCTCACCGAGGATGTCGGTGATCGTGACCCACTTCGCGATGGAGCCGTCCGGGTTGTTGTCGGTCATCAGGCCGCAGGAGATACCGGCGACCGGGGCGATGATCGGAACACCCGCGTCCATCAGGGAGAGGCAGCCGCCGCAGATCGAGGCCATCGAGGTCGAGCCGTTGGAGGCCATGATCTCGGAGACGACTCGGATCGAGTAGGGGAATGCATCCTCCGGGGGCAGGATCGGCACGAGCGAGCGCTCGGCCAGTGCCCCGTGGCCAACCTCGCGGCGGCCGGGGGCGCCGAAGCGGCCCGTCTCACCGACCGAGAACGGCGGGAAGTTGTAGTGGAGCATGAAGCTCTTGGAAGTGGAGCCGCCGGTGAGGCCGTCCATGTCCTGCGCTTCCTTTGTCGGCCCGAGGGTCGTGATGACCAGGCCCTGGGTGTCGCCGCGCTCGAAGATGGCGCTGCCGTGGACCATCGGGAGGACGCCGACCTCGCACCCGATCGGGCGCAGGCTCTTGGCGTCGCGGCCGTCGGAACGGACACCGCGCTCAAGAACGGTCTTGCGGTACGCCTTGTACTGCAGGTCCTCGAACACGACGTTCAGGTCGACGTCAGTGAACTTGCCCTCGCCGAGCTCGGCGATGAGGGCGGCCTTGGTCTCGTCCTTGATCGCCTTCATGTTGGCGGAACGGACGTTCTTCTCCTTGCCGAAGATGGCGTCGGGAATCTTGGGGCCGGCGATGCGCTCGATGATGGCGCGGGCGGCGGGCGTCGCTCCAACGAGGGGGAACGTGGCCTTCGGCTTGCCGGCGATCGCGACGAGCTCCTTGATGGCCTTGATGATCGGCTGGATCGCCTTGTGGGCGAACTCCAGGGCCTCGATGAACTGGTCCTCGGGGAGCTGGTCGGCGCTGCCCTCGATCATGAGCATGTCCTTCTCGTTGCCGACGTAGATCAGGTCCAGCGAGGACGAGAACATCTGCTCGATGGTCGGGTTGGCGACAAACTTGCCGTCGATCAGGCCGATGCGCGAGGCGCCGATCGGCCCGTTCCACGGGATGTCGGAGATCGCCAGCGCGGCGCTGGCGCCGTTCACCATGGCGATGTCGGACTCGTTCTTCTGGTCGGCGGAGAGGAGGATGCCGATGACCTGCACCTCATTGAGGAAGCCCTCGGGGAAGAGGGGGCGGCAGGGGCGGTCGCACAGGCGGGAGGTCAGGATCTCCTTCTCGGAGGGGCGGCCCTCGCGCTTGAAGTAGCCACCCGGGAAGCGGCCGGCGGCGGCGTACTTCTCGCGGTAGTCGACGGTGAGCGGGAACCAGTCCTGGCCCGGCTTGGTGGTGGCGGCGACGGTGGCGGCCACGAAGACGTTGGTTTCACCGACGGTGACGTTGACGGCGCCGTTGGAAAGCTTGGCGAGGGAGCCGGTGGAGAACTGGATCCCGTACTCGGGGACCGTTACGATGTGTTTCTGATTCATGACTTGGGTTTTCGGATTATCTGATGGTCGTACCCCGGCGCACAGTTATGGCGGCGCGAGGCTTGTTTTTGTGAGCTAACCGCCGGCGCGCAGGCCGGGGGTGCCTTCGTTGGTCCCGTACAGGACTCGAGAGATTTCCGTTTGGCGCCCCAGGTGAGGCGGCTCGCCGGGCGGCAAACGGAAATGTCCCGGTTCTGTGTCGAGTGTCTTAAAGACAACAGGCGACCCGCGGATCGGATCGCCTGTGTGAAAGCGTTACTTGCGCAGATTTAGTTTCTGCAGCAATTCGTTGTACTTGGGCAGGTTATGATGCTTGAGGTAGTCGAGCAGCTTGCGGCGGCGGCTCGCCATCTGCAGCAGGCCCCGGCGGGAATGGAAGTCCTTCCGGTGGGTGCGCAGGTGCTCGGTGAGGTGGTTGATGCGCGCGGTGAGAAGAGCGATCTGAACCTCGCTCGAACCTGTGTCCTTCTCGTGGGTTTTGTACTCTGCGATGATTTCTGGCTTAACGACTGTAGGCATTGGTATGTAGTTGAGTTGCACGACTGTAGAGGACCTTTGCAGGTCCCGTGCCACCCGCCAAAACGAGGGTAAACTCGTCCCAGCCGGCGTCACCGTTCTAACCTGGCGGGATGCCAAGTCAGTCATGGTGGGCTCCCCAACTTACGGAAACCCACTGACGCAAGGGAATAACGTCTGAAACCCCGGTCCCCGGCGCAAGCCCAAATTTGCTGCCTTTTTTTGGGTCACCCCTGGGACAGCCGGATCTGCTTTATGGAGGAGCATCCGGGGAGCTTCTTGAGGCGCGCGACGATTTCGGCACGGTTCATGAAGAGCTCATTGCGGACGACCGCGTGGCTCGCCTGCACCTCGAGCCTCCCGCGCTCGTCGACCCTGACGGCATGCGAATACGCCGCGTTGGCAGGGCCGACGATTTCAGGCCACTTGTCGCGAATGGCCTGCTCCTTGGTGGGTATTCCGATCCCATGCTTCGTCCGGATCGCGTCGATCAGGTCCACAAGCGGAAGCGAGGGCTTCCTGCGCCCCTTGGTAGGATCCTCCGAGGGAATCCTCCTGAACGAGGCGACCAGGTCCTCCGCGATCCTGCTGAATCTGTGTGGTTCTGCCGACATCCGATTGAACCCGGGAATGCCGCCAATCGGGGCGTGAGGCAAACTTTAGCGCCTGCCATATCCAGCCCGATGGGAGACGGGAGAGCGGCATGGCGCCCATCCTCATGCAGCGCCTGAGGACGGACGAGCCCCGCCCGAAGCGCCTGCCGTAGCACCGGGCGTTGCGAAACGTGAAGAAGCGCGCCGCCCAGCGGCCGAGCTTTGGGCTGCCCGGGAACTGCTCCTGGGCGATCCGCAGCCTGAGGAGGTGCGTCAGGCGCAGCATGCGCCTCCAGATGCGTTCGGTCCATTGTCCCGGTGCCACGCGGTAGAAGGCTCCTACGGCACCGACGACCTCGATTCGCCCTGCGCAGGCGAGTCGGTACCAGAACTCGTAGTCCGCAATCGGCCCCCAGGCCTCGTCGAACCCGCCGATCCTTAGGGCGACGTCGCGGCGGATGAGTACCCCGGGGAAGGGGCTCATGGAGCTCTTCAGGAAATACCTTGGAACGTAGTCCATCGGAGCACCCGCCACGCGCGGGCGCCTGAGTAACGGGGCGACTGTACCGTTCGTGGTCCTCGTGCAGACGGCGACCGCCCCCTTCCAGAGCCGCGGGAGCACGCAATCCAAATACCAAGGATACAGCGTGTCATCCTCGTGGAGCACCATGACCCAGTCGCCGCGGGCGCTCCTGAGGCACTGGTTCCAGTTGCCGACGGGCCCGAGGCGCTTGGAATTAGGCAGGTACCTGAAGCCCAGATCGGAGTAGCTCTCCACGAGCGCGCGCGTCTCGGGAAGGAGCCCGTCGTCGCAGACGATGACCTCGAGGCCGACATCTGCGGTCTGCGACGCGATGCTCTCGAGTGTCTCGGCAAGAAGCTCGGGCCTGTTGTAGGCCGGGATCGCGATCGTGATCAGCGGGTCGAGCCGGCGAGGGCTGCGCTTCGCCCCCCAGCTGAGCGTGAAGTCGAGACCCAAGATCGCATCCATGACCGGGCTGTTAAACCCGAACTGGCCCAGGCCGGCGGCCGTTCCCGACGTCATGTTGAAAGCATTGTTCCGAGTCCGCATACGCAACAAGCGTTGCAGACAAGACGCCGGATTAGGGGAAAGGTTACGTCACATTTCCCGTTACTGCAGAGTGAAAGGGGTGCCAAGCCTCGATGGATTTTCCCCTAGGAAATACCGGCGAGCACGTCCCGCACCGCCGCGTAAACCTCGTCGATCGAGTTTCGGCGCACACAGAGATTGCGGTACGAGTCCCCGGGAACGCAGGTCTTCGGCGCCACGCAGTCGGTGCACGGCATCGGGGGGATGATGAGGCGATGGCCAAGCCCGGTGGGGCAGAAGAGCTTGGGATTCTGGGAACCGTAGAGCGCGATGACCGGCGTGCCCACGGCCGCCGCGACGTGCATGGGCCCGCTGTCGTGGCAGAGGAAGGCGGAGCTCGCCTTGGCGAGGGCGGCAAAGAGGGGCTGCGTTTTGATGGCACCGGGTGCTATCACGTGCGTCCTCATTAGATCCTTTATGCTTGAAATGAGTTTGATTTCCGCGGGCCCGCCCGCGAGGACGACCTGGACCCCGAGCTCGTCCTGCACGCGGTCGCACACGGTGGCAAACCGCTCCACGGGCCAGATGCGCATCTCGCTCCGGCTGCCGGGATGCACGAGGAGCGTGCGCCCCTGGGCGCCAACGTAACGCTTCCATTCGGCTACGTCCGCGTCCCTTGGCGTAAGCCGGATGTCGCGCGTCACGACCGGAACGCCGGCGGGCCCCAGCGCCTTCAGGTAATAGTCCGTGATCGGCTGGTTCTCATGCTCGGCCTCGGGCTCGTGGACCACGTTCGTGTACATGAAGCGCATCCGGACCGGGTGTGTTCCTTGGTGAAGCGCAAGGCGGAAAGGCGCGCCGCTAAGGCGCGCGATGAGCGCCGTGCGCTCGGTGTTGTCGATGTCCAGGACGTGGGTGAATTTCTCGCCTCGGAGTTTGCGCACGAAACCGAGCAAGCCCGCGCCACCGGTTGGTGGCGGCATCACGGCGTCGACGTCGGGATTTAGTCCGAGGATGCCCGAGTAGCCGGGCTCGACATAGGCGACAATCCGGCAGCCCGGCCAATGGAGCTTCAGGTTCCTGAACAGCGATCCCAGGAGCACGACGTCGCCGAGGTAGCGGCGGCGTATGACGAGGATGTTCTTTGTGTCGGGCATCGGGGGTTTGGAGCGTCCGCGCAATGCAAGCGCACGGCCGAGGCGAGCCGCAACGCAATTGAGCTAGGGTGTGTCCGCGAAATCAGCGAATGAGGCAATCAACGACTGCCGCGAAATCGAGTGGCGCTGGAAACGAAACGGCGAGCTTTCCTGCCGGGTGCTAAGGCGCCTTCGATAATGGCTGTGGCGAACGGCCGATGACGAGGTCGCCTCTGGGGATTTTTCCCGCTTCTCGCCTAGTGACGAGCATTCGCCAATCCATTGGCGGCAACCAGGACGTCGATGAAGTTTTTCACCAGATGGGACGTCTCACCCTTTCGCCAGACTACCTGCAATTCGATCATCAGATCGTCACCCGTCTCTTTTAGCTCTTTGAAGAGCAATCCTTTGCCCCTAGAAAGACTGCCGGTCGCTCCCATAAGGGACACGCCTAGACCACCCTCGAGGGTGGCAAGAAACGTCTCTGCGCCCTCAATGGCACGAATTTGAGGGGTCTTGATTCCCCGTTGGGTTAAGAGCTTCCTCATCGCGTCCAAATGGGGAGCTGCGCCCTTTGATAGGGCCAAAGCCAACAGTGGCTCGCGGGCCAATTCTGCCAGTGGAACTTTGCGCATCTTTGCTAGGCGATGCCGAACGCCAACGACAGCCCGGAATGGGGTCCGTCCTACAACGCCCGAGTCGAAGGCCCTCGGAAGGAGCGTCGCTGACTCTTTGACTCCAAAACCCAGCTGAATGGTGCCCGAATCCAACGCCACGAGCTGCTCCGGGTTGGACAACTCGACCATGCCGATATCCACGTTCGGATATTTCGCCCCAAAAGCTCTTAGCGCCGGTGGAATGTATCCCGTCAAGAGCGGCGCGAGGTAGCCTACTTTGATCCGCCCGCGCAGGCCCTTTGCGGCATCGCGTGCCACGGCAACGGCGTGCTGCGATTGGCTCAGAGTCAATCGGCACTCAATGAGGAATGCTGCTCCCGCATCGGTTAGGCTTACACTGCTTGTGTTGCGAACAAGCAGCTTTGCTCCGACGTCGGCCTCCAGATCCTGGATCTGCCGGCTGAGCGCCGGTTGCGCCACCCTGAGACGTTCCGAGGCCTTTCGGAAATTCAGCTCCTCCGCAACGGCGACAAAATACCTTAGATGCCTCAGCTCCATGTGGAAGCTGATACTTAAAAAGCATCAGTCTAGGAGGAACAAGGTAATTCCGGAAAAAACGATCCGGTGATATTCTGGAGGCAAGACAGCCGAATCCAACGAAGACCAGACCGTCAACCAATCCAAATGATCACAGCAATACTCGTCATCGGGGCACTCGTGCTCGTCACAGCTTGGGACGCTTCAAGCGCCCAATCCCACGACCGCACATCCTAGGAGACTGAACATTCAATCCCCATACATCGAACTCATCATCCGCCCAAGTGGCGGAAACATAGGAATGGACACGAAAATGATAACTAACACAGCTACTGCCACGCTTGGAAAGAACTCGCCGCTATTCTGGTGCACGCTCCTGGTGCCGGTCGGAATTATCGCTGTCGGCATCAACTTCATCCTCAACCCGGTAGGGGCCTCGGCAGCCTACGGCATTCCGATCCATGACCCAGCATCATTCCCATTCATGTGGATCAAGGGAATCCGCGACATCTTTTCAGGCCTCGCGATCCTTGCGTTCTTGCTGCGGGGAGACCGCCGCGCGACCGCAACCCTCTATGCTATCGCGATCTTCATCCCGATCTGCGACGGGCTGGTGATTCTCGCGCATATCGGGTTTGCGCCTCCAATGTTTATCCACTGGGGAACGGCTATCTACATGATAGTCGTCGCCGCGATTCTCCACAAGAAGCGCTCCTAACGCGCCTCCTCAATATCACAGACAAGCACAACGAAAAATCTAACGAAAAAGAAATGCAAAACATAACACCGAAAATTCCCGCGGATGATTTGAGCCGCACGCTCCTCCATGCCCAGCCGGATAAGAGTGGCAGCCTTCCGCATATCGGCCTCGTCGGGGGCACCTACACGATCACTGTCGCAGGGGCGGACACCAATGGGCGATTCAGCGTCATCGACATGCAAGTTCCACCGGGCGGTGGTCCTCCTCTGCACCGGCATGATTTTGAGGAAACGTTCATTGTCCTGGAAGGTGAGATTGAAGCGACCTTTCGTGGTCAGAAATTGAGCGTTAAGACTGGGGAAACAATAAATATTCCGGCGAATGCTCCGCATCGGTTCCAGAATGCCTCGGAAATCCCCGCTCGCATGATCTGCATCTGTTCTCCTGCAGGCCCGGAACAATACTTTGTGGAGGTTGGGGTGCCGGTTGCGACACGCACTTCACCGCCTCCGAAGTTGAACGAGATGGAGCAAGCAATCTTTGTCCAGAAGGTGCTCGCGCTCTCACCCAAATACAGGACCGAGCTAATCAGGGAGGCCTAAGCAGTTTGGCCCGGTGAGCTCGCGGATGTCGTTCATTTTGGATGACCTCCCTAGACGGCCTTCTTGGAGCGGAGGGCATCCATCATCCCCAAGAGCCCCGAGAACCTCCCCTGGGCTGCGGCATCCTTAAGGGGAGCGGCCGGCGGCTTCGGCGCAGTTGAGCCCTGGGCAAAGTCATGGACGAGCGACTTGTCGGCAATGCGGTTGAACACCGTGTCGAAGTCCAACCGCGAGATCCCCTTCAGGACGAACGAGAGCCTGTCGTAGGTGTATCCAGCGTCGGTGACCAGGCGTGGGAAGAGGATGAAGGTGTGGGGTATCTCGTGGACCACGAGGACATGGATAAGATTGTGGAAGTACTCGGCAAGGACCGCGCGCTGGTGCGCGGGGTCGGACGTTCCCCACAGCCCTCCGGGGACGCTCCCATTTTCGCCGCCGTGCCGCACGCGGCTCGCCGCAGCCGTCTCCAGCTCGCGGATCGGCACATAGACGTGGTCGATCACGAAGCGCCCTGTCGCCAGCGCGGCGGGAAGCGTCTCGCAGAGGGCGGGGTTCTTGACGATGTACGGCGTCTCCGGGTCCAGGAGGTTGTGCTCGAGGCCGGCGTTGCACGCCGGGTAGAACTTCTTGTGCCAGTTCTTGCGGCTGATTCCTGTCTCAAGGCCGAGCTCGGTCAATAGGCGCACCAGGAAGGTCGTTCCTGCGCGCCCCGTTCCCGTTATGATGACCTTGTGCTCGGGTGCGCTCTTTGGGGGCATACCAGCATGACGCCGCAGGCGCCCCAAAAGTACCAAAAATCTGTGACGATTAGATTACTTCCGTACGCTGGCGGTCGTACAGGCTGCGATAGAGGTCGCTGTCTGCGTAGAGTCTCGCGTGGTCGCCGCGGGCGACAATGGACCCCTGGTCGAACACAAGGATGAGCGACGCGTCACGGATCGTGCTGAACCTGTGGGCGATGATGAGGACCGTCTTGCCGACAACCAGCTTGCGAAGCGCATCCTGGATCATCTGCTCGCTCTGCGAGTCCAGGGCCGACGTGGCCTCGTCGAGGATCAGGATGGGGGCGTTGCGAAGGAAGGCCCGGGCGACGGCAAGGCGCTGCTTCTGGCCTCCGGAGAGGCGCGCCCCGCGCTCGCCGACAACGGTGTCGTAGCCCATCGGAAAGCCGCTGATGAACTCGTCGGCATGGGCGTCCTTGGCCGCAGCGCGGACCTCCTCCGGGGTGGCGTCGAGGCGGCCAAGGAGGAGGTTGTTGTAGACCGTGTCGTTGAAGAGGACGGGATCCTGCGAGACGATCGCGATGTTGCGGCGAAGGTCGGCGAGCCTCAGGTCGCGGATGTCCGTGCCGTCGATCGTCACCTTGCCCTCGGCGACATCGAAGAAGCGCGGGACCAGGTTGGCGAAGGTTGTCTTGCCGGCGCCACTCGGTCCCACGAGCGCGCAGACCGTTCCCCTCGGGATCTCGACCTCGACGCCCTTGAGCACCGGTTCCTCGGTCTTGTAGGCGAAGCTCACGTCCCTGAAGCGGATGTCGCCTTTGGCGCGCCCGAATTCCACTGGATTCTCGGGATCCTTGATCGTGACGGGCTCGTTGAAGACGACCTCGAGGCGGTTGAGGGCAGCTTCGCCCCGCTTCAGCTCGTTGTTGATGGCGCCCAGCTTCTTGATCGGGTCGTAGCTGATGTAGACCGCCATCATGATTGGCACGAAGGCGTCTAGCGTCACGTGGCCCTGGTAGGCGTAGAAGAAGACGACCGAGATTGCCACGGCCGAGATGATCTCGATCGCCGGCGTGAGGGCCTGGGCATACTTGGCGGCCTTCAGCTGGTAGGTGATGAGGGCGTGAGTCTCCTTGGCGAAGCCCTGGGCCTGGCGCTCCTCTAGCCCGAAGGCTCGCACCTCCTTGGCCGCGCCCAGGTTCTCGCTCAGGCTGTTCGTCACGGTGCCCATCTGCGTCTGCATCTGGTAGGCGCGCCGGACGAGCTTCTTTCCGATGTAGCGCACCGGGAACACGCAAAGGGGGACGACCGCGATGCTGGCTAGCATGATCGCGATGCCCTTCTGCTGGGCCGTGATGTAGACCACGGCTCCCAGGGCGAAGATGAGGGTGCCGGGCTGCTTCGTGCCGTCGTTGGCGACGGTGGTGAGCGTGTTCTGGAGCTGGTTCGTGTCGGACATGCCGCGCGAGATCAGGTCACCGGTGGTCTGCTGCTGCAGGAAGGCCATCGGGAGGACCTGGAGCTTGCGAAAGTAGTCGAGGCGGATGGCCTCCAGGATCCGCACGCCCGCGACCTGGATGAAGTAGCTGTTCAGGTAGCCCGCCACGCCGCGGAACGTGAAGACGACGGGAAGCCATAGCGCTATAGCGAAGATCTCGGACGGCAGGAGGCGGGTGGCGCTCCCGCTGAATACCTTCGGCAGGATGTAGCGGGTCATGAGCGGCAGGCCGGCTCCCGTTGCCGCGCTGTAGACGATGCCGCAGAAGATCGCGAACGCCAGGGTGCCCCTCACCGGTTTGAGGTAGGGCAGGTAGGGTTTGAATCGTTCGAGCATGGGGCGGGGATGCGCGTCAGTCCTTCGACGCCCGCACATCCAACGCGTCCCGGAGCCCGTCGCCGAGGAAATTGAGGGAAAAGAGCGTCAGGGAGAAGAGGGCTCCCGGGAACACGAGGAGCCACCAGAACTCCTCCATCTTCTCGGAGCCGTCCTTGATGAGGACGCCCCAGGAGCTCATCGGCGCCTGCACGCCGAGACCGAGGAAGCTCAGGAAGGCCTCGAGAAGCATGACGGCGGGGATCGTGAGAGTCGTGTAGACGATGATCGGGCCAAGCACGTTCGGGATCACGTGGCGGAAGATGATGCGCCGGGGGCCAAGGCCCAGCGCCCGCGCCGCCTCGATGAACTCCATCCGTTTTATCGTCATCACCTGCCCGCGCACGATGCGCGACATGGTGAGCCACTCGACGGCGCCAATGGCGAAGAACAGCAGGATGATGTTCCTGCCGAAGAACACCATGAGGAGGATGACGAAGATCGGGAAGGGCAGGGCGTAGAGGATGTCGACGATACGCATCATGACGGCGTCCGTCTTTCCGCCGACGAAGCCCGCGATGGCGCCGTAGGTGACGCCGATCGTGAGCGCGACGAAGGTCGCCACGAGGCCGACCGTGATTGAAATCCTTCCGCCGTAAAGCGTCCGGGCAAGGAGGTCGCGGCCGAGGACGTCAGTCCCGAGCCAGTGGGCTCTCGAGGGCGGCACGGCTCCCAGGTCCAGGTTCTGCTCCTCGTAGGACTGCGAGAAGATGGGCCCGAACATGCAGGCAAATGCGAGCGTCAGGATCAGGATGCCGCCGCACACGGCCAGCCTGTTGCGCCGCAGCCTGTGCCAGGCGTCGTTCCAGGGTGAGTGGCCTGCCTCTTCTTTCTCCTCGATCACTCGAATTTGAGCCTGGGGTTGAGCCACACCTGCACGACGTCGACGACGAGATTCATGACGATCAGGAAGCCCGCGAAGAGGACCACGGTGCCGAGCACCAGCGTGTAGTCGCGGTTGAAGGCGGAGTTCACGAACTCCCTGCCGATGCCGGGAATCTGGAAGATCGTCTCGATGACGAATGACCCGGTCACGATGCCGGCGATCGCGGGCCCGAGGAAGGACACGACGGGCGTCAGGCCGCCGCGCAGCGAGTGCTTCATGATGACGCGCAGCTCTGAGGCGCCCTTGGCCCTGGCAGTCCTGATGTAGTCCTGGCTGAGCACCTCGAGCATCCCGCCGCGGGTGAGCCTTGCGACGTAGGCCGCGTATACGAGGCCGAGCGTCAGGCTCGGGAGCACGCGATCGACCGGCGTGTACCACCCGGACGCGTTGAACCAGCCCAGGTGGATCGCGAAGACGAGGATGAGGAGCGGCCCCATGACGAACGTCGGGATGCAGACGCCCAGGAGCGCGAATGACGAGCAGAGGTAGTCGATCCACGTGTTGCGCTTCACCGCGGCCAGGACGCCCAGCGGCAGCCCGATCGCGAGCGCCACGGCGAGGGAGATGAGTCCCAGCTCAATGGAGACCGGCAGCTTCTCCCCGATGATCTCGTTCACCGAGCGGGTGGGGTACTTGAAGGAGGGCCCGAAGTCGCCCTTCAGGACGCTGCCGCAGTAGTCGAGGTACTGCTTGTAGAGGGGCTTGTTCATCCCGTAGTGCGCCTCGAGGTTCCTCAGGATCTCGGGCGAGACCGCACGCTCCGCCGTGAACGGGCCGCCCGGGACGAAGCGGATCATGAAGAAGGTCGCCGTGATGATGATCCACACGACGGGTATCGTCTGGAGGAGGCGTACGACGATGAAGCGGATCATGGCTTAGTTCTCGAGGTAGATGTCCTGGAACGGGTGGATATCCAGCGGGTTCGGCCATATTCCCTTCACCCTCGTGCTCATGAGGTATGGCCGCGTGTAGAAGTAGATCGGGATCACGGGGCACTCGTCGACCAGTATCTGGTCGAGGCGGTGGTACTTCTCATAGCGCACGGCGTTGTTCGGCGCGGCCATGGCCTCGTGGAAGACGCGGTCGTACTCGGGGCTCGCCCACGTCGTGTCATTGTTGCCGTTGGTGCTCTCGTAGATCTCGAGGAACACGTTCGGGTCGGCGTAGTCGGCGACCCAGCCGCTTCGCTCAACCTGGTAGTTGTGGTGGTGCTGGTCGTCCAGGTAGACCTTCCACTCCTCGTTCTGGAGCTCGCTCTCGACCCCGAGGTTCGAGCGCCACATCTCCTGGATGGCCTCGGCGATCTGCTTGTTGTTGGCACTCGTGTTGTAGAGCACCTGGATCGGGGGCAGTCCCTTTCCGCCCGGGTATCCGGCCTCGGCAAGAAGCTTCCTCGCGTCATCGAGCGTGCCGGTGATCCTTGCGCCCTCGTTGTAGCCCGCGTCATCGGGCGGGCTCATGGAATAGGCGGGGACCTGGCCGCCGCGCGCCACGTTCTTGATGATGCTCTCCCGGTCGATGCCCAGGGCCAGCGCCTTCCTGATGCGCTTGTCACCCATCGGCGGCCGGGAGACATTGATGCGGTAGAAGTAGATCCCGAGGTAGGGGTCGATATGGAGCAGCTCGGGGTGATCCTTCTTGTAGGTGTCGATCTTCGAGGTCGGGATCTCCTGCGTCTTGTCGAGCTGGCCGGCGCGGAACATGCGCTCCTCGGCGGAGATGTCCTCGGTCGGAATGAAGTCCACCTCGTCCAGCTTCACGCGCGCCGCGTCCCAGTAGTGGGGGTTGCGGACGGCGACCAGCCTCTCCTGGGGTATCCACTCCTTCAGCATGAAGGGGCCGGCCCCGACATAGTTCCCGAGTCGGGTCCACGGGGTGCTTCGCTCGTCCAGGGCGCCGAACTTCAGGAGCGTCTTTATCGGCAGGGGATTCCACGAGTAGTGTCCCGCGATCATGTTGATCAGGAAGGGCGTCGGGCTCTTGAGCTTGACGACGAGCGTGTGGGCGTCCGGCGCGCTGAAGCCGACCTTGGAGAAGTCCGTGATCTTGCCGTTGTAGTATTCTTCCGCGCCCACGACGTAATTGTAGATCATGTAGGCGTACTCTGACGCCATTTTCGGGCTGATGAGCCTCTTCCAGGCGAGCAGGAAGTCATCCGTCGTTATCGGGCTGCCGTCGCTCCATTCCAGGTTCTCGCGGAGGTGGAACGTGTAGGTTAGGCCGTCAGGCGAGATGTCCCAGGACTTGGCCAGGTCCGGGATCGCGTGCGAGTCCTTGGGATCGGGACTTGCAAGGCCCGCAGCCAGCGCCTGCAGGACATGGTTCTCCGGGATTCCAGTGACCACCTGCGAGTCGAGATCCTGCGGCTCCGCGCTGTTGCCATAGCGGTAGACCTGGGGGATATGCGCCGTACCGGCCGCCGCGGTGTCGGTGACCTCCGGCGTCTTGCCGCAGCCCGCGAGGAACGCGAAAGGGATCAGGATGGCGGCGGCCCGCCACGATCGTCGAATCATGGTGCGATCAAAGGGACGGCGGGCGGCGGCGTCAATGGGACGCGGCGGCCATCATGGCGTCGCGCCTTGCCTTGAACTCGCAGCCGTCCTTCCAGGTCGGCCAGGTGTCGCCATTGGCGACGATGAGGCCCATCTGGAAGAGGACGTCCGAGTCCTGGGCTCCTCCCCGCAGGTCCCACCAGGGCTTAATCTCGTCGGATACCTTGTGGTAGTCCTTCGCGTAAAAGTCATTGTAGCGCATAGCCCCGTAGCCCTCCGGCTGGCCGATGATGTCCTGGCCGTAGTTCGTGTAGAAGGCGGGGACGCCGACCTTCGCGAACTCGAAGTGGTCGGCCCGGAAGAAGTGGCCGGCCTCGGGGGTCGTCTCCGGGGTCAGGACACGGCCCTCGGTCTTCAGAACGGCCTCGGCGACGTCGTCGAGCGTGGAATTGCCGTAGCCGACCCCCTCCATGTTGCGCGAGTAGCCGACATTCTGCATGCCGTCCATGTTGATGTCGGCGAGGGTCTTCGTGAGCGGGTAGAGCGGATGGCCGCCGTAGTACTGGGCGCCAAGGAGGCCCTGCTCCTCGCCGGTGAAGCCGATAAAGAGGATGCTGCGCCTCGGCCGGTCGCCCTCGGGCAGGTCCTTGTATTCCCTCGCGATCTCCAGGAGCGCGGCCACGCCGGATGCATTGTCCCAGGCCCCGTTGTAGATCTGGTCCCCCTTCAACTTCGGGTTGCGTCCCAGATGGTCCCAGTGCGCGGAGTAGATGACGTACTCGTCCTTCACCTTCGGGTCGGCGCCCTCGAGCTTCGCAACGACGTTCCTCGAGGCTATCCTGCGGACCTTGTTGGCCACCGTGAAATTCGCGGACACCCTTAGGTCCACCGGCACAAAGTCCCTCCTCACGGCCGCGGCCTTGAGCGCGTCGAAGTCATAGCCTGCCGCCGCGATGAGTTCCTTGGCGTAAGCCAGCGTCATCCAGCCCTCGACGCTTGTTCGGCCCGCGTTTCTGTCCGCAGTCTCAAGCGTGAAATTCTCGCGGCCCCAGCTTCCCGCGACAACTGCGTAGGGGTAGCCGGCGGGCCCTGTCTCGTGGATGATGATGCAGGCCGCCGCGCCCTTCAACGAGGCCTCCTCGTACTTGTAGGTCCATCGGCCGTAGTAGGTCATGGCCTTCCCCTTGAACATCGTGTCGTCCCACTTCGATGGATCCTTCGCGTCGCGCACGGGCGGGTCGTTGATCAGCATGAGGACCGTCTTTCCCTTCACGTCGACGCCCTTGAAGTCGTCCCAGCCGTATTCCGGAGCGACGACCCCGTAGCCGACGAACACCACGTCGCTCGCCGTCACTTTGACCTCCGGGTCGAGATGGCGGGAGACCGCAACATAGTCGTTGAGGATGGCCGGGGTGAGGGTCTTGCCGCCAACATCAAAGGTTGCGGACGTGGTCGATGTGATGCCCACCATAGGGACGGGCTGGATGAAAGTCCCGTCGGGGTTGCCCGGCTGGAGGCCGAGCTTCGTGAATTCATCCTGGAGATAGGTGACAGTCTTCTCCTCCCCGGCAGTGCCTGGAGCGCGTCCCTCGTAGGCGTCGGAGCTGATCTCCCTGATCGTGTCCATCATGCGCTTGGCGCCCGCCTCGCAGTCCTCCTTGGGCACCATGGCCATCGCCGTTGTGGCCAGCATCGTCAGCAGCCCAATAGATTTGATGTTCAGCATCTGGACAGCGTTCCCAAGCCTCAAAAAATGGCAATCCGTCGTTCCGCGCAGCCTCATAAAGGCCCGAAGTTGACGGCACGATGGAACGTGCCGGATAGTCCGCTCACATTATGAGCGACTACCTGGATGAACTGACGCGCAGGATAGAGGCGGCCAAGATCGCCGTCATGGCGCAGACGAGCCTCCTGCACGCCGAGTTTGGGAAGGCCGACAGCCGATGGAAGAGCGACGGCACCCGCGTGACCGCAATCGACATCGCAATCTCCGAGAACATCTCCCGCGAGCTCAAGGCCAAGTTCCCCGGGGACCAGGTGTTCAGCGAGGAGCTTCCCGAGGGCGAGGGCCCGATCCCTGTGTCGTCCCGCTTCGGCTGGGTCATGGACCCAATCGACGGGACCAACAACTTCGCGCTCGGGATCCCGTACTGTGCCATCTCGCTGGCGCTGATCGTCCACGGGGAGCCGGTCTACGGCGTCATCTACGACCTAGGGCGCAGGGTCCTCATGCACGGCGGCCCCGGATTCGGGATGTTCGACGGCGACAGGGCGACGGCCGTGTCCACCGCGGCTCCCACCCTTGAGACGATCGTCGGCTTCCACAGCCCCTCGGACAAGGCCCTGATCCCCGCGGCCGAGGCCATCCTCACCAACTTCAAGATCAGGGGCCTAGGCAGCGCCACCCTGCACCTTGCCTACGTGGCAGCCGGCCTCTTCGGCGGCGCCGTGGACTTCAACGTGAAGATATGGGACATCGCGGCCGCGATACCGCTCTGCAGGGCGGCTGGCGGGGAGGTCATCTTCATGAACGGCGAGCAGCTGCCGATGAAGGTCTTCGACCTGAAGATGAAGCGTATCGTCTATGCCGCGGGGGCGCCCGTCATGGCTCGCCGCCTCGCCGGCCTCATGACGCTCCCGCTCGGGGGCTAGACCAGGTATTCCTTAAGCGGGACCGGGTTCACGATCTTCGCCGTCGGAAGCTGGACTGTAAGTTGCTCGGCAAACCACTCGCGCGCCGGCGGGTCGCCGTGCGTGAGGACGATCGTGCGGGCGCCGGTCTGGACCGCGAACTGGAGCAGCTCCTCACGGTCGGCATGGCCGCTCAATTCGAAGCGCTCGACGCGCGCCTTGATCTTCGCCTTCACGTGCGCCGTCTCAAAGAGGAAGGTCTCGCCGGGCTACATGGCGAGGAGCTTTCCGCCCGGGGTGTCCGGGTCGCAGTAGCCGACGAAGCCGATCGTGTTGCCTGCGTTGCCGAGGAGGCCTGAGGCCAGCGTGTAGCTCGGCGTCCGCTCGACCAGCATGCCGGAGCTGATGATGTAGAGGGCGTTCTGCTTCGGGTCCACGCCGGGTGTCAGCACGCGGGGCAGGGGCTTGATCCTCATTTCCTTGATGATCCCCTTGTTGAACTGCACGTGGCGCGTCTTGCGGCTGATCTCGTCGAAATAGTCGGCCAGGTCCATGCCGAGGCCGGAGGCGTAGATCGGGCAATCCACCAGCCGGCCGAACTTGCGGGCGTCGTGTATGATCGAAAGGACCTCCTGCATGCGCCCGAGGGCGAAGACTGGGATGAGGAACGAGCCGCCGCGCTTGATCGTGTCGTTGATCGACTCGACCAGCCTCGCCATCTCGTTGCCGCGGGTCTTCTCGAGCGTGCGCTCGGTCGTGCCGCGCGTCGTCTCGGTGACCAGGGTGTCGAAGTGGCCGGCCGGAAACTTGGCGCCCGGCAGCGTGCGCTGGTTCTCGAAGAGGACGTCGCCGGTAAAGAAGATGGAGCGGTGCTTGTAGCGGATCTCCACCGCAGCGGCGCCGGCCACGTGGCCGGCAGGGTACATCGTAAGCTCGATCTCGTCCTTGCCGTTCTTGAACTTCTTCACCTGCCCAAAGTTGACGCCCGTCATGCGCCTGGAGAGGTGGTCGATGTCCTCGTGGGTGAAGAGGGGATAGTCGGGGATGTTCTGGTCCTCCTTCTGGCGCAGCATGACGCTGGCCGAGTTGTGCAGCATGCGCTCGATCAGCATGCGGCTTGAGGTCGTCATGATGACGGGGGTATTCGGGTGCTCCCTCATGACAAGCGGGAGGCTGCCGATGTGGTCCAGATGGCAATGGGTTATGACGATCAGGTCGAGCGTCTTGCCGCGAATGGGGGAGTGGTCAGGGGCCGCCTTGCGCCCGACCCGCTTCGGGTGGAGGCCTGAATCGATCAGGATCTTGAGGTCACCCAGTTGGACGAACAGCGAGTTGGCGCCAATGCCGCCATCGCGGTTCAGATCAATAAGCTTCATGAATGCCAATACTTAGAGGGCTGCGGCGTCACAATTCAAGCGCCGCCGTCCCATATGCCGCAAATACCTGTCAGCGGGGCACAATGAGGTCAAAAGGGGGCAAAAGGACGTGGATCTTGCCGCCGGCGTCGTCCACCCCGTGGAAGCACCCCTGTACGTGGGCGTCGCCGCCGGTCACGTGGTGGCTGTTGTAGGTGAACTCCTCGCCCGGGGCGAGCCGCGGTGTCTCGCCCACGATCTTGTCGCCCTCGACGACCTGGCGGTTGCCGTTGCCGTAGTCGATGACCCACTTGCGCCCCAGGAGCACCACCGTGCGGTCCGAGGCATTGCGGATCGTGATGTAATAGACGAAGGCGTGCGGCTTGTCCTGGGGCAGGCTGACGCCACCGTCGTGGTGGACGAGCTTGTCCAGCCGGGCGGTCAGCCCGGGGATTTCAATGGAGGAACCGCAACCCATGCCACAAGGAGAGGCCGCTTTGCCCGCTCCGCAAGCGGGTTTCCGCTTGATGCGGGACGGCGGGGGCCGCACAAACGCGCTGAATCATGCGGAAAATCGCCCTTCTCTCGGTCAGCGACAAGCGTGGTCTGGCGGAGTTCGCCGCGGCCCTGGTGAACGACCACGGCTACACGCTCCTCTCGACCGGCGGCACGGCGAAGATGCTCCAGGACAGGGGCCTCCCGGTGACCGAGGTCGGCCAGCACACGGGCTTCCCGGAGATCATGGACGGGCGCGTGAAGACGCTGCACCCCAAGATCCACGGCGGCCTCCTCGCGAGGCGCGACCTTCCCGGGCACCTGGCCCAGGCCGAGAAGAACGGGATCGAGCTCATCGATCTCGTGGTCGTTAACCTCTATCCCTTCGAGGAGACGGTGGCGAAGCCCCATGTCGAGTTCGAGGACGCGATCGAAAACATCGACATTGGCGGCCCCTCGATGCTCAGGAGCGCGGCGAAGAACCACGCGAGCGTGACGGTGGTCTGCGATCCTTCTGACTACACGCGGGTCCTCGAGGCGATGCGGACGGGGGGCGACGCGCTCTCGACGCTCAGGCGCACGCTGGCGCTAAAGGTGTTCCAGAGGACGGCATCGTATGACGGAGCGATCGCGCGCTACCTCGAGCTCCAGGAGGCGGGCCCAGACCTGGAATCCATGGGTGGCTTGGGCGCGCATCTGAATTTCTCCTGGAAGCGGGCGCAGTCGCTTCGCTACGGCGAGAATCCGCATCAGAAGGCCGCCCTTTACGGCACGTTCCACGAGCACTACCAGCAGCTCCAGGGCAAGGAGCTCAGCTATAACAACATTCTGGATATCACGTCGGCGACATACCTGATCGGCGAGTTCGAGAGGCCGACGGTCGCGATCCTGAAGCACACGAATCCCTGCGGGCTCGGGAGCGCCGACACGGTGATCGAGGCCTGGAACAAGGCCTACGCGACCGACAAGCAGGCGCCCTTCGGCGGAATCATCATCACGAACCGCACGCTCGACGCCGACCTGGCGGCGCTGATCGCGGACATCTTCACCGAGGTGATCATCGCGCCCCGCTTCAGCCCCGAGGCGCTCGCCATCCTGCAAAAGAAGAAGAACCTCCGGCTCATGGTGGCCAAGGAGGGCCTGGGCGCCGATGCGCTCCAGGAGATCCGGTCGGTCGTCGGCGGCGTCCTGGTGCAGGACCGCGACCGCACGCTCGGCAACAAGGCCGAGTTCAGGGTCGTGACGAAGCGCGCCCCCACGCAGGAGGAGTACGACGCCATGATCTTCGGCTGGAAGGTGTGCAAGCACGTGAAGTCGAACGCCATCGTCTACTGCAGGGGCGAGCAGACGCTCGGGATCGGCGCCGGCCAGATGGCGAGGGTCGACAGCTCGAAGATCGCCGTGTGGAAGGCGGCGGAGGCGGGGCTCGACCTAAAGGGCTCCATCGTCGCCAGCGAGGCGCTCTTCCCCTTTCCCGACGGGCTCATCGCGGCGGCGGACGCGGGTGCCACGGCCGCCATCCAGCCCGGCGGCTCGATGCGCGACGCGGAGGTCATCAAGGCCGCCGACGAGCGCGGCATGGCAATGGTATTCACCGGCATCCGCCACTTCAGGCACTGAGGCCTCCTCGTTCGGTATTGGCAGCCCCTGCCGAAAGGGGCACCGTCACCCTTATGTTTGACTACGTTGAAAAGCTAAAGGAATGGATCTCCTACCCGAGCGTCTCGACCGACCCCGCGTTCAAGGAGGGAATGGTGGGATCCCAGAAATTCGTCTCCGAGCTCCTGGGCTCCATGGGCTTCAAGGTCGAGCTTGTGAAGACCGAGCTTCACCCGATCGTCTGGGCCACCCGCGACGGCGATCCGTCCTGGCCCCACGTGGTGATCTACGGGCACTATGACGTGCAGCCGGCCGACCCTGTGGCCCTCTGGAAAACGCCGGCCTTCACGGGAACGGTCGTCGGCGACCGCATCTACGGGCGCGGCGCGGCCGACAACAAGGGCCCGCTCATGACGAACATCGCGGCCGTTGCGCAGCTCCTGGAGGAGAACCCGAAGATCCCGCTCAAGATCACGTTCCTCGTCGAGGGCGAGGAGGAGATGGGAAGCCCGAGCTTCCCCGGATTCCTGAAGAGCCATGCGAAGAGGCTGGCCGAGGCCGACTTCGTCTTCCTCTCGGACACCGCGCTCCCCAACAAGGACCAGGTGGTCATCACCTGCGGGCTCCGTGGCCTGGCGCTCCTCGACGTCGTCGTCACGGGCGCCAAGGGCGACCTCCACTCCGGCCTCCACGGCGGCGTCCTGCGCAACCCGATCCAGGCGCTGGCCGAGATCCTCTCGACGCTGCACACGCCCGAGGGGGCGGTCAACATACCGGGCTTCTACGACGACGTGCTGGACGTCGAGCAGTGGGAGAAGGACGAGCTCGTGAAGCTGGGCAGCAAGGACAAGGAGTACCTGGACTTCCTCGGCATAGACTCGTTCTACACGACTCCGGGCTTCACGCCCTTCGAGGCCGTGAGGTTCCAGCCGACGCTGGAATTCAACGGCATCGGCGGCGGCTACCAGGGCGAGGGGACAAAGACCGTCATCCCGAGCAAGGCCTTCGCGAAGATCAGCTGCCGGCTCGTCTCCAACCAGGAGCCGGAGAAGATCAAGGAGCTCGTCAGGAACACCATCATGGCGAGGAAGCCGAGCGGCGTGACGATCGAGTTCGTCGACCAGCACAAGGGCGACCCCTACGTCGTCGTCCCGCCGGGCAAGTCCAACACGCCGAAGGACCAGTCGCCCGTCCTGGCAAAGGCGTTCCGGTCGGCCGAGTCCGCGATCACGCAGGTGTGGGGCAAGCCGCCCCTTTTCCTGCGCGAGGGCGGCAGCGTGCCGATCATCGCGCAGATAAAGAAGGAGACGGGCCTGGATTCGGTCATGCTCGGGCTATTCCTGCCCGAGGACAACCTTCACGCCCCGAACGAGAGCTTCAGTCTCGACGTCATGCGCAAGGGCGTCGAGACCGCGAAGCGTATCCTAAAGGGTCTTACGACTTCTTGAGGACCACCAGCTCGTCGCGGCGGTCCTTGGACCACACCGCGTCGCCGCCCTCCTTCGTCGCGCCTTCGCTGCCCTTGGAGACGGTCTCGATCTTGTCGGCGGCAACGCCGATTGAAATGAGGTACTTCTTGGCCTCGCTGGCGCGGTGGTCGCCGAGCCCGAGGTTGTACTCGGAGGTGCCGCGCCAGTCGCAGTGGCCCTCGATCATGAGGCGGTACTGGGGATTCTTGTCCAGGTAGTCCTTGGCGGCCTGGAGCTTCGGGCGCTCGGCCTGGGTGATCGCATCGCGGTCGAGTGCGAAGTACACCGGCTGCAGGAGGCCGCGGATCGTGTTGGCGTCCTCGAGGATGTTCGGGTCGCGGGTCTGGAGAGTGGAGTTGGCGTCGGTCGTCGAGACGTCCGTCGGGGCCAGGTTGCCGCCGCCGCCGTTTGTCGGTCCAAGTGCTGTCGAGCTCGGGTCGGGCCGGATGGGCTTCTTGGCGCAGCCTGCAAGGAGGAGGGCTGCACTGGCGGCGACGATAAAGAGCGACTTGGAGGCTTGTTTCATGTGTTGGATACCTAGGGTGAAGAGCAAGTAATTGGCCAACCTTTGGATCGCGGCAAGAAATTAAGCGGGAATCTGCCTGTCGCGCTCGCGGGGGGAAAATGGTGGGCCGGCCGGGACTCGAACCCGGAACCAATTGCTTAAAAGGCAACTGCTCTAACCATTGAGCTACCAGCCCGAAAAAGTGTTCCTGAAGGGCGACTTGCGCAGGCACCCGGAGGGAAAATAGGCGTTCCCGAAGGGGCGCGCTTGGGTTAGGTTGTACCGGCTACCCTTTGCCTCCCGCAAGACCAAATGGACCGTGCGGAACGCGGGGCTACGCCGAGGCGGCGATGCGCCTGTCGATGATCGCGAAATTCTCTGTCACGGCATCCAGGTAGGCGTTCTTGCCGGAGCCGAGGGGCCTTTCCAGGAGCTTGTAGGTCGACTGGAAGTCGCGCTCGAGCTTCGGCTTCACGAACCGCAGCCAGAAGCCGGGTGTCCGGCTGATGAGCTCGGCCTCGGACTTGAAGGCCCTCCTGGCGAGCGGGATGTTCGCGTACTCATCGGACTCGTGGAACTCGGCGTAGAGGTACCCGAGCTTCTCGCAATAGTGGGGATCGGAGAGCTGGCCCAGGTAGTCCGCGGTGGCCAGGGCGCAGCCGACAATCTTGCTTACGGGATCCTTGAAGCGCAGGCGGGTGATGTCGGAATTGGGGCCGGTGCAGTTGATGGCGGCGATGACGCTTTCCACCTCCGCGTCCGTGACGCCGACCTCGGGCAGGTAGGAGGCGGCGAAGGCGCAGCTCCTAAGGATGTGGCAGTAAGTATACTTGGCCCCCGTGCCCTTCACGTCGTTCTTCAGCTTGAGGTAGCCGGAGTCATGCAGGAGCACGGCTGAGATCGCCAACTCGAAGTCCCTGGGCTTGAGCTCCGCGGCGCCCTCGGTTCCGTGGTGGCCCTCCAGGAGGAGCGACATGCAGACGGTCGCCATCAGTGTGTGGCGCAGGTTGTGGTACTTCAGGTCAATCGCTGCAAAGGAGGGAGTCTTGCCCGTGAAGAGCGCGTCCACGTCGTGAAAGATCCTCCTCAGCCAGGCGTCGTCCGCCCCGGGATAAATCTCGCGATACTTGGTCCTTACGAA
>Ga0302320_10001564_pt1 | contig 54877 bp, 50 predicted proteins | sample Bog_T0_3_FD_202130 | JGI IMG/M metagenome (GOLD analysis project Ga0302320, IMG submission 202130) | Peat permafrost microbial communities from Stordalen Mire near Abisko, Sweden - Bog_T0_3 | ecosystem: Environmental > Terrestrial > Soil > Wetlands > Peat | place: Sweden: Abisko, Stordalen Mire...
CCCGTTCCTTCACACTCATCGCCAATGTCTCCTGTTTTCTCATCCCGCCAGTTTGACGGTTTCCAACAGGAACTTTCTACTTTGCTGCTACAGGAACTTCTCATGTGGCTGCGACACTGCTTTTGCCCCTATTGCCTTTTCCGGGCGTGTAAAGTAGGATTGCGAACATTCGGTCATCCTATGTCATCAGACGATTCGACGAAGATAGATTTGTGGCTGGCGTTGGGCTTCGGCGCGGGATTGTATTACTTTTACCAGGGCTTCCGCGTTTTTCGTGAGTACCGCGTGCTGATGGACACTCCGGAAATCCCCATCCGCAGCGTTGCCATGGGACTGGTGGAAGTTCATGGCAAGGCCACGGGGGTTCCGCCCGTGCCCAGTCCGGTTACGAAGACGCCCTGCTTCTTCTACCAGGTGGACATTGAGCATTGGGTGACGGACAAAAACGGCGGTCACTGGAGCCACCTCTGCACTGACTGTGACGGACCGCGGTTCTACCTGCAGGATACAACCGGCAAGGTTCTTGTGGACGCTCACAACGCCGAATTCGATTTAATCCAGACCGGGCGGATGGAAACCCGGGGATCGGGATGGAAAACCCTCTTCTCCGGCATCAGCAGTTCCACTGGGCCGACGGGAGTGAGCTTTGACCTCGGAACTTATGCGTCTGAAGCAGTGGCGCGCCACAAGGGCACCGGCCTCTTTTCCAGTTCAGGCTCCGGCCAACGCTACAGGCTGACGGAGCACCTGGTGATTCCCGAACACTGGTACGACATCACGGGAACCTGTGTGGAGAACCCTGAGCCCCAGGATGAACACGATCGCAACCTGCTCGTGAAGGGAACGAACGAGCCAACTTTTCTAATTACCTGGCGAAGTGAGCAGGAAATCAGGCGGACGTTGCGCAATCGCGCCGCACAGCGCATTTTCGGCGGTGGGATCCTGGCCGTGGTCTGCCTCGCCATCTTTCTGGCAAAATACGGATGGTTGTTCTAAAGCCAAAGGAGAATTCAACAGATGGGAATCGTTATTCTGGTTGGACTGGTGTTTATCCTCTTTGTGGTGGGAATTTTCGCTTACCTCATCACCATCTATAACAGCCTGGTGCGTTTGAAGAACGACATCGACAAGGCCTGGGCGAACATCGACGTCCTGCTGAAGCAGCGGCACGACGAACTTCCCAAGTTGATTGAGACCTGCAAGGGCTATATGCAGTATGAACAGAAGACCTTCCAGCTGATCACCGAAGCCCGGACGGCCTTTATGCGGGCCGGCTCCGTGGGTGAGAAGGCTGCTGCCGACAACATGATTTCCGGCGCCCTCAAGAGCCTGTTCGCAGTGTCGGAAAATTATCCCGACCTCAAGGCCAACAACAACTTCATGCAACTCCAGAAGCGCATCTCCGAATTGGAAGAGAAGATTGCCGACCGGCGCGAATTCTTCAACGACGACGTCAACACCTACAACATTCGCATCCAGCAGTTGCCTGACGTCTTCATTGCCGGCTTGATGCACCTTCAGCATCGCGACCTCTTCAAAGTGACGGACGAAGACCGCCAGGATGTTGACGTGAAGATGACGTAGGGTGGGGGACTAGGGGCTGGGGATTTGTGATTTGCGATTGGTGATTTGCGATTTTCCGACGCCAATGCGCAACCACTCGCGGGCGGGGTTTGGTTGCAATCACAAATCACCAATCGCCAATCACCAATGAAAAAGGGGGGCTGGACATGGTAATTGCCATTGTGCTGATCGCCATCTTCGGTTTTTTTGCCATTGTGGCGATCGGCCTGATCGTCTACCTGGTCGGCATCAACAACCAACTGGTGGCTCTGAAGAACACCATTGACAAGTCTTTTGCCGATATTGACGTGGTCCTGAAACAGCGGCACGACGAACTGCCCAAGCTGGTCGACACCTGCAAAGGTTACATGCAGTATGAGCAGAAGACCCTTCAGGCCGTCACCGATGCCCGCACGTCTTACATGCGCGCCACCACCCCGGAGGAAAAGACCCAGGCTGACGGCATGGTGACGGGCGCGCTCAAGACCCTGTTTGCCGTGTCGGAAAATTATCCTGACCTGAAGGCGGATGCCAACTTCATGCAGCTCCAGGGGCGCATTACCGACCTGGAAGAGAAGATTGCCGCCCAGCGCACCCGCTTCAATGCTGACGCCACCAATTACAACATCCGTATCGGCCAAATCCCCGCCAGCTTTGTGGCCGGCTTCAAGGGAATGACACCCCACGTGCTCTTCCAGGCCTCGGAAGCCGACCGCGAGGACGTGAAAATCAGCTTTACGTAGCGACCGGCCGCCATTATCGCCACGTGCTTTGAGGGGTGCGCTGCTCCAGCGCGCCCCAGTTCGCTCACTCACACCGCCGATATGCTAAACCGGGGCCATGCCTACACCACAATCATCAGCGCCAAACACCATGGACAAACCGTGCTCTCCCATTTGGCAAGCCTTTACCCCCACTCAACCCCACAAGCCTGGCAACAAAATCTGAATAACGGCGAAGTCACCCTCAACGGCGTCACCGCCACCGGAAGCGAACCGGTTACTTCAGGCCAAACCCTGGTTTGGAACCGTCCGCCCTGGATCGAACCAGAAGCCCCTCAGCACTTCGAAGTCCTGTTTGAAGACCCCCACCTGTTGGCGGTCAACAAACCCAGCGGCCTCGCCACCCTCCCCGGCGGCGGGTTTATGGAAAACACTCTGCTGCGCCTGGTGCAAAAGCAGACCCCCAACGCAAACCCTGTCCACCGGCTGGGCCGGGGCACCAGCGGCATCGTCCTTTTCGCCAAAACGCCTGGGGCGGCCTCCAATCTCTGCGCCAACTGGAACACCTCCAAAATTCAGAAAATCTACCGGGCGCTGGCGCAGAATATTGCCCGGCACGACGCCTACGAAATCCTCACACCCATCGGCCTCGTGCCGCACCCGCGCCTCGGTTCCGTGTGGGCCGCCAGCCCTGGTGGCAAACCATCAAAGTCAGTGGCCAGGGTGATCTCCCGCGCCACCAACACCACAACATTTGAGGTTAGCCTCGCTTCGGGCCGCCCTCATCAAATCAGAATCCACCTGTCCTCCATCGGCCATCCCCTGGTGGGCGATCCTCTGTACGGCTCAAACGGCCAGCCCCTTGAGAATCTCCCCGGCCTACCCGGCGATGGAGGATATCTTCTGCACGCCCAATTTCTGAAACTCCACCACCCCATCACCGGAGAACAGATCAACCTTGAGGCGCCTTTGCCGCCCGGATTCTCATTGCATCAGTAGGTTCACCGCGGGAACCAGATCAGGGCGGCCTTTGAAACCTGGGCGATCCCGGCAATCCCAATCCTGACGAAGCGAGTTTTTTTACACTCCGAATAAGTATGTTATCGACTGACAATGGCCTCACTTTGACCAGGTAACGACCTACGGATAGAAAGTGGAGCCTCCCGGTTTGTCTGCCATCCGGAAGTTGGCCACGGTGAGAGGGGCAAATGATACCTGGACATCCCCTTCCTACCATTGATTACCTGCGACCGACCGCTCTGCGAGTGGGTGGGGAACGAAAAGTCGCCTTCCCGTCGCCTAGGCTCCATTTGGTCGGAACAGCCTATTCGTAGAGGCGCAACCGCAGACTCCCTGAAGTCCGCAAATGGGAGGTTGGAAAGTAAAGTCAGGCCCTGCCGACCCGCCACATGATGGATTCACTGCGCGCAAGCACCTTAGTCTTAAGTTAGCTCCACGCCGCAATCCAACTTGGGAATTCCGCAAATGCGGGTATAATGCCTTCGCCTTAACGATGGCTTTGGGCTCATCGCGGGCTGCGGAAGCGATCCCGCCCCGGGGCTGGGGCTTCTTAGACTTCACCTCTTGGGCGACGGGCGACAACTTTCAGCGGAAAGGTCAAATCAGCATGGCCTCACAGAACCAGACTTCCACCCCTTACCTGATGGCGACGGCGTGCGCGGGCCTGTTCACCTACGGAATGGTGGCTTCCTTTATCGGCGCCACCCTGCCGGAGTTGCGCGCCCGCGCGGGCATTGATTTGACTCATGCCGGCACCCTTTTTAGCTTCCTCTACATTCCGCAGGTGCCCATGGTCTTCCTCGCGGGCCCGCTGATTGACCGCTTCGGCAAGAAACTGGTATTGGCCGCCGGGTTTCTGTTCAGCGCCGGCGCGCTGATTGGCATGGCTTATTCCTCCAGCTACGCCACGTTGGGAACAATGCTCTTCATCCTGGGTTTGGGAAGCTGCTCGGCCATGGCTGCGGCCAATACGCTGATTCCCGACCTCTACCCTGAGAACCCATCCTCCGGCCTCAATATGGGGGGCATCTTCTTCGGCGTGGGCGCGGCCTTTTTCCCCGGATTGGTCACTCTGCTGGCTCGTCACGTGGGACTTGTCGCCACCCTCTGGGCGATTGCCGTGGTTGTCGGACTGGTGGCCGTGGTGGCCCTCGCGCAACGGTTCCCGCCTGCCAGCATGGCAGGAGGATTCGATTGGGGCCAGGCGATGTCTCTGCTGATCAACCCCGCCGTCATCATTCTCGCCTGCGTGCTGTTCTTTTACACCGCTCTGGAGGTTTCCACCAACGGCTTCATTCGCACCTTTTTGGAGAAGGAATTGACCGCTTCGGCCAGGGATTCCTCCATCATCCTCACCAGCTTTTGGATCATGATGATGGTCGGCCGCCTGATTGCGAGCCAGGTGGTGAAGAAAGTTCGCGGGCCGCAACTGGTGCTGGCCTCCTCCGTGGGAGCCATTGCCGGCCTCGTGTTGATCGCGCTCGCGTCCAATGTCATGATGGTCGCCTCCGGCGCCGCCATCTGCGGACTCTGTTACGGGCCTATTTTCCCCACCACTGCCGGGACCGCCAGCACCTACTTTTCACGCATCTTTGGAACCGTCTTCGGCATGCTCATGGCCCTGGCGCTGCTGAGCGGCGCCGTGGTTCCTCCCGCGATTGGGTACGTTGCCCAACATCATTCGGTCCGGTCCGGTTTTTGGATCCTGGTGGGCATCGCCATCCTGCTCTTTATTACGCAGCTCATTTTCAACAACTACGAAAAGCGGAAACTGCTGGCATCCTGACCGCGCGATTTTGGTGCGTCACCCGGATTGCAACCTGTAGCGCCGACCTTCAGTGTATGGTGCCAGGACATCCTTTACAGTGCGCGGTATAGTACCGGGCCACGGGGAGGAGGCCGGGAACGATGCCGTGGAAGAGGGTGGACGTGGACGATCAGCGTATGAGATTCGTGGTGCGGGCGGTAAGCGGGAAAGAGGGCATGGTGGGTTTGTGCCGTGAATTTGGGATCTCGCGGCCGACGGGCTACTTGTGGCGGCGGCGCTATGAGCGGAGAGGGACGTTCGCCGGTCTGGGCGAAGTGAGTCGGCGTCCGGATAACAGTCCGACGCGCACGGCCGGGGAGAAGGAAGAGCGGGTGGTGGCTTTGCGCCAGGAGACGGGCTGGGGAGCGAAGAAGCTGGGGAAGGTCCTGCGCGACGAAGAGGGTTTGGTGGTGCCGGTGCGCACGATTCACCGCATTCTGGAGCGACGCGGGCTGGTGGCGGAGGACGATCCCCGCCCCGGGGCGCGGCGCCGCATCGGCGACGCGGAGGTGGAACGCGTGTTGACCCTGACCTTGGAATCGATGCCGTCCAACGCCACGCACTGGAGCACGCGACTGCTGGCACGCCGTTGCGGCATGAGCCAGACGGCCATCAGCCGCACCTGGCGGGCATTTGCCTTGCAGCCCACTTTCAAGTTGTCGCGCGACCCCCTGTTCATCGAGAAAGTCCGGGACATCGTGGGACTCTACCTGAACCCGCCCGACCAAGCCTTGGTGCTGTGCATGGATGAAAAGGCCCAGATCCAAGCGTTGGACCAGACCCAACCGCTGCTGCCGATGCGCCCCGGACAGATCGAGCGGCGCACTCACGATTACGAACGCCACGGCACCACGTCGCTGTTTGCGGCTGTGGAGATGGCCAGCGGCAAAGTCATTGGCGAGTGTCACCCTCGGCATCGCGCCGTGGAATTCCGCCGGTTTCTGGACACGGTCGATGCCGCCACCCCTGCGGACCTGGACGTGCATTTGATTCTGGGTAACTACGGCACGCACAAGTCTCCGCTGATTCAGCGTTGGCTGGTACGCCATCCTCGCTATCATTTGCACTTTACGCCTACCAGGTCTTCATGGATCAACCTCGTCAAGCGTTGGTTCGCTACCCTGACGGAGCGACAACTGCGGCGCGGCATCCATCACAGCACCCAGGAACTGGAGACGGCTCTGCGGTGTTACGTGAAAACTTATAACCAAGACCCTCGTCATTTCGTTTGGACGAAAACGGCTGACCGAATCCTGGAAGCCGTAGCCAGATTTTGCAACCGAACTTCTGCCTCAGTACACTAGAATCTACTTGAAGAAACCAGTTTCAGCAGACACAATCTAGTGCTGTGCGTCACGATTCCCGTTACATTCGGTGACGGCGGGAAGTGATGTAGCGCCGGGCTTTAGTTCGGATGCCGTCGTCCCGGCCAGGTCGGGACAAGTTCCGGCCGGTGCTGCAAGTTGCATTCCGTCTGAATCACTACACCAGCTATGCCCACTCGAACGCAGAAGGCCCGGAAACAGAGCAGCGCAAGGGAGACCGGGGAGATCCCTGACCTGCGCGCGAACCCGCAGTCCATTTCCCCGCCCATCGCGAAAGAAGATCCCAAGTGGTTGCAAGTTGTTGAGCACCCCCTGTTGCTGGTGGTCTTGGCGATCAGCGGAGCGATTGCGGGCGTCATATTTTTTGCCCCCGCACTCCTGCTTTGCGTCGTTTGCATCCTTCTGGCTTTGCACCGGTCAAAAGTCCTCAAAGGGGAGGGGAAGTTTTTCCAAGTCACCACCTACCTGATCGTGCTTCTGGTATCAACCCCGCTTCTTCTCGGTTTCGGTGTTCTGGCGAAGGACCCTGTGCGCGAGTACATCCGGGTCGCACGCGGAGGCAAGCCCCGAATCACCGTCCCAAGTGCGAACGCTCCGGCCACTGCCTCTACCAATTCACTTCCGCTGCCTGGAGGGATTTTCGCTGCTCCTGGACTGGGCCAAATGGCCGCCACCCCAACAACGAACATCCCCAAGAGTAATGCGGCTGAGGAGCAGCTACCAGCAAACAGCGCTGAAGCCGCCCTGATCCGGCAGATGAGGGAGAAGCTGACCGCGGATGCCGGCGACCCGCAGAAAATCCAGACGGATGTTCAGTGGATGCGGGACCAGTTTGAGTTGGGATGGGCGCAAGAACCACCTGAACTCGCCAAGAAACATCGGGAAGAGACTGAGCAAACCGCAAGGATGATCCTGGGTGCCGCTTCCAATCGAGCGGCCATTCTCCAACTCGTGCCGCACATCACCATCGACAAATAGATCCGGCCTCGATTTGCCCGGAACAGGGAATGTGTGCAGCCCCGCGCATTATCAGGTGCGCAAAACAATCTCACGCAAAGGCGCAAAGAATCGCAAAGCCAGTATCCCTTGCTCCCACCGCGAGTGATTTCGAATTGCTGTGATTTAAAGGGGCGCCACCGGGGCGGAGAGCGGCAGCAGGCAATCCTTAACAGGCTGGTAGGTCTTGCGATGCTCGGGGCAGGGGCCAAAACGGGCCAGCGCATTCAAGTGATCGCGCGTGCCGTAACCCTTATTCTTGGCGAGGCCGTATTGCGGAAATGCGCTGTCAAGCTTTGCCATGTGCGCATCACGCTCAACCTTGGCCAGAATTGACGCGGCGGCGATGGAAACCGAAAGCGCGTCGCCGTGAATGATGGAGCGGTGGGGGATGCGGAAGTTCACTCCGTTTTCGCGCAAGGGCATGGCGTCGGTAAGAATGAAGTCGGGCGCGGGTCGAAGCGCCTTCAGCGCGCGCAGCATGCCCTGGCGCGAGGCTTCGTAGACATTAATTGCATCCACTTCCTCAGCGCTGACGCTCACCACCTGCCACGCCACCGCCTTCAAGCGTATCTCATCCGCCAGCAATTCCCGCCGCCGCGCCGTCAGTTTTTTGGAATCGTCAACGCCGGGAATCGATATGGCGGGATCGAGAATTACCGCGGCGGCGTAAAGCGGGCCGATCAGTGCTCCGCGCCCGGCTTCGTCGCAGCCCGCTATAATCCGGTGCCCCTGGGCGATGGCCAGTGTTTCAAGTTCGCGCGTGCAACGGAAATTGCCGGGTTTGCGGGAGGGTGGCATAGCGCGCCTATCTTTTCTCCAGTGCCTCTTCGACGCAGCGCAACATCATGACGTCTTCTTCGTTGTAAGCCAGCACTTCTTTCTTGATGGCCTCGTCGTGCGTGGCCTCATATTTCTTCCACATTTCGTCGGCCCATTTGCCATCTTTTCCGGGCAGCTTCCGCTTGAGCCCCAGGATCTGCTCCACCACCTTCAGCCCGCCCCAAAGGCCCTTCGCCCAACATTCCGGGCACAAGTCAACGTGCGGGAACTCTTGGTCAAGCGTAACGCCCAGTTGCGCCGCGATGACGGGAAAATCAAAACCCACATAGCCCTTCACCTTATCCTTTACAGAGCGGCCGTTGTAGGTCACCAGCCGCTCGACCCCCTTGAGCACCAGCATCAGGTTGGCCCGCGTCACATCAGCGCCAATCAACTGGATGAAGGCGTCGCTTTCGCCATCCAGAATCCGCACGCCGATCATGGTAATCCGGTGTTTCTTGTAGTCCCGGAACAAACGCTGATCGGTGAACGTGCCCTGGTAGCTGGTTTCAATGTCGAGGTAGGCAGTCTTCATGATTTCCCTTTCCGGGGCCGGCTGTGCAATAACCGTGTTCGATGTTAACTTCCCTCCACAACTGGGGGAATAAACTGCTGGCACCAATTGTTGAGAAATCTAAAATGCAACTTTGGATTTCTCAATAGTTCATTGTTCGGAGCTAATTCTCCCGCCCAAGGAATTCCCGCTTTTTTCGCGGCTTCGCGGGGCGTTCGGGCTCAACCGAGCGGGCCAGCTGGACGGCATCGAATCCAAATTTTTTGCGGACTTTGTCTGCCGCCTGCAGAACTTTATCCAGCTTCTCGTGCTGCGCCGCGTCGATCAGGCTGCGCTGAAACACCGCACGCCCCAGATTGGACGTTCGCACTCCCACCAGCCGGATCTTCTGTTTGCCATCCCAGGCGCCCGCCAGCAGTCGCAGGATGGTGGAGAAGATAACCGAATCGAGGTTGGTGGGCTCGTCCAGCGTCGCATCGCGCGTGAGCGTTTTGAAGGGGGCAAAGCGCACCTTCAGCCCCACGGTGCGGGCGAAAAGGCGGTGGACGCGCAGGCGCCGGGCAACCAGTTGCGCCAGGTATGAAAGCGTTCTCTCCACTTCCTCGGCATTACTAATGTCTGCGTCGAAGGTGGTCTCATGGCTGATCGACTTGGGCTCCTCTTCGTACTGGTAGGCTTCAATATCGAGGCCGCAGGACTTGGTATGGAGCCATTCGCCGAATTTGCCAAACCTCGTCCGCAGCTTTTCCCTTCCCATTTGCTGCAGGTCGCCGATGGTAACGATGCCCAATGAGAGCAGCTCCGGCTCCGTCACTTTTCCGATGCCCGGCATGCGGCGAATGGGCAGCGGCGCCAGAAACCTTGCCTCGCAGCCCGGAAGAATGTGGAGCAGTCCATGGGGTTTCGCCTGGTCAGAAGAGATTTTGGAGACGAGGTGCGAGGTGGAAAGGCCGATGGAGCAATTCAGGTCGGTACGTTCCTTGATGGTGCGAATCAAGCGGTCGGCGCCGCGATAAGCCGAGCCATGCAGGCGCTCGCAGCCTGTAAAATCAAGGTAGGCCTCATCGATGGAAACCATCTCCACCACGGGAGTGAACTCTTCGAAGATGCGGTGGATCTGGCGCGAATACTCGCCGTACTTACTATGCTGGCCGCGCAGGAAAATGGCATGCGGGCAGAGCTTCTTGGCCGTGCCAATCGGCATGGCGGAGTGCACGCCGAACTTGCGCGCCTCGTAACTTGCTGCCGCCACCACGCCGCGGCCATCCGGGTCAGCCCCAACAACCACGGCTTTGCCTTTCAGCGACGGATTCTCAAGCTCCTCCACCGAAACGAAAAAAGCGTCCATGTCGACGTGCAGGATTTGGCGTAGCATCGTCCGTTGTCCTTGGTCAGTGGTCCGTTGCACTCAGTCCAGGGCCGCTCCGATTGCTGATCCGGGCCCCTCCAGATTCAAGCCAGGGAGGATGCGATTCTTCCCCACTCGCTCCACCATATCATTGCGTGAGGGGCCACTGACAACGGACATCTGACTACGGACGTCTTTTCCTCGCACTCACAACCCTGGGGATTCCCGCCAAGTCGGGCGTTACGTGGATATCTTCCCATTCTTCGCCGAGCAATGCCACTACAGGGTCGCGCATGTTGTAACCGATTTCCACCACCACGTAGCCGCCGGGTTTCAGAGCCTGCAACGCTTGTGGGAACAGCTGCTCATAGATTTCCTCCGCGCGCTCAAGGTCGGCGCCCAGGGCGAGGCGCGGCTCAAACTCGCTCACTTCGCGCTGAACGGTTTGCATTTCGCGCCTGCCGATGTAGGGAGGATTGGAGAGGACAAAATCAAAGGTTCCGGCAAGTTCGGGGGTCAACAAAAGACCCAGCAGGTCGCTCTTGAGAAACCAGACGCGCTCCGCCATGGCGAGGCGCGTGGCGTTGCGGGAAGCCACCGCGAGTGCGGCGGTTGATATATCCACGGCAAACAGCGAGGCAAGGGGAAACTCAGAAGCCACGGCCAGGGCAATACACCCCGACCCGGTTCCCACGTCTGCAATCCGCAGGCGCTCGTCACTGGCGCAACCCTGCCGGCGCGCCAGTTCCAGCACACGTTCCACAATGTGCTCCGTCTCCGGCCGCGGGATCAGCACATCCGGGGTCACCTCAAAATCCAGCCCCCAAAATTCCTGATGGCCAGTAATGTATTGGGTGGGTTTGCCTGTTGCCCGTTCCGCAATCAGTTGGAAGTAGCGCTCAAGGGCTTGCGGCGGCACTGGCTCATCCGCGTGAGAGTAAAGATAGGTGCGGTCGCACGCCAGAACGTGCATCAACAGCAGTTCCGCGGCCAGTTGCGCGGAAGGCACTTGTTGTTCAAGTAGGGTTTGGAGTCCTTGCCGAAGTGTGGCGCGAAGCGAAGGCATGGGTGATTTGCGATTGTCGATTGTCGATTGTCGATTGAAAAAAAGGAAATCTCCCGTCATCAATTTGTGTGATTTCGGAAGGGCAGTTACTGAGTTCTGATGACTTTCAATCGACAATCGTCAATGATCAATCCTACCCGGCAAGAGCGGAGGGTGTGTCATTATCCCGTTCGCGCGGGGGAGGCTGCTTCAATTTTTCCGCCTGGTAATGGCCAATAAGGGCGTCAACAATGTCGTCCATTTTGCCTTCGATGATCCGGTCAAGTTGATGCAGGGTAAGCCCGATGCGATGGTCCGTCACGCGGTTCTGGGGATAATTGTAGGTCCGGATCTTTTCGCTGCGGTCGCCTGAGCCGATCATGGAGCGGCGCTCTTCCAGGATCTGCTTCTGCTGGTTCTGCAATTCCATATCGTAAAGCCGGGAGCGAAGGACGCGAAGCCCCTTGGCTCGATTCTTGATCTGCGATTTTTCGTCCTGGCAGGAGACAATCGTCCCCGTCGGAATGTGGGTGATGCGGACGGCTGAATAGGTGGTATTCACCGACTGGCCACCCGGCCCGGAAGAGCAGAACGTATCAATGCGCAGGTCTTTGGGGTCAATCTGGATTTCAACTTCGTCCGCTTCAGGCATCACCGCAACGGTGATGGCCGAGGTGTGAATGCGCCCCTGCTGTTCTGTTGCGGGAACGCGCTGCACGCGGTGGACACCGCTCTCGTATTTCAGTTTGCTGTAAACCTTCTGGCCCTCCACCAAGGCAATGACTTCCTTGATTCCGCCCACTCCCGATTCGCTTGAGGAGAGCACTTCAACACGCCAGCGTTGGGATTCAGCGTAGCGCGTGTACATGCGGAAGATGTCCTGGGCAAAAAGCGACGCTTCATCGCCCCCGGTGCCGGCGCGGATTTCCAGCACGACGTTCTTCTCGTCATTGGGGTCGCGGGGCAGGAGCAGGATGTTTAACTCCTGTTCCAATTTCTGCTGGCGCGCTTCGAGGTCCATTAACTCCTCGTGCGCCATTGCTTTCATTTCCGGATCAGAAGAAGACTCGTCCACCAGTGCTTTTGTGTCCGTGACGCCTTTGCTGATCGACTTCCACTCCTGAAATTTTTCCACGATCTCCGTCAGGTCCGCGCGCGACTTGGCCGTTTTCTGATAGACAGCATTGTCCGCGAGCACCTCGGCTTTGCCGAGTTGCTCTGTCAGCGATTCGTACCTCGCTTCGATTTCCGCAAGTTTGTTCAAATAGTGCATAGAATGATTCGATCCAGCAGCAGGTTTACAGGTTACGGGGCTGATAAGCCGTCCCGTTTGCCGTTTGCGATTTGCAGTCTACTGCCTTAAGCCACAATCAATTCGCCGCCGCGATTCTGTTCCAGCGCCATGGCCGTTTCAAGGGCCTTGATGGCGGTTTCCAGCTGGCTGTCATCAGGTTCGCGAGTGGTGACGCGCTGAAGCCAGAGGCCCGGCTGCGATGCCCACTCCCAAAGTCTTCCCTTTGACTTCGCAGCAAAGCGGATGAACTCATAAGAAACTCCGGTAATCACCGGCAACAGGATGATCCGTCCCAGGAACCGAAGCCAGAAAGTGTGAAAGGGCAGAAACATGTAAACCACCATGGAAATACCCATGACCACCAGAAGAAAACTCGTGCCGCAGCGGGGATGAAACCGTGTGCAGGCCCGAGCCGTTTCCACATTGATGGGGCCGCGCTTTTCAAAAGCCCAAACCACTTTGTGTTCAGCCCCGTGATATTCAAAAACCCGCTGGATATCCTTCCATTGCGAAATCAGGATCAGGAAGGAAAGAAACAGGACGATTCTGATGGTTCCATCCAGCAAATTAAGCGTCAGGTTGCTGTCTGTTCGAAGATACCGATGCGTGGCCACAGTTGCCAGATAGAGCGGCACAAGCTTGTAAAGAACAATGAAGAAGACCAGGGAGAAGGCAATATTTCCTGCCAGCATCCAGCCACTCAATTCCGTGGGCTTTTTTGGTTCTGCACCCGCCTCCACCGGTTCCTCCAGCGCCTGCTCTGCGGAGTAACGCAGGGCGCGCATCCCCAGAACCAGCGCCTGCCCCAGCACTCCCAAACCGCGCAAAATGGGCAGTTTCAACCACGGGTGCTTATCCGAAGGCTTGTCCAGGTAAGCCTGGGTGACTGCCATTGACCCACTGGGCTGCCGCACCGCCACAGCATAGGAGTGCGGTGAACGCATCATCACGCCTTCGATGACCGCCTGCCCACCCATCAACGCCTCTTCCTGCGCCTGGAACAGAGGCACCGTAATCAGACGAAGCGACCGCCGCAATATCCTGGTAAAGGCAGTTAATATGGAATTCATCACAAAAGTGTTCCGTTTATCCGCGCGGGAAGAGCTTTAAACCGAAGTCTGTTCGAAGTTATAACCGAGAGTCCCAAGAGTGAAACAGATGCGCCCCCGCAGCCCAAGGCTATAGGTCAGAATAGCTGTATTCGCGGGGGGTGTCAAATCACGGCCAAATCACTGTCGAACGGTTTTGTTTTTGTGCCGCTCGCGCTATAATGGCCCCGCTTGCGTTTCATTCAAGAAGAAGGAAGCACCGGCTGAGGGGCCGCACATGACCGCTCCATTGATTCGCCTGGGTGATGAAATTGACGATTATTGCCCGCGCTGCAAACTGCTGTTGAATCATGCCGTGGCGAGCATGATGGGAGACACTGTGGTGAAGGTCGTGTGCCAGACCTGCCATAGCGAACATCCCTACAAGAATGCCGAGGTCCCACCCAAGAAGAAGTCCGGGCCTCGCGCTGCCTTGTTGGACCAGGTGCTGGCAAAGGTAGCGCCACCGACCCCCGAGGCAGAGCCAGAGGAAAAAGCTCCGGCTACGGAAGAAGCCGATCAACCCCGCAAGAAGAAGAGCTCCGCCACCCCTGCCCGTTACATTACGCGGCACGCCACCCGGCCTCCACGCGGCAGGTATTAGCGGGTCCATCTCTCAATTCACGGATTTCCTGATCACGCGGACTTCATCTTGAGAAACCAGTTCGTATTCAGTCCCGCGCCATTCGATTCTGCGTGTGAACCCAGCCACAATGAAATTCCCCAGCATGATCCACGGAACCAGCGGGGATAACAGCCAATAACAGGAACCGCCGCCGCCAATCTCTTTGGCGAAAACCTCTCGTGCAACGACAGTGCGAATATAGCCTTTGGCTGCCCCCAGCAGCAGAATAACGAATAACGTAACCGCCACGGAAACACGCTGGCGAGGCGGCGTGCCTGGCAATGTCAGCGCGGCCAACCCCAGGGTGAAAGTGCCGCAATAGAAGATGTATGCCGCCAGCCCCAATTTCCACAAATGTGAGGCGTACACCCGCGTGATGATGATCTGGCGGGTTGACCAGCGCAGAAATTCGCACAGGCTCGATTCTTCCCTTGACGCCACAAGGCATCGCGGTACGAATGAGATCTTTCCACGCGCCTCGCGAACCGCACGAGTCACGGCGTAGTCGTCACTCACGGTGTTCGCCCAATATCGCCCGGGAATCCCCATTTGATAAAAATCGGCAGTGCGAACCGCCATGGATCCACCCCAGGCGAAGTTGTGGTCATGCTCTCCCATCATGGTGGCGATCGACGCATCCCACGCGGCGCGCAACTGGGAAACAAAACCAATGCCGGGCAGATACCATCTGAAACCAGTGCTGACGGTGATTTGCTGGTTCGCCAGAGGCGCCACTAGCGCGCGCAGCCAATCTGGTGAGGGCGTCGCATCGATATCCGCAAAAACCAGCACTTTGGCGGCGGGATCGACGGCTTCAATCCCGCGCAGCAGATTGTTGACCTTCTCTCCGCGCCCTTCCGCGATGCCGGCCACAACCAGGGCGGTTCGTGGATTACGAGCGGAAGCTGAGGCAACATGCGCCTCAATTCGTTGGCGCAGTTTTTCATAGGCAGGGTCCGCAGAGGTGGCAACAATGAACACCACCTGGTAGTCGGGGTAGTCCTGACTCAGGAACGCTTCGACGTTGGCATCAAATCCCGAATCAACGCCTTTGCAGGGGATGATGACGGCGGCGGGCGGCGCGTGCTGTCCAACCGGACGGTTGAACCCGCGCCGGATCATCGCGAGAAACCGGAACCCCTCAAACAAAGCCCAGGCGCTCTGCACCACCAGCAGCGAACCGGCTACAAGAAAGACTTTGTCAGCCCAAAGCATCAGCACAGTCCAGCAACAAAATTGAGATAAGGTAAACACCCTGACCGAGGGCGAGTGTAACATACCGATCCCACCCCTTTCGATCGGTGCTGGCATGCTTCGCGTCGAAATTCAGAACGGAGGCCCACCGTAAGGGGCCGCAGGTTTCTGGTAATATAGTTCCGGTTCAAGTACCCGAGGGGCAGCCTTATGTTTGCGCGCCACAACCGGCTAATTGGCGTCTTCTTCCTATTCGGCGACGTCCTCATGGCGCTGGCGAGTTTCGGCTTGGCGCTGGAAGTTCGCTCTCACCTTGCGGATTGGCGGCCTCTTTTCCCGCTTTCTAACTACCCCTGGATGATTCCTCTCACTGCCGCCTTATGGGTGGGCGTTGGGTTCGCCGCAGGCATCTATCGCGAAGTTCAGGAAGAGGATCTGCGCCGCGCCTTCGCCGAACCCGTGAAGGTGGGCCTTGCCTCAACCATCATCCTCTTTGCCGTGATCTTCGCGCTGAAACTGGACTACATCAGCCGCCTGCTTCTCGGAATGTACGCACTGACGGATCTTGTGCTGATGATCACGTTCCGACTGGTGGCCTGGCGCTTTGCGGCACCGTTGCGCCGAAGTGTCGCGGGCTTCCGCAATTTCCTGCTGGTGGGTGACGGCCCGGAAGTGGCAGAGATTGCGCGATCGCTGGAGTCCTATGAGACGCGCGGCATGCGACTGTATGGCTTTGTGCGCGTTCAAGGAGGCAACGTCGAGGCGCTGCCTTCCGGCCTCACACGTTCATATCCGGTGGTCACGCTTTCGGAACTTCCGGATTTGCTGCGCCGGCAGGTGATCGACGAAGTCATCTTTGCCGTGGCCAAGGAGGATTTGGAAAAGCTGGAAGAGGCCTTTCTGCTCTGCGAGGAGGAAGGCGTCAAGACTCGCGTTCTGCTCAACTTCTTTCCCCAGTCCGTCTCCAAAGTTTATCTGGAGCGGTTGGGCTCAAAACCCCTGCTGACATTTTCCGCCACGCCTGAGGATGAATCCCTGCTCCTCAAACGAGCGTTCGATTTCATCATGGCGCTGATTGCCCTGGTGGTGCTTTCCCCACTCCTCGTGATTCTGGCAGTGCTGGTGAAACTCAGTTCACCGGGCCCCATCTTCTTCTCCCAAACCCGTTGTGGCCTGGGGGGGCGAAAATTCACCCTCTACAAATTCCGGTCGATGCGGGCGAATGCAGACCTGTTGCGGGAGGAGCTTGAGGCGCTGAACGAAGTGGACGGGCCTGTGTTCAAAATCAAGAATGACCCGCGCTGCACGCCAGTCGGCCGGTTCATGCGCAAATTCAGCCTGGATGAACTCCCTCAGCTGGTTAATATCATCAAGGGTGATATGTCTTTTGTGGGGCCGCGCCCACCCCTTCCCGAGGAAGTGGAAAAATATGAGCGATGGCAACGGCGACGCCTGCGCATGCACCCCGGACTCACCTGCCTGTGGGCGCTTGAAGGACGCAGCAAGCTCAGCTTCCGGCGCTGGATGGAGCTGGACTTGGAGTACATTGACCACTGGTCGATGCTGCTGGATTGGAAGATTATCCTAAAAACCGTTCCCATTGTTCTGTTGGGCCGCGGCGCGAGCTAAGGGCGTAAAGCCCTGGCATAGGCCTCCAGCAAGGCCCGCTTTTCGATCTCCCAGTTCAGGCTCTCCTCAATACGTTTTCGTCCGCACTCACCCAGCTTCGCACGCAATGAGTCTGAATCCAGCACGGTTAAAACCTTTTGGGCGAAATCTTCCGTGTCACCGTTCCGAGCATAAAGGGCCGCGTCACCCGCTGAGCGCCGGCCTTCCGTGAGGCTGTACAGCACCACGGGCACGCCGTAAGCCATGTATTCCAAAATCTTGTTCATGGTTGACTTGTCGTTCATCGGTGTCGCGGGATCGGGAGCGATACCCACGGTCGCGGTGGACAAGTAAGCGGAAACCTCTTTATCGGAAATACGCCCGGTGAATCGCGTGCAGGATTCCAACCCGAGTTGTGCCGCCAATGCTTTCAGTGGAGGCAGCTCCGTCCCGGCTCCAATCAGGACAAAGAGAATATCCTCGCGCTTCTGCTGGTGCACAATCGTGGCAATCGATTGGAGCCAGAGATCGATTCCGTCCTGCCGCCCCATGACGCCAAGATACACAACCATGTAGCGCCGGCCTTCCATCAGCTCAGGTCGGGGCGCCTGCTTCCTGACTCGATTGAGGTCAGGGCAACTCCGCACCACGAATGTACGGTCGCGGTTCATGCCTCCGCGAACCAGCGCCACTTCCCGGTAGGACTCATTGGTGGCGATTGCGACGTTTGCGGTGCGAAAGGTCAATCGTTCCGCCCAGCACACAAGCTTATACCCGAAGCCGCGGCGTTGGAATTTCGCCTCAAAGAGCTCGGGATTCAAATCGTGGTGATCGAAGATGAAGCGCACACCAAATAGCTTGAAGAAGAGCGCGATCAGAAAAATTGTGTCGGGGGGATTGCAGGCCTGAAGCACGCGAAAACGGGTTCGCGCATAGATCCGGAGAGCGAGAAGAAACTCCGCGGTGAGGGCCCAGGCGTACTCCAGAAAATAACCGAGCGCGCCGGAGGCCTCCCAAATGCGGTGACGGTAGATCTCAATCCCCTCAAGGGTCTCGCGACTTTTTTCAAAGCCGCGGCCTTTCGGGCAGATCACGGAGACATGATATCCGGCGTCACGCAGGGCGCGGGCCTCCTGCATAACCCGCCGGTCAAAAGGAAGCGGCAGGTTTTCAACAATGATGCACACCGCGATCTGTTTATTGGGCATGGCGGCACCACAATTCAAAATTCACCAGCGCCCAAATTTGTTTCTGGCGGTCACGGACGCCATCAAAATGTTCACTCACGAATCTTTCCATGCTGCGGGCATTAAAGTACCCACGCGTTTTGGCCTGGGGAGAAAGGAGCAGATCCCCCACCAGTGACCGCAGCGGCTTCTTGAACCACTCCCCCACGGGCACGCGAAAGCCCACCTTGCGCCGGAACATCACGTGCTCCGGCACATAGGGCCGAAGCGCATCCTTCAGCAACGCCTTGGTTTTGAAACCGCGCGTCAGCATCCGCGTTGGTATTCGCGCCGCCATCTCCACCAGCCTATGATCGAGGAAGGGCCCGCGCTCCTCAATTGACGCCGCCATGGTCATCTGGTCGCCGCGCAGAAGCAGGTTATCCGGCAGCCACACCTTCAGGTCAGCGTAGAGCATGCGCTTAAGGGGCGTGCGGTCACTGACTTTCTCAAGGTAGCTGGCGAAAACGCGGGCAGGATGCGAGCCGTCCACCTGCGCCAGAAACTCCGGCGCGAAAAGGCTCTCCCGCTCCTCACGCGAAAAGGAGGCGAACCAGGTTACGGAACGTTCCGCCTCATCGCGAATCGAGAGCGCCTCCAGCGCGGTTTTAGCCCGATGCTGGCGGTAGGGCAACCAACGGATGAGGGCACGCGTTATTTCAGAGGGGAATGCTGAAACTACGCCAGCCAGCCGATCCGCCGCGTACTTGGGGTAACCGGCAAACAGCTCGTCGCCGCCTTCGCCAGCCAGCACAACCTTCACGCTCTGCGCAGCCAATCGCGATATCAAGTAGAGCGCCACGTCCGTGGGTTCGGCGATGGGCTCATCCCGAAACGCCACCAGGCGCGGCAATTCGTTGCTCAGGTTCTGGGGCGTGACAATCAGTTCCTGGTGCTCGGTTTCATAGCGGCTGGCCACGGCGCGTGCGTAGGGCAGTTCACTGTGTTCGGATTCCTCAAACCCCACCGTATAGGTGCGCAGCGGGCGGGCGCCAAGCTCCGCCATGAAAGCCACAACGGCGCTGGAATCTGTCCCCCCGCTCAGAAAAACTCCCAGGGGAACATCGGCGATCAATCGCAATCGCACCGACTCGCGGAGCAAATCAACAATCTCAGCCGCGACCTCCTTGGAGGATTTTGCCGTCTCCTCTTCCGGCGGAATATCCCAGTAAGCTTGGGTGCGGACGCCGGAGGGATCAGCCACCAGGTAATGGCCGGGCAAGAGTTTCTCCACGCCCCGATAGAAGGTGCGGGGGGCGGGAATGTATCGAAATCCAAAAAAGTCGTAAATCGATTGCGGGTCGATTTCAGGCGCGCGCGGCAGCAATTCACGCAAGGTTCTCAGCTCGGATGCAAACGCCACACGGCCCGGGTCCAACCGGAAGAAGAGAGGTTTGACCCCAAGCCGATCGCGGGCAATAAACAATCGGCGCTTGCGGCTGTCCCAAATGGCGAAGGCGAACATTCCCCGCAAGTGGTTCAGGCAATTGAACCCGTACTCTTCGTAGAGGTGCAGAATGGTTTCAGTATCGCTGTTGGTGCGGAACTGGTGCCCCCGCGCCAGAAGATCCGGGCGCAGATCGCGGTAGTTATAAATTTCGCCGTTGAAGGTAATCCAGACGGACTCGTCCTCATTGGCGATGGGCTGGTGGCCACCCGGCAGGTCAATAATGCTCAGCCGCCGGTTCCCCAGGCCAAGCGGACCGTCAAGGTAAAAGCCCTCGTCGTCAGGCCCGCGATGCGCCATCGCGTCCGTGGCGTGTTTGAGCGCTACCGCGTCTGCCGGCTCACCCGTTCCGAAATTGTAGACTCCGCAAATTCCGCACATAAGAAGAGCAGTGATGAGTGGCCAGTGGTTGGTGGCTAGCCAGGCTTGCTCGTCACTCGTCACTCATCGCTGTCCTTTCAAACCCGTTCCCACCAGCTGGGTAAAGCAGGTGGAAGAGCGTCATCGCCAGGTAACGGGGATAGGAGCGTTGATCGCGAAGGAAGCCGTAATCACCATAGGAGTAATTGAAGGCGCCATTCGGTCTCTGGTGAGAGAGAACACGGTCGTAGCAGGCGATGGACAATTCCGGCCCGACCCCCAGCCCCGATTGCGCCGCCTCGTGCATGGCCGCTCCCATTGCCGCTGTCCAATAGTCGATCTCCTGCCCTCCACCCCGTGCACGCTGGCATTTCTTGGCGCAGGCCCCCGTACTCTGAACACCTGTCACGAGGTATTGGGCGAGTTTGGGAAGGACGGATTCTGCCCAACGGCCGGGCTTCAGTGAGTTGCACCACACGAGGTGCAGGAACTGGAACGCATTATATTGATAGCATAAATAGTGCGGCCGGGCAGCCTCGAATTGGTTCCCAATGATATAAGGAAGTTCCCCCGAGGGAAGCTGGGCAGCAGCTATAAATTCCAGCATTCCATCCACATGTTGGAGAAAGCGCGGATGCCGGGTGGCTTCCCGCAGGCGAAGAAAATACCAGGCGGCAAAGACAGAGTTGTTTGTCACCTTGCCCCGGGGCTGGTCAAAGTAATTGATGGCCTTGCCCGTCCCGTGGTCCTGAAATCCAATGCGATCCACGATGAAGTCGTAGGCGCGCACCGCGCCCTCACGAAGATCTTCGCGAGGCTCGCGCTGAAAGGTCGCCAGCAACGAAGCGCCGCCCCAAATCCCCTCAAGGGTGGCAATCAGGTGCTTGCGTTCAGGCAGCGGGTACTTCCAAAAGCCATCGTCAGTCTCGAGCCCCAGGGTTGCCTCGCTACTCCTTATGGCAATCTCCCGATAGCGCGGGTCCCCCGTCAGATCAAAAAGCTGCCAGTTGCCCAGCACCCAGTAACCCTGGGTCTGGATGAAGACGTAATCGTCTTTCCACGCAATGAAGTCCAGCGCGCTCTTGATAAATCGCCACGCGCGCAGGTTGAAGCGCACGCCGGGGTCGGGCCCGTGAAGTATTCCTTCGCGATAGTGAGTTCGATGCAGGTAGGAATGGAGTCGCTCAGCGGATTTGACCAGGTCTTCGCGTGTGGACATTGAAGATATCGAGTGTAATCAAGAAACCTTGTCCCGGGAATGATTTCGCGGGCTAAGGACGAACCACTCGCGAGTAAACCTCCACAATCCTTTTTGCCGTGGCTTCGATGGTGCAGGAAGCCAGCCGGGCGCGGCCCTGGCTGCGCTGTCCGCGGCGGCAGACTTCCAGGATTTTCTCCGCAATGGCATCGACCTCGCGAGGCACGATGTAGTTTCCGTCACTCTCATGGATGATGTCCACCGCATCCCCCACATTCACCGTGATGACGGGAAGGTTGCAGGCCATGGCCTCCTTGGTAACATAGGGGCCGCCCTCCAACATGGATGCGATGACGGTCACGTCCGCCGCGTTCATATACCACGGCACTTCGGAATGGGGTCTTTTGCGTACGAGCAGGAGTTCAAGTTCAGGAAGCTGTTCTTTCGCTTTGGTGACGGCTGCCTCCACCAAGTCGTACCGCTTCCGTACCTCCTCCGGATTGTAGGCAAACAGGACGTACTTCTTGCCGGGATCCAATCCCGTAAGCCGGCGTGCTTCAGCGAGGTCCATCGGGTGGAAAAATTCCAAATCAATGCCACAAGGAATGATTTCCGCCGAGTCCAATCTCAGCAATGCCCGCATTCCCCTGCTGAGGACGGTAACTTGGGAGACAAGCCGGGCCAGAATAAAACTCGTAATCTGGAAGAACCGCCCCATGGGTGTGATGCTGCCATCCCTGCGGGGCCGGCCCAGGACGTCGTCGCCAAGAAAGGTCATTACTATTGGCACTTGGAATTGGAAGCGCGCCACCCATCCAGCCAGGCCAAAGTGCGCGTGAATCAAATCATATTTCTTTTTGCGGAGTTGATTGCGAATCTGCCAGGTGCCGCGCAGATAATTCCACCTGGATTCGCGGCCATTGACGAAGAAAACATCATAATCAACGCCCAGTGGGCGAAGAGAATCCATTTGCTCTTTTACAAAGATGCCGTAACTTGGATCAGCTTCGGTCGGCCACATGTTCGTGACAGCCAGGACGCGATAGCCCATAACTAATCTTTCCCCCAGATCACCATGGGATTATAACAACTTTTTTCCTTATTGCTCGAGTTCGGCCTGCTATCCGTTTGTGCGCGGCCAGAGCGCCGCCAGTTGGGTTACGGGAAGAGCGCGCAGCAACGCCAGCACACAGAGATACATTATGCTTCCTGCGCCACAAATGATGCACAGATAGACAAAATCCTGAGAGGTCGTGAGAGGTGGGGTCATCCAGGCTCGCAGCCCCCAAACCGTCAGCGCCGCCCCCAGGGCTCCGAGGATATCCTTCACAGCAAACCGGTCAAGGGCAGGATCAAGCGAAGCGCGCATGCCTCCCAAGTCCCTCCGGATCGCCAGGCCGCATGCCAGCGTGGCGCCCGTCAGGAACCCCAGCGGGATTCCCTTCGCGCCCATATGCAGCACGCCGACGTAGAAGAGGTCAAACACCAGCACCAGGCCGTAGTGTAGGAAGGAGAGGCGGAAATATGCCCCTGGGTCGCGCCGTGCGAACAGGTACGTGTTGAGGAGGCGAAGAAAGGCGAATGAAAACAAACTGAAGCTGTAATAGTAGAAGATCATTGCCATCAGGTCTGTCGCCCCGGGGGTGAACTGCCCGCGCTGAAAGACCAGGCGAATGATGCTGTGACTGAGCATCAGGCAGAAGACGGCGATGGGCGAGAGCAGCAGAAGGCTTAGCTCCATGGTGTCGCGGAGGGTCCGCCTCACTTCCTCGTGGTCTTTCGCCGCAACCGATCGTGAAAGCGCCGGCAACGCCGCAGTTCCAACGCTTCCTCCCAGCAGTTCGGCAAGCGTGCCAAGGATCTTGAATCCGTAGTTCAATGCCGTCAGTGTTCCAGCCGGAAGGAACGAGGCGATGATGCGTTCCACAATCACCACGCCCTGCCAGGCCACAGCCACACCCAACTGAGCCGTCCCGGCGCCACGCAAATTACTGAAAGATTCACCCGTTGCGGTCAGAATAAAGGAATACTGCGGGTGGAAAGATCTGACAATTTCATAGCCCAGCACAATCAACTGCACCAGGTACCCCACCATGTACCCCATAAAGATGCATTGCGGCCCGTAACGATGAAATCCCAGCAGTATGATGACGATGGAGGTGACATTCCGGATGAATCCCGATGCCGTGGAAAGCGCAAAATAATGCCGGCTGAGAAGAAAGGAGCGAAGTATCTCCCCGAGTCCTGCGGGAACGATAATCAGGAAGAGCCAGCGCGAGAGTTGCGTCGCCAGGGCGTCCTCCTGGTGGGTAAACCCCGGTGCAATGCCGTGAATAATCAAGGGTGAAGCCAGCACGCCAATGATGGAAACTGCCCCCAACCCGAGCACCAGGATGTTGGTGACATAACTGAATCCGTGCCAGAGGTCCTTCTCATCCTTGCTGGATTCCAGGGAAGAGAAGAAGGGCACCAGAGAAAATTGCCCTGTTGCCGTAAGCAGGTTGGTGATGATGTAGGGGATGGTGTAAGCGACGTAAAACGTGTCAGACCGTAAAGAGAGGCCCAAATTGGCGGCAATGCTGGTTTCCACCAGGATGCCGCTCAGCCCGCCCAGCAGGTTGAAAAACGCCACCACCACCGAACTTTTCAACATCTGCTGTTTAGGATTCATTTCGTAATTAGTGTATCTTGAAACGCGCAATTCATTGAAAAATAGGTTGAATGGCTGCCATAAGAGCTTCAGAGCAGTGACTTTGGATCCCCGGTCTTCCCCGGTTCTCCACTGGAGGCAGCAAGCTTCGCAGCGATAAAGGGCGTGGAAGTAACAAAGAGAAACGCCATGAGGACAGGCGAGGTGCCGAAGTTGAACTCAAAACAGCCTTCCGCCAGGAAGGCCAGCCAGGCGGCAAGGGACGCGTCGGCAATCCAACGCTGGGTGGTAAGCTGCCGCCGAAGCTTCCAGGTGTACCAGCCGAGCACCGCCATCAGCCAAACCCATGAAGCCAGGCAGGGAAGCCCCCGTTCAGCGCCAAATTGAAGAAAGTCGTTGTGAAAATGGCTGTGATAACCTAATTCCGGCGTCACTCCCGGCGGCAGATAAAGACCGTAAACCTCCTCGATGTTGTTGGGGCCGACTCCCAGCCAAGGGTGGGCGCGAATCATCCGGATGGCGACGCGCCACATCTCCAGGCGGATGGAGAGGGCATGTTCGTGCGTGGGGTGCATGGCCAAATGGAGCCGCTCCCGGATGAGGGATGGCGCTCCAAAATAACCCAGGGCCAGTAGAAGCGGCAAAGCCAGAAGCACTTTGGGCTTCCATTGAACCACAAGGTAAATGGCCGCCAGGAAACACCCCAACCAAACACCCCGGGTGAAATTCAGGACGATGGAAACGGAGACCAGCGCAAGCAATACCCACCAAGAAACCGAAACGCGAAAATCGAAGCTCGAAATTGGCTGACCAGGTTCCGATTTTCGGTCTTCGATTTTCGATTTTCCCTGATTGGCCAGCAGCAGGAACGCCACCAGAAAGGCGAAAACCATCATTTGCTGCCCGCCAAAGTGCATCCAGTGCCCCATAAAACCGTGAATGCGTGTTGACGTGAGGTATTGGTAGACTTCGCCGGGATGATGCGCTCGCACGTCGCGATATTGAATGATGAACTGCCCAATGCCCACCAGACTGGTGAAAAAAGAGACCACAAACAGGCCCTGGATAAGGCGGCGCAGGTGATCCGCGCTCACCACCAGATTCATCGCCAGCAGCCAGATGAGAAAGAGGACCAGTTTTCGAAAAGCGAACCATCCCGTGGTGGGATTGGTCGCCATAAAGATCGAAACCATGGAAAGAATGCAAAAAAGCGCCAGGGGAAGTTTGACGGGCAGAAAATAGACCCGGGGCCGGGCCTGCACCAGGTGGATGATGTAGAGGATTCCCGCCACCGCCAGGAAGGCTTGGGAAGCAGCAATGGAGATCTGGATCGTCAAAACAAATAGGGAAAAGAAAATGGAGGCCCATCGCGCAACAGGGGCCCTCGGCAGTTCACCGCAGGTTCGGTTTACAACGTTCTCAACGTTCATCACGGATCTCTTGAAACTGTATTGGAATCGGGGAAGGAATTCAAGACCAGCGGCCAAAAGGAAAGGGTAAAGGGTGAAGGATAAAAGCAGTGCTTATCTCTTACCATTTACCATTTATAACTTACAATTGGCTCTTCAGAAGCCGCCTATCACCAGCCTCTTCGAGCCCGTGACCGCATCTTGCAGGAGTAATCCAATCAAAAGCGGTCCCGTCAGCAGCACATTTCGGTTGTATGCCAGGGCTTGGGTTAGCTGCCCGTGAAAGAATGCGGCCAGTGCCCGGGTGCTGCCGCAGGCGGGGCAGGCTTGGATTCGGAACAGATGCTTCCACAGGCAGAGATCCGGCCCTCGCGCCAACACTTCCGGAGGAACCGCCATCAAAACCAGCACGGCGAGTGAAAGCACCATCCACCGGGATATTCCCTTGCAAAAAACCGCCATGGCTTCCTACATCCGCAAAAGTTTGCCGTTTGAATCCGGCAATTTATTGAGGGCAATCAAGATGGTATCCACCAGGCTCCAAATGCCGCAGCCGCCACCCGTGAGGAACTTCACTGTTCCCAGTCCGGTGTAACCCAGGTAGAAGCGATCAATTCCCAGCCATCCCAGGAAGAGTGAAAGCAGCAACGCTGAACCCCATTCCTTGTCACTGGGATCGGTGGGAGAGACAAACCGCAGAGGATTGCCTTGAGCGTCGGGCAGTTTCTTGAGAATGATCAGGAACATGTCCACGAAAGCCCAAATCCCGCAGCCGCCCAGGGTGCATAATTTCAGAATGCCGAGCCCTGTGTAACCCAGGTAGAACCGGTCAACCCCGAAGATGCCAAGGAAAAGTGACAGCAGTGTGGCGGTAACAAGATCTTTGTCCCCGGGGGCCGCCAGGCGAGCGCCGCATTGCGCGCAAATTTCCACACCCGGACCCATTTCATGCCCGCAATTCGAACAAAAACGCGTGCCGATCAACGGACGCTGGCCGCAGTCCACACAGAATTCAGCGTTATCAACAAGCTGTCTTGCACAATTCCGGCAATACATGATGAACCTCGGGAATAAATTTACGGCACGGCTTCACGGTACTTATAGTGGCTTCCCGGCGAAATGTAAATGGAATTGATGGGCGTCATGACCAGGTGAATGGACTGCCACTGAGCGACCGTAAACACCCTTGCACCTGACCATCCTGGGTCATCTTCAGGTAGAATCAATGATGTAGTGCATTCAGGAAGGCAGGACGCGGCATGCAGACTCTCTATTTGATCACCACCGGCGGGACCATTGAAAAGGTCTACCAGGAGCAGACCGGATCCGTCACCAATCTGGATACGAAAATTGGGCAATATCTCAGCCAATTGCGGCTTCCCGGTCTCACTGTCAAGACCGTTCACACCATGAACAAGGACAGTTTGGAGATGACCGAAGCCGACCGTGAAAGCGTGTTGCGGATGGTGGAGCAGAAGATGAAACACCCTGCCCCGGTGGTGATCACGCATGGCACAGACACGCTGGTGGAGACAGGTCTGCTTCTGAAAAAGCGGCTGAAGCACCTGAAGTTTCCCGTCGTCTTGACCGGGGCCATGACGCCGCTGGGATTTGAGAAGAGCGATGGCCTGCAGAATTTGACGGAGAGCCTGCTGGCGGCGCGCCTGCTGCCTCCGGGCGTGTATCTAGTAATTCACAGCCAGGTTTTTCCCATTGACCGCGTGCGCAAGGACCGCAAACATTCCCGATTTGTCTGGACCGCCGCCCGAACCAAAAACGCGCGGAAAAAGGCGGCGGTTACTCCGCGACCGAAACCTCAATCGGGGCGGTGAGCGCGAGCGTCCCCCACGCCACATGCAGCGTGACGGCACGGATGTTCTCCGGTGGGTAAGTTAGCTCGATGGTGAGCTTTTCCGCTTTCGGACCTGATTGAGCGACGGCCATGGGGACTTTGAACTCAATCGGTGCTTTCTGAATTTCAAACGCATCAAGGCGAGCAGCGCGCACCTTTGCCGGATCAATGAAGGCAAGGCTCCAGGTCGTTCCGTCCTCCGAACGGTGCAGGCCGAGATAGTAGTGGCCCACCGGCACGTCCTTGCCTGAGATCTTCAACGGCAGGCAGGTTTCAAGATCCGTCCAGAAATTGCTGCCCATCCTCCAGGTTTTTCCCTTCGTCATCCGATCAAACCTCGCCGGATCTTCGTAGTCGCTCTTCCACACCGGGCGCCCATAGTTAATGGCAAACTGTCCGGCCGCTCCGTGTTTTGCGTCATTCCAATAGAGGACGCGCGCCGAGGCACGGTCATCAGGCTGGCCGCCTTCGGCCTCGATTTTAGGTGTTGATTGTTGGGCGTGCGCGGGGACTATCGACAGAAGCACAAACGCCGCAAGTGCGATTCGAAGCTTCATTGGTCTTCTCCGGATAAGGATTTCGCCTGGGTCAGATGCAGATACTACCACAAGAGGGTGGCAAGCACTTCACGCTCTAGCGCGAATCAATAGTCCGACTCATTCACTCCATAACGCTGATTCGGCAAGCGTGATGGCTCTCCGCCTTGGCAGAGATGCCTTCTCCGGTTGCCCGACGTTGACCGAAGCTTGGAGTGCGTTGTCTGGTGGCCGCTGCTGGATGCCGCGACTTGTTGCGGCATGGAGCCAGGGTGTTTCGTCCGGCCAAAACTTCGAGCGGCGGCGTGGAAAACCCCTGCTAACTCTTGTGAAATCATGAATTTATTGGGAAAATTCGATAAGTCCCTTGTTTTCATAGAGTCATTGGGATACGCCAAACTCGCCCTTTGTTTTCAATAACTTATTGGGACCATCCTCCATTTTTAACATCCTTTTTATTGCGGCCCTTTGTTTTCAACAACTCATTGGGATGCTCCGTTCGCGAGTTATTCAAGAAGTTACGGGGCAATATGTCGAGCTTTTGAATTCTCGGTCGTCGGGGGAAGGTGAAGCCAGAGGGGAGAACCGGGGTTGTTGGCGCGGAGGTGGCGGGATGGCAATTCGCCTTCATCTCAATTCTAGCCTATACGTTTCGACCTATTTTGTCAAGAGACAAAGTGTCCGCAAGACAAACTGCCCGAAACAATCGGTCCGGCTAGCCCTGCACTCCTACCAGCATCGTCCGAATTGAGGTTTCGGACTGTGGCGGTTCGTCGCTGCTATTGCGATGCCGCCACTCGTCGCGGCGCAGGCGGCGCAGATTGTAGCGAGGGTGTCCCCACCCGCGCTGAATAGCCGCTCGCGAGTCAGCGGACTGGAGTTTCCACATTCCTGGTTCAACTACTCCCGGTTCAACCACCCCCGTCGCGAACGCGCTGCCCCTCCTCGTCTGAGGAGCGAAGTTTTTTCCGGAGGCTCCCCTCCTAAATTAGGAGGGGCTGAGCGCTAGCGAAGGGGGTGGTTTCATGCGCGCAAGTCACAACGCAAGCCAATGTCCAACTGCCAGGCTGGTCGCGAGTCCGCGGCAGAAAAAGCGGGAGCGAGCTCCCGCACTCCGAAATTTCGTCCCGCGCGGTTGCACAAGTTGTTTGACAGGGCGGGCGCAGGGATTATCGACAAGAGCACAATCGCCGCAAGTGCGATGCGAAGCTTCATTGGTTTTCTCCTCTGGAACTCATCACTTTCCAATTTCTGCTTCGGCCTTTGGAGGCAAATCCCACAGTGAGTATATGACGACCATTTTCGGCTCGCCCCCATTATTGGGATCCCGCGGACCTTTTCCTCTTGGCACGCCGAATTCAAAGGGGATTTCAATATGCCAACGCTTGCTGAGATGGTTCACGGGTATGCTGAAAAGGATCTCTTTCGCCGGGTTGATTGTCGCAAAGGAACCCACTTCCGACATGTAACCCTGCGGTATTTGCTCCGCTTTTGCTTCTGATTTCTTTCCGAGGAGCGCCAGGTCCAATGTGATCGAACTTGACGTAGACAAACGGCCGATTCACATCCATCACAAATCCATCGCGCACCGCAGCGCTGTGCGCGTGCAAGGAGCCGTGCAGTGCAATCAGCAATGGGACAACAAGACAGGCCGTGAGAAAATTGGCTTTTGCCATTGGTGCACACTCACCGGCTGCTGGCTCGTCTTGGTAGCCCTAATTCGGCGTCCCCGCCGCGGCTGCTGGCACTATTGCCACATCGCGGTTCGGCCGCGTGGTGGCAACGGGGAGAGGGTCTTTTTCAAGACCCTTTTCCACGACTTCCTTGATGGTCTTCACAAAATGAAGCTTCAAGCCTTCGAGCATTTCGGGATTCAGATCCTCGTGAACGTTTGACTCATTATCGGCAGGCAGAATCACTTCCAGCACGCCAGCCCGTTTGGCCGCCAGCACTTTCTCCTTGATGCCACCCACGGGAAGCACCTGGCCGCTCAGGGTAATTTCACCCGTCATGGCAAGCCGCTGCCGCGAAGGCCGGCGCGTGAGGGCGGAGACAAGGGCGGAAACCATGGTAACGCCCGCCGACGGTCCGTCTTTGGGAATGGCCCCTGACGGCACATGGATGTGAATGTCCTTCGACTGGAAGAAGTCCGGATCGATGTCGTAATCCGCCGCGTGCGAGCGCACCCAGGCCAGCGCCGCCTGCATCGACTCCTGCATCACCTGGCCCACGTGCCCGGTCATGGTAAAGCCCTTGCTGCCCTTCATGGCATTGGCTTCAACATAGAGCACATCGCCGCCCGTGGGCGTCCACGCCAGTCCCACCATCACGCCGGGTTCGCGCGTGCGCTCCACAATTTCCGTTTCCAAGCGGTAGCGTGGCATGCCAAGAAAATCCTTAACGTTATCGGGGGTCAGCAGAAGCTTTTCCGGCTTGCCCTCGGCGATCCGGCGCGCCTGCTTGCGGCACACCGTGGCGATCTCCCTCTCCAGGTTCCGCACTCCGGCCTCCCGCGTGTAGTGCCGGATCATGCTGGCCAACGCCCCGGTGGTGAACTCAATCTGCTCGGGAGAATTGATTCCGTGTTCCTCGGTCTGCTTCAGAATCAGGTGGCGGTAGGCAATCTGGATCTTTTCCTCCTCGCTATAGCCCTGAAGCTCCAACACCTCCATGCGGTCGAGAAGTGGCGGCGGAATGGTGTCAAGCACGTTCGACGTGCAGATGAACAGCACCCTGGAAAGATCGAATTGAACGTCCAGGTAGTTGTCACGGAAGTGCGAGTTCTGCTCGGGATCGAGAACCTCCAGCAATGCCGAGGAGGGATCGCCGCGAAAATCGCGCCCAATCTTATCGACTTCATCGAGCATGAAGACCGGGTCGCGCGTTTCAGCCCGCCGCACGCCCTGGATGACCTGTCCGGGCAATGCTCCAATGTATGTACGCCGATGACCGCGAATTTCCGCTTCGTCATGAATGCCGCCCAGCGACATCCGCACGAATTTGCGATCCAGCGCGCGCGCAATTGATTTTCCCAGTGAGGTTTTTCCCACGCCGGGAGGCCCCACGAAGCAAAGGATGGGCCCCTTCAATTGCGGCTTTAATTGAAGCACCGCAAGATAATCAAGGATGCGCTCTTTGACCTTTTCCAAATCCCAGTGGTCTTCATCCAGCACTTGCTTCGCCTTGGAAATATCCACTCGGGTGTCACTGATCTTGTTCCAGGGCAGCGCCACCAGCCACTCCAGGTAGGTGCGCGTCACATGGTAATCCGCTGCCGCCGGAGACATCTTGGCCAGCCGGCTCAGCTCCCGAAGGGCCTCTTTCCTCGCTTCTTCGGTCATGCCCGCGGCCTCAATCTTCTTGCGGAACTCCTCAATCTCCTGCTGCTCGTCGGCCTCACCCAGTTCTTTTTGAATAGCCTTCATCTGCTCGCGCAGGTAATACTCACGCTGGCTCTGAGTCACCTGGTCCTGCACGTCCGATTGAATCTTGGAGCGGAGTTGCAGCACTTCCACTTCGCGTCCCAGTTGCCGGTTCAAACGATCGAGCCGGACCTTCAGTTCCAGGCTTTCCAGAAGTTCCTGCTTTTCCGTGCTGGAAAGCGAAGGAAGGTTGGCAGCGATAAAATCGGAAAGCCGGCTGGGGTCGTCAATGTTCATGACCACAGTCTGCAGATCGTCCGACAGCGTGGGCGAGAGCTGCACCACCTGTTGGAACATCGTCGTCACACTGCGCACCAGGGCGTCAAAGTCGGATTCCTTTGCGCCCGGCATGATGTCCGTCAACGGTTTAACGCGAGCGCGCAGGAAAGGCTCCGTCTGTGTAACTTCCTCAATGGCAATCCGCTGCAGGCCCTCGACAAAGATAAAGAGACTCTGGCTGGGCAGCTTGATAATCTTGTGCACGAAGGCCACTGTGCCAATCTGGAACAGGTCAACGGGTTGGGGGTTGTCAACCCGGGGATCGCGCTGGGAGATGACCCCCACATATTTCTCGTCTTCCTTCAGATCATTGATCAACTTCAGGGAGCTATCCCGTCCCACCGTCAGCGGCAGAATGGCATTGGGAAACAGCACCGTGTCGCGGACGGGAAGAATCGGTAACGTATTGTAATCAATCGGCGTCTTTTGCTTGGAAGCCATGGCTGAGAACCTCTTTCCTGTAATTGCAGCCGGCGCGGGCGAACGGCCAAGAGCAGACACTCTATCACGTCATTGCAATTCGATGAAAGCCCTACTCCAACTTTTGCCAGCGGCCGGGAAGGTTGCGGCGCCGGATGGTGTTCTTTACCGACGCCAATCCTCCGGCTGAAATAGATTAGATGCGCGCCTGGCCTGCGGCGACGCACGCGAATGGCGGTTGCCCCAAAAGGGCCAGGCGGAGTATCTTCAAGCTTTGCCCCCCTCAGGAGAAAACGGCATGGGTGAGTATTTCGCGCACGCTCTTCACATGAGCAACATTACTTTCTATACCCTTCTGTTCGGAACCTTGATTATCAGTTCCCTGCTGTTGGGTTTTGCCGTAAGTCGCGTTCTCCACTACTGGAGGAAAAGACTTCATGAGGGAATGGGCCAACTGCTGTTTGCCCTCCTTGAAGCTCTGCCCATGCCCCTGTTCCTGATTGGAGCGCTCTACGCGGGGCTGGAATCTCTTCCCCTGCCGGCACGATTCGAACGGATCGGATCCAAACTCATCCTGGCGCTGGTCACTTTTGTAATGATCTACTTTCCCGCCAAGGTCATCGTCCTCGCCTTGCGCCGCTGGGGCCAGCAGGATCCTCAAATGTTGCGGGTGACCCAGCCCGCCGCATTTCTGGTCCGCACCGTCTTCGCCTTGTTTGGAACCCTCATTTTCCTCGATAAAATGGGCGTTTCCCTGACCGCGGTGTGGGGAACGCTGGGCGTAGGCAGCTTGGCGGTCGCCCTGGCTTTGCAAGATACCTTGAACAACTTCTTTTCCGGACTCTATCTTCTTGCTGATCGGCCCGTAAGCCCAAATGATTACATTAAACTTGATGGTGACGTGGAGGGCTATGTGGTGCGCATCGGCTGGCGCACCACCGTCTTGCGGACTCTGGGCAACAATTACGTGGTGATTCCCAATTCCACCCTCGCCAAAGCCACCATCACCAATTATTCCGCGCCGGAAACGCGCATGTCCTGTTCCGTGGCGGTAAGTGTTGTCTACGGAACAGATCCCCATCAGGTTGAAAAGGTCTTGCTGGAAGCCGCCCATGAGGCCATCCGGGATGGCTTGGAAGGCCTGCTGGCGAAGCCCGAGCCTTCGGTAAAATTCAATCCCGGCTTCGGGGAATCGGGCATGAACTTCACCCTGGGTTTGCAAATTCGCCAGTTTACGGATCAATCGCCCGTTCAAAGTGAATTGAGGAAGCGCATCCTTAAGAAGTTTCAGGACGCTGGAATCAAAATGCCTTTCCCCACTCGCACGCTGGTTCTCGACAAATCCATCAAGGATCTGTTGGGTGGGAGCTCACAAAATTAGCAGCGCAGAGGAAAAGCGGGGTGTTTGCGCCAAGGATTGAAGCCTGGCGGGTACGGTAACATCAACAAAAAACTGGGTCGAAGGGGTGAATGCGCGGAAGCATCGTTGACACCCTCCATGGCCTCCGTTATAGTGAGTTTCGGGCGCCGGAAGCACCCCTTTCTGCTGGCTCGCTGCGTGATCAATTGCCTGGCCCGTACAATTCCTCCCTATTGAAGGGTGGGTTCGAAGGCTCATGAATCTCCCCATCTCGCTTACCCTTCTCCGCATATTCTTCGTGCCCATTGTTGTAGTTTTGCTCCTCACCAAGGGGGGGAATTTTGACCTTTGGGCCGTTGCCGTTTTCCTGCTCGCTGCTGTCACAGACCTGCTGGATGGCTACCTGGCCCGCAAACGCGGCCAGATCACCACCCTGGGAATATTACTGGACCCGGTTGCTGACAAACTCCTTACTTCAGCGGCTTTTATCTCTCTAACCTCACTCCATCTTGTTCCCGCGTGGATGGTGGTGATCATTGTGGGGCGCGAATTCGCAGTTTCTGGCCTTCGTTCCATTGCCGCTGCCGCGGGTTTTATCGTTGAGGCTTCGGAACTGGGTAAGACCAAGATGGTGCTTCAGGTGGTGGCCATCACCGTCATTATTTTGGAAGGCCACCGTTTTCAGTCCCTGCACCCTCTCGGGAAGATATTGTTATGGGCTGTCGTCCTCTCCGCCCTGGCTTCAGCCGCGCAATATTTCTGGAACTTCTGGAAGCGTCTTGATGAAAAAATGAAGCACCGCAACTCCAGGAAGAATGCGATGGCAGAAATCGGCGGGGAGAAACCGATAGAAAAGCGATGACGCCGCTCACTGAATCCGACCAGCAGACCCTGCTGCGCATCGCGCGGGAAAGCCTGGAGGGATACCTGCAACTTTCTGAGATCCCCAAATTCCCAGACCCTTCGGAAAATCTGCGTCAGCCCTGCGGCGCCTTTGTGAGCTTGCACAAGGGAAAGAATCTTCGAGGCTGCGTGGGAATGATTGTGGCCAGCAAGCCTCTCTACATTACGGTTGGCGAATGCGCCGTCTGGGCTGGTTTGCAGGACCACCGTTTTCCGCCTGTCACCTGGCAGGAGGTGGGCAGCCTGAATTTTGAGATTTCCGTCCTCTCCCCGCTTGCCCAGATTGCTCCGGAGAATATTGAAGTTGGCCGCCACGGCCTGGTGATTTCGCAGGGAGGTATGCGCGGTCTCCTGCTGCCGCAGGTGGCACTGGAATGGAAGTGGGATCGCGAACAATTTCTGGAACAGACATGTCGTAAGGCAGGGCTTCCGCCGGATGCATGGCGGAAGGGTGCACGCATCGAAGCTTTCACCGCGCAGGTTTTTCAGGAACCCCAAACATCCGGTTCCGCTCACCCCATCCGTTAATCACAATTGTTGGCTTGTTGTTTGATGCGGGCGCAGAGGAAGGCAAGCGCCGCGCTTCCCGGTTCATGCGACCGGGCAGGCGCGGCGCTATCAGCTCTTGGATTGAATTCCACGGGCCGGGCGCTTCCGGTTTCCGGAGCGGCCTGCGGGTTGGAAGACTTTGGCCAATCCCTGATGGGGACTATTCCTCTTCCACGTAGTCACCGGCCGCAATTTCGCGGTAACTCGCAACCACCATGGCTACACTTGACCTGGAGTGAACGGAAAGCACCACAACTTCTCCGATGGTTTCCGGCGGCGTGGGCCTGCGCTCCGCAACTCCTGTGACGGCAGGAGGAAGGATCTTGTAAATCCGGAAGCGCTTACCCGGCTGTGCTCCATCGGCGTCACCCAAATCCAGATAGACAGCGGTCTGGCGACCAAAGAAGCCAAAATTGTTGTGCGTTCCAACAATCCGCCCATGGTGCTTGCTCTCATCCAGCGGGGCAAAGTGGTCAAGCGGTGCGGAGACGGTGTATTCCGGGATGACCCGAGGTTGGAAAGGTACCAGGACATCGCCAGGAACAATGGCGGCGCAGGAAAAGGTAACCTTGGCCACCGCACCTTGGGGAGTCACGTGAGTCACCCTGACCTCCGCAACATCCTCATAGGGTCTGCCCAATCTCCTGATGTCCGCGCCCTGGCCAGAGTAGTGTGCTGTTTCGAAAAGTTTGTTGGCCGGCCGCACCACATCGTACTCAGCGCCAATCGCAGGATCTTCACTACCGTTCTTGGAGATGAAAACCGATTCCCCCTGCACAAACTGGCGAGCCACCGAGTGGAAATCATCATCCCCTCCCCCAATTACGAACAGGTCGCGGGGAATGGGAGTTCCTGAAATGAAGCCCGTGCAATACGCCTGTGAGCGGGACGCCGCAGGAATAGAGAGCGGGGTTGCGGGTTGAGGTTCTTGGGCCTGGAACGTTACTGCTGACACGGTGAGAAACACCGCGGCTAAAGTGAAGGCTAATCGACGCACTGGTTTCCTCCTTTTACATCCACGACTGGCGCAGGCGGTTCACCCCCCAGTGACGCCGCCGACCACGAGCAAAACCCTACTGGGGCGTAAGTGTATGGAAAAAGGGTGTCTTTTGTCAAGCGAGGCTAGAATAATGTGAAAACAGTAAAGGGAATATGGCACGATTATGAAAGAATTCCCTGCTGAGGCAGATCGTATTACAATGCGAAGCACTTCTGCGTGTGCGTGCCGCCAATAGTTGTTCCTGCATGGGTTGACCCAGGGTTCTTCTCCGTGGCTCTTCCCCGTGACTCCATTCTCATTGGTGAACCATTTTCATTGGTGAACCATTTTCATTGGTGAACCATTTTCATTGGTGCAAGAGAGTTTGGAACGGTGGTCACTGAATCCGCCGACCAACGATTCATCCCGGTGGATGTTTTGTGCGTCCCTGCGTGGTCCATCTCGTGAAAGAGTTTTCCTTGGACAGAAATCCACCGCAAAATTGGACGCGCTCATTCCAGCATGAACACATTATCCCCGCTCGCTGTGCCCTCCAAAAACTCTCCCCCTTCGATACCGGCTGCTGGTATCGGGAGGTTGAGAAACAGAGACGCAAGATTGGACCACAGAGCAATAAACATGTCTTCTCCGTGTTCAGTTGAGTCTTTGCGGGTTGGCGTCCCGGTCTTGTGGATTCTGGTAAGCCCGGGCTGAATCATGCAATCTGAAATTCCTTGAACCAGCCTGTAGCATTAGGAAAAGTCCTTTCTCAACTCCCACTCCTCGACTTTTGCAGGTATTGCTCAACGGAAGCATTCAGCACGTCAATGAGAATGTCCGATGGGCAGGGTTTGGTGAGAAAGCGGAAGATATTCCCTTGGTTTACCGCGGCAATGGCCGATTCAATGTCCGTGTCACCCGTTAGGAGAACCCGCACCGTTTCCGGCGCAGTTTGCCGGATCAGGAAAAGAAGCGAGACCCCGTCCATGCCCGGCATCCGCAGGTCTGACACAACCACGGCAAAGGGCCCGCTTGAAACCACCAGGCGCATCGCCCCCCTGGCGTCACTGGTTGCCGTCACATCAAATTGATGCCGCAGTTGGCGCTGGAGGGCGTCGAGCACCCGGGGGTCGTCGTCAACCAGCAGGATCCGGGGCCGTTCTTTTTCCGGCATGTCACGCCTCCGCCAGCAACGCGGTCCCCTCGGCCGCCATCACGCGCCATTGAGGTACATCCATTTGCACTCCAAGTGATTCCAGGTACGGCTGGTCACTCTGCAGTCCATCGTCCCATGGCAACGGTGGGGAAACTTCCAGTTCGCGGGCTAGAAGGTTGGAGACGTAGACGGCCGACGCGGCATCAAACGCCCGGTGTGGAACCCGATAGGGGGCATGGTGAAGAGCAACGGCTTCCACCACAGCATACGGCAGTCCCCACAATCCCAGCAGATAAGCCCCAATCTCAGCGTGGCTGAATCCATATTCTCTTTCCTCCACTCTGTAGAGGGGGCATTGTCCCTCCCTGCCTTCCGCAATCAGCTTCTTGAAGCGGTCGGGAAGTTTCCAGGCCATGATGAGCTTGCCCACGTCATGCAGCATGCCGGCAACCACGGCGATGTCACGAAGATGATTCGGCACCGGAAGCCGGCCGGCAATGTAAGAAGTAAGGCGGGCGTGGCGTTGGAGCTCCTCCAGCGAAAACCCCTGGATGGGCCCTTTGGGCGCAAAAACGCGGAACACTTCAACGGATAGCACAAGGCTCTTCAAGGTTTCGATGCCAAGGTGGGAGACCGCTTTTTGCACATTGGTTATCGAGCGCGCCGTGCCAAAGAAAGCGGAGTTCACGAGTTGAAGAATCTTGGCGGAGATGGCGACATCGGCCTCGATGATGCGCGCCACTTTTGGCAGTGAGACGTTGGGGCCCGCCAGGGCCAGCGTCAGGGCATGATAGGTTTGCGGCACGGGCGGTAGTTCACCCAGCCCACCCACAACCCGGCGGATGGATTCATCATTCAGCAGGGCCTTCAGATGGCAGGCGCGCCCAATGGCCACGCGCAACATCTCCGCATCGCAGGGCTTGGTAAGAAATTGGTGGGCGATGGGCACGACGCGCAAGGCGGTGGAGAGTTCGGTTTGACCCGAAAGAATGATGCGCACCACGTGCGGATGTTCTTCGCGCACCCGGGCCAGCAACGCGGCGCCGCCCATCCCCGGCATGCGCATGTCAGACACCACCACATCGAAGGGCGATGCCTCCATCAACGCCAGCGCCGTTTCCCCACTGTTTGCGAAGGCCAACTCCCACTCGTGCGTTTGGGAGCGCAGCATGCGCTGCAACCCTTCGAGAAACAGCGGCTCGTCATCTACGAACAGGACTCGTCTCATGGCGTCTTCATCCGTTGCAGGCACGCGGGATCCGCGATTGCCGGCATGGCCCCTTCCCGAATCTCCCAGCCACCTTCTGGAACAAGGTGCTCCGCCTCCCGTGCAAGCTGCCGTTCTCCTCCGCTGAACGGGCTCGCTCCGCCGGTCGGCAGTTGTCCTTATGCCTTCGTACTGCTCTATCGGCAGAACCGGTTGCTTTCATGAGCTCGAAATGGCCACTTTTTCGCTTGAAGCCACTCGACAAAAATCCCTTGTGCCCTGCTGCCAGGGCCTCGAAATTTCACCCTGCCGATTTGTCCCTGAGCAGAATTGACCTTCCACCGTGGCAAGGAGTGTGCTATCCCTTTCTCATGATGTGAAAAGTCGCACAAGGGGGGCTTTTATGGAGACTCGCAAGCTGCACCGGCAAAAGGAAGACTACCAGCTTCGCACCCACATGATTCACGGCAACTTTGACAGCAAAAACTGGGATTATGACCATCACGTAGTCCCGCCGGTTTCGCACACCACGGCCTATCGGCTGAGTTCGCTGGAGCGTGGCGCGCGCGGCTTTGTCAATTTCGCCTCGGAAGACGAGCACATGAGCGGGCATATTCCCATCTATATCTATGACCGCCTGGACGAGCCCACGCGCTCGATGCTGGAGGAAAATCTGGCCTATGCCCATGGCGGGGACATCTGCGTCACCTTTGCCACGGGAATGGCGGCCATCAGCGCGGCCCTGGGAGCGGCTTTGCGCCAGGGTCAGGACGTTTTGTCCCACGAAATTGTCTACGGCTGCACTTACAGCCTGATGACCAACTGGCTTCCGCGTTATGGCATGAATGTCTGTTTTGCCAATTTCCTCAAGCCGGAGTCGTTGGCGGAAAAGATCACACCGGCGACGCGAGTGCTCTATTTTGAGACGCCAATCAATCCTACGCTCGAGCTGATTGACATTGCCGCCATCCGCCGCGCCGCAGACAAGGCCAACGCCGGGCGCGAGGAAAAGGACCGCGTGCAGGTGATTGTTGATAATACGTTTGCCACGCCGTTCTGCCAGAAGCCCCTGCGCCTCGGGGCGGACCTGGTGGTGGAAAGTCTCACCAAGGGTCTGGGCGGCTTCGGCACCGACATGGGCGGAGCGGTAATCGCCCCGCGCCAGTGGTACAACTCCATCATGCTCTATCGCAAGGACTTTGGCGGCGTTCTCTCCCCGCAGAGCGCCTGGGGAGTCCTTGTCTATGGACTGCCTACGCTCGCCACGCGCATGAACAATATGCAGAAGACTGCCCAGCGGGTGGCGGAATTTCTGGCAGCCCATCCCAAGGTGGAAAGCGTCAGCTACCCCGGCCTCAAAACCTTTGCCCAGAATAGATTGGCCCGGCGGCAGATGTTCACCTCTGACGGCGCCTTCGCCCCCGGCAGCATGATGTACTTTGTCCTCAAGGGGGCCAAATCGCGGCACACGCGCGCGGAAAAGATGGTGGATTACCTCGCCAGGAAAGCCTATTGCGTCACGCTGGCGGTAAGCCTCGGACAGATCAAAACGCTGATTGAGCATCCCTGGTCAATGACCCACTCCTCCCTGCCCGACGCGCAGAAACGCGCCTTCGGAATGCACCCGGAAGGTATCCGTCTCTCGATTGGATTGGAAGACTGGCACGACATCATTCGCGATCTGGAGTTGGCCTTGGAAAAGGTGTGAGGAACGGGAAAAGGGAGACGGCTTACGGGGCTGGGCGCGGGGATTTACAATTTTGGATTGCTTCCCTTGTCACCAGCCATTGCGATTCGGAACTGGGAATCCTGGATCCGGGCTGTGATTGTCGACCCCCGACCTCAGATTTTTGGTCCCTAATTCCCGCTCTTCCGCGCCAGGAATTAAACGGTTGGAGCGCATTTTGATTACCAGCTTCGTGTGTACCCAATGCTTGTGGTTGTGTACCAGGGAACGCTCAAAACTTTGTTGAAGCTCTCCTGAATCCAGATCGAATGGTGGCTCGTGAAGTGGATGACCGCCCCAAGTGACTCACCGTCGTAAAAATGGTTCTGGAGCGTCGCGTTTCCCGTAAACGTCGTGATCCCACCCTGAATCCAGGTATAACCGGTCACCCGCTTCGTCTTTGGCAAATTGAAGTTCTTCATGACTCCAAAGCTTTCCGTGTCAGACCCGTACTTGGAATGCCAGAAGCCCGAGCCGGCATCTTCATAGGTGTATGAGAATGTTAACTCGTCACCGATGGGATCCTTCTTCAAAAACGCGAAAGTGTGGCCGATGCCGATATTGTAGTTGGCCTTCGGCAGAAGTCCGGGCCTGTCAAAATCTGATCCCATCATGATAAAAAAGTCGGTACTGGTCCCCGCGTCTTGTGGGGCGGCCGCCGCCGCACTCTTTGGCGCGTCCTGCGCCGTGCAAATGCAGGCAAATGCAAGCGCAAGACAAGCGGAGGCAACAAGGGCTTTCAAAAAAGGTACGGATTTACTGGTGGCTGACGGCATGGTGGGTTTCCTTTCCCTTCGCTTCGCCAATGATTTGCCCTTCCACAGGCGTCTTCCGGACTTTCCTTTGCATCACCAATGCAAAGGCTGTGGGGGCTTCGATGGGAAAGATACCCCTCACCCCGTGAAGAAGTCATAAGGGAGCCATAAAAGATTAAGTAGATTAAGATGTGCTTGCGCACGAAACTTTTGACGGCAAGTAGCGGCCTGAAACGAGCTGGGAGTTCTAGTGAGTCACGGGATTCCCGCCTCGCGATTGGGCGTTGGGGCTTCAGAATCTGGAATCTCGAATACGGACTCAGCCGCATGGCATTGCGGCAAGGGGACCTGGATCGCCCTTTCACCGCCAGAAGTGGCGGGGCTACTTCTCCGCCGCGGTTCAAAACTATGGCATTAGTGTGGCATAATTAAAGCGTGGGGTATGTTTGCGGCCGGACGGAACGCATCCGTGCGAGGTCCGCGCATAACAAGTGACAAGCCGTTTCAAAGGGCAAACCAACAGGGGTTCAGAATGGCAGTGGAAATCACCAAGCGTGATTACAGTCTGATTGGGCGTGAAGCCAAACTCGCCGAGGAGCGCGGCCTCGCCAATGCCGAGTGGTACGCCTGCAAGATCTCCCGCCCGCGCATGCGAGAGTTGATGCAGCGCCGCGACGGGCCGGCCATTCGCGATACGATCATCTGGTTTGCCGCCATCATTATCTCGGGCACGCTCGGCTTCATGACGTGGCACACGTGGTGGGCGGTTCCCTGCTTCCTGGTCTATGGAATCCTTTACGGATCAGCTTCCGGCCCGCGCTGGCACGAGTCGGGACATGGCACGGCCTTTAAAACCCAGTGGATGAACGATGCGCTGTACGAAATTGCCTCCTTCATGTACATCTTTGAATCCGTCCCCTCGCGCTGGAGCCACACGCGCCACCACACGGACACCAGCGTCGTAGGCCGCGACCCGGAAATCGCCGCGCCTCGCCCGCCGGACCTGCTGGGCATCGCGCTGGACGTGCTGAACCTGAAGCGCCTGCGCACGGAATTTTACGAAATGACGCTGCACTTCTTTGGACGCCTGACTCCAGCGGAAAAGACCTACATCCCTGATTCGGAGCGCCACAAGGTCTATCGCAACGCGCGCATCTATCTGCTGATCTACGCCGCGGCCATTGCCCTGGCCATCTGGAAGCACACCTTTCTGCCCCTGATGTATGTGGGCTTCCCCGCCATCTACGGCGGATGGCTGATGGATATCTTCAGCCTCACCCAGCACGCGGGCCTGGCGGAGGATATTCTTGACCATCGCCTGAACACGCGCACCATCTATATGAATCCCATCTTCCGCTTCATCTACTGGGAGATGAACTACCACATTGAACACCACATGTTCCCCATGGTGCCCTACCACGCCCTCGGCAAGCTGCACCAGGAGATAAAGGGTGACACGCCCAAACCCTACAACAGCCTCTGGGAAGCCTACCGCGAGATCATCCCCACGCTGATCCGGGAGCTGAAGGAACCCACCTACTTCGTCAAACGCGAATTACCCAGCACCGCGCGGCCAGTTTCGGCGCTGGAACCGGCAGAATTGAATCTGTCGCCATCGTCATAGGCGGGAGAGCAGTTGACACTGGTTATTGCCACCCTTCGGCCCCCCCACATTCCACCTGCCACCTACCAACAAAGGGGGTAGCCAAAAACCACCACCCTAGCCGCAAACCACCACCGCCCGGGCGCCGGGTTCAGTCCGCATTCCTACAAATCCTCACCCTAATTATCTGATTTCAAATGACTTTCTGAGCAGCCTTGGGATTGGCACGGGGGTTGCACTTAGCCAGGGCGTGATTGGGAAGAAGGAAAGAGGATTCGAGGAGGAACGAACATGAAAAACTTAAGACTTTTGACCCTGCTTGGCTTTTGCTTGATGATCGCCCCGGCGGCACACGCCGCCCGTATTGGAATTGAGATTGGCGTCGGTCCGGCCGTTGTGGCTGGTCCTGTCTACGTGGGTCCTGCCCCGGTGTGCGCTTATGGCTACTTCCCGTATTACCCGTACGCCTGCGCACCCTATGGCTACTATGGCCCCAGCTATTTCACTGGCGGAGTCTTTATTGGCGCCGGCCCCTGGTTCCATGGCGATCGCGGATTCCATGGCCGACCGGGCTTCTACGCGGGACGGGGCAATTACGGACGCTTTGCGGCACCTGCACACCCGGCATTTCGTGGTGATGTGAACCGTGGCAACGCCGGCAACCACTTTAATGGTGGCGCCGTCCGTGGCACCGCACGACCTGGCGCAAGCGCTCCCCGTGGCGGAGGCAACTTTCATGGTGGCGGGCGAAGGTAAGACTCCCCGTCTACTTGAACGTTTACGGCCGACGGCACATGCCGTCGGCCGTTTCATTTCAGAGGGGGTGGCACAGGCACTCCTGCCTGTGCGGGGCGCGACGTCACAATACGAACGAAAAACCCAGGAGTTGCTCTGTTACTTCTGTTCTTTATCGCCGTCGTCGCCCACCACCTCGCGCTCAATACTGCTGGGATTTACGATGATGGGGTTGGGGGACTCATTCAGGGCCTTCTCCCCGTTACTTCCCGCCTTGGGGGCGGATACCGAGCCGTCGGTGAGCAGCTTATTCAGAATCGGCACGTTCCCGCGCTTCTCCTCCACAAAGTCAACTCCCGCCGCCGTCAGGGTGAAATCCGAATTGTCCGCCTGGGTGATGAACTTCTTGTTCCAGAGATACCACATGGTGAATTCCAGGTATTCGCGGGGGAATCCCATGCGCCGTTCCACCTCGCCCAGCGAAACCTCCGGCTTGTAGGGGTTGGTGCGGCGTTTGATGTAGAGGAGCGCCAAAACCGCCAGCCGCCGGTTCAACTCGCCATCGATGCTGTCCATGAAATCGATGGAATTGGAGAGGGGCGCCGCAGCGGGCGCTTCCTTCTTGTAAGCCGCATCATACTTCGCCCTGAGCTCGGGATCAGACAGAACGTCAAAGGCCTGCTTCAACAGGCGAAACTTCTCCGCATCGCCCGTTTCCGGATTGTCCGGGTGGAGCCGCCCCGCCAGAAATCGATAGACGCGGTTGATGGTGACGGGCTCAGCGTTGGGGCTGATTTGGAGGAATTCGTAGTAATCCTGAATTTCCATGGTTCTTTCTCCAGCTGGGAGTGGCGCCAGGCGGCAAGGCCGCGCCAGACTTGTGTAGGGAAGATTTGCCTTCTGCCCACCCTCTACAAGGATGCTTGAAGGGCTTGCAGAATCCTTGCCAACAAGGGTTAGAAATCTCTAACTAACTCGGCAAAGATTCGCTGCACAGCAAATCCATTTATTTCTTCGGTGCCTCAGCCCATTCGAACGCGCTTGCCGTTAACTCAATAAGGAATCCGGACGGCGACTCGGAGTCCTTATCTTACCAAAGAGTGAGCATTCAGTAAAAAGAGGGGCAAAGTTGAAACAGCCTTAACTCTGCACGGTCTGCTGGCAAAATCAATCTTGTGGGCTCTTCAACATTGTCTTGCGAACCAGCGCCAAGCATCGACTAAATGCCCAATAATGTGAAATTTAATGCGCTCAAGAGGGGTTGTCAACGGGTTTCGCCCGGCCGGCAGGGAGTAGCGTAGTAATCCTGCCGATTCATCGTCTTCAGGGGGATACGCGGGGCGGAAGGACGGGTTGCCGCGATTTAAGCCCCAGTCTGTCGAAGCTGCGTCAGCATCTCTTTGACGTCAATCAGGTGGTTGTTGAAAATTTCGCGGGCGACATCCAGAAGGCGGAAAATCGCAGGATCACGCACCGAATAGTAGACGTTACTCGCGCTCTTGCGCGCCACAATAAAGTCGCGGTTGCGCAAAACCGCCAGCTGCTGGGAGAGCGTGCTCTGCTCAACCTCCAGGCGGGCGGTGAGGTCGCCCACCGTCACCTCACCCTTGCGAAGCGCATCGAGGATCCTGATGCGCAAGGGATGTGACAGCGCCTTAAAGAACTCGGCCTTGAATTGACTCAACTCCGGCATCAATCGAACCTCGTTTGCTATTTTAAACCGCGCCGCCCCAGCACTTCCAGAATTCCCGAGAGGATCATCGACGGAGTGGGCGGGCACCCGGGAATGTAGCGGTCAACGGGAATCACTGCGTCCACCGCGCCCGCCACCGCATGGCTGCCCGCAAACAGGCCGCCGCTGCACCCGCACGCGCCCACGGCCACAACCAGTTTGGGTGCGGGAACAGCCTCATAGGTGGCGCGAACCGCCTCCGTCATATTGCGCGTCACCGGACCCGTGACCAGCAGCATGTCCGCATGTTTGGGTGAAGCCACAAAGTGAATGCCAAACCGCTCCAGGTCGTAATAGGGGTTGGTAAGCGCTGTAATCTCGGCCTCGCAGCCGTTGCACGAACCGGCATCAAGCTGACGAATGTTCAGCGCTCTTCCCAGCAGCCTTTGCACCTCGGTGCGAACAGCTTCCGGCTGCGGAGTTTCGTCCGTCATTTCAACACGGCGGTCCAAATCCCAGCGGCGCACGAGTTGTTCTTTGCTGACGCCCGTCCAGCGGAAGCTCGTGGCGGGAACCAGCGCGCCATTGCCCACCTCCACACACCCTCCACATCCGATGCAGTGACCGTAGGAGAGGCGAAGGCATTTGCGGCCATTGAAATCTTCGGTGGCGAGCGCGCCGGTGGGGCACGCGGCAACTACACAAGATGCGATATCAGCCGTCAACCGCTCCGGCTGTACGTCTGGCATGCGGCTGCCCTTGCAATTTTCAAGCAGTGCCTCCACCGGAATCAGGTGGCTCGACTGGCGCAGGCTGCGCTGAATGACATTCAGAATCATCGGTCGCACCCGGAATAGGAGAGGTTAAAACTCTTATTGATGAGCGGAAAATCCGCGATCATGTTCTCAGCCACGGCAAACGGCATCGCCGGCCAGTTCTGAAATGAAGGGGATTTGATGTGGCACCGCGTCAGTAGCCCTTCACTGCCTTCGACCAAATAAAATAGCTCGCCGCGGGGCGATTCCACCGCAGAGGCGCCGCTGAAATTCGCACCGTATTGAACGGGCACGAGAACCGGTCCCGCGGGCAATGCGCCGGCGGTTTCACGAATCAGCCGTGCGGAGGCATTCACTTCCTCCACGCGAATCCGCGCGCGCGCCATGACGTCACCATAGTTCAGCACCGGCACGGGAGTCTCCAACAGGCGGTAGTGGCCGTAAGGATGGTCGCGCCGTACATCAAGATCCATGCCACTCGCCCGCGCCACCACTCCCACAATCGCCAGGTCATGCGCCACGGTCTTTTGCAGAATTCCCGCGCCTTCAAAGCGGTTTTGAATGGAGGGCGTTTCCAGAACGATGTGGGCAAGTTCCCGGAACTCGCGCACAGACGCTTCCACGGCCTGGGCAAGGCTGGCGATGGCGGTGGAATCCCAATCGAGGCGCAGGCCTCCTGGGGTTGCCGCTGCGCGCCAATATCGCCTGCCGCAGCAGCGTGTGGAGGCCTGAAGCAGGTCCTCCTTGACGCGTGTCGCGAGCGCCGCGCCCACGATAAAACCGACGTCAGTGCAGAGTCCGCCAAAGTCGCTGATGTGGCAGATCAACCTTTCCAGTTCCAACCCGATCAGCCGCAAGGCCGCCGCCCGCGCCGGGGCGACTGCCCCGCAGGCTTTCTCCACCGCCTGGCAATAGGCAACCGCATGAGCAAAGCAGTTATCGCCGCTCACCGATTCCGCCAGCATCGCACCCGCATCCGCCGGACGTCCCTGAAACAATCTTTCGGTCCCCTTGTGGGTGTAAAAATGGCGTAATTCAAGGTACAGAACCGAGTCCCCCACCACACTGAAACGGAAGTGGCCCGGCTCAATAATTCCCGCGTGGACCGGACCCACCGCTACCTCAGTAATGCCCTCGCCCTGCACTTCCAGAAAGGAATAATCGCGGTGCGCCCAGGGGACATCCTTCACGTCATCCACCAGGGGATGAACATTGTCCGGCCAATTGTCATGAAAGACGAGCGGGCGAAGATCGGGATGGCCTTGAATTTCGATTCCGAACTGGTCGTGCAGTTCGCGCTCAAACCAAGCGGCCGCCGGCGTCTGCGGCACGATGGAAGCGATGGGCCCGTCGGCAGGAATTTCAATCTCGAAATATTCGGGCGTTCCCACATCAAAGACATAGCGGACGTGCTTTTGCCCATCAGGCCCAAGGCGTCCAAAGAGCGTCACCAGGCGAGCTGGAGCGCCGTCCGCAAGGCGGGGGATGGAAAACGGCGCACGCTGGTTTTCACTCTCGCGCGGGAGCTGCATGGCTTGCAGGTTCTCGTTCATCTCGCCACCGCCACGGCTTGTTGCAACATGCTGTTGAATAAATGTGGAATGTGAATGCCCAGCAACAGGAGGCAGGCGACGGCGATTCCGCCCACGATCCACTCCGAGGGCAGTAATCGCGCTGTGCCCCCAACATGCTTGGGCTCACCGCAGATCATCCCCAGAAAATGGTGCAGGAATCCGCCAAAAACAATCGAAAGCGTCACCAGAAATAATGCGCTTACCAGATATCGCGATTGGGAAAACGCTTCGCTGAGAATGGCGAACTCACTGATGAACAGGCTGAACGGAGGTAATCCGACAATGGCGAGGCCGCCGATTGCCAGAATGCCGGTGGTCTGTGGCAGGACGCGCGCGAGGCCGCCAAGACGATCCATGCGCACCGTGCCGCAGTTGTGGCGAACGTTGCCCGCGCCGAAGAAGAGCAGGCTCTTGGCCATGGAGTGATTGAACGTATGCAGCAGCGCGCCGTAGAGTCCCAGCGGGCCACCGAGGCCAATGCCAATCGCCGCGATGCCCAGGTGTTCAATGCTGCTGTAAGCCAGCAGCCGCTTCAGGTCGCGCTGCACGAGAATCAGCAGGCCGGCCACCACAATCGAGAGGAGGCCGAAGCCCAGCAACAAATGGTGCGGGAACGCCGGGCCCACCACCCGTGAAACAATGGCGTCGTAACGCAGCACCGCATAAAGCGCACAATTCAAAAGCACCGCGGAGAGCAGCGCGCTGATGGGGGCAGGAGCTTCCGCATGCGCGTCGGGTAGCCAACTGTGCATGGGCACAAAGCCAATCTTGGTTCCATATCCGACGATCACGAAGACGAAGGCAAGTTTCACCAGGTGCGGATCGAGCGTCACACGCGAAACCGCATCGGTAAGAAAAGCCCAGTCCAGCGCGCTGTTGGGGTTGATGCCGGCGCGGACGGCGGCAAGATAGAGCACGATGGTTCCAAACAGTGCGAACGCAATACCCACGGTGCAGACCACTAGATATTTCCAGCCTGCCTCCACCGCGCCTTCCGTGTTGTAGAAGCCCACCAGCAGGGCGGAGGCCAGCGTGGTTCCCTCCATCATGATCCAGAGCAAGCCGAGATTCGAAGACAGGCAGACGCCCAGCATCGTAAATAGAAAAAGGAAAACGAGAGCGTAGAACCAGCGGGGTGAAAAGAAGCGGTCCTCCTGCGCCTCGCGCATATAACCGGAGGCGTAGATCAACACCAGGCTGGTGGTGAGGGCGAGATTGACCAGGAAAAAGGCCGTCAGCCCATCCGCACGCAGGTAGCTTCCACAGGTCAGCACGCCGCGGTGGTAAACCTGCCAGGCGATTTCCACTAGCACGGCGGCTTCGGCCACGCCCAGCACCAGCGCCACCCGCGTGGCCGCTTTGGGGTTGGCCAGGCAGAAGAGAACGCCCGCGCCGAAAATCGCGATGCCCAGAGGCCAGAGAAGAATCATTCCTCAGCCTCTCAGCTTTCGTAGTTTGGATACGTCCATGTGATCAAACGTGTCGCGGATGCGGAACACAAAGAGCCCCATCAGAAACAGTCCCATCAGCACATCGAAGAAAATTCCGATTTCAATCACCAACGGCATGCCGAACGTGGTGGTGAGCGCGGCGAGAAAGATGCCGTTCTCCAGCACCAGCAGGCCGATCATCTGCATCAACGCCCGCTTGCGGCTGACCATCAGGAACGCGCCGGTAAGAATCAACGCCACGGACGCGGCCAGGCCATCTTCCGGCGCCTGGACTCCGCTGGCATAGGAGCGCACCGCGGCATAGGAAAGACAGATGATGCCCACGGCAATAAACACGGATTCAGCGGCGCTGGTGGAGGTCTTCACCTCGCGGGGAGCATGAAGCTTCTCAATCAGGCGGAAGAAGGCATAGGGAATTCCCAAGACCTTCAACACCACAATCAGCGCGGCAACAATGTAGGCCTCAACCAGTTTCTCGTGGTAGCCAATCACCGCAACCTGAATGGCAATGATGGCGGATTGAAGGCCGAACAGAAAGACGCTGGTGGAGAATCGCCGCACCGCCGCCTGCGCCAACACGGTGAGAAACAGGAACACCGAGTATGAACTCAGAACTTTGCCGGCCGTTGTTTCAAGTATGCCCATGGGTCTACCTCTTCATTAGCGCGGTTAATATGACAGCCAGGGTGCTGATGGCGGCCGCCACGCCCAGAAAATCCGGCACTGCATACATGCGCAATTTGGCGATGGCGCTCTCAATCACGGCCAGCGCCACCAATATGGCGAAGGTCTTGGCAAGCAGAACCACCAACGCCAGTCCGATGCCCGCGGGCGATGACGCAACCGCCATTCCCCACGGCGCAAAGATGGCAATCAGCAGTCCGATAATGGCGCTCAGCTTGATGGCGCTCGCCCATTCAATCAGCGCCAGGTTGGGGCCGGAGTATTCCAGCACCATGCCTTCATGAATCATGGTCAATTCCAGGTGTGTGGTGGGGTTGTCAACCGGCATGCGTCCGGTTTCCGCCAAAGCCACGATGGCGAGCGCCAGGAAAGCCAGCAGATGCACGGCGGAGATATTGAAGAAACTCTGCCCCAACGCCCACCCCGCCATGCCGACGATGCTCACGCTGGAGGATTGAATGGCCACGGCCACCAAACCAAGCAGCAGAGGAGCCTCCGCCAGGCAGGAGACCAGTACTTCGCGGCTGGCGCCCATTCCGCCAAACGCGCTGCCGCCGTCGATTCCTCCCAATGCCAGAAAGAACCGGCCAAATGCCAACAGATAGACCATAAGAATGAAATCGCCTGCGGATCCCAACAGGGCGGAATCCGCAAGCAACGGAATGAATGCAGTCACCAGAATGCTCGCGGCAAACACCAGCAGCGGAGCGAGTCCGAAAACAAAAGACGCCGAGGGCGGTGTCAGATCTTCTTTATGCAGAAGTTTCCACAGGTCGGAGTAAGGCCGCCAGACCGACGCTCCCTGCCGGCGCTGAAGCAGCGCCTTCAGTCGCCCCACAATGCCGCGCAGCAGGGGCGCCCCCATCACCAGAAGCACCATTTGCAGAATGCCCAGTGCGATTTTCATCCGGCAAACCTCAGATAGAGGAGTAGCAAGACCAGCGTGAGCACGATGTAGAGCAGATAGACCTGGATGTTGCCGGTCTGAAGACGGCGCAACTGGTTCGCGGCGGCCATCACACCATCGACAAAGGGACGGTAGAGCGAACGTTCATAGGAAGTGGTGCGCTCAGAATGATAAGAGATTGACGCGGGAAAGTACGGCCGATCTTCCGGCAGCATTTGCAAAGTTCGATCGGCCTTATACACACGGGCAAAGACGAAGCGGACAGGCTTGGTGATGGAGTTGGACGTGTATTGCATGCGACTGGTAAGTCCCGGCAGTCCGCACGCCCACGTTCGCGCCTGGCGCTTCACCCTTTTCAGCAATGCCGTTCCGCCCAACAGGAGGATGAACGCCGCAGCCACCCAGGGAATTACGTGCGAGATCATCAGCGTTTCAGGTGGAGCGTCCGCGGCTCGGACAAGACTTTGGGCAAGCGAAACGATGGGCCGAAGAAAAATGCCTGGCCAGACGCCCATTGCCATGCATGCAGAGGCCAGCATGACCGTCCCCACGCGCATTGCACGCGGTGAGGCGTGCGCATTTTCCGCTTCGGCGCTGCGGGGTCGGCCGAGAAAGGCCACGCCGTACACTCGCACAAAACAGGCGGCAGCCAATCCGCCGATGAGGGCCAGCACGCCCACCATCAGCGGCAGAACAAGCTGGGCGTTGGTGTTGACCAAGGTCGAACCACCAATAAAACTTCGCAGGATCATCCACTCGCCGATGAAGCCGTTGAAGAGCGGCAATCCCATGATGGAACAGCAGCCGATCAGGAAAACGCTTCCTGTAACCGGCATGCGGCGCTGCAAACCGCCAAGTTTTTCCAGGTCCACCGTGTGCGTGGAGTCGGCGATTGCGCCCGAGCCAAGGAAAAGCAGGCTCTTGAAGAGCGCGTGATTCAGGCTGTGCACCAGGGCACCGGCCAGGGCCAACGCCGCCCAGGTGCGGGCGTCGTGCGCGGTGAAAATCAAGGCTGCGCCGAGGCCCATATAGATGATTCCGATGTTCTCAATGCTCGAGTACGCGAGCAGGCGTTTGAGATCGTGCACCGCGAGCGCGTATAAAACTCCCAGAAGGCCTGAAACCGCACCTGCGATGAGCACCAGATAGCCAAACCACGCTGGTCCGCCGGGAAGAAAATCAAAGGCGAAACGCACGAATCCGTAGACGGCGATTTTGAGCATCACGCCCGACATCAAGGCGGAAACAGGACTGGGCGCAATTGGATGGGCCCTGGGCAGCCAGAGATGAAGAGGAATAATTCCCGCCTTGGTCCCGAATCCCACGAAGGCGAGAAGAAAGAGCGCGATGCGTGCTCCATGCGGCAATGTTGCTCCCGCGGCGCGGAGGGCGGTGAAATCAAGCGTGTGCGAGTGGGGCAGGAAGACAAGAAACGATGCGATGACCGCGGCGGTACCGGCGTGCGTCATCAGAAGATAGATGAATAGATTGTGGCGGCGCTCGCCCGAACTGCCTTCCAGCAGGATCAATCCCGCTGAAGTGAGCGACATGATCTCCCACGCGACGAGGAAGGCGAATCCGGAAGAGGCGGCCACAACGCCCACCATGGAAGCGATGAATAGGAGCAAAAGCGCCCAAAGCCATTTCTGCCGCGCCGGGGTGTAATGCCGGCTCACGTATGAAACCGAGAAGATGAGAACGGGAAGCGCCACGGCCAAAATCAGGACCAGAAAAAACAACCCCAGGCGATCAAGCGAAAAGGTGAACGGAAATGGAGCGAGCACGGAAGGGTCAAGCCTGCGGACTTCGCTGTTGAGAAGACCGCGATCACCGGCGTTGCAACCGGTCGATATCGCCACGGAGAACATTGTGGCTAATAGCAAACTGGCCCGCGTTAAGCAGCGTTTTGCAGCAGCGATTTCTGTCTGGACAAAAACGGGGGGTGAAAATCGCCCCACGAAATTGATCAATCGCAGTGGGCATTCCAGAACGCGCACGTGATCTCTATTCAGTTGGCGTAAAGAAAGTCCGTTCACGCGCACTCACCTTGGTGATTTTCCGGCTTGCCCGCCGACGGAGGCAGGTGATGGTTCGCACCGTGTGATTTGCCAATTCCTGTCGCGGTGCGGCAAGTCTGGCCGCGTGATCTGCCAATTCCTATTGAGCTTCGGCAGGTCCCGCCGGGTCACGTCAAACTAAGCTTTGCTTTGACAAACTCAACAGCGGTGTGGCAAGTCCAATTCACGCCGAGGCCTGAGAGGGTCGGTCGCAAATCGTATGATAACTTTTGCATATTCAAATGACTTTGTCAAATTTGGACTTGCGTATCCACCACGACGGGGAGGTCTGGTCGCGCTTGGTCCGCATTTTGCCCCAATGGGCGCGGCCCAAGAAGTCATTGTTTTCCCTAATATGCGGGCCTGCGCCCCCAGTGCAGCTTGCGGCATCGCCTCGACGCATGTACACTCACCGGCGGAATGCTGGCTCACAGGTTGACGATAATAAACCGTCAGCCTCCCTCAACCCCTCTGAGAAGCGCTTCGGCATTTCGGGGCGCGCCGGCTCCAGTCAGCCCGTGATGGGGCGACAGAGTTCAAAGAACCAACCAGCCGGAAGTGCCGATGCAAATCCCCCACGATCCAGGTGAAAGGCGGCCAGAAATGAATCAGCGTCCAACCTGCCCCACGCTCGCAAAATTAATCCGCCATGCTGGAATTGCATTCATCCTCCTCATCAGCATGTTCGCAATCGTCTACGCGCAGAGCCCAAACGCAGCGAAACCAGTGCCGAAGGGCAGGTGGTTGGACAAGAGCCCGCCACCGGGCGTGCGCGCCGACCTGGTGATTCAGCAGATGACGCTGGATGAAAAGATCCTGCTCGTGCATGGTGACGATGGCCCCATCTCAAAGCAGCGCTCACTGGGCGGAGCAGGTTTTGTGCCGGGAATCCCGCGCCTGGGAATTCCCGATTTGCAGATGACCGATGGCAGGTCCGGCGTGGCCAACGCCGGCTCGCATGGCCGGTACGCGACGGCACTCCCCAGCGCGCTCGCCAGCGCGGCAAGCTGGGACCCCGATGTTGCCTATGCATACGGGGCGTTGCTGGGCAGGGAAGTGCGCGACCTCGGCTTCCAGGTGTCGTTGGGCGGAACCTCCAACATTATTCGCGAACCGCGGAACGGCCGCAATTTTGAGTGCCTGGGCGAAGACCCCATCCTGGTGGGAAGGATGCTGGGGCGCGAGCTGAAGGGCACGCAGGACCAGCAGGTGATTGGCGACATCAATCGCTACGCCGTCAACGACCAGGAGACCGGCCGCACCATCGGCAGCGCCGTCATCGACCAGCGCGCCATGCAGGAGACGGATCTGCTGGCGTTCGAAATCGCCATCAAGGAGTCTGACGTGGGCACCGTGATGTGCGCCTACAACCCCGTCAACACGGTCTACGCCTGCCAGAACAGTTACCTGCTGACGGACGTACTGAAGAAGGATTGGGATTACAAGGGCTGGGTGATGACGGATTGGGGCGCTGCGCACAGCACGGTAAAGTCGGCGCTCGCGGGGCTCGACCAGGAGATGCCCGATGGCCGCTTCTTCGGACCCGCGCTCAAGGCAGCGGTGCTGAAGGGCGATGTGCCGATGGCCCGCTTGAATGAGATGGTCCACCGCATTCTGCGCACCGAATTCGCGCTGGGCGTGATTGACCATCCTCCCGTCGCGCGGCCCGTCAACCCGTTTACCGGCGCCGAGGTGGCGCAGCACGTGGCGGAACAGAGCATCGTGCTGTTGAAGAATGCAAACGCGCAGTTGCCGCTGGTGGCTTCGAACCTGAAATCGATTGCCGTGATCGGCTCACACGCGGACGCGGGCGTGCTCTCCGGGTCGGGCTCTGACCAGATCGACGCGGCGGGTGGAAATGCCGTCGCCGCAAGCCGCGACGGTGTGTGGCATCCCTCTTCTCCGCTGAAGGCCATTCGCGCCCACGCGCCCGACGCCCGCGTGGAGTATGATCCGGGCACGGACATTGCCGCCGCGGCAAAGCTGGCCGCCGCCTCGGACGTTGCCATCGTCTTTGTGCATCAACACACCAGCGAAGGCGCCGACGTGGGCAACCTCTCGCTGCCGGACCATCAGGATGAACTGGTGAACACGGTGGCCGCTGCCAATCCGCACTGCATTGTGGTGGTGGAAAGCGGCGGACCCATCACCATGCCATGGCTTGATAGCGTCAGCGCAATTCTGGAAGCGTGGTTTCCTGGGATTCGCGGCGGTGAGGCCATCGCCAGCATCATCTTCGGCAACGTCAATCCCTCGGGCCGACTGCCTGTAACGTTTCCAAAATCCGAGAGCGACCTGCCGCGACTGACGGTGGCGGGAATGCCGCCCCTTGCCGCCCGCTCCGGTGGTGAAGTTATTGATCATTGGTGGGGCGAGGGCATGAAGCCGCTGCCTCCGTTCGATATCAATTACACGGAAGGGATGAAGGTTGGGTACAAGTGGTTTGAAGCGGAGGGCAGGAAAACGCTGTTTCCCTTTGGCTTTGGCCTCTCCTACACAGGCTTCGCCTACTCGGATCTGCAAACCACGGCGGGAAGCGAAGTGAAGGTGAGTTTTACCGTCACGAACACGGGCTCACGTGCCGGCGCAGAGGTTGCACAGGTCTATGTGTTGCTTCCAGCAGGCGCGGGGGAACCTTTCAAGCGATTGGTGGCCTGGCAGAAAATTCCACTCAATCCCGGGGAGGCACGGAACGTCGCCTTGACGCTTGATCCCCACTACCTTTCCATCTTCAATGCCGGCAAAGGCCAGTGGGAGCTTGTGCCGGGCGAATACAAAGTCTACGTGGGGGGATCTTCGCAGAACACCGCCCTCACTGGAGCGGTACAAGTCACGAGCGGCCAGTAGGAGAAGACACTTCGTTTGCAGTCGAGGGGGAATGAGCGCCGTGGCGCGGCGCCTCACAGGGCGGCATAGATTGTAGCGTCGATCTCCGATCGACGACGGCGGTCGGCGACCGCCGCTACAGCGATATTGCAATGCAGGGGCACGGCCAGCGCATCAATCCATGGAT